>Ga0126307_10000281_pt1 | contig 33286 bp, 30 predicted proteins | sample Plot28_FD_89955 | JGI IMG/M metagenome (GOLD analysis project Ga0126307, IMG submission 89955) | Serpentine soil microbial communities from UC McLaughlin Reserve, CA, USA - Plot28 | ecosystem: Environmental > Terrestrial > Soil > Grasslands | place: USA: UC McLaughlin Reserve, Lake County... | reverse complement strand
GTCGGTACGGCCCGCTCCGTCGGTACGGCGCCCTCCGTCGGTACGGCCCGCTCCGTCGGTACGGCCCGCTCCGTCGGTACGGCCCCCTCCGTCGGTACGGCCCGCTCCGTCGGTACGGCCCGCTCCGTCGGTACGGCGCCCTCCGTCGGTACCGCCGTCGCCGAGGCCGGTTCGCCCGTCGCCTCCGTCGAGGCCGTCGTCTCCGGCGTCCCGGCCGAAGCCGAGTCGCGCCCGGGCCTGCTCGACCAGGCGCCGGTCGACCCGATCGGGCCGCAGCCGGGGTGGCCTTTCGCCGGGTGCGTCGCCGGTACCGCCGGCGGGACGGTCGCCCGGCAGCCGGACAGCGCTGGACCGGCCCGTGATCGGCGGCGCGCCGCGGTACGGGTGCAGCCGGTCGGTGTAGCCCCGCTCGACCGGCTGCCGTTCGATGCCGGGGCGCTCGAACGCGGGCGCCTCGCCGGATCGTGCCGGCGTCGGCCGGGGGAGAGCCGGCCCGTCGAGGCGGCGCTCCGACGCCGGCGCGAGACGGGTCCGGGGAGCCGGAGGGAGGCCCGGAGCGGGCGTGACGGCGGGACCGGGATCGTTCGCCGCCGCAGGTGGGTCCGCTACCTCCGGGGCGCGCCAGGGGGCGAGCGCGCGGCGATGGGCACGGGCGTGCTCGGCGTCGCGCACCTCGTCGTCGTCGGACCGAACTGACGGTGGCATCTCTCTTCGCCGTCCCCCCGGTCACGGCCGACCCAGGGACGAGATCCTACCGGACGCGTCGCCTCCCACCAGCGGTGATCGCGGTCCTCAGCGAGCCTTGCGCCGGAGGACGGCGACGAATCGGTACGACAGCGACAAACCGGGCGCCCGCTCGGGCTGCCGCTCGAACCAGCCGGCGGCCCTGGCGACGGCGGCTGCGCGATCGGAGAGAGGCATTCGATTGTCCGAAGGCGTCACTCCTGTCCGGTGGTCAGCGCCGCCTCGTAGTGCGCCACGGTCTCGGCGTCGAAGGCGACGAGGAGGACCTCTCGTACTCCGGTGTCGGCGCTGCGCAGCGCGCGCACGGCGACGATGGCGGCCTCGCCGCGGGGATAGCCGTAGATGCCCGTCGAGATGGCGGGGAAGGCCACGCTGTGGGCGCCCAGCTCGTCGGCGACGGCAAGCGAGCGCGTGTAGCACGAGGCCAGCAGCTCGGCCTCGCCCCGATCGCCGCCACGCCACACGGGCCCCACCGTGTGGATCACCCACCTGGCCGGCAGGGCATGGCCGGCCGTGGCCTTGGCGTCGCCCGTGGCGCACCCGCCCAGCGTGCGGCACTCCTCCAGCAGGCCAGGCCCGGCCGCCCGGTGGATCGCCCCGTCGACACCCCCGCCGCCCAGCAGCGAGCCGTTCGCGGCGTTGACGATGGCGTCGACCTCGAGCGTCGTGATGTCGGCGCGGTGCGGGCGGATCTGCATGCCGCCTGTCTACCCCGGGGTCGCTGCGGCACCCGGCCGACGCGAATGCCCTGGTCAGGAGGCTCCGGCGGGAACGGCAAAGCGAGCAAGGGCGACCGGCCCTTGCATAATCCCCGTGCGTGATGGAGGATCACATCAATGTAATTACAGGCGTGGCACTTCTGGTGGAGCCTTGTCATCTCCGCCACAGCGCCTCGCCTTCCACCACGAGAAACGGGAAGGGGGCCAGATGAATCTCCCCGTGGCCACGAGCCCCGACGACCGTTCCTGGCAGGACTTCGCCAACTGCCTCGGAGTCGACCCCGATCTGTTCTTTCCCGAACGGGGCGCCTCCACGCGCGAGGCGAAGGAGGTCTGCCGGGGCTGCGTCGTCCGTGACAGCTGCCTCGAGTACGCGCTCGTCAACGGCGAGAAGTTCGGCATCTGGGGCGGCATGAGCGAGCGCGAGCGGCGCCGCATCCGCCGCCAGCGGGCGCTGGCGCGCCAGGCGGCCGCCGCCACTGCGTCGGCCTGAGCGGGCCGGGGTCCGTACCGGCCCGCCGGCACCAGCCACCTCGGCGACGGCAGGCACACATCTCCGCTGGCGGACGGCACCGCCAGCTATCGGTGGCCACTGGCCCCGGCCCGTTCGGCCCGGGCTCTGGCGGCCCCCCGTAGCGCCCGGCCGGCGTGCGTCGGTCACCGTCCCCTTCGGGTGGCGCGGCCTCGCTTTCGCCCCCGCTGCGCCAGCCGGTGCTCGATCGTGCGGTCCTCCGCCAGGTCGAGCTGCTCCCAGCGGCTCTGGTCGGTCCGTGCCAGCACGGCGGCCGGCACCAGCCCCACCAGTTCCGCGCGTCGGACCGGCGCATGCGCCGCCACCCGGTCCCACGCCTCGGCGGGACCGATCACATCCGGGTCGACCAGGTTCATCGACACCTGTGCGCCGCCCGCCACGGGCAGGCCGAGCGCCCGGAGGTGCGGGCCGCGCACGGCGGCGGCGATGCGCCGGGCCAGGGCCACGTCCGGCTCGGCCAGCCACACGTTCCAGGCCACGAGCAGGGGGCGCGCCCCCACGGCCGTCGCGCCCGCGGTGGGGTGGGGGCGGTCGGGACCGGCCGTCGGTGAGAGCCCGCGGAACGCGTGGCGCCGCACGTCGGGCAGCGTCCGCTCGGGCCCGTAGGCGAACGCCGGCACGCCGAGGGTGGCCGCCACCCAGGCGATGAACCGGTCGCGGGCGGCGAGCGCGTCGGCCGGCGTGGTTCCGGTCAACGCGACGAACGGCACGACGTCGAACGCCCCGAAGCGCGGGTGCACGCCCTCGTGGGCGGACAGGTCGACGAGCCGGGCGGCCGTGGTCGCCACTGCCCGGGGTGCATCCTCGCCGACCAGGGTGAGCACCGATCGGTTGTGGTCGGCGTCGGTGTGCACATCGAGCAGGTCGCCGCCGGCGGCGGCGGCCACGGCGGCCACGACGGTCGCCCGGCGGCCCTCGCTGATGTTGACGACGCACTCGAGCACGGTGGTGGCGGGATGTCCGGGAGGTGGCGGGACGGAACGCTGGCTGCGGTGGACCGCGGTGACGGTAGTGTGACCGGCGTGAACCTCGGAGCACCTGAACTGCTCATCGTCCTCGTGGTGGTTCTCGTCCTGTTCGGTGGGGCCAAGCTGCCCAAGCTCGCTCGCTCGATGGGCCAGGCCCAGTCCGAGTTCAAGCGGGGACTGAACGACCGCGGTAAGGACGACGACGAAGACGACGCCAAGCCCGCGGACAACTGAGCCGAGCGGGAACTCGCACCCGCTCGTCGACGTTGTGATGGTGCGTCGCTCGTCCCTCCGTCGGGACGGTGACGTACCGACAGACGACGTCCCCTCATGGGACGAGGTCGCCCGCCGCCATGGCGACTTCGTCTACACGGTGGCCCATCGTCTGACCGGTGACCACCACGACGCACAGGACTTGGTCCAGGAGGTGTTCCTGCGGGTGCAGCGCGGCTTGGCCACCTACCGCCCCGGCTCGATCGAAGCCTGGCTCGGTCGCATCACGACGAACGCGTTCCTCGACGACGTCCGCCGTCGCCGCCGGCGTCCGGTCGTGGCGCTCCCCGACGATCCCGACCTGGTCGTGCCGAGCGCGCTCTCGGCCGACGAGCAGGTGGCCTCCGAGACCCTGCCCGACGACGTGACCAGGGCGCTCCAGGCTCTCCCCGAGGACTACCGCGCCACCGTCGTCCTCTGCGACGTGGTCGGCCTGCGCTACGAGGAGATCTCCGCCGAGCTGGGTGTGCCCGTCGGCACCGTGCGCAGCCGCATCCACAGGGGTCGGGCCCTGCTGCGGCGGGCGCTCGCATGAGCGGCACCGTGACACCCGGCCTCGAACCGTTCGATCACCCCGGCGACCTGCTGTCGGCGCACCTCGACGGCGAATTGCCCGCCGAGCTCGCCTCCCATGTCGAGTGCCACGTGGCCACGTGCTCGCGCTGCCGGGCCGACCTCGACGAGCTGGCCGCCGCACGGGCGCTGTTGCGCCAGCTGCCCGTGGTGTCCGCACCACCGGGGTTCGGCGCCGCCCTGGTGCGCTCGCGGCAGCAGTCGAGCCGTCGGGGCGTTGCCCTCGCCCTCGTGGCGGCGAGCGTCGCCGTGGTGGCGGGGCTGTTCGTCGCCGACCCGGCGACCCCGCCGTCCGGCAACAGCCCGGCACTGGCCCTCACGTCCGATTCCCCTCGCTTCGACGCCGGCATGACCGCCACCACGCGGCCGGCCCTCACGACGACCGTGCCGGGTGCCTCGCCGGCCCCGACCGTCGCTGCGGTGCCGGCCCCCGGACGCGTGCCGCCGGCCGGGGCGGGGGCCGTCGCCGATCCCTCACCGCCGCCGCCGTCGCTGGTCGACCGGGTGGGCGACGCGGTCACCGGCCTGCTCGACGCCATCGGCGGCTGAGCGCCGTCGGCGGGCGCCCCGTCGGCGGGGCGCGGACGGTGGGCGCCGTCGGCGGCTGAGCGCCGATCGGGCGGCGCGGTCGCCGGGGCGCGGTCGGTGGGTGCGCGGTCGCCGGGGCGCGGTCGCCCGGGGGGGTCGCCGGGGGGCGCGGTCGCCGGGGCGCGCGGTCGACGGGGGGCGCGGTCGACGGGGCGCGCGGTCGCCCGGGCGGAGGCTCGTCGCCCGGGTGCGCTTCGGCGGAGCGGGCCCAATCATCCTGCGCGCCCGCCGCCGGCGTGAACCGGGCCCGGACGCGGGACACCGGCTGCGCCGCGCCCTGGGGGCGGACGGCAGCCGGCGATGTGGAGGGTGCGGCGGAGGCGGGTGGAGGAGCCCGGGATCAGCCGGTGCGGCCGACGCTCGCGAGGCTCGCCGTCCGTCGCCTCTTGAGGATGCGGCGACGCTCGCGCTCGGAGCAGCCGCCCCACACGCCGTGGTCGATGCGGTGGGCGAGCGCGTGCTCGAGGCAGGGCTCCTTCACCGGGCAGGTGGCGCAGATGCGCCGGGCGACCTCGACGCCGACCCCGTCGCTGGGGAAGAAGGTGGCTGGGGGTTCGTGCGCGCAGTTGCCGGCGGCCATCCACTCGGTGTCCATCGGGTCCTCCAGAAGCCTCGGGGGTTGACTTCTCTACGTCTGAGATGGCCGTTCGGTTCCCGGGAATCGCGACGAACGTCCACGTTCGCGGTGGCCCTCGCGGAGAGCGCGCAAATGTCCGACCACCGCGCGCGCAGCGGGGCGGTTGCGGACGGCCCTCCCCGGGCCGTCCGTCCCCGAACCGGCGTCAGCGAGGCCCGATTCCCGGGCTCGGATGACGCCGGTTCGGCCGGAGCGGGTCTGTTCCGGGCGCTGGCGTTCGTCGCGGGCCGGCTCAGGTCGGGCCACGGCGCATCCTGCTCCGGGTCGTGGTGGCCGAAGGTCGGGGGTCCGGCTGTGCGCACTCCGCAGAGCGGCGAGTCGTCGCCGGCCGGGCCGGTGGCCACGGCGAGATCGGCACCGGAGGCGGCTGAGCTGGGCGGCGAGGCCGCTAGGGTTGCCGTCCATGTCCGACGTCCAGACCGCTCCCGAACCGCCCCGGGCGCACGCCCGCGTGGTCTACCTCGGCCCGGTGGCCCCCCACTGGGAGGTGCAGTCCGACTTCGGCGACCGCCAGGTGATCGACGACTTCCGCTCGCGGGTCAACGCCCGTCTCGTCCTGCTGCCGCCCCACGACCCCCAGTTCCGCCGCAACCGCGAGCGGGTCGTCCGCGACGCCGAGCGCGAGAACATCCTGCTGGAGTGGGATCTCGGTTACGACGAGGACGAGGGCTCCAGCTGACCGGCGCACCGGGCGGTCACCGGGTGGTTTCGTGCGGGACAGCGACGTGTCACGCACGGTCGATACGCTGACGCCGTGGTAGCTGCGACCGGAGACCTGGCCTTTGCCGACGCGGCCACGGTGGGGCAGGCCGAGCCGGTCCAGCGCTACCGCAACCGCGAACTGTCCTGGATCGACTTCAACGAGCGGGTCCTGGCACTCGCCGAGGACGAGCGCGTCCCCCTGCTCGAACGAGCGAAGTTCCTGGCGATCTTCGCCCAGAACCTCGACGAGTTCTTCCAGGTCCGCGTGGCGGGCCTCAAGGACCAGGTCGCAGCCGGGCTCCACGCCGTCAGCCCGGACGGGCTGACCCCGAGTCGCCAGCTCATGGAGATCCGCGACCGCCTCGACCTGGCCATCCCCCGCATGGAGGCCACGTTCCTCGAGAAGGTCGGCCCGGCCCTGGCCGATGCCGGCATCAAGCTCTCCTCGTGGAGCGAGCTCGACGACGACGACGAGAAGTTCCTGGTCGAGACGTTCGAGAACCGCATCTTTCCGGTGCTCACGCCGCTCGCGGTCGACCCGGGCCACCCGTTCCCCTACATCTCCAGCCTCTCGCTGAACCTGGCGGTCGTCGTGCGCGACCCGGTGCTCGGCGAGAAGCGGTTCGCCCGGGTCAAGGTGCCCGACATCCTGCCCCGGTTCGTGGTGCTGCCCGACGGCGAGCGCTACATCCCCCTCGAGCAGGTCATCTCCGCGCACCTCGGCCAGCTGTTCCCGGGCATGGAGATCGAGCAGCACCACCCGTTCCGGGTCACCCGCAACGCCGACCTCACCCTCGAGGAGGAGGAGGCCGAGGACCTCCTCGCCGCGGTCGAGATCGAGCTGCGGCGCCGCCGCTTCGGCCGGGCCGTGCGCCTGGATGTCGACTCCGGCATGTCGCCCGAGGTGCGGGAGCTGCTCCAGCGTGAGCTCGACGTGGAGGACGACGACGTCTACGTCCACGTCGCCCCGCTCGACCTTGGTGGCCTGTGGGCCGTGCACGGCCTCGACCGCCCGGACCTCAAGGACCCGCCCTACACCCGGGTGACGCCCGCCCGGCTCGGGCTCGACGAGGACGAGCGGGCGGACGTCTTCGCAGCCGCCCGCCGCGGCGACCTGCTGCTGCATCACCCCTACGAGAGCTTCCGCACCAGCGTCGAGGGATTCGTGCGCCAGGCGGCCACCGACCCCAACGTGCTGGCCATCAAGATCACGCTCTACCGCACCTCGGGTGACAGCCCGATCATCAAGCACCTCATCCGGGCGGCCGAGCGGGGCAAGCAGGTGGCGGCGATCGTCGAGCTGAAGGCCCGGTTCGACGAGAGCGCCAACGTCGAGTGGGCCAAGGCGCTCGAGACCGCGGGCGTGCACGTGGCCTACGGGCTCGTCGGGCTCAAGGTCCACTCGAAGTGCCTGCTGGTGGTGCGCGACGAAGCCGACGGCCTGCGCCGGTACTGCCACATCGGCACGGGCAACTACAACTCGAAGACGGCCCGCATCTACGAGGACCTCGGCCTCATCACGTGCGATCCCGCGGTCGGCAACGACCTGACCCAGCTGTTCAACGAATTGACCGGGTACGGGCGCAACGTCGCCTACGAGCGCCTGCTCGTCGCGCCCCGCTCGCTGCGGCCGGGCCTCGTCGAGCTGATCCGGGGCGAGGTGGCGGCCGGCCCCAGGCGCGGGCACATCGCCATGAAGATGAACAGCCTCGTCGACATAGCGATGATCGACGAGCTGTACGCGGCCTCGCAGGCCGGGGTCGAGGTCGACCTGATCGTCCGGGGCATGTGCTGCCTCACGCCCGGGGTGCCAGGCCTCTCCGAGAACATCCGGGTGCGCTCGATCGTGGGCCGCTACCTCGAGCACTCGCGGATCTACCGCTTCGCCAACGGTGCCGGTGAGGGCGAGGCCAGCTACCTCATCGGCTCGGCCGACCTCATGCCCCGCAACCTCGACCGCCGGGTCGAGGCGCTGGTGCCGGTCGCCGATCCCGAGCTGCAGGCCAGGCTGCGCGAGATCCTCGACGTGGAGCTTGCCGACGACGTGCTGGCGTGGCTGCTCGGCCCCGACGGCCGGTGGACACGCGTGCCGCCCGGCGGCGAGCTCGACACCCACGTCCGGTTCCAGCAGCTCACGCGCCAGCGCCAGCAGCGCCTGACCGCGCCCTGAGCGCCGCCCGCCCCGGCGGGTGCGCTTGGCTGTCACACCCCCTCCGTAGGGTCGCGCCCCATGGACCCATCCCAGCTCGTGGCGGGGGCGATCGTCGGCCTCGTGGTCGGCCTCGTCGTGGCGCGCCTCGTCGCCCGCTCGGTGACGGCGTCCGCCTCCGCGGCGCTGCGCCGGCACTCGGGGGCCGAGCGCGACGCGCTCGTGCGCACCGCGGTCGACGCCGTCGTGGCCGTCGCCGGCGAGCGGCTGGGCGCCCAGGCCGACGCCGGCTCGCGCGAGCTGCGGGCCCGCCACGAGCAGTTCGCCGAGAGGGTGGGCCGGCTCCGGGCCGACGTGACGGGCGAGCTGAGCCTGCGCAACGCTGCGGTCGAGGCACACATGGGCCAGGTGCGCGGCGAGCTGGCCAAGGTCGCCGACCTCGTCGTCGGGCTGCAGCGCGACCGGGCCGAGCAGCAGGGCCGGGTCGAGTCCCGTCTCGCCGAGGTGGCGGCCGTGAGCGCCGAGCTGGCCCACACCACCCAGTCGCTGCGCCGGGCGCTCGCCAGCCCCCAGGCCCGGGGCCAGTGGGGCGAGCGCATGGCCGACGACGTGCTGCGGGCCGCCGGCCTGGTCGAGGGCATCAGCTACCGCAAGCAGGCGACCACGGCCGCCGGCACGATCCCCGACTTCACGTTCCTGCTGCCGGGCGGCCGCGTACTCCACATGGACGTGAAGTTCCCGATCGACAACTACCTGCGCTACCTCGAGGCCACCAGCGACGCCGAACGCAACCGGCACCGCGCGGCGTTCGTGCGCGACGTGCGCAACCGGGTGCGCGAGCTGTCGGGCCGCGTCTACATCGACCCCGACGACACGCTCGACGAGGTGCTCCTCTTCATCCCCAACGAGGCCGTCTACGCCTTCGTGCACACGCATGACCGCGACCTGGTAGAGGTGGCGCTCGGGCAGAAGGTCGTCCTGTGCTCGCCCTCCACGCTGTTCTCGGTGCTGGCGGTCATCCGCCAGGCCGTCGAGCAGACCCAGCTGCAGCGCACGTCCGACGAGATCCTCCGGTGCCTGGCGGCCTTCGAGGCGCAGTGGGGCAGGTTCGCCGAGGCGATGGACAAGGTGGGGCGCGGCCTCGACACGGTGCGGCGCGGCTGGGACGACCTCGCGGGCACCCGCCGGCGCCAGCTCGAACGACAGCTCGACCGGGTGGGGGAGCTGCGGGTGCGGCGCGACGGCCGGCCGCTGCTCGTCGAGGGAACGGAGGAGGTCGAAGCCGACGGTGGTGCCGGTCGAGGCGTGGATCCGGGCGTCGGGTGCGACCGGGCGCTCGACCTCGGTCCCGAACACGAGCGCGAGCTCGGCCGAGACCATGACCGAGACCGGGACCGAGACCGGAGCGGTGGTCTGGGCGACGTGCACGAGTTGCCGCGCCGCCCGGGCTCCGACGCCGCCACCGGATGAGAAGGCGGTCCCGAGCTGCGCGTTCGGATAGACCGACATCCCTATGGTGGGATCTCGGAAGGGCACACGGCGCAAGCGTCCGTACCGGCCCCAGGTGCGGGCGGCGGGCGGCCTGATCTGGCGCCATGCCGAGGCCGGCGGGGGCATCGAGGTCGTCGTCATCCACCGGCCGAGCCACGACGACTGGTCGTTCCCCAAGGGCAAGCTCGCCAAGGGCGAGACCAGCGAGGACGCCGCCGTTCGCGAAGTCGAGGAGGAGACCGGCCTGGTCTGCGTGCGTCGCGCCGAGATCGAGCCGGCCCGCTACGTCGACGGCAAGGGACGCCGCAAAGAGGTGCGCTACTGGCTCATGGAGGCGGTCGACGCACGCCCCTGGGCCCCCAACGACGAGGTCGACCGCCGCGTCTGGGTGCCCGTGGCCCAGGCGGCCGGGCTGCTCACCTACGCCCACGACCGGGCACTGCTCGAGAGCTTCGCCGGGGCGGTCGATCGGCACGATCCGTCGCATGAGCTGACGCCATCGGGTCAGCCCAGGGCCCATGGCGGCCTCTTCGGACAACGTTCCCGACCCGTTCACCTCTGGTTCACCCTCGGCCCCCGGGCACGTTCACCTCGCGTCCCTACCGTCGTCATCACTGGACAACGAGCGCTATCGGGGCGAAGACGCCCGAGGAGGCATAAGTGCAGTCCAAGACTCAGCGCCGTGTGGCGTGGCTGTCGGTCATCCTGAGCCTGGGCCTCGTGGCCGCGGCCTGCGGCGGCGACGACGATGACGACACGGGGACGGGCGGGAGCGGCGAGGCGACCGACGAGGGCGCCGTCACCGGCGAGATCAACATCTCGGGCTCCTCGACGGTCGAGCCCGTCTCCACCGCGGCCGGCGAGGCGTTCATGGAGGCCAACCCCGACGCGATCGTGAACGTCGACGGTCCCGGCACCGGTGACGGCTTCCAGCTGTTCTGCAGCGGCCAGCTCGACATCTCCGACGCCTCACGCGCCATCGACGACGAAGAAGCGGCCGCCTGCGACGAGAACGGCGTCGCCTACACCGAGCTCCAGATCGCGTTCGACGGCATCACGGTGATGACCAGCCCGGACAACGAGATCGAGTGCCTCAGCTTCGCAGACCTCTACGCCTTGATCGGGCCCGAGTCCGAGGGTTTCAGCACCTGGGCCGACGCCCAACCGATCGCCAGCGAGCTGGGTTCGAACACCGAGTTTCCCGACGCGCCGCTCGACATCACGGGCCCCGGCACCGAGTCGGGCACCTACGACTCCTTCATCGAGCTCGCCCTCTCCGACATCGCGGAGGAGCGGGGCGTCGAGGAAGACCTGGTCGAGTCGACCCGGCCCGACTACAACGCGTCGCCCAACGACAACCAGATCATCGACGGCGTCGAGTCGTCCGACTCGTCGCTCGGCTGGGTGGGCTTCGCCTTCGCCGAGGGCGCCGGCGACCAGGTCAAGGAGCTCGGCGTGACGGCCGAGCCCAACGGCGAGTGCGTCACGCCGAGCACCGAGACGATCTCGGACGAGAGCTACCCCCTGGCCCGGCCGCTGTTCATCTACGTCAGCCAGGCGAGCGCCACCGACAACGAGGCCGTTGCCCCCTTCGTGGACTTCTACCTGGAAAACCTGAACGAATACGTCGAGTCCACGGGGTACGTGGCACTGCCCGACGACCAGGCCACGGAGCTCACCACGACGTGGGAGGACCGCTGAGGTCGTGAGTGGTCGTCGCGACCGCCGGAGCGGTGGGGTCGGGCCCGTGCGGCCCGGCCCCACCGGCCGCGCTCGGCGCGCTCGCCCGCCGGCCCGCCCGCCACACCCACCCCGACCGGAGGCCTGACCGCATGGCGACGACGCTCACGCCGTTCTCCCCTTCCGATCTGACCGGCGATCCCCGGCGGCAGCGCCGCGAGCGCGCCATGGGCGTCGTCTTCTTCCTCGCCGCCAGCATGTCGGTGCTGGTGAGCGCGCTCATCCTCGTCTCGCTGTTCTCCAACGGCTGGGACTTCATCTCCCAGGTCGAGTGGTCGCGGGTCGTCGGCGTCAACAGCTGGAACCCCAGGCAGAACACCTACGGCATCACGACGATCCTTGCGGGCTCGCTGATCGTGACCGGCGTGGCGATGGTCGTCGCAGTGCCCCTCGGGCTCGGCGGGGCCGTCTACCTCTCCGAGTACGCCCCGCCGCGAGCCCGGTCGCTGCTCAAGCCGATCCTCGAGGTGCTCGCCGGCGTGCCGTCGGTGGTGCTCGGCTTCTTCGCGCTGCAGTGGATCGCCCCGAACATCGTCGGCACCCTCTTCGGCGACGACAAGGGGAACAGCGGCAGCATGCTGGCCGCCGGCATCGGCGTGGGCATCCTCAGCATCCCGCTCGTGGCCTCGGTCTCCGAGGACGCGATGCGCGCCGTGCCCGACGCCCTGCGCCAGGCCTCGGCCGGCATGGGCGCCCGCAAGCTGACGACGACCACCCGGGTCGTCCTGCCGGCGGCCGTCTCCGGCCTGGTGGCGGCGTTCATCCTGGCGGTGTCCCGCGCCATCGGTGAGACGATGGTCGTCTTCATCGCCGCCGGCGCCGTATCGACCGCGACGTTCACCACGAACCCGCTCGACTCGGGCCTGACCATGACCGCGGCGATGGCCTCGCTGGCCAGCGGCACCGACCAGGTGCGCGGTGCCAGTCTCGCCTTCCCGAGCCTCTACTTCGTGGGCATAGCGCTGTTCTTCTTCACCCTCGTCCTGAACATCATCGGCAACGCCTTCGTCCGCCGCGTGCGGCAGGCCTACTGAGCGGAGCACAGCCGTGGCACTCACCACCATCGGCTCGAGCAGCGACACCGCCATCCAGGGTCGCGTCGCCGAGGCGCTCGAGGGCGACACCGACGTCAAGGGGCGGCTCTTCGAGGCCGCGCTCATCGCCTGCCTGCTGGTCTCGCTCGCCGTGCTGGCCCTGCTCGTCGGCAAGGTGCTCGGCGACGGCCTCCCCGTGTTCGCGGACCGCGGCGCCGATTTCCTCGATGGCAGCCTGTCCTCGCAGCCCGACCGGGCCGGCATCTCCCAGGCGATCATCGGCTCCTTCTGGATCGCCACGTCCGTCGTAGTGATCGCCCTGCCGCTCGGCGTCGGCGCCGCCATCTACCTCGAGGAGTACGCCCCGCGGAACCGGCTGACGGCGTTCATCGAGATCAACACCCGCAACCTGGCGGGCGTGCCCTCCATCGTCTACGGGTTGCTGGGCCTCGCCATCTTCGTCGAGTACTTCGACGGGTTCAGCGGCAACCAGGGGGTCAACCGCCGCACCCTGGCGGCGGCCGGCCTCACCCTCGCCGCCCTCGTCCTCCCCGTGATCATCATCACGACCCAGGAGGCGATCCGGGCGGTGCCCCAGGCCCTGCGGGAGGGCGCCTACGGCGTTGGGGCCACACGCTGGGAGGTCATCCGTTCCCAGGTGCTGCCCTACGCCGCCCCGGGCATCCTCACCGGTGCGCTGCTCTCGATCGCCCGGGCTGTGGGCGAGGCCGCCCCGCTCATCGTGCTGGGCGCCGTCACGGGTCTGCTCGGCGGAGGCACGGGGCTCTCGGCCTCCAGCCTGCTCGATCCGAGCAGCCTCACCGAGCGCTTCACGGCGCTGCCCATCACCGTCGCCACCTGGGCCAAGCGACCCGAACAGGAGTTCAACGTCGACGATGCGGCCGCTGCCATCGTCGCGATGCTCGTCTTCGTCCTGCTCGTGAACTCGATCGCCATCGTGCTCCGCAACCGTTTCGAGAGGAAGAGGTCGGCATGACCGAGCCCGTCGCTCCCGCCACCACCGCCGCCTCCCCGCGTTCCACCACGGCGACCGCCCCGGCGCCGGTTCCCCGCACGGCGGCCGCCGGGCTCTCGACCGGCGCGCCCGATCCCTCGCAGTTGCCCGTCGTGTTCGAGGTGCGTGACCTGAGCGTCTACTACGGCAGCTTCCGGGCCGTGCGCGATGTCGACCTCGACGTCCGCCAGCACGAGATCACCGCGTTCATCGGCCCGTCGGGCTGCGGGAAGACCACGATGCTGCGCTGCTTCAACCGCATGAACGACCTGATCCCCGGCGCCCACCCGGAGGGCACGCTGAACTACCACGGCGTCGCTCTCTACGGGCCCAAGGTCGACCCGGTCGAAGTGCGACGGCGGATCGGCATGGTGTTCCAGAAGCCGAATCCGTTCCCCAAGTCGATCTACGACAACGTCGCCTACGGTCCCCGCCTGCTCGGCACGAAGAAGAGGGCCGACGTCGATGCCGTCATCGAGGAGTCGCTGACCAAGGCCGCGCTGTGGGACGAGGTGAAGGACCGCCTGAAGGAGTCCGCGATGGGTCTCTCGGGCGGGCAGCAGCAGCGCCTGTGCATCGCCCGGGCCGTGGCGACCAAGCCGGAGGTCTTGCTGATGGACGAGCCCTGCTCGGCGCTCGACCCCATCGCGACCGCGCGCATCGAGGACCTGATGCAGGAGATCAAGACCGAGTTCACGATCGTGATCGTGACCCACAACATGCAGCAGGCCGCCCGGGTGTCGGACGCCACGGCCTTCTACTCGACCGACGTGAACCCCGAGTCCGACCGGCGCACCGGGGTGCTCGTCGAGTTCGACCGGACGGAGACGATCTTCTCCAACCCCTCGGACGAACGCACCGAGAACTACATCACCGGGCGCTTCGGCTGAAGCCACGTGCGATGACGGGAGGCCGAAACCTGAGCGACGTCCGGAGGGTGGGATAGATGGCGTCAGATCCCATGCCGTCTCCGCTCCGCACCGTGTTCCACGACGAGCTCGACCAGTTGCGGCTGCAGGTCGAGGTCATGGGCATCCGTGTCGACCAGAACCTCGAGCGGCTCCGCCGCGCGCTGCGCGAGGGCGACGAGCAGCTGGTGGGCGAGGCGCTGGCGGCCGACGACGAGATCGACGACATGCACCTCTCGCTGCTCGAGCGCTGCTACGGGCTCCTCAACCGCGAGGCGCCCGTGGCCTCCGACCTGCGCTTCGTGCTATCGGCCGTGCGCATCCTCTCGGAGTTCGAGCGCATCGGAGACCTCGCGCTGCGCGGCATCAAGCTCGCCCCCCAGGCCGACGACTTGGCGGCCACCGGCGCGGCCTGGGACCTGGTGCTCACGCTTGTCGACGTCGCCGTCGAGCAGTACCGCACGGCGCTGCGCGCCTGGTCGGCGCAGGACCTCGGGCTCGCCACCGACCTGGCCACGAACCGCCCGTCGTTCGCCTCCTACCACGAGCGGATGATCGTCGAGATGCGCCACTTCGAGGGCCCGGAGGCCGTGCCACTGGCCATGGCCGTGTACGCCGCCGGCCACGCGGCCGACCGTATCGCCGACCACGCGGCGATCATCGGAGCCCGCCTTCGCTACCTCATCACCGGCGAGGCGGCGCACCTCGCGGCCGAGGTCCGGTGAGCGAGGCCGCCCGGCCAGCGCCCGCCCGCGATCCCCGTCCGATGGTGCCGGGCTGCGCGACGGGCAGACTCAGGGTGACGAACCACCACCCGGAGGGCATTCCATGAAGGTCCTGGTCACCAACGACGACGGCGTCTCGTCCCGCGGGCTGCACGCCCTGGCGCGCGCCCTGATCGACGCCGGCTACGACGTGGTCGTCGCCGCGCCCGACCGCGAGATGAGCGGCATGTCGGCGGCGATCGGCCAGGTGCACGTCGACGAGGCGATCGACGCCGAGCCGGTGGACCTCCCGCGACTGGAGGGCGTCCCGTGCTACGCGGTGGCCGGCCCGCCGGGCCTGTGCGTGCTCGCCGCCCGTCTCGGGGGCTTCGGCGAGCCACCCGGGCTGGTCGTCTCCGGCGTCAACCCCGGCTGCAACACCGGCCGGGCGGTGCTGCACTCGGGCACGGTCGGCGCCGCCCTCACCGCCGCGAACTTCGGCGCCAGCGGCATCGCCGTGAGCATCGACGTGTCCACGCTGCTGATCCACGAGCAGGCCGGCGCCGCGGATCTGCCGACGATCGACGGCGGCGGGGCGGTCGCCGAGGTGGTCGCCGACGTCGAAGCCGCGGCCGAGGGACAGCCGGCCGAGCGGTTCGACCGTCCGGCCCAGTGGGACGTGGCGGCCACGGTGGCGGCCTCATTCGTAGACTGGGTCGTCGCCGCGCCGAAGGGCACGGTGCTCAACGTCAATGTGCCGAACCGGCCGCTGGACCAGCTGGCCGGCGTGCGCTCCGGCCAGCTGGCGCCGTTCGGCACCGTGCGCACCGGCGTGGTCGAGGCGGCGTCGCCCAGCAGCGGTCGCCTGCAGCTCGAGCTGCGCCCGACCCGCGACGAGATGCCGCCCGAGTCCGACAGCGCCCTGGTGAAGCAGGGGTTCGTGGCGATCACGGCGCTGACCGGCGTCGGCATCGACTCCGACGCGGACCTCGCGGGCGCGCTCGACGCCCTGCCGCGCCCGGGGCGAAGGACCGCGTAGGCCGTCGTGGTGGCGCTGCTCGTCGTCGCCCTGGTCGTGGCCGTGGGGTGGCTCACGGCGCTGCTGGTCGCCCAGCGGACGGCGGCGGCGCGGGCGACGAGCGCCGCCGAGGCCCTGGAGGGCAGCGCCACGGGCGCCGACGAGCGGCCGGGCGGCCTCGACACCGCCCTCGATCGGCTGGAGCGGGCGGTCGACCGGGCGGTCGACGCCCGCCGGCGGACGGCGCGCAGCGAGGACCGCCTGGCCTGGGCGCTCGGCGCCATCGGTCACGGCGTGGTGATCTTCGACGAGCGCGGCGAGGTGACCTACCGAAACGACCCGGCCGCCTCGTTCCTCGCCGCCCGCCACAGCGATGCCCTCGTGGAGGAGGCGATCACCGCGCTGGCGGACGACGCCCTGCGGGGGCGGGTCGCCACCCGAGAGCTCGAGCTGTTCGGGCCGCCGCGGCGCATGCTGAGCGTCAAGGCCATGCCGCTGGAGGATCCGGCCCGCCCGTCGGGGGCGCTCGTGGTCGTCGAGGACACATCCGAGCGGCGCCGCCTCGAGAACGTGCGCCGCGACTTCGTGGCCAACATCAGCCACGAGCTCAAGACCCCGGTCGGGGCGCTCGCGTTGCTCGCCGAGACGCTGCTCGACGAGCAGGACCCGGAGGTCGCCCGGCGCCTCGCCACCCGCCTGGCCAACGAGGCGTTCCGGGTGGGCAGCACGATCGACGACCTGCTGGAGCTGTCGCGGCTCGAGGTGTCGCCGACCGGCGTCCGGGGCGAAGAGGTGGCGGTGGGGAAAGTCTTGGCCGAGGCCAACGAGCGGGTCCGGCCCGCCGCCGAGCAGCGCGGCATCGCCATCCAGTTGGGCGACGTGGCCCCCGGCCTGGTCGTGGCCGGCGAGCGCCGCCAGCTCGTCTCGGCCGTGACGAACCTGGTCGACAACGCCGTGAAGTACAGCGAGCCGGGCAGCACCGTGGACGTCCGGGCGCGGGCCACGGGGCACTGGATCGACGTCATGGTGCGCGACCACGGCATGGGCATCCCCCGCCGGGACCTCGAGCGGATCTTCGAGCGCTTCTACCGGGTCGACCGGGCTCGCAGCCGCGACACCGGTGGAACCGGCCTCGGCCTCGCGATCGTGCGCCACGTGGCCTCGAACCACCGGGGCGAGGTGCGGGTCGAGTCGCGCGAGGGCGCCGGGTCCACCTTCACACTGCGCCTGCCGTCCGACCCGCCTACACCCGCGACGAGCCCCGGCCGGGCGCCGCCCGGCCCCGGCGCCGGCGCACCGATCAAGGAGAGCCGATGACCACCCCCGATGCCACGGTGCTCGTCGTGGAGGACGAGGACAGCTTCGTGGAGGCCCTCACCGTCGGCCTGCGCCGCGAGGGCTTCCGCGTGCAGGTGGCCCACGACGGGGCCGAGGCGCTCGAGGCGTTCGACGCCGTGCGCCCGGACCTGGTGCTGCTCGACGTCATGCTGCCCAAGGTGTCGGGCGTCGACGTGTGCCGCGAGCTACGCCGGCGCTCCGCCGTGCCGATCATCATGGTCACGGCGAAGGGCTCGGAGATCGACACGGTCGTGGGCCTCGAGGTCGGGGCCGACGACTACGTCACGAAGCCCTACCGGCTGCGGGAGCTGGTTGCCCGCATGCGAGCGGTGCTGCGCCGGCGCCCGCCCGAGGCGGCGGCCCGCCCCACGGCGAACGGCGAGGCGCTCGAGGTGGGCGACGTGCGCCTCGACGCCGAGCGCCACGAGGTCGAGATCCGCGGCGAGCCGGTCCGCCTGCCGCTCAAGGAGTTCGAGCTGCTCGAGATCCTGCTGGCCAACGCCGGCCGGGTCCTGCCCCGCGACACGCTGATCGACCGGGTGTGGGGCACCGACTACGTGGGCGACACCAAGACGCTCGACGTCCACATCAAGCGCCTCCGGGCCAAGGTCGAGAAGGACCCGTCGGTGCCCACCCGCATCGTCACGATCCGGGGCCTCGGCTACAAGTACGACGCCCCTCGCTGAACCCCGGCGCGGGGCCGAGACTTCGCCGATCGGCGGGAGGGCTGGGTTACCCTCGCCAAGGTGTCGGACCACGGCTGGCAGCCGCTCGAGGAGCAGCCCACGCGGCGCCGCCGCGGGCCGGGGGCCGAGGCGTTCTCGGTCCCGCCGTTCACCCGGCTCGCCCGCACCCACGCCGCCGCCGTCGCCGGTGACACGCTGATCGCGCTGGCGCTCGCCGGGTCGCTGTTCTTCTCGATCGACCCCGACGCCGCCCGCTGGCGGGTCGCCCTCTACCTGGGCCTGACCATGGCGCCGTTCTCGGTGGTGGCCCCGCTGATCGGTCCGGCGCTCGACCGGGCCCGGGGTGGCCGGCGGCTGATCGTCATCGGCGCCAACGCCCTGCGGGTCCTCGTCTGCGTGCTGATGGTCGGGCACCTCGACAGCCTGCTGCTGTTCCCCGAGGCGTTCGCCGTGCTGGTCCTCTCGAAGAGCTACCACGTGGCCAAGTCGGCGATCGTGCCGACGGTCGTGCGGTCCGAGCAGGAGCTCGTCGAGGCGAACTCACGGCTGTCGTTCCTCTCCGGCGTCATGGGATTCGTGGCCGCCATCCCCGGTGGCCTCGCCGTGCTGATCGCCGGCAGCGAGGGCGTGCTCGTGCTCGCCACCGTGGTCTTCGCCGCGGCCGCCGTGTTCGCCACCCGCATCCCGCCCACCCGGGTGGCGGTCGACCCGACGACGGACGCCGAACGCGAGGAGCTGCGGAGCGGCAACATCCTCATCGCCGCGTCCGCCATGGGCCTGCTGCGGGGCGTCGTCGGCTTCCTCACGTTCCTCATCGCGTTCCAGCTGCGGGCGGATGATGCCCCCCCGTGGCAGTTCGGCGTGGCCGTGGGCGCCAGCGGCCTGGGAGCGCTGGCCGGCTCGCTCGTCGCGCCCGCGTTGCGCCGCAGCGGCATGGTCGAGGAGCGCATCCTGCAGGTTGTCCTCGCCGGCGTGGCGGTGATGGGCCTGCTCAGCGCGTACGCCGCGGGCCTGCTGAGCGCGGCCGTCATGGCGGCGTCGGTGGGCATGGGCGCCAGCGCCGGCAAGCTCGCCTTCGACGCCATCGTCCAGCGCGACGCTCCCGACGCCAACCGGGGCCGGGCGTTCGCGCGGTTCGAGACGCGCTTCCAGCTGTTCTGGGTCGTCGGGGCGTTCGTGCCCGTGGTCGTGTCGATCCCCGCCCGCATCGGCTTCCTGGTCATCGCCGGGGTGGCGACGTTCGCGGTGGTGTCCTACCTGCTGGGCCTGCGGGCCGTGGCCGAGGGGCGGCCGCCACCCACGCGCCGCGTGCCGGTGCCCCGCCCGCGGCTGGGTGCCATCGTGGGACGGCGCGGCCAGGGTCGCCGGCGCCGGACCGGCGAGGGGACAGGCCCGTCGGCGTCGCAGCCGGCGCCGTCACCGCTCGACAGCGACGAGGGCTTCCCGACGGACCTGCCGCCCATCGTGCGCCGGTCCGACCCGCCGCCGCTGGCGGACCTGCCGCCGCCGCCCCCTCCTCCGCCCCCGCCCCCGCCGCGGGCGCGGTCCGGCGACTCAGTGGTCGGCGACTCGACCCACCTGCACTAGCGGCGCGCCGGAGCACCCGGCGTTCGGGCGACGGTCGGGCGTCACCCGTCGTCGTTGGGCAGGTCGATGCGGGCCAGCCAGAGGCCCGGGGCGTCCACCTCGGGAGGGCTGGGCAGCATGCGCTCGGACTCCCACAGGCGGGCGAGGCCGTCGGGTCCGGCCCGCTCGATCACGCCGGCGACGAATGCCGTGCCCCGGTCGTAGACGCCCTGGGTGAGCTCGAGGCCGAGCAGCCGCTCGACGAACCGGTCGGACTCGGCCGTCTCGACCCGGCGCCGGCGCAGCGCCTCGGTGAGCATGCCGTAGCTGGCGATCAGCTTGTGCCCGACCTCGTCCATGACATGGTCGACGACACCGGCGATCACCGCGACCGTCGCCTCCAGCTGCGGGAGCAGCGCCCGCTGCTCGTCGGACTGGATCGCGCCGAGCAGGGCGCCCGGCTCGCCGAGCAGCGATTGGAAGCTGGCGAGGGCATCGGGACCGCCCGCCAGGTCGAGCTCGCCGATCTGGTCCTCGAGGGCTCGGGGGTCGTTGCGGAAGCTGGTCGTGTAGCGGGTGAGCAGCGAGTCGAGCCGGCCCCGCACGTGGGGCACCGCCAGGACCGTGTGGTAGGCAATCTCGTGGAGGCAGATCCACAGGCGCAGGTCGTCGTCGGGCAGGCTCCACTCGCGCCCGAAGGCGTCGAGGTTGGGCACGACGATCATCAGCTCGTCGGACGGCGACCGGGGGATCGGCAGGTCGTACTGGCCGAGCGAGCGGCGGGCGAGGTGACCAACCATCGATCCGGCGGTCATCGCCACCATCATCGGCTGCATCGCCGACAGCATCGGGCCGAGCATGGCGGCGAGCTGGTCCTCGGGGCCGGCCGGGCCGTCGGGCTCGTCCACGTCGCCGCCGATCTCGTCGGCCAGCGCCTCGGGTGAGCCGAGGGACCCGGCCAGCTTCTCGAGCAGCGGGCGGTAGTCGTCGAGCGTGCGGCGGGCCCACTGGCCCCGGGTGACGGGCACGACGGTGAGCTGTCGGCCGGTGGCCGAGGTCGACAGGCCGGTCACGTGCGCCACCTGGAGGTCGGCCACGCGGGCGAGCTGCTCGAGCTTGATGCGCTCGAGCGGGTCGACGTTGGGCTCGCTCGTGCCGTCCGTGGCCACGTTGAGCGCCAGGGTGCGGGCCGCCTCCCAGGGGGCGCCGGCTCCCATGCCCCCCTGGCCGAAGAGCTTGGCCAGGTCGCCGAAGAGCGGGAAGCCCTCGAACGGGTTGGGGGAGCCGGGATCGCTCACAAGGTGCACGCTATCCCCGCCTCCTGGCATGGCGACGTCGCCGGCCCGATGCCGCCACCTGGAGTCCTCCGGCGTCACGTGTCGTTTACCGGGGCGGCACCTGGCAAGCTCCTACCTCATGGGGAGCGTTGTCATCACGGGCGCAGATGCACCGCTGGCCGAGCGGGTGGTGGGCCTCGCTTTGGCCGACCCGGCGGTCGAGGAGGTGGTGGCCGTCGCCGGCTGCGCCGTGCCCGGCGCGGCGGCCGGTGTAAACGTGCGGCGGCTGGACCTGGCCACCGACGACCTCAAGCCCGACCTCGAGGGGGCCGAGGCGCTCCTCCACCTCGACGTGTCCGCGCCCGCCGGGCCGACGTCCGCCACCGCGGACGTCGACGTGGCCCACCGGGTGCTCGACGCCGCCGGCAGCGCCGGCGTGTCCCACGTCGTGCTCGTGTCGTCGGCCACGGTCTACGGGGCCTGGCCGAACAACCCGGTGCCCCTCACCGAGGAGGCGACCCTGCGGCCGAACCCCGGCTTCGCCTTCGCGGCAGAGCGGGCGGAGATCGAGCGCTTGGCCGCCGAGTGGCGCGGCGAGCACCCTGGCGCCACCGTCACCGTGCTGCGACCGGTGCGCGTGGCCGCGGCCGACGGCAGGGAGTGGCTGCCCCGCACGCTGAAGCCCGGGCCCGCCGTCCCCGAGGGCACGGAGGAGCCGCCCGTACAGTTCGTGCACGTCGACGACCTCGCCGCCGCCGTCGATTTGGCGCGCCGCGGGCGGCTCGACGGGGCGTTCAACGTGGCGCCCGACGGCTCGATCCCGGGCGACGAGGTGCGCTCGCTCACCGGGGCGCCGCCCAAGGTTCGACTGCCCGAGCGGGCGGTCCGCCGGCTGGTCGGGCTCGGCTTCCGGTCGGGGATCGCCCCTACGCCCCCTGAGCTGCTGCCCTACACGCTGCACCCGTGGGTCGTGGCGAACGACCGACTGAAGGCGGCCGGGTGGACGGCCACCGTCACGAACGAGGAGGCGTGCGTCGAGGCCCACGAGGCCGGCCCGCTCGCCACGCTCAGCCCCAAGCGCCGCCAGGAACTTCTGCTCGGCGGGTCGGCGGTCGCGCTGGCCGGGGCCACGGCCGGCGCCATCGTCGTCGCCCGCCGCCTGCTGCGCCGCTGATCCGGCGCCGCGGCCCGGCCGCTCAGTCGCCGGTGCCGGCGGAGGACGCTTCGCCGAGCGTGACCGCCACGGTCGACGGCGTGCCGTCGCGCTCGATCGTCATCTCGACCACCTGGCCCGGTTGGCACGGCCGCAGCCACCGCACGAGGCCGGCCATGTCCTCGATCGGCTGGCCGTCGACGGCCACCACCACGTCGCCGACCCGCAGGCCGGCGTCGGCGGCCGGGCCGCCCGGCGTCACGGTCTCGAGCACGGCGCCCGAGTGGTCGCCGAGCAGCCCGAACGCGCCGCCCGGTTCCGCCGCCCGGTCGAGGCCCCGGATGCCGAGCCACGTGTGGTGGACCACCCCGCCTGCGAGCACATCGCCGGTCACCTTGTTCACCACGTCGACCGGCGTGACGTAGGCGAGCCTCCCGCTACCGATCGACGCCGTGACCCCGAGCACCGTCCCGGTCGCGTCGACGACCGGACCGCCGAGCGCGCCGGCGGCCGGCCGGCCGTCGAGTGCCACGACCGCCTCGAGGACCGACTCGTCCTCGCCCACGAGGCGCTGGTTCGTGCCGACGGCACCCGACGCGGCCACGGCCGTGCCGGGATCGCCGGCCCCCACGGTGAACGCGTCGCCGCCGGGGGCCAGGCCGGTGGCGACGCCCAAACCCGCCGTGGGGTAGCCGCCGCCCGGCAGGTCGAGAATGCCGACGCCGGTGAGCCGGTCGACGCCCACGACCGACGCCTCGGTGCTGGTGCCGTCGGGTAGGCGGACCGCCACCGGCCCGCTGCCGTCGCCCACGAGCTCCGCAGTGGTCACGACGATGCCCTCGGGGCGCACGATCACGCCTGACCCGGTCGCCGGGCCGGTGTCGCCGCCGTCCTGGCCGGTGCCGCCCGTGCCGCCGCCCCCGTCGCTGCGGGCGGCGCCCGTGCTGTCGCCGTCCTGGCCGGTGCCGCCCGTGCCACCGGCGCTACCCGAGCCGCCGCTGCTGCCCGTGTCGCCGGTGTCGCCGCCGTCCTCGCCGTGCTCGGCCGACGGGGGCCGCGTGCCGGCCGCCCCGGCGGACGTGGGGGGGGCCGTCGGGTCGACCTGGCGAGCCGCGCCGGTCACACCGGCCACCCCGGTCACGGCCACGACGCTCGGGGCCACGGCGTCGCCGACAGCGGCGAGCGTGGCGGCGTCGACAGCGGGCGCCCCCTCCACCACGGTGGGCGAGAGGCGGTCGGCCCGTTCGGCGGGCGGCGCGTCGTCGCCCCACCCGAGCACGGCGGCACCGATCCCGACCACGACCACGCCGGCGGCGCCCACGGCCGCCACCACCCCGGCCCGCCGCCGGCGCCGGTCCCCCACGCTCGCCGCCGCCCGTCCGGCGGACGTGGACACGAAGGGCGCGCCGATCGGCCGGAGCGGGTGGTCGCCGAGCTCGGACGGGTGTCGCCAGAGCCGGTCGTCGGGGTGCGGCGGTCGGCTGAACGGCGGCTGGTCGTCGGCGTCGGCGTCATCGTCGAACGACACGCGGCGGAGGATAACGGTGGACCGTTAGCGACATGCCGCGGCCCCCGAGGACCGGCCGGCAAACGCGGACAGCGTTCGATCGCGCCTCTGCTCGTGGCCAACGGGCGGACCACGGACGGGGCCGCGAATGCGAGACTCCCGCCGAGGGAAGGATTCAACCGGGCGGGGCCGGATCGAAGGCTCGCTCGTGAGGCGCGCCGGCCGCCGGAGCCTTCCCGGGTCCGCCGACCTGCTCGCGATATGTCCCACGCGTGACCGATTGGTGGACCAGTGCGACCTACGATGGCCCAGATGGAGTCGGCTGCGCCCCTCGCGCCCCCCGATGGCGACACGTGGGTCGGGTTGTCGGCTGCGTCACTGCCCGTGGGCGAGGCGACGGCGTGGGCGGTGCGCCCGGACTGCGGCGGGGTCGTCCTGTTCTCCGGCACGGCGCGCGACCACGCCGAGGGTCGCCCGGGCGTGTCCAGCCTGACCTACGAGGCCTACGAGGAGCACGCCATCCCCCGCCTGCGGGCCGTGGCCGACGAGGCGCGCTCCCGGTGGCCCGCGATCGGGCGCATCGCCCTGCTGCACCGCACGGGCGAGCTCGCGGTCGGTGAGAGCGCCGTCGTCGTGGTCGTCTCCGCCCCCCACCGGGCCGAGGCGTTCGCCGCGGCTCGGTTCGGCATCGACGCGCTGAAGCGCACGGTGCCCATCTGGAAGCGCGAGGTCTGGGACGGCGGCGAGAGCTGGGGCCTCGACGCACAGCACATCGTCGAGGCCACGCCCGAGGGGGCGGACCGGTGAACGCCGTCGTCTTCCTCATCCTGGTCGTCGTGATCTCGGCCGTCGGCTCGGTCGCCGCCTACCTGCGCATGCGCACCCCCAGGTCGGTCGAGTCGGGCATCGACGACTTCCGCCGCGAGATGCAGGCGCTGGCGCCCCGCGGCGACGACGGCTACCCCGACCACTGGAAGACCTGAGGACCCGTGGCCCGCGACCTCGCAATCGACCTCGGCACGGCGAACACGCTCGTCTACGAGCGGCGCCGCGGCATCGTCGTCAACGAACCCACCGTCATCGCGCTCAACACCCGCACACGCGAGGTGCTGGCAATGGGGCACGACGCCTGGCAGATGATCGGGCGCACGCCGAGCGACATCGTGGCCGAGCGGCCGCTGCGCCAGGGGGCGATCACCGATTTCGAGGTGACCCAGCGCATGATCCGGCTGCTGCTGCACCGTGTGCGCGTCGGGCGGTTCCAGCGGCCACGGGTCGTGGTCTGCGTGCCGTCCGCCATCACCGAGGTCGAGCGCCGGGCCGTGTCCGAGGCCGCCCGCCGGGCCGGCGCCGCCGAGGCGTTCCTCATCGAGCAGCCCATGGCGGCCGCCATCGGGTGCGGCCTGCCGATCCACGAGCCCACCGCCAACCTGGTGATCGACGTCGGCGGCGGCACGAGCGAGACCGCCCTCATCTCCCTCGGCGGGGTCGTGGCGGCCGACGCGGTGCGGGTGGGCAGCTTCGACATCGACGCGGCCATCCAGTCCTACGTGCGCCGCGAGTACGGCATCGCCGTCGGCGAGCGCACGGCCGAGGAGATCAAGGTCGCGATCGGGTCGGCCTGGTCGGTGCGCGACGAGCTCAAGGCCGAGGTGCGGGGGCGCGACCTGTCGACGGGCCTGCCCAAGACGGTCATCCTCACGCCGGCCGAGATCCGCGAGGCGATCGACGAGGTCATCACCGAGATCGTCGAGTCGGTCATCACCTGCCTGGGCAAGGCCCCGCCCGAGCTGGCGCACGACCTGATCACCCAGGGCATGCACCTGGTGGGCGGCGGCGGCATGCTGGCCGGGCTCGACCAGCGCATCGCCCACGACACCGAGATCGACGTGAACCTCGTCGAGAGCGCGCTCGAGGCCGTGGTCCTCGGTGCCGGGCGGTGCATCGAGGAGCCGGCGGCGCTGCGGGTCGTGTTCCAGGGCGGGGTCTGAGCCCATCCGCTCTCCGCCGGCGGTCGATGCCGTCGGTCCCACTGCCGCCGTTCGGGCGGCGTAGGCGTCGCCGTGTACCCGTGAGCGCCGCCGGACCGCGCGCGGCTAGGCCGTCGCCGAGGACCGGCACTACCGTCGACGCCGTGGCTGCCGTCGATCCTCCCTCGGCCGCCGGCGCGCCCGGCGGCGTCCCGGCCCGTCCGCCCGCCGTGCCGCCGCCCGACCCGCCCGTGACGTCTTTGTCGGGTGCGCCGGCCGGTCCGCCCGCCGTGCCGCCGTCCGGCGTCCCCGTGCGAGCGCAGTCTGACGCTCCCGTGGCGGCCCCGTCCGGCGCCCCCGTGGCGGCCCGGTCCGGCGCTCCGGGTGCACACGCCGCCGGGCCCGCCCGCTCGGGCGTGACGATGCCGGTCTCGCTGGGCCCGACCCGCCGGGGACCGTCCGCCCGGCGGCGCCCGCTGCCGATGGCCCCGGTACCGGGCGGCCTCTGCGGTTCCGACGCCCCGGCCGACCTCGGCCCGCTCGCCGAACCGCCGTCCGCGGACGCGCCGCCCGCCGACGTCCGCTTGCCCGACGGCGAGCGCAGCCCCGATGCCCCGGTCCTCCTCGCCGGCGCCCGCCGGGCGCTGCTCGTCGACCGCCGGCAGCTCACGCTCGACCAGATCGCGGCGCTCGCCGCCCTGCCCGACGGCGACGTGCCGGCCCTCGCCGAGCTGGCCCATGCCGTGCGCCTCGACTGGTGCGGCGACACGGTCGAGATCGAGGGCATCCTGTCGGCCAAGACCGGCGGCTGTCCCGAGGACTGCCAGTTCTGCGCGCAGTCGTCGCGTTTCGAGTCGACCGTCAAGGCCGTCCCCCTGCTCGGCCACGACGAGGTGCTGGCCGCCGCCCGCGAGACCGCGGCGGTGGGCGCGAGCGAGTTCTGCCTGGTCTACGCCGTCCGCGGGCCCGACGAGCGGCTGATGGCCCACCTCGAGGAGGTCGTGCCGCTCGTGGGCCGCGAGACCGGCCTGCAGGTGGCGGTGAGCGCCGGCATCGTCGACGACGACCAGGCCCGCCGCCTCGCCGCCGCGGGGACGCACCGCTACAACCACAACCTCGAGACGGCCCGCTCGCACTTCACGAACATCGTGACCACCCACACGTGGGACGAGCGGTTCGAGACCTGCCGCCTCGTGCGCGAGCACGGCATGGAGCTGTGCTGCGGCGTGCTGCTCGGCATGGGGGAGTCCGCCGAGCAGCGCATCGAGCTGCTGGGCCAGCTTCGGGACGTGGGGCCGGCCGAGGTGCCCCTCAACTTCCTCAACCCCCGGCCCGGCACGCCGCTGGCCGACCGCCCGCTGGTGGGCGCGGTCGACGCCATCCGCTGGATCGCACTGTTCCGCCTGGCGCTGCCCGACGTGATCCTGCGCTACGCCGGTGGGCGCGAGGTGACGCTCGGCGACCTGCAGGCGCTCGGTCTCGAGGCGGGGATCAACTCGCTGATCGTCGGCAACTACCTGACGACGCTGGGCCGGTCCCCCGAGGAGGACCTTGCCATGCTGCGTGAGCTCCGCATGCCGATCGGCGCCCTCTCCAAGGTGATCTGAGCCGTTGTGGGCCACTGCTCCGGGTGCGGGCGCCCGTCGGCCGAGTGCGACGGCTGCGCCGTGGCGTTCGAGCCCGACCGGTTCTGCACGGCGTGTGGCCGGCGCCTGGCCGTCCAGGTCACGCCGACCGGCTGGACCGGGCGTTGCCGGTTGTGCGCCACCACCGTGACCGGCTGACCCGAGGGACGGACGCGCCCGATGGGCGCTCCGCCGGTGCGGTCCGGGCCGGCGTCGCTCGCCCGGGTGCCCGTTCGGGCCGGCGTCGCTCAGAACGAGCCCGGACCCCGCCCGACTTCGTCGCGCCGGCCAGGCGGGCGCCGACGATGCCGCCGATCACGGCGCGAATGCCAGCGAGGCGGGCAGCGGTCACCCGGCCGAGCACGCGCCCCGACGTCGCGGCCGCTCCGGTGTTCGCCTCCGTCCGCGTGCGGTGCGCCCGGCGGGCGAACGGCCGCGGTCAGCGGGCGATGTCCTCGGCGGCCTGGCGGACCTGCCAGTCGCGGTCGCCGAGCGCCCGCTCGAGGGCGGCGTCGACCTCGGGACCGTCGAACGGGGCGAGGGCGAGCACCGCCCTGCGGCGCACGGCCGGTCGGTCTCCCGTGGCCGCGAGCACGGCCGGCAGCCCGTCGGCGTCACCGATCGCCCCGAGCGCCGCCACGGCCGCTTCCCGGCACAGAGGGTCGTCGTGGCCGGTGGCGACCCCGGCCAGCGTGGCCACGATGCCGGCCTCGGGTGGCTGGCGCTCGCCGGATGCCCAGGCCGCCGCCTCGACCACGGCCGGGTCGGTGTCGGCCAGCGCCGGCCGGAGGGGCGGCGGTCCGTCACCGGGCCGGCTCCCGGTCAGCTCGGCTGCCCGCGCCCGCACCGATGGCGAGGCGTCGGCGAGGCCGGCGGCGAGGTCGGCGTCCGTGAGCCCGCCGCTGCGGGCCAGGGCCCCGAGCGCCGTGGCCCGCACCGCGGGGTGGTCGTCGCCGAGCAGCTTACGAGCGGTGGCATCGTCGCCCCGATGGCCGGCGACGGCCGCGGCGCGCCGCCGGGCGATGTGGTCGTCGATCCTGCGCGTCACGCTCAGCCGAGCGACGAGGCAGCGGTCATGACGAGCGCCACCACGATGCCGCCCATGACGAGCCCGAGCGCCGCCGTGAACAGCAGGAGTTTGATCGCCCCGAACAGCCGCGTCGTGAGCGGCACGGGTAGGCGAACGATCTCGCCGGACCGGCGCCGGCGCTTGACCGGCCGTCCCCCGGCCCTGAGGTCGGTGTCGGCCGGGCCGAGGTCGCGCAGGCGGGCGAGATCCTCGTCGTCGTCCTCGGCCGTCCAAGCCCTGTCGGTGCTCGCCGACGCCCGGGCCGGGCGTGCCGCACGCCGGCGGGCGCGGGTGCTCCGCCGGGAAACCGACCTGCGTGTGCCGGCCGGGCCGGACGGGTGTGACGGGCCTGCATCGGGTGTCCCGGCGAGGCCGGGCACCGTGGCAATGCCCGGAGGCAGGATCGCCTCGCGGGGGAAGCGCACCGGCCGTCCGGTCAACTGCGCGGCACCGGGCACGGGTACGGCCTCGACGCCCGACCGGTCCACGATGGCTGGACCGGGCGTGGTCGTGCCGGGGATCGGTGCGCCGGGCGTTGGGCCCGACGTGCGCGGCGTGGGCGCGGCGGCCGGCACGATCACGACGCGTTCGCCGTCACCGACGTCGTGGCCGCCGCTCCCGTGTTCGGCGGGCACGCCCGATGCTGCGTCGCGGTTTGGTTCGGCGAGGTGGGCGGGACGCCGGGCGGCGTCGCGACCGCCGCGCCGGCCGACGGTCTGCTCGGCCACGCGCCGCCGGACCCGCCGCGCCAGGTGCGCCGGTCCCGCTGCGCCGCGCCGCCCGGGTCGCAGGGCGGCGAAGCCGGCGCCGGGACCGTCGAGCCGGTCGCGGCTGGCCGGGGGTCCCCACACATCACCAGCGGCGGACGTGGTGCCCCCCGGGATCGCGGGGGCACCGCCGGCGGCGGGCGGTGGGTCGGAGGGTGGGTCGCCGGGCCCTGTGGACGGCCGACCGCCCATGGGAGGCGGCGGCGGCGGGGATGGCGAGGCGCCGCCGTCGGCCGCGGGCGGCGGGTCGAAAGGCCGGCGCACGACCACGGAGGGACCGTGGGACGAGGTGGGCGGCGGCACCGGGGCGAGGGGGTGGTGCACCGTGTCGAGCGTGGCGGCGGCGCCCAGCGGCAGCGGGAAGCGCAGCGGGCGTCGCCGCGCGTCGTCGTCCCGGCCCGCCGGTCTCCGGGAGGGCGGCGGTCGCTGCCGGCTCGCTCCCACCCGCTGGCGTCCGTCGGTGGGGGTCGCCGACCGGTCCGCCTCCCCGGTGTCCCCGGCCTCCCCGCCGGTCCCGGCGTCGGCCCCGTTCTCACCGGCGGGCGCGGCGGGCACTCGGGCGTCGGCCCCGTCCTGACCGGCGGGCGCGGGGGCCACCCCGGCCTCGGGGCCCTCCTCACCGGCGGGCGCGGCGACCACGCCGGACTCCCCGGCGTCACGGGCCTCGGCGGGCACCGGCGCGGAGCGGGGCACCCGGGCTCTCGGACCCAGTACGGTCACGTCGCCACCGGCGCGGGCCCTGAGCGGCGAGGCGGTGCGCGGGTCGCCGGCGGCCGCGTCGTCGGCCGCATCGGATCCCGTAGCGGCACCGGGGCCAGGGAGCCCGACGATGCGTTGGCTCCGGGCGGTGACGCGCGGCGGCTCGTCGCCGCGGCGCCGGCCCGAGGCTTTGGCCCTCAGGCTCGATGCCAACGTTGGTCCCACGATGGTGATCGCGCCGGTCGCGCCCTTGGGGACGGTGGCCCGCCGCACGGACCGGCGGTCGGCCCGGGCCGCGCCGCGGTCCTCGAGGCCGTCGAGCGCTCGGGCCACCACCGACGAGACCACGATGCGGACGCGTCGCACCGGGCGCCACATGGCCCGGGCGACGGCGGCCATCGCGGCCGCGACGGTCAGCGCGGCGGTCCTGAGCATGGCGGCCAGGATCCGGAGATGACGGCGGGCCCAGGAGCCTCCGGCGCGCCCCGCGCGCCGTCCGGCCCCGCCGAGTGCCACCGCGTCGACCCGGGCGCGGCCTGCCGCCCGCACAGCGACGACCCGGCTGCGCCCGGCGGCCCGGCGCCCGGCGCCACCTGCCCGGACGAGCCCGTGTGCGCCGGCCGATGCGGCGGACCCGGTCCTGGCCCGGGCTACCGCCACACCACGGGTGATGTGCTGGTCGGCCCAGCTGAGGAGCCGCTCGATGGCCCGGCCGCCGGCCCGCAGGCCATCGACGAGCCGCAGCACGATGCTCCGCCACGGCTCCCACGCGCTGCGGGGTTCGGCGCCCGCCGTGGCAGGCTGGGGACCCGACTCGGAGAGCATCTCGACCGCGACGGCCGTGACGCAGATCCCGATCACAACGACGCAGAGCAGAACTGTGGACACGCCGAACCGGATGCTAACCCCGGAGCACTCCGAGCGCCCCCGAGAGGACCGCGAAATTTCGGAGGGCGAAAACTCGCCTGGCATCGCCCCGCGCCTGCTCGGCGATCCGCCGGTCACACCGGCGTCGAACGCCGCAGCGGGCCCCACGGTGCCGCCGGACGAACGGCCCCCACCGGGGCCCGCGGTCCCGGCGGCCGAGCCTCCCCCGGCCGAGCCGCCGGTCGCCGGTCCGCCGCCCGGCGGGAACGGCAACGGGGCCGAGCCGCCGGAGCGGCCGCCGACGTCGTGGGGCGCCGGCGACCAGGGTTCCTCACCGCCGCCCCCGCCGCCGGTGGCCAGGCGAGGCTCCCGTGCCCGCCAGATCTGGGCGGCGGTCGTCGTGCTGCTGCTCACGGCGTTCGTCATCAGCGCCACCGTCGTCCCGCTGCCCTACTACGCGTTCAAGCCGGGGTCGGTGCGCGACACCGAGTCGCTCATCTCCGTCGGTGACGACACCCGCCTCTACCCCGCCGAGGGTTCGATCAGCTACACGACGGTGTCGTTGCGGCAGACGACGCTCATCGGGCTGGTCACGGGCTGGCTCGACGACGACATCGACATCCACCCCGAGGACGAGGTGCTCGGCAACCGGGACGCCGACGACAACCGCACGTTCAACCTCCAGCTCATGGACAGCTCGAAGAACGTCGCCGCCCAGGTCGCGCTCGAGCGCCTCGGCTACGACGTGGACGTGAGCAGCGACGGGGTCGTCGTCCTGCGGGTCGAGCCCGGGACGCCGGCCGAAGGTGTACTCGAGTCGGGCGACACGATCACCGCTGTCGACGGGACCGTGCTCGACACGCCGGACGCGCTCAGCACGATCATGTCGGACAAGGCGCCCGGCGACCGGGTCGCCGTGGCGGTCGAGTCTCTCGACGGTGTCGCGCGCGACGAGGAGCTGACCCTGACGGCGGCCCCCGACGATCCCGCCCGCGGCGTGATGGGTGTGGTGGTCCAACCGCGCGATGTCTCCTACGACTTCCCGGTCGACCTCCAGATCGAGACCGGCGACGTCGGCGGTCCGTCCGCCGGCCTCGCCTTCACGCTCGGCCTGCTCGACGACCTGACGCCCGGCGAGCTCACCGGCGGCGTACCGATCGCCGCCACGGGCGAGATCCTGTCCGACGGCACGGTCGGGCAGGTGGGTGGCACCGGTCAGAAGGCGGCCACCGTCCGCGAGGCAGGCATCGGCGTGTTCCTCGTGCCCTCGGCCGACTACGCGGACGCCGTGGCCCATGCCGGCGACGTGGACGTCATCGCCGTGGACACGCTCGACGACGCCCTCGACGCCCTCGCCGAGCTGGGCGGCAACGCCGACGACCTGCCCCGGGTGGGCTCCGAGCGGGCGGCGGCCGCCCCGGGCTGACCGGCCGGCGGGCGCCCGGCGCTCGTATCAGCATTGAGTGTGGTCGCGTGCGGTCCGCGGGGGCGCCGTCTCGAAGCCCAGGGCCGTACCATCGGATCCCATGTCGCCCGAGCCTCCTCTCGACGCGACGGGCATCGCCCGCCGGAGGTTCGCCCCGGCGCGGCGTGGCTTCGATGCCGACCAGGTGAGTGCCTACCTCGCCGAGCTGGCCGAGGCGGTCGCCGCCCTGCAGCGGCGGGAGGCCGAGCAGCGGGCCCGGGCCGATCGGGCCGAGGCTCGGGCCACGCTCGCAGAGGATCTCGACCAGCACCGCCTCGTCGAGCTGCTCGGGGAGGAGACGGCACGGGTGCTCGACACGGCGCGGGCCGCAGCGAGCGACATCCGCACCAAGGCCCAGGAGGCCGCCGCCCGCATGGTCCACGAGGGCCAGGACGAGGCTCGTGCGGTCCTCGACCGGGCCGAGGACGAGGCGGCGGCGCGGAAGGCCGAGATCCTCGCCGAGGCCGAGGTGGTGGCACGCCAGGCCGAGGCCGAGCTCGACCGCCGGCGGGCCGAGGGCGAGGCGGCCGCCGCCGAGATCCGTCGGGTTGCGGAGGCCGACCGGGACGAGCTCGTCGCCGAGGGCCATCGGGCGCTGGCTCGGGCGGGCGACGACGCCGAGTCGGTCCGCGCCGCGGCGCGGGCGGACGGCCACGCCATCCGCGACGCCGCCCGCGAGGAGGCCCGTCACCTCGTGGCCGAGGCGCTGGCCGTGCGCGAGAAGCTGCTGGGCGACCTGGCCCGGCGGCGGCGTTCGGCCCGTGAGCAGGTCGAGCGGTTGAACGCCGCACGGGACCGGCTGTTGGCGGCGTACGCGATCGTGCGGCGCACCACCGACGAGGCGACGACCGAGCTGACCGTTGCGCTGCCCGAGGCGAAGGTGGCGGGGGAGCAGGCGAGGCGCCGGGTGCGCGACGAGCTCGAGCCCACCGTCGAGGACGTCGAGGCGGAGCTGTCCGTGGCCCGCATGGCCGGCCTGGTCGACGAGACGACGGGTGCCGATCTCGACGTCGACATCCCGGCCCTGGCCGCCGAGCTCGGCGTGACCGATGCCGACCACCTGGGCTCCGGCGATGCTGCGGGCTTTGACGATGGTTCCGCTTCTGCGGACGCTGCCGGCGCCGGTTCCGCCGATGTTCCCGCCCGGGCCCTCGGTGCCGGTCCGGCCGACACGACGTCCGGTGCCGCCGTCGTCGCGGATCGGGGTCGTGCGCCGACGTCCGGTGCAGGTGCTGGTATCGGCGGCCCGGCCGAGCCCGAGGACCCAACGGGAGGAGGCGTGCCGTCCCGTTCAAGCCTCCCGGCGCCCAGCGATGGCCCGCCCGGCGTTCTGGCGCGTGCCGGCCCTGCGGCGCCGCCCGGCGAGGCCGGTGGGGTGCCGGCGGGTGCAGCCCCTCCGGTTCACGCCGATGAGGCCGGTGGCCTGCCGGCGGGTGCGGATCTTGAGGCGCCGCCCGGCGAGGCCGGTGGCGTGGCGGCGGGTGCAGCCCCTCCGGTTCACG
>Ga0126307_10000279_pt1 | contig 33313 bp, 26 predicted proteins | sample Plot28_FD_89955 | JGI IMG/M metagenome (GOLD analysis project Ga0126307, IMG submission 89955) | Serpentine soil microbial communities from UC McLaughlin Reserve, CA, USA - Plot28 | ecosystem: Environmental > Terrestrial > Soil > Grasslands | place: USA: UC McLaughlin Reserve, Lake County... | reverse complement strand
GGGATCCGCGCCCGCAGGGCCACCGCCCACGGGCCGGCGGCGGGGCAGGGCCGCCGCGCCGGGATCCGCGCCCGCAGGGCCACCGCCCACGGGCCGGCGGCGGGGCAGGGCCGCCGCGCCGGGGTCCGAGCCCGCAGGGCCACCGCCCACGGGCCGGCGGCGGGGCAGGGCCGCCGCGCCGGGATCACGGCCGGCGGGGCCACCGCCCACGGGCCGGCGGGGCAGGGCCGCCGCGCCGGGATCGGGGCCGGCAGCGGGGGCTGGGGGGCGGTCGGGCGCCGGGCGGGCGTCGGCCGGTGGCCCACCGTCGAATGACGACCACTCGCCGAGGGGCGCCAGCCGCGGGGCCCAGCTACCGTCAGGCTCACGCTGCCGCTGCACGGCGTCGTCGTCGGTCATGTCCCGCTCCACTCGTCTCGTCGTGGGCGGGGATGAAGTCTCCGAACGCCCAGCCGCTAGCACCGCGCCGCGCCGCAGGGGGCGGCGGGCCGACTCGCCGTGGGCACACACGGTAACAACGCCCGTCACCGGATCGACAGGTCGGAACGGCCGGGACCACCGCGACACGCGCCGCCTCTCGACGCGGACGCCAGCGGTGCGACCCGCCCCACGCCGGCGTCCGTCGCTCAGGGCTGCGGCGGCCTGTGGAGCCTGACGACGCCTTCCTCGATGGCGGCGGCGGCCACGGCCTCGGCCACGGCCGGCGCCACCGCCGGGTCGAACACCGACGGGATGATGTGGTCGGCCGCCAGCTGCTCGTCGGTCACGCATTGCGCGATGGCCTCGGCCGCCGCGAGCTTCATGCCCTCGGTGATCGTGGTCGCGGCCACGTCGAGCGCACCCCGGAAGATGCCGGGGAAGGCGAGCACGTTGTTGATCTGGTTCGGGTAGTCGCTGCGGCCCGTGGCGATGACCCGGGCGATGCCGTCCGCATCCTCGGGCGTGATCTCGGGGTCGGGGTTGGCCATGGCGAAGACGATCGGGTCGTCGGCCATGGTCCGCAGTTCGGCGGACGTGATCAGTCCGGGGCCCGACACGCCGATGAACACGTCCGCGCCCGGCAGGACCTCGCGCAGCGTGCCCTCGCGGCGTTCGGGGTTCGTGTGCTCCGCGAACCAGAGCTTGGCGACGTTGAGGTCGTCGCGGCCCGCCCAGATGGCGCCCTTGCGGTCGACGCCGACGATGTCTGCCACGCCGGCCTGCATGAGGATCTTCGAGATCGCGACGCCGGCGGCGCCGACGCCGGCGATGACGACGCGGAGGTCCGCCATCTTCTTGCCGACGATCTTCAGCGCGTTCTCGAGGGCGGCGAGCGTGACCACCGCGGTGCCGTGCTGGTCGTCGTGGAAGACCGGGATGTCGAGCAGATCCTTCAGGCGCTCCTCGACCTCGAAGCACTCGGGAGCGGCGATGTCCTCGAGGTTGATGCCGCCGAAGACAGGCGCGATGCGCTGGACGGTCTCGACGATCTCGTCGGCCGACGACACGTCGAGGCAGATCGGGAAGCCGTCGACGCCGGCGAAGTGCTTGAACAGCAGCGCCTTGCCCTCCATGACGGGCATGGCGGCCTCGGGGCCGATGTCGCCGAGGCCCAGCACGGCGGTGCCGTCGCTGACGATGGCCACGGTGTTCTTCTTGATCGTGAGATCGTGCGCCCGGCGCTTGTCCGCGGCGATGGCGTTGCACACGCGGGCCACGCCCGGCGTGTAGGCCATCGACAGGTCGTCGCGGTCGGCCACCGGCATGCGGGCCAGGACCTCGATCTTGCCGCCGTCGTGCATGAGGAACGTGCGGTCGAGGACCTCGAGCACCTCGGTGCCATGGCTGCCCTCGGCGGCGGCGGTCACCTGCTCGATGTGGTGGGTGTCCCGGCAGTTGACGACGACGTCCTCGACCAGGGCGGGGCCCCGTACGTCGAAGCCCCCGATCGCCGTGATGTTGCCCCCGGCGTCACCGATGGCGGTGGTGAGTCGGCCGAGGGTGCCGGGTCGGTTGTCGAGCCTGACCCGCAAACGGATCGAGTACGCAGCGGTCGGGGTAGCCACGAACGGGCGACCGTAGTCGCGCGAACGGTGGTGTTGGCAACAAGACTTCGTCCATAGCGTGCACAATTCACTTGCACCTTTGCCGCGACCGTCGGCGCTACATGCCACCGGCATTCGCTCTGTACCCTCGGGTGCGTGCCCGGCGTGTTCGACATCCTCTCGGCCGACGGATTCGAGCAAGTGGCGTTCTGCCACGACCGCTCCACCGGGCTCCGGGCCATCATCGCCATCCACTCCACGGCGCTGGGCCCGGCCCTGGGCGGCACCCGCTTCTACCCCTACGCCGACGAGCAGGACGCGCTCGTCGACGTGTGCCGCCTCGCCAAGGGCATGACCTACAAGCACGCCGTCTGCGGCAACGACCTCGGCGGCGGCAAGGCCGTCATCATCGGCGACCCGGGCACCGACAGGAGCGAGGCCCTGCTGCGGGCCTACGGGCGCTTCGTCGAGGGCCTCGGCGGCCGCTACCTCACGGCCGAGGACGTCGGCACGAGCCAGGCCGACATGGACGTCGTGCGCCGCGAGACCCGCCACGTGACCGGTGTGAGCGAGGCGCTCGGCGGGTCGGGCGACCCCTCCCCCGCCACCGCCCTCGGCGTGCTCTGGGCCATGCGGGCCGTGGCCGAGCGGCTGTGGGGCTCGGGGTCGCTCGCCGGCCGCCACGTGGTGATCTCGGGCGTGGGCAAGGTGGGTGCCGCGCTCGCCGCCCACCTCGACGCCGAGGGCGCCAAGCTCACCCTCGCCGACGTCGACGACACGCGCCTGGGAGCGGTGGCCGAGCGGCACGGCACGATGACCGTCAGCTCGGACACGGCCCACGCCCTGCCCTGCGACATCTTCGCCCCGTGTGCCCTCGGGGCGGTGCTGAACGCGGTGACGATCCCCGAGATGCGCTGCGACGCCGTGGTCGGCTCGGCCAACAACCAGCTTGCGAGCCTGGCCGACGCCGAGCGCCTGCGCCACCGCAGCATCGTCTACGCGCCCGACTTCGTGGCCAACGCGGGCGGCGTCATCAACATCGCGGAGGAGGCCCACGGCTACGACCGCGACCTGGCCTATGCCCGCACGCAGGCGATCTACGACACGCTGCTGGCGGTGTTCGACCGGGCAGAGGTCGAGGGCACCACGACCACCCAGGCCGCCGAGCGCCTCGCCGAGGACCGCATCGAGGCGGTCAGCCGCGTGCGGCTGCTGCGCACGACCCGCTGACCACCCGGCTCAACCGACGTCCCTCTCGTAAGGGAACCCCAGATCGGGGGCCGTGACGAGGGCGTGGAACGCCAGGCCGGCCTCCCGGGCCATCGCCTCGACGGTGCCGCCCCGATCGACGACCGGGACGAGTAGCACCGGCTGGGCCCCGCACGCGCGCACGACGTCCGCGGCCTCGAGCATCGACACGCCCCGGGTGACCGCGTCCTCGGTGATGGCGACCCGGTCGCCCGGTTGGAGCGCGCCGGCCAGGCGTCCGCCCCCACCGTGGTCCTTCGCCTCCTTGCGGACGCTGAAGGCCCGCAGCGGGCGGCCGCGCTCGGCGGCGATGCCGGCGGTGGCGAAGGCCACGGCGTCCGCCCCCATCGTGAGGCCCCCGAGCGCGGTCACGTCGTCGGGCAGCGCCGCGAGCAGGGCGTCGGCCACGAGCACCATGCCCTCGGGCCGGCACGTCGTCTGCTTGGCGTCGATGAACCAGCCGCTGCGCTTGCCCGACTTCAGCACGAAGTCGCCGAGCCGTACCGCGTGGGTCAGCAGGTGCTCGACGAGAGGGTCGAAACCGTCGGCGCTCACCCGAACAGCACCCGCCGCCCGTCGGGCCGCTTTGCAGGCGCGGGCACCAGCGTGCCGATCTCGACCGCCCGGTGACCGGCCTGGGCCAGCACGGCGAGCGTCCGGGCGGCGTCCGCGGGCGGGACGGCCACGACCATGCCGATGCCCATGTTGAACACCTTGAGCATCTCGTCGTCGGTCACCTCGCCGCGCCGCTGGATCTCCCCGAACACCGCCGGTGGCTCCCACGCCGAGCGATCGACGCGCGCGTCCAGGCCGGCGGGCAGCACCCGGGGCAGGTTGCCGACCAGGCCGCCGCCGGTGACGTGCGCCACCGCCCGCACGTCGACGTCGCCCAGCAGCCGGGTCAGGGCCGGGGCGTAGATGACCGACGGCTCGAGCAGCTCGTCGGCCACGCTCCGCCCGGGGAACAGCTCGTCGTCGAGCGCCAGGCCGGCCACCTCGAGCAACACCCGGCGGGCGAGCGAATAACCGTTAGCGCGCAGCCCCGGCGACGGCAGACCGACCAGCACGTCGCCGGCCCGGGCGGTCTCGCCGGTGAGCAGGCGGTCGTGCTCGGCGACGCCCACGACGAATCCGACGAGGTCGAACTCGCCCGGCTCCATCGCGCCCGGGTGCTCGGCCATCTCGCCGCCCACGAGGGCGCACCCGGCCTGCCGGCACCCCTCGACGACTCCGGTGACCAGCTGGTCGACCAGATGCGGGTCGAGCTTGCCGACCGAGATGTAGTCGAGGAAGAACAGCGGCTCTGCGCCCTGGCACACGATGTCGTCGACGCACATGGCGACGAGGTCGATGCCGATCGTGTCGTAGCGCCCGGCCGCCCGGGCGACCATCGCCTTCGTCCCGACGCCGTCGGTCGACGACACGAGCACCGGACGGCGGTAGCGGTCGAGGGGCAGCTCGAAGAGCCCGCCGAATCCACCGATGTCGCCGAGGACCTCGGGCCGGTAGGTCGAGCGGACCTTGGCCTTGATGCGGTCGACGGCCGCCTCGCCGGCGGCGATGTCGACCCCGGCGGCGTCGTAGGTCTCGCCCATCAGCCCATCAGCGTCGTGCCGTCGAGCGCCGGCTGGACGACGTCCTCGGCGACGCGCTGCTCGTCGGCCTCGAGCACGTGCTTGCGCAGGGTGACAGGCACCTCGACGGGGTAGGCGCCGGTGAAGCAGGCGTCGCAGAAGCCGGCGCCCGCCGCCCCGGTGGCGGTGACGAGCCGGTCGAGGTCGAGGTAGGCGAGCGTGTCGGCGTCGAGGTGACCGCGGATGGCCTCGGTGTCGAGGTTGTGGGCGATCAGCTCGGTGCGCTCGCCGGTGTCGATGCCGTAGAAGCACGACCACATGACCGGCGGCGACGAGATGCGCAGGTGGACCTCGCGGGCCCCCGCCTCGCGCAGCATGCGCACGAGCGCCCGCTGCGTCGTGCCGCGCACGATCGAGTCGTCGATGACCACGAGGCGCTTGCCGGCGATGTTCTCGCGCAGCGGGTTGAGCTTCATGTGCACGGCCCGGGCCCGGAGCTCCTGGGTGGGAGCGATGAAGCTGCGGCCGATGTAGCGGTTCTTCACCAGGCCCTGGCCCAGCGGGATGCCGCTGCGGTGGGCGAAGCCCTCGGCGGCCGGCACGCCGGACTCCGGCACGCCCATCACCATGTCGGCCTCCACCGGCGCCTGCTCGGCGAGCTGCTCGCCCATGTGGATTCGGGCCTGGTGAACGTTGCGGCCGTAGAGCCTGCTGTCGGGGCGGGCGAAGTACACGAACTCGAACAGGCAGAGCCGGGGGTCGACCTCGTCGTCGGGGAACGGGTACGACGAGCGCGGCCCGTCGGCGTCGATGGCGAGCACCTCGCCGGGCTCGAGCTCGCGGACGAACTCGGCGCCGACGATGTCGAGTGCCGGGCTCTCGGACGCGAGCACCCAGCCGTCACCCAGCCGGCCCAGGCACAGCGGCCGGAAGCCGTGGGGGTCGCGCACCCCGAGGATGCCGTGCTCGTCCATGAGCACGAGCGAGAAGGCACCGGCCAGCTGCGGCACGACGCGGGCCACCGCCCGCTCGAGTGCGGTGACCGCCGTGCCGTGGGCCGCCGTGCCGTCGGGGTCGGCCGCCAGCTCGCTGGCGATCAGCTCGGCGACGATGTCGCTGTCGCTCGTGACCGTGCCCTCGAGCATCCCGGCCTCCTTGGCGAGGCGCTCGGTGTTGACGAGATTGCCGTTGTGGCCGAGCGCGAACTCGTGCGCCCCCACCGACCGGTAGACCGGCTGGGCGTTGCGCCACGTGGACGAGCCGGTCGTCGAGTAGCGGCAATGGCCGAGGGCCACGTCGCCGCTGAGTCCCGCAAGCGTTCGGTCGTCGAACACGCTCGCCACGAGACCCTGGTCCTTGACGACGGTGATCGTGTCGCCGTCGCCCACGGCCATGCCCGCCGCCTCCTGCCCGCGGTGCTGCAGGGCGAAGAGCCCGAGATAGGTGAGCTGGGCCACAGGCAAGCCCGGGCCGTACACGCCGAAGACCCCGCAGGCCTCCTTGAGCTCGTCGGGACGTCCCGCTGGCTCGGTGGGATCCAGGTGCTGGGCGGCCGACCGGGGGCGATCCGCGTCGATCACCGCGCCATTGTGCCGTCCCACCCGCCGAGCCCGGTGACACGACGTCCTGACCAGGCACGATGTGCCGCCGTGCGGACGCCGGCGGCGCGGGTGCGTACGCTCACCGGCCGATGGGAACCCTGCTGCGCTCGCCCACGGTGCTGAAGCTGGCCAAGTACTCGACCGCGTCCGTGGCCGGGGTCCTGGTCGGGCAGGCCACGCTCATCTTCGCCCTCGAGGTCCTCGGCTGGGCGGCGATGCCCGCGAACCTGGCCTCGGTCACGCTGGGCTGCATACCGAACTACACGATCAACCGGTACTGGACCTGGCAACAGTCGGGCGAGAACCGGTTGTGGGGAGAGGTGGTGCCGTTCTGGTCGATGGCCATCCTGGGCGCGCTCCTCTCGATGCTCGCCGTGGCCTACGCCGACCGCACGTGGGGCGGCACCTTCGCCGTGGCGGTCGCCAACCTGTCCGGCTTCGCCGTGCTCTGGGTGGCCAAGTTCTTCGTGCTCGACAAGCTGATGTGGAAGGTCGTCCACGACCTGCACCCCGACGTCGACATCGACGCCGCCGAGGCGGGCATGCCGGGCGCCCTCGAGCTCGACGCCGCCGAGGAGGAGGCCCGCCGGCGGCACGCCGAGGCGCCGGCCGACGACACGCCCGTCCGGCGCGGCGCCTCCGACCTGTCCTGAGCCGCGCGGCCCGCCGCCCCCGCGGCGACGCCCCGGCCGGTCAGCCCTGCGTCGTGCCCTGGCCGAGCATGTCGGGCAGGCGCCCCCGCCAGGCGGCGACGGCATCGGCCAGCCCCACGTCGAGCTGGCCCTCCACCACGAGCCGGTCGCCCCCGGCCTCGCCGACGACCCTGCCGTCGACGCCCGCCGCGCCCTGGCGGCGCTGCAGCTCGCCGACGGCCGCCGGATCGACGGCGAGCACCACACGGCTGGGCGACTCGGCGAACAGCCAGCCGTGGCCGGCCGCTTCGGGCGCGTGGACCCGGAAGCCGGTGCCGCCCGACACCGCCATCTCGGCCAGTGCCAGGCCCAGCCCGCCGTCGGCCGCGTCGTGCACGCCGAGTACGAGCCCGTCGTGCACGAGTCCGATCACCAGCTCGCACAGGGCCCGGTGGGCGTGGAGGTCGAGGGCGGGAGGCGTGCCGCGCTTGTGGCCCCGGTCCCAGGCCCAGCGCGAGCCCGACAACGTGCGCGGCTCGGGCCCGAGCACGACGACCTGCGTGCCCTCGACGAGCCGCACGCCCGGCGGGGGCGCCGCGAGGTCGTCGATCAGCCCGACCACGGCCACGACCGGGGTGGGGTCGATGTCGCGGCCGCGACTCTCGTTGTAGAGGCTCACGTTGCCGCCCACGACCGGCAGGCCGAGCGCCCGGCAGGCGTCGCCCATGCCGTCGACGGCCTCGGAGAGCTGCCACATGACCTCGGGGTGCTCGGGATTGCCGAAGTTCAGGCAGTTGACGAGCGCCAGGGGCCGGGCCCCGGCGCAGGCCAGGTTCACGACGGCCTCGGCGACCACCAGGGCGGTGCCGCGGCGCGGGTCGAGCGCGCACCACCGGTGGTTGCCGTCCGCCGTGAGGGCGATGCCCTTGCCGGTGGGGGCGCCCGTGACCGGGTGCTTGAGGCGCAGCACGCCGGCGTCGCCGCCCGGGCCCTCGACGGTGTTCAGGAACAGCTGGTGGTCGTACTGGGACCACACCCAGGACGTGTCCGCCAGCATGGCGACGAGGTCGGCGCCGAGGTCCGCCGGGGCGGCCAGCGCCTCGTCGGCGCCGTCGCTGAGCCGGTCGTGGAGGTCGGCGGGCTCGGCGCGGGGGCGGTCGAGCAGCGGGGCGTCCTCGTGGAGGGACGCCGCCGGCAGGTCGGCGAGCACCTCGCCGTCGGGCCGGTCGAGGATGCGCAGAGCCCCGCCGGCCGTGACCGTGCCCACGACGGCCGCCCGTACCTCCCAGCGGGCGCAGATGGCGAGCACCTCGTCGAGGACCCGTGGTTCGACGATCGCCAGCATCCGCTCCTGGCTCTCGCTGGTCATGACCTCGAACGGATCGAGGCCCTCCTCGCGGCGCGGGACCGCCGACAGGTAGACGTCCATGCCGACGCCGCCCCGGCTGGCGGTCTCGCTGGTGGCGCACGTGAGCCCCGCGCCACCCAGGTCCTGGATGCCCACGACGAGGCCGGCGTCGAGCAGGTCGAGACATGCCTCGATCAGGCGCTTCTCCTCGAACGGGTCGCCGACCTGCACGCTCGGGCGCTTGGCGGCGTCGGCCTCGCCGTCGCCGAAGCCGGCGGACGCGAGCACCGACACACCGCCGATGCCGTCGCGGCCGGTGGGCGAGCCCAGCAGCACGGCCAGGTTCCCGATGCCCGACGCTTGGCCGAGCACGAGGCGCTCGTGGGGCAGCAGGCCGAGGCAGAAGACGTTGACGAGGGGGTTGTCCTGATAGGTCTCGTCGAAGACCAGCTCGCCGCCGACGGTGGGGACGCCGACCGAGTTGCCATAGCCGCTGATGCCGGAGACGACGCCCTCGGCGATCCACCGGCTGCGGGCGTCGTCGAGGGGCCCGAAGCGCAACGGGTCCATGAGGGCGATCGGGCGGGCTCCCATCGTGAAGACATCGCGCAGGATCCCGCCGATTCCGGTCGCCGCGCCCTGATAGGGCTCGATGGCGGAGGGGTGGTTGTGGCTCTCGATGCGAAATGCCACCGCCAGCCCGTCGCCGACGTCGACGACACCGGCGTTCTCGCCCGGCCCCACCAACACCGCGGCCCCGTCGGTGGGGAGGCGTCGCAGGTGGATGCGGCTCGACTTGTAGGAGCAGTGCTCGGACCACATGACCGCGTACATGGCGAGCTCGAGGTGGTTCGGGCGACGGCCCAAGATGACGTCGATGGCCCCGGCCTCGTCGTCGGTGAGCCCGAGGGCCCGATGGATCGCCTCGTCGGTGGTCACTCGAGCAGCGTAGGCCACGAACCTTCCAACCCAGCCCATCACGCGTCCGCCGCGGATCGTGTTCCTGGGACCTCGCAATGTCGCCCGTCAGCGATCGTTGATCTCAGAAATGCATTTTTCTGCGGAAGGGAAATAGGATCCTGCGCATGGCGACAACCACTCGCAAGAGAACACCCATGAGCGACGACCACAAGGCGGCCCTGGCCGAGGGGCGTGACCAAGGCCGTGCCGTGCGGCGGTATCTGGAAGCACTCGAAGCGAACAAGCCCAAGCGCGGCCGTAAGCGCTCTCCCGAATCGATGAAGAAGCGCCTCGCCGCAGTCGAGGACGAGATCGCGAGTGCCGATCCCCTGAAGCGCCTTCACCTCGTGCAGGAGCGGCTCGATCTGCAGTCGGCCCTCGAGGCCAACGAGTCGACCGTCGACATCGATCAACTCGAAAATGAGTTCGTCGATGCGGCGAGCACCTACAGCGAGCGCAAGGGCATCTCGTACTCGGCGTGGCGTGAGCTCGGCGTCCCCGGTTCCGTGCTGGAGCGCGCCGGCATCAGCCGCACGGCGGGCTGACGGCCCCGGTCGTCTCGTGCAGGGTCAGCCGACGGCGGGGTCGGCTGATCGCAAGGACGACGATCCGCCCGCACCCGTCCGCGAGCGCCTATGCGGCGAGGGCACCCGCCGCCACGAGCAAGGACCGCAGCAGCACGAGCCCGTCGGTGGACCCCAGAAGCGGGTGTGAGGCCCGCTCCGGATGGGGCATGAGGCCCACGACGTTCCGGCCCGCCGAGCAGATGCCGGCGATGTCGTCGATCGATCCGTTGGGGTTGGCGACGTAGCGGAAGACGATGCGGTCGTCGCCGCGCAGCTCCGCCAGTGTCTCGGGCTCGCAGGTGTAGTTGCCCTCGAAGTGGTTGATGGGGATGAGCAGCTCGGTGCCCGGGGCGACGGCCGTGGTGAGCGGCGTGCTGCCGGCCTCGACCCGCAGCCGCGCCGGCTGGCACAGGAACTTGAGCCCGGCGTTCTTCTGCAGCGCGCCGGGCAGCAACCCCGATTCGGTGAGCACCTGGAAGCCGTTGCAGATGCCCACGACCGGGCCCCCCTCGGCGGCGAACGCGGCGACCGCCGCCATGACCGGCGAGAACCGGGCGATCGCCCCGGGCCGCAGGTAGTCGCCGTGGGCGAACCCACCCGGGAGCACCACGGCGTCGACGTCGCCCAGCGAGGTGTCGCCGTGCCAGAGGAGGCGCCCGGCGCCGCCGACGGCGGAGACCGCTTCGACGACGTCGTGCTCGCAGTTGGACCCGGGGAAGACGACGACCCCGACCTGGGTGGTCATGGCCCGCACGGTAGCCGCTGCCCCCCGCCGTCCCAGGCGACCGGGACCGGCGTCACATCCCGTTGAGGTCGGGGCGAACGCCCCGGATCGTGAACCTGTCCTCCGGTGGGCCATTCGCGAACACGCGGTCGTCGTCGACACCACGATGCGCACCTTGGGGCCGTGCCCCCTCCAGCTGCAGCAGCGGCCGCGGCCAGGGAGGCGAAGATGCCCGCCGGGTCGCCTATCGCCAGCACGGCGTCGTCCGGCAGCTCCTGGCGCACGAACGCCGCGCCCCGCGGGCCAGGTGCGTCAGCGGACGAGCGCGAGCGCGGCCCACGCCCAAGCGCCACGGACGCTGCCCGCCCTCGACCTCCAGCGCGGGTGGCGCCGTCCCCAACGACGGACGCTTTCCCCGTCAGTCCACGGACTCAGGTGGTCATCACGTCGCGGCGTGCACCTCGATGGTGGCACCCTCGATCACCGGGTTGGTGAGGAAGCGCTTGCACATGTCCTCGACCTCCGCGCGGGCCGGGTCCGCGCCGGCGGCCTCGAGCTCGAAGCGGAAGCACTTGCCGACCTTGACCCCCGACACGCCCTCGAACCCCAGGGCGGGCAGCGACCGCTCGATGGTCGCCCCCTCGGGGTCGGCGATGCCGTCGTGGAGGCGGGTCTCGACGAGGACCGAGAAGCGCATGCGCGCAGCGTAGGCGCGTCAGCCGTGTGCGCCGGGCCAGTCGGCGAAGGACCGTCCGGTGATGCGCTCGTAGGCCTCGACGTAGCGGGCGCTCGTTGCCTCGACCACCTCGGCGGGCAGCGAGGGGGGCGGGGGCGCCTTGTCCCAGTCGAGAGTCTCGAGGTAGTCGCGCACCGGTTGCTTGTCGAACGAGGGGGGTGTCGCGCCCGGCACCCACCGGTCGACCGGCCAGAACCGCGACGAGTCGGGCGTCAACACCTCGTCGCACAGGACGAGCTCGCCGTCGACGAGGCCCATCTCGAACTTGGTGTCGGCGATGATGATGCCGCGCTCACGGGCCCACTCGGCCCCCCGGCGGTACAGCTCCACCGCCACGTCGCGCACCTGGGCGGCGAGCGCCTCGCCGACGAGGTCGGCGGCGGCTCTGAAGGAGATGTTCTCGTCGTGACCCTCATCGGCCTTCGTCGACGGCGTGAACACCGGCTCGGGCAGCCGGTCCGATTCACGCAGACCGGCGGGCAGCGGCGCGCCGTGCATGGTGCCGGCCCGCGAGTACTCCTTCCACGCCGAGCCGGACAGGTAGCCGCGCACGATGCACTCGATCGGTAACATGTCGGCTTTGTGCGTGAGCATCACGCGCCCGACGAGGTCGTTGGCCCCGGCCGCACCTTGCGTCGTCGCCGGCAGATCGGCCACGTCCGTGGAGATGAGGTGGCCGCGCACGACGTCGCCGAAGAGGTCGAACCAGAAGGCGGACATGGCCGTCAGTACGCGCCCCTTCTGGGGGATCGGCTCAGCCATGACCACGTCGAACGCCGAGATGCGATCGCTCGTCACCATCAGTAGGCGATCGTCACCGACGGCGTAGATGTCGCGAACCTTGCCCGAGTGGATGTGTGGGAGACCGAGATCGGTCACGGGAACCTCCGGAAGGGGGAACTGACCACCATTGTCGCCGCCGTGGCGCCCCGGCTACCGCCATGGTGCACGACGCAATTTTGTGTCCAGGAGTCTCACTAACCGTCCTTCACCACGCCACACCACCGACGGCCATGCGCGGCGCTACAGGATCGGTTCCGGACGGTACGCGGCCGCCTCCGGGTGGGCGGCGGCTATCGCTTCGACTTGGCGGGTGAACGCCTCGATCTGCTGGGGCGCCGTGCCGACGAAGTCGACGCGGTCGGCGAGCACGGCGTCGAGCGTCTCCCGATCGAGCCCGAGGCGCTCGTCGGCGGACAGGCGGTCGACGAGGTCGTTCGTGTCCGCCCCCTCGCGCAGGGCCAGGGCGACCGCCACGGCGTGGGACTTGATCGCCTCGTGGGCCTGCTCCCGGCCCACGCCGGCCCGCACGGCCGCCACCAGCACCTTCGTGGTGGCGAGGAACGGCAGGTAGCGGTCGAGCTCGCGCCCGATCACCGCCGGGTAGGCGCCGAAACCCTCGAGCACGGCCAGGAAAGTCTCGAACAGGCCGTCGGAGGCGAGGAAGGCCCCGGGCAGGGCCACGCGCCGCACGACCGAGCACGACACGTCGCCCTCGTTCCACTGGTCGCCGGCCAGCTCGGAGGTCATCGACAGGTAGCCGCGCACGACGACGGCCAGCCCGTTGATCCGCTCGGCCGACCGGGTGTTCATCTTGTGGGGCATGGCCGAGCTGCCGACCTGGCCGGCGGCGAAGCCCTCGGTGACGAGCTCGTGGCCGGCCATGAGGCGGATCGTGGTGGCGAGGCTGGACGGGCCGGCCGTGGCCTGCACCAGCGCCGCGACCACGTCGAGGTCGAGCGAGCGGGGGTAGACCTGACCGACGTTGGTGAGGGCCGCGGTGAAGCCGAGGTGGTCGAGCACGGCCTCCTCGAGCCGGTCGACCGCAGACGGGTCGCCGCCGAGCAGGTCGAGCTGGTCCTGCTGCGTGCCCACCGGACCCTTGATGCCGCGCAGCGGGTAGCGGGCGAGCAGCTCCTCGACCCGGCGGAACGCCTGGAGCAGCTCCTCGCCGGCGTTGGCGAAGCGCTTGCCCAGCGTCGTTGCCTGGGCCGCCACGTTGTGGCTGCGCCCGGCCATGACCAGCGTGGCGTGCTCGGCGGCTCGCTCGGCGAGGCGAACGAGTGCCGTGACCATGCGATCGCGCACCAGCTCGAGCGCCAAGCGCACCTGCAGCTGCTCGACGTTCTCGGTGAGGTCGCGCGAGGTCATGCCGGCGTGCGCGTGCTCGTGGCCGGCCAGCGCCGAGAACTCCTCGATGCGCGCCTTCACGTCGTGGCGGGTCAGCCGCTCCCGGGCCTCGATCGAGGCGAGGTCGACCTTGTCGACGACGGCCCGATAGTCGGCGATCGCCTCCGCGGGGATGGCGACACCCAGGCCGGCCTGGGCATCCATGACGGCCACCCACAGACGGCGCTCGAGGCGCACCTTGGTCTCGGGCGACCACAGCTCGACCATCGGGGTGCTGGCGTAGCGGGAGGCCAGCACGTCGGGCAGCGCGGGTCTCACGTTTCCATCCTCGCCCGTCACGACGGTGGGGGGACCATCTCGTCGCGGTGCTTCGCCAGCTGGTCGGCCAGGTCGGCGTCGTCGACCGCCAGGATCTGCACAGCGAGGAGGGCGGCGTTCATGGCCCCGTCGACGGCCACTGTGGCCACGGGGATGCCCTTCGGCATCTGCACGGTGGCGTAGAGCGCGTCGACCCCGTTGAGCGCGCCGCCGGACAGCGGCACGCCGATCACGGGCAGCGTCGTCTGGCCCGCCACGGCCCCGGCCAGGTGGGCAGCCATGCCGGCGCCGCAGATGATCACTGCGTAGCCCCGCTCGCGGGCCGAGGAGGCGAACTCGGCGACGAGCGCCGGGGACCGGTGCGCGGACATGACCCGCACGTCGGCCTCGATGCCGTAGCGGGCGAGGGTGTCGACCGCCGGCTTCATCTTGTCCTTGTCGCTGGCCGACCCCATCAGGACGGCGACCTTGGGTGCGCTCACGGGCGGGATGCCTCCAGGGCGATGTCGTTGCGGTGGTACAGGCCGCGCCACGAGATGTGGGCTGCGGCCCGGTAGGCCTTGGCGCGGGCCTCGGCCACGGTGCCGCCGGTGGCGGTGACGTCGAGCACCCGGCCCCCGGCGGTCACCAGACGCCCGTGCCCGTCCACGGCCACGCCGGCGCAGAACACGGTGGCGCCCTCGGCCTCGGCCTCGGCCAAGCCGGTGATGGGGTCGCCGGTGCGCGGGGTCGCCGGGTAGCCCTCGGACGCCAGCACGACGGTCACGGCGGCGGCGTCGACGAAGCGGGGCTCGCCGACCAGGCAGCCGGCGGCGGCCTCGGCCAGCAGGGTGGTCAGGTCGCTGGCCAAGCGGGGCAGCACGACCTGGGCTTCGGGGTCGCCGAAGCGGACGTTGTACTCGACCAGCTTCGGTCCCTCGGCAGTCAGCATGAGGCCGGCGTAGAGGATGCCCCGGTAGTCGATGCCGCGACGGACCAGCTCGGCGAGCGTGGGCTCGACGCAGCGCTCCATCACCAGGCCGACGACCTCGTCGGGCGTGCCGGCCGAGCCGCCGGCGGACACGGGCGGCAGCGGGGCGGGCGAGTAGGCGCCCATTCCGCCCGTGTTCGGGCCGGCGTCGCCGTCGCCGATGCGCTTGAAGTCCTGCGCGGGGGCGAGGGGCACGGCCCGGGTGCCGTCGCACACGGCGAGCACCGACAGCTCGGGGCCGACCATGCCCTCCTCGATCACCACCCGCCGGCCGGCGTCGCCGAAGCTGCGGCCGGCCAGCTTGGCCCGCACGTCCTCGACGGCCTCGTCGAGCTCGTCGGTGACGAGCACGCCCTTCCCGGCCGCCAGGCCGTCGGTCTTGACGACCCACGGCGCGGGCAGTGAGCGGAGGAAGTCGAGCGCCGGCTTCTCCTCGTCGAACGCGGCGTGGCGGGCCGTCGGCGCCCCCGCCGCGTCCAGGAGGTCCTTCATGTACGCCTTCGAGCCCTCGAGCCGGGCTCCGTCGGCGCCGGGACCGAACACGAGCCGCCCGGCGGCCCGCAGCTCGTCGGCCAGGCCGGCCACCAGCGGGCCCTCGGGGCCGACCACGACGAGGTCGGCGTCGATCTCGTGGACCGGTACGCGGGTCGACCAGGGGATCCCCGGGTTCCCCGGCGTCACGACCACATCGGCGGTCCGCGCCAGCACGTGCGCGAGCGCATGCTCCCGCCCGCCCGCCCCGACCACACACACCCTCATGCCTGCCCCACCCGCCGAGAGGACCAGCCGAACCCCCCGGAACGACCGGCGACCCACGCCGACCACCCGCCGGACCACCCGGAGCGGGCGTACCGGGTGGCGAGGCGGTCCGAGCGAACGGGTGCCAGGCCCTGGACGCGGTCCGAGCGAACGGGCGCCGAGGATGCCGGGCGCTGGAGGCGCGCCAGCGCCGACGGCGGTAGCCCGGCACCGCAGGCGACAGGACCCGTGAGCGGACACCCCCCACCGGCCGCGAGAGGCCTCACGGCTTCAGCACCACGAACTGGTCCCTCCCCGGCCCCACCCCTACCAGCCGGATCGGCGCGTGGATCTGGTCCTCGAGGAACGCCAGATAGTCCCGGGCCGCAGACGGCAGGCCGCGCACCTCGGTGACGGCGGACAGGTCGGTGCCCCAGCCCGGCAGCTCCTCGTAGACCGGGCGCACCTTGTGCAGCAGCGACTGGTCGTCGGGGAACCGCTCGATGCGGCGCCCGTCGGCCTCGTAGGCCACGCACACCTTCACGGCCTCGAACGCGTCGAGCACGTCGAGCTTGGTGATCGCCACCTCGGACAGGGAGTTGAGCCGCACGGCGTGGCGCAGCATCACGGCGTCGAACCAGCCGGCCCGACGGCGCCGCCCGGTGTTGGTGCCGTACTCGTGGCCCCGGTCGACGAGGGCGTCGCCCACGTCGTCGAGCAGCTCGGTGGGGAACGGCCCCGACCCGACCCGGGTGATGTAGGCCTTGGCCACGCCCACGACCCGGTCGATGAGCAGGGGCCCGACGCCCGCGCCGGGGCCGACGCCGCCGGCGACCGGGTTCGACGAGGTGACGTAGGGATACGTGCCGTGGTCGAGGTCGAGGAACGTGGCCTGGGCCCCCTCGAACAGCACGTGCTGGCCGGCGTCGAGGGCGTCGTGCACGAGGTTGACAGTGTCGGCCACGAACGGCTTGAGCCGGGGGGCCAGCTCGCCCACGTAGCGCTGTGCGATCTCGTCGGCATCGGGCGGCAGCTGGTTGTAGACCTTCGCCAGCATCTGCCCCTTCTCTTTGAGCACCAGGTCGAGCTTCTGGCGGAAGATCTTGGGGTCGTACAGGTCCTGCACGCGCAGGCCCACCCGGGCGGCCTTGTCGGCGTAGGCGGGTCCGATGCCGCGCTTGGTCGTGCCGAGCTTGCTCTTGCCGAGGTGCCGCTCGGTGACCCGGTCGACCAGCTGGTGGTACGGCAGGATCAGGTGGGCGCTCGACGAGACCCGCACGCGGCTGCAGTCGACGCCTCGGCGCGTCAGCTCGTCCATCTCGTCGAGCAGCACGGCCGGGTCGACCACCACGCCGTTGCCGATCACCGGCGTGATGTGGTCGTAGAGCACGCCGGACGGGATCAGCTGGAGGGCGAAGCTCTCGCCGTCGACGACCAGGGTGTGCCCCGCGTTGTGCCCGCCCTGGTAGCGGACGACGAGGTGCATCTCCTTGGCGAAGAGGTCGGTGAACTTGCCCTTGCCCTCGTCGCCCCACTGGGTTCCGACCACGATCGTCGCCGGCACGTGTCGCTGCTCCTGGTCTCGGGCGGGGACGGGCCACCCTACCCGAGGCGGTGACCAGGTCCGACGCCGCAGGAGCGCCGGACCGGTGACGATCAGGAGCCGTGCGATGTGAGGATGGCGAGCTCGTCGCCGACGGCGTCGACGGTGATGGTGTCGCCCTCGCCGATCTCGCCCTCGAGCAGTTGCAGCGCCAGCCGGTCGGCCAGCTCGCGCTGGATGACCCGCTTCAGGGGCCGGGCCCCGTAGGCGGGGTCGAACCCGTCGTGGGCCAGCAGGGCGATCGCCCCGTCGGTCAGGTGGAGCCCGATGCGCCGGGCGGCCAGCCGCCGGCGCAGGCCCTCGAGCTGGATCGACACGATGGAGGTGAGGTCCTCCTCGGTCAGCTCGCGGAACCGCACGATGTCGTCGATGCGGTTGATGAACTCGGGCTTGAAGAAGTCTCGAGGCTCGCCGGGCAGGTTCGACGTCATGATCAGCACGGCGTTCGTGAAGTCGACCGTGCGGCCCTGGCCGTCGGTGAGGCGACCGTCGTCGAGCAGCTGGAGCAGCACGTTGAACACGTCGGGGTGGGCCTTCTCGATCTCGTCGAGCAGGACCACGGCGTAGGGCCGGCGCCGCACCGCCTCGGTGAGCTGGCCGCCCTCGTCGTAGCCGACGTAGCCGGGCGGGGCACCGATCAGGCGGCTGACCGCGTGCTTCTCCATGTACTCGCTCATGTCGATGCGGACCATCGCCCGCTCGTCGTCGAACAGGAAGTCGGCGAGCGACCGGGCCAGCTCGGTCTTGCCCACACCGGTGGGCCCGAGGAACAGGAACGAACCGATCGGGCGGTGAGGGTCGGACAGCCCGGCCCGGCTGCGGCGGATGGCGTTCGCCACGACGCGCACGGCGTCGTCCTGGCCGACCACCCGCTCGTGGAGCACCTGCTCCATGCGGACGAGCTTGGCCATCTCGCCCTCCATGAGCCGGCTGACCGGCACGCCGGTCCATCGGGCCACGACCTCGGCGACGTCCTCCTCGTCGACCTCCTCCTTGAGCATCGCCTGGCCGGCCTGCAGCTCGTCGAGCTGCTTGGTGGCGGCGTCGACCTGGCGCTCGAGGACGGGGATGACGCCGTAGCGGATCTCGGCGGCCTTCTCGAGGTCGGCCTCACGCTCGAGGTGGGCGCGGTGGGCCTCGAGCTGCTCCTTGAGCTCGCGGATCCGGCCGATCGCCTCCTTCTCGTTGTTCCAGTGGGCCAGCATCGAGTCGCGCTGCTCGCTCAGGTCGGCGAGCTCGCGGTCGAGGGCCTCGAGCCGCTCGCGGCTGGCGGCGTCGGTCTCCTTGGCGAGCGCCACGCGCTCGATCTCGAGCTGCCGGATGCGGCGCTCGACGACGTCGATCTCGGTGGGCAGCGAGTCGATCTCGATCCGGAGCCGCGACGCGGCCTCGTCGATCAGGTCGATCGCCTTGTCGGGCAGGAAACGCCCGGTGAGGTAGCGGTCGGACAGCACGGCCGCGGCCACGAGCGCGGCGTCCTGGATGCGGACGCCGTGGTGCACCTCGTAGCGCTCCTTCAGGCCCCGGAGGATGGCGATCGTGTCGTCGACCGACGGCTGACCCACGAAGACCTGCTGGAAGCGGCGCTCGAGGGCGGCGTCCTTCTCGATGTGCTTGCGGTACTCGTCGAGCGTGGTGGCGCCGATCATCCGCAGCTGCCCGCGGGCCAGCAGCGGCTTGAGCATGTTGCCGGCGTCCATGGCGCCCTCGGCGGCACCGGCGCCGACGACCGTGTGCAGCTCGTCGATGAACGTGATCACCTCGCCCTCGGCGTCGGTGATCTCCTTGAGGACGGCCTTGAGCCGCTCCTCGAACTCGCCGCGGTACTTGGCGCCGGCCACCATCGAGGCCAGGTCGAGCGCGATCAGGCGCTTGTTCTTGAGGCCGTCCGGCACGTCTCCCTCGACGATGCGCCGGGCCAGGCCCTCGACGATGGCCGTCTTGCCGACGCCCGGCTCGCCGATGAGCACCGGGTTGTTCTTCGTGCGGCGCGACAGCACCTGGATGACGCGGCGGATCTCCTCGTCGCGGCCGATGACCGGGTCGAGCTGGCCTTGGCGGGCGACCTCGGTGAGGTCGCGGCCGTAGCGCTCGAGCGCCTGGTACTGCTCCTCGGGGTTCTGCGAGGTGACCCGGTGGCTGCCCCGCACGGCCTGCATGGCGGTGAGCACCTCGTCGCGGGTGACGCCGAGCCGGTCGGCCAGCGCCAGCAGCAGGTGCTCGGTGGAGAGGTACTCGTCGCGCAGCTCGGTGCGGGCCTCGTCTGCCGTGTCGAAGACCCGCTGCAGGTCGCGGCCGAGGCGGGCCTCGCTGCCGTAGGCGTGAGGCAGCTTGGACAGCGCCTCGTCGACCTGGTTGCGGAGGGGCAGCGGCTCCTTGCCGAGCCGCTGGAGCATGGGCAGCGTGATGCCCTCGCCCTGTCCCAGCAGCGCGCCGAGCAGATGGTCGGGCGTGACCTCGGGGTTCGACGCCGCCTTGGCGGCGTCGACAGCCGAGGAGAACGCCTCCTGGACCTTCAGGGTCCAGCGGTTCGGGTCGAGCGCCATGCCGGCCAGCTTACCCACCAGTGAGGAAACTTGACACCCGGCCACTCAACTTTGGACCCAGGGCCCGCCGGCCCCCGGAGGGCCGTGTCCGGCGCCTCAGCCCCGGCTGGCCGGACCGTGCGGCGGGCCCGGAGACCCGCCCATCGGAGCCGGGGGCCACTCGCCCGAGGTCTCGGCGCGGACCCGCCGCCCGAAGCGACGGCCGCCGTTCTCGTCGGCCGGGCCCCCCTCGTCGTACGGGTAGACGCTCTCGAGGCCGTTGCCGTTCGTGCCACCCCGGCGCGACCCGCCGGCGGCCGCACCGACCGTGTCGTACCGGTAGGGCTCGCTGCCGAACGTGGCGTTCTCCGACAGGCTGTTGAGCACCGTGCCGGCGAGCGGGGCGTTGACCTGGCGGAGCAGCTCGACAGCGCGGACGAGACCCCGCTTCGACGTCTGGTGGGCGGACGTGACGAGCAGGGACGTGTCGACCATGCGGGCCACGACCAGCGAGTCGGTCACCGGCAGCACGGGCGGGCAGTCGATGATGACGAGGTCGTAGGTCTGCCCGAGCACGTCGACCAGGCGCCGGGCCCGCTCGCCGCTCAGCAGCTCGGACGGGTTGGGGGGCGGCTGGCCCGCCGGCAGCACCGACAGGTTCGGCACGCCCGCCACCGTCTGGATCGCCTGGGGAAGCGTGACGTCGCCGATCAGCACGCCGGTCAGGCCGGGGGTGAGCGGCACGTCGAGGATGCGCTCGAGGCGGGGCCGGCGCAGGTCGCCGCCGACCACGACCACCCGGTCGCCCGCCTGGGCAAAGGCCACCGCCAGGTTGACGGCGCAGAACGTCTTGCCCTCGGCCGGCGACGGGCTCGTGACCTGCACGACCCGCACCTGTCGCTCGACGGCGAGGAACTTGACGGCCGTGCGCAACGAGCGGAACGCCTCGGCGGCGGGCGCGCTCGGGTGGGTGACGGTGATGAGCTCGGACTGGCCGCCCTCGACCTTGGGGATGAGGCCCAGCGTCGAGACGCCCGTGAAGCGCTCGACGACCTCCTTCGTCTTGACCGAGTCGTCGAAGTAGTCGCGGACGAACGCGAGCGCCGCCCCCAGGAACAGGCCGAACACGACGCCGATCGCGATGTTGAGCGGGATGTTCGGGCTGACCGGCGTCGAGGGGACGCCGGCGGCGCTGAGCACCTGCGCGTTGCCCGACGACGTGGCGGTCACGCCGAACTGCAGGTCGTTGATGCGCCCCCGCAGCTCGCCGAGCTTGGCGTAGAGCGGGTCGAGCTCGGGGGCCTTCTCGGCGCGCAGGGTGTCGAGGCGGGCCCGGTCGGCATCGGTGGCGTCGCCCGAGGCGATCTTGTCCTCGAGCTCCTTGATGGGCTGGCGGGCCTCGGCGATGTCGGCCTCGGTCTGGGCCACGAAGTTCTGGACCAGGTCCTGCTGGGTGATCAGCGTCTCGGCCTGCTTGACCTCGCGCAGCTCGACGTACGCGTTGGCGTAGACGTTGAGGAGGGTGGCGGCGTCCTCCGGGTCGGAGGACACGAGCGACAGCTCGACGACCGAGCTGGTCACGTTCTGGTTCTGGCCCTGCACCGGCTGGGTGGCGACCTTGTACACCTCGCTGTCGTCGAGTGAGCCGTTGTAGGCGGTCGCCGCAGCGAAGCGGACGTCGGTCGAGTTGAGGTACGCGAGCTCGCTGGCGGCCTGGCGGTCGAGGTCACCCCCGCCGTCGCCGAAGATGAGCGAGATGGGGTCGTTGACACCCGTCGTCTGCACCTGGGCCTTGACCCGGTACTTGGGGGCGGGGATCAGCGAGACGGCGAGCGCGATGCCGAGGAAGACCAGCGTGGTGAGGATGACCAACCAGCGACGCCGGGCTATGACTCCGAGATAGGACCGTAGATCCGGTTCCTCCAGCTGCGGATCCATGGAGCCAGGACTGTACTCGTCATTCGCCCGGCCGACCATGCGCGGCAGGCTCCGCTCGCGACGTCGGTGTTAGCGTCGGCGCATCACGCCGAACCCGCTGACCTCGACGTCGGTGCCCCTCACCTCGGGGCACGGGAGCGATCTGCCGACCGCCGAGGCGGCCGAGCGGACGGCCGCGCCCGCCCCCGCGACGGCCGGGCCGGCGCGCCGCAGCAGCCTCGCGCTGCACCTCGCGGTGATCGGAATCGTGCTGATGGGCCTCAACCGCACGCGGGTGGGCGGGTGGACCGTGTCCGACATCGCCTTCCTGCTGTCAGCCGCGTTCATCGTCGTCGACATCCTCGATGGCCGCGAGGGTCGCCTTGCGCCCAAGATGGCCCGCCGCGCCTCGCCGCCCGTCCTGCTCGGCAGCATCCTGCTGCTGACCGCAGGCACGCTGTCGGCCTTCCAGTCGTGGAACGCCGCCGAGTCGATGACGATCGTGCTGCGCTTCGGGTGGATCACCCTCGGGTTCTTCTGGGTGCTGCGCTCCGTTGCCGCCGACCGGGCGGGCCTCGACAAGCTGCTCGCCGCCTGGCGCATCATGATCCTGTTCAACTGCCTGATCGCCATCACGGGGCAGTTGGACATCACGAACTTCGGCGTGGAGAACGCCGAGGGTCGCCAGACTGCGTTCTTCGAGCAGCCCAACGAGCTGGCTGGCCTCATCGCTACCGGCCTGCCGCTGTTCCTGCTGGGGGTCCCCCGTCGCCGCACGTACCGCACCGACGGGCGCGACCTCCTCTCCCGGGCCTGGCCGACCGCCATCGTCCTCTACGCCATCGCCACGACCGGCTCGATGACTGGCCTGATCGCGGGCGCCGCCACCGTCCTGGCCATGCTGGCGGCCGGGGGCTGGCGGCACATCCGGCGGCCCGGGCGCGCCTGGACGTCACCGCTGCTGCCCATGGTCGTGGGCTTCCTGTCGATCGTGGGCCTGGTGGCGCTGTTCAACAGCGACCTGCCGGTGGTCGAGCGCTTTACGCGCTACACGTCGGGCGATGCCGCAGTGAACTACAGCGTCGACAGCCGCGAGGAGCGCAACTCGCAGGTCATCCAGCGCTTCGACGAGTCGCTCGTCGTGGGCCAGGGCTTCGGCAGCTACAACCCTGACGACCCGGGAGCCAGCGACGCCGCGGGCGCCCACAACATGTTCTTCCGGTTCATCTTCCAGGCCGGGCTCCCCGGCCTCGTGGGCGTGCTGGTGATCCTGCTCTTCACGTTGCAGCACGGCATCCGCCTGCTGGTCAACACCCGGGGTGACCCGTTGCAACCGACCGCGGTCGCGCTGCTCGCCACGTTCATCGGGGCCAACACGTTCGCCATGTTCCAGCCGACCGAGTACCAGCGCTACTACTGGGTGACGGCGGCGATGATCGGCGTGCTCTGGTCGGTCCGGCGAACCGAGGTGCGCGAGCAGGCCGCCGAGCGCCAGGCCGAGATCGACGCGATCCGCCGGCTGCCCGCCCGTCGCTGACCAGGCCGCGGCCCCGCGGTGACGCGGGCAACGGCTTCACAGGAGATCGCCTTCTCGGGGGCGGCTTCGCCTGATCACGGCACGGGGGGGCAGCGATGCGACCGGCGCCGGCGACCACGGCGCCGGGGTCATCCCGGCGGCGGCGCGGAGCTCGGGCAGGCGCCGCAGCAGGTTCTCGGCCCAGCGCTCCGGCGAGTACTGGCGCGCCAGCGAGGCGCTGGCCTCGCCCATGGCGCGACGCTCGACCGGGCTCAGTTCGCTGATGCGGTGCAGGGCGATGGCGACGGCCTCGGGGTCGTCGGGGCTCATGACCACGCCGTTGTAGCCGTCGAGCACGAGCCGGGTCGACGCTCCGCATACCCAGGTGCAGATCACGGGCAGGGCGGCCGAGGCGGCCTCGTGGATGACGACCGCCCAGGGCTCGAAGCGGCTCGGCAGCACGAGGCACCCGGCTCGGGTGAACGCCTCCGGCAGGTCGGCCGGTTGCACGAAGCCGAGCATTTCGACGCCCTCGATGCCCGCGAGCATGTGGTCGTCGGGTCCCGTCCCGGCCACCACCAGCCGCCACGGCGTGTGGGTCTCGCGCCGGTAGCGCCGGTACCCCTCGGCCAGGACGTCGACCGCCTTGTCGGCGACGAGCCGGCCCACGTAGAGGAACGCCTCGGGTGGCAGGGCGCCCTTGCGCTCCTCGGCCACCCGGGCGAAGCGCCGGTGGTCGCCGGTGTAGACGCCCCACATCAGCTGCTCGCTCGTGAAGCCCAGGCGCCGGGCGAAGTCGGCCTGGCGCTCGCCGGCCACGAGCGCCACGTCGTATGCGGGACGGATGACGAGGCGCGACACGGCCACGCCACCCCACTGCTTGGGCGTGCCCCACCACTGGTTGTCCATGCACAAGACCCGCAGGGTGCGTCCACGCCAGCGGCGGGCGATGCGGCGGTAGGCGCCGTAGTTCCACGAGATGACGAGCAGGGCGTCGGGGTCGAAGCCGTCGAGCACCTGCTCGACCTCGGCCTCGTCGGGGCTGCCCGACCAGGCGTGCGCGCGCAGGCCCTGGGTGAGGGCCTCCGGGTCGAACGGGGCGGTCGACGAGCTCACCTCGTGGAACACGACGAGGTCGACGTCGCGGTCGAGCAGCGCCAGGAGCTGCGACGACATATAGCCGGACAGCTCGGCCCACAGCACCGCCACCCGGGGCCGGCGGGCGGTGCGGGCGGGACGGGCGCTCGGCGGTCGATCGTGGGTCTGGCTCAACGTGCGCTCCCGGGGATGGGGTCGGCGAACGGGACGGGCGGCGGTTCCGGACGGGGCCGACGCGCCGCCCGCTGCCGGACCGCGGCGAGGAAGAAGCCCCACCAGATTGCCGCCATGAACGTGTTGCCGAGGGCGAAACCGTACGAGTAGCCGACCGCGCCGGCGGCGAGGGCGCCGACCAGGGCGCACAGCGCCTCGGGCGGCAGGCTCATCAGGCGGGCCCGGAGGCTGTAGCGGGCCGCCCCGAGCGCCCGCAGCCCGGCGAAGGCGCCTGTGTTCGCCGAGCCGGCGACCACGGCCAGGCCGACGGGGAGCATGACCCGCTCGGCGTCGGTCCACGTCGAGCCGAACAGCTCGGTGCCCCAGCTGTCGGGCAGCACGACGCCGACGATCGCCCACGCCGCCGCGGCGGCGGTCACGACCGCGCTGGCGCCGACCATGAACCGCACGAGCCGGGCCGGGTCGTCGCGCTGGCGGGCCCCGTCGGGGACGAGCGCCATGTTGATGCCGGCGAACAGCGTGTTGAGCGGCCCGTAGAACGTCTGGGCGGCGCGCACGGCCCCCAGCGCAGCCAGGCCGCTGATGGCGCCGAGCGCCAGCAGGATGATCTGGCTCATCGCCCGGGCGGTCACGGTCTCGGCCAGGAACGCGCTCGCCATCTGGCGGTGGGTCCGGCCCCACCGGCGGGCGCTCCCCGACAGCAACGGCACCCGCATGGTCACGAGCGCCACGGCCAGGCCGACGGCGCCGGCCACCCCCCAAGCCGCCACGAACCAGGCCGCAGACGCCCCGTCGGGCGCCACGACCAGCAGCCCGACCACGGCGACGAGCCAGGCCAGGTCGCTGGCCAGCGCCAGGTCCGGACGATCGACGACCGCGACGTGGCGCAGCGAGTCCTGGATGCCGAGGAACGGGAAGACGCACGCCAGCGCCACCAGCGGACCGGCGGCCTCACCGCTCACGAGGGCGGCCGCCAGCATCACCAGCGAACACAGCGCCGACGTCAAGAAGGCGGCCCGCACGAGGTCGGCGGCCGCCCGGGTGCGGACGCGGGTGTCGTGGGCCGAGTGCGCGGAGAGGTACGGCTCCCCCACTACCGCCCGCACGCAGCCGGTGGCCAGCTGGTAGGCGACGAGCGCCACGCTGAACGCCCCGAACCCGTCGCTGGACAGCAGCCGGGCGACGATGATCGTGACGACGAAGTTGCTGAGGCTCGACACGCCCTGGTCGGTCAGGACCAGGGCGCGGCGCCGCCCCGCACGGCGACGGGTGCCCCCGGTCAGCGCCACGCCGGCTCGACCCCCGACGGTCCCGTGGCGTGCGGTCGGACGGCTCTCAGGGCCGGACGAGGCTGGCGGCGACCTGGTCGTAGACCCAGGCGTAGGTCTCGGCGAGGCCGTCTTGCAAGGTCACGGTCGGCTCCCACCCGAGCAGGGCTCGGATGCGGGTGTTGTCGCTGTTGCGACCGCGGACGCCCTGGGGGGCGTCGAGCACGTACTCGCGCTTGAGCGTGACCCCGGCGATCTCGCAGACGATGTCGACCAGGTCGTTGATCGTCACGAGCTCGCTGCTGCCCACGTTGAGGGGCTCGCCCACGTCGCTGGCCATGAGCCGCAGCGTGCCCTCGAGGCAGTCGTCGATGTAGGTGAAGCTGCGGGTCTGCTGCCCGTCGCCCCAGATCTCCATGCGTCGCTCGCCGGTCAGCTTGGCGGTGGCCACCTTGCGGCAGATGGCCGCCGGCGCCTTCTCGCGGCCACCGGTCCAGGTTCCTTCGGGACCGTAGACGTTGTGGTAGCGGGCGATGCGCGTACGGATGCCGAAGTCCTCGGAGAAGTGCCGGCACATGCGCTCGGAGAACAGCTTCTCCCAGCCGTAGCCGTCCTCGGGCATGGCCGGGTAGGCGTCGTCCTCGCGGAGCGGCTCGACCTCGGGGCTGGCCTGCTTGCCGGCGGCGTAGACGCACGCCGACGACGAGTAGAAGAAGCGCTCGACGCCGGCGTCGCGGGCGGCCATCAGCATGTGCGTCGACACGAGCGACGACAGCATGCACAGGGCCTTGTTGTTCTCGATGAAGCCCATGCCGCCCATGTCGGCGGCGAGATTGAACACCGAGTCGACGCCCTGGCTGACGCGGCGACACTCGTCGCTCAGCTCGAGGTTGGCCACGACGTTCTCGACGTCGGGGAAGACCTGGTACCACTCGTCCAGAGGTTTCACGTCGACCGCCCTGATCCGCGACACGCCATCGTCACGGAGCCGCCTGACCAGATGACCGCCGATGAAGCCGCCGGCTCCGGTCACCAACACTGAATGCATGATCGGCTAGTTCCCCTTGGGTGAGGAGTTAATCGTCGACCCCTGGCGGCCGAGGGCCGCGTCGATCACTCCCTCGAAGCGGTCGGTGATGGCGGACGTGTCGAACACCGCCTCGGCGTATTCGCGTCCCCGGGTCCCGGCCGCCGCCCGTTCACGGCTGTCGACGCGCAGTTGCTTGGCTGCCATCAGGAAGGCCTCGTCGTCATCCGGCGGTACGACGGTACCTGCTCCAGCGCGGTCCACCGTCCTGGCGGCGAGGTTGCCCGGCGGGATCGCCGCCAGGATCGGCCGGCCCGAGCAGAGGTACGACAGCACCTTCGACGGCACCGAGAACGAGCCGGCGGCCGGCTCGAGGAGGGCCACGAGCACGTCGGCGCTGCCGAGGATGTCGGGGTAGTCCTCGATCGGCTGGAACGGCAGCAGCCGCAGGTTGGGCAGCGGGCGGTCGGCGAGCATCTCGCGCAGCCGGGTCTCGCCCATGCCCTCGGAGATCACCACGACCTCGGCGTCGCCGGAGTGCTGCTCGGCCAGCGAGTAGAGGACCTCGGGGCGGTGCTTGAGACCGAGCGTGCCCGAGTAGAGGAACACGAAGCGGTCGCCGAGGCCCTGCCGGCCCCGCCAGGCGTTGTCGCGGGGGCGGGGAGGCAGGTCGTCGAGCGGCGCCCAGTTCTCGATGACGGTCGTGCGCTCGGTCGCCACGCCCCAGCGCTGCAGCGTGGGCCGAAAGTCGTCGGTGATCGACACGACCGCGCCGGCTCGGCGCAACAGGCCGCGCTCGATGATCTCGAACGCCGTTCCCAGGGCCTTGCCGGCGCGGCCGGCGCGGTTGGCGGCCTCCTTGGCCATGGCGACGCTGTGGAGGTCCTGCAGCCAGAACACGAACGGCACGCGCCGGACCCGGCACCACGCGGCCGACACGGCCTTGGCCATGAGAGGCACGTTCGACGCGACGATGATGTCGGGACGGAACGCGGCGGCCACCCGGGCGAAGCGGGCGCCGTAGGCGATCTCCTGGCTGATGCGGCGGGCGGGCGAGTAACGGGCGAACGTCTCGCCCGCGGCGACCGGGACGACGGTGAGGGTGTCGAGGCCGCCCGCGTCGAAGTCGCCCTTCCCGCTCGGGTAGCTCTCGCAGTAGACGTGCTGCACGACGTGCCCGCGGCGGGCAAGGGCCCGGCTCAGGTCGATCTGGAAGGGGTGCCCGGAGAAGTCGTGCACCAGGATGCGAAGCGGCTCCGCGGCCATGGACGTCACCGCGTCGACCTCGGTTTCCCCTCCGATGTCGACAGCTTGGCCACTCCAGCTCCCCCCAGAGCCACAGGCGTTGCCTGCATCCGTTTCACGGAGCCACATGGACGAGTTCCTCCCCGGCGTCCCACTGTTGCTCTTACGTCCTCTGGCCGGGGCATCGATGCACCGCCCGTCGTGAACTGTTCGAGGCCCTCGCGAAGTTCCCCAGCGGACCTTCGGACCCGTGATCCCGGTGTGTAGTTACCCCACAGTAAGGTGCCGGCAGGCGTCGCGTCCACTGATCGTGTCGGACAGCGTAAGGGCTTGGTGACCAGGTGCAACAGCCCACACGCTGCGTTGTTCCGGCACTCCCGTGCGTGAAGTCGATCGCGGCCTACGCGGAGCGGGCAACGGTCGCTAGCGTGAGGGCCGCTACCGGCCAGGGCGGGTCGGGGCACATCGAGTTGGGGGTGCGAGCGTGGGTTCGGCGAACGGGCCACGATCCGGCGGCGACGGGGCCGTGTGGTCAGCGGAGACCTCCTCGCGTCCGCGCTGGATGCGACAGCACGTGGCGCTTCTCGTGGTGCTCGACGCCCTGGCGGCGGCGACGGCCCTGGGGCTGGCGCGGGTCCTGAACTTCGGCCTCGACCGGGCGCAGTTCCACGTGCGCTCGTTCACGGTCCCCTACGCGGTGCTGGCGCTCGCGATCGTCCCGACGTGGCTCGCCGTGCTCGCCATCAAGGGTGCCTACGACGTCGGCCCGTTCGGCACCGCGGTGGGGGGCCGTCGGGTCATCCGGGCCGCCGCCGATTTCCTGGCCCTCGTGGCTGTGGCCTACTTCGTCCTCCACCTCGAGGAGCTGCCACGCGGGTTCCTGGCCGCCGCCGTGCCGCTCGCCGTGGCCCTCACCCTGGCTCTTCGGTGGGGAGCGGCGCGCGTGCTGTGCGCCCGGCGCCGACGGGGCCTGGCCGTGCGCCGCGCCCTGATCGTGGGGTCGCGCGAGAGCGTCGGCCAGATCGTCCGGCGCCTCGCTGTGCGCCGCAGCACCGAGCTCGAGCCGCTCGCCGCCTGCGTGCCGGGGCTGCGCGAGCCGTTCGTGGTGGACGGGCACCGGGTGCCCGTGCTCGGCGGGCCCGACGACGTGCTGAGCGCGCTCGAGGCCGCCAAGGCCGACACGCTCGTCCTCACCGGCGACCTGGCCCACGGCCGGGTGCGGCGCCTGGCGTGGGCGCTCGAGGGCTCCGGGGTCGACGTGTTCGTCATCCCGGCGCTCGCCCACCAGGCCATGGAGTTCGACGTGCGGCCCGTGTCCGGGTTGCCGCTCGTCTACGTCGACCCCGGTCGCCGCCAGGACCGCAGGCCAGGCCCGCCCGAGGTCGACGGCGACGGCACCGGCGAGGGCGACGGTGCGAGCTGGGCCGACGCGGGCCCCGCGCTCGGAGCGCGCCCCGTGGCGCCGCCGCCCCCACCGCCCTTCCCCGCTTCGGCGCCGGACACCGACGGGACGAACGGGACGAACGGGACGATGGGGGCAAACGGGACGAACGGCAGCAACGGGACGACCGACCCCGACGGGACGAACGGCAGCAACGGGACCAACGGGGTGCACGGCCCGACCCGGCCGGACCGGGCGCGGACGACGACTCCCGGCGGCCACCCCGTCGCCGCCCCGCCCGGCGCCTGACCCGGCGCGCGAGCGGCGGTCCGCGGACGGGTCGACCCGCCGGCCGATCCTGTTCCGGGCGCCTCAGCGGCGGGGCGTTGGCGGGCGGCGGTCGAAGGGCACGAGCGCCTGGCGCAGCGGCACGAGGTCGCGGCGGTGCTGGCGGTGCGCGTCGGCCACCGCCTCGGCGGCCGCCGCTCGGGCCTCCGCCAGCTCCGCGCGCAGGCGCACCACCTCGGCCTCGAGCTCGAGCACGCGCTCGACGCCGGCGAGGTTCAGGCCCTCGTTGGTGAGCTCCTGGATGCGCCGCAGGAGCGCGATGTCCGCGTCGCTGTAGCGGCGGGAGCCGCCCGCCGTGCGAGCCGGGTCGACCAGGCCTTTGCGCTCGTAGATGCGCAGGGTCTGAGGGTGCACCCCGGCGAGCTCGGCGGCCACCGAGATGACGTAGACGGCTCGGGTGCGCTCGCGGGCGTCTCCGAACACGATCGTCTCCCTTCTCTCAGAGCCCGAAGTGCGCCCGGGGCGACGAGGCGGCTTCGGCCGCCGCGGCCAGCGCCTCGACGGCCTTGCGCTCGCCAGCGGACAGCTTCTGGGGCACGGCCACTTCGACAGTCACCAGCAGGTCGCCGGTGCCCTTCGGGGTCGTCACGCCGCGGCCCCGCACCCGCAGGATGCGGCCCGACCGGGTGCCGGCAGGGATCCGGACCTTCACCGGACCGCCCTCGAGCGTCGGCACCTCGATGTCGGCACCGAGCGTCGCCTCGGGGAACGTGACGGGCACGGTGAGCGTGAGGTCGCGGCCGCGTCGGCCGAAGAGCCGGTGGGGCTCGACCTGCACGGTCACGTACAGGTCGCCGGGCGGACCGCCGTTGCGCCCCGGCCCACCGCGGCGGGGCAGGCGAATGCGCTGGCCGTCCTCGACGCCCGCCGGCAGGCGCACGTTGACTTCGCGAGGCCGGTGCTCGATGCCGCTGCCGCGGCAGGTCGGGCACGGGTCGTCGACCGTGTAGCCCCGGCCCGCGCACTGCGGGCAGGGCTGCGAGAAGCTGAAGAAGCCCTGGTTGTCGTCGAGCACGCCCCGTCCCTCGCAGCGCGGGCAGGTGTGGGGCGTCGTGCCGGGCCGCGCCCCCGTGCCGTGGCACGTCGAGCAGGTGGCCTCGCTGGTGAGATGGATGGTCGTGGTCAGCCCGCGGGCGGCGTCCTCGAACGACATGTGCAGCGACGCCTCGAGGTCCTGGCCCCGGTGGGGACCCTGGCCCCGGGCCCCGCCGCCGCCCGCCCGGTTGCGCCCGCGGCCGAACAGGCCGCCCAGCACGTCGCCCAGGTCCTCGAAGCGGAAGCCGCCATCGCCGCCGGAGGTGCCGCCCGGGAAGCCGGCGCCGCCGGGGAACCCTCCCCCGCCGAAGCCGCCGCCCGCCACGGGCCCGAGCCGGCGCACCTCGTCGTACTCCTTGCGCTTGTCGGAGTCACCCACCACGTCGTAGGCGGCCGACACCTCCTTGAAGCGCTCCTCCGCGGCGCTCTCGCCGGGGTTGGCGTCGGGGTGGTACTTGCGCGACAGCTTGCGGTACGCGCTCTTGATCTCCTTCTGGGTGGCGGTGTCGCTCACCCCGAGGATCCGGTAGTAGTCCTTCTCGAACCACTCACGCTGTGCGGCCACGGCCCGCTCCTAGTCGGTGACCTTGACCATGGCCGGGCGCAGGATGCGCCCGCGCCAGCGGTAGCCCGCCCGCATCACCTCGGCCACGATTTGCTGGCCGCCCTGGCCGGGCTCGTGCATGACGGCCTCGGCCTCCTCGGGGTCGAACGGCTCGCCGGCGGAGTCGATGCGCACGAGCCCCTCCTTCTCGAGGGCCCGGTAGAGGGCCGAGAGGATCGGCTCGACCGCGTCGCCCTGGCCGTGGGCCACGGCGGCGTCGCAGGCGTCGAGCACCGGCAGCAGGTTCTCGACGAACCCGCCCAGGCTGCGCACCACGGCCTCCTCCTGCCGCTTCTGGCTCTGGCGGCGGAAGTTCTCGAAGTCGGCCTGGGTGCGGCGGTACGCGTCGAGGTACTGGGTGCTCTCGACGAGGAACCGCTCGCGCTCCTGCAGCAGCAGCTCGAGGTCGACCTCCAGCGCCTCGGCCGCGGCGTCCAGCTCGTCGTCCCCGGTGGCGGGCTCGTCGCCCGTCGTCGGGGACGCGGGCGCGGCCTCGCCACCGCGCCCGGGGCCGCCGGGCGCCGGGCCCCCCGCCGGAGGGGGGGACCCGGCCGCCGCGGGCTCGGGTCCGAGTGCGCCGCCCCCGGAGCCGAAGCCGGCGTCCGCGGGGTCGACGATCTCGGCCTCGACGACCTCTGCGTCGAGGTCGCTGTCGTCGGTGCCGGCGTCGCCGACCCGGTCACCCCCGGGGGGATGAGGCGACTGGGTCACGCCTTACCCTCGTCGTCCACGATCTCGGCGTCGACGACGTCGTCGTCGGCCGGCTGGCTCGTCGACGGGCCGGGGCCGGCATCGCCGCCACCGGCAGCGGCCGACTCCTGCGCGGCGGCCTCGTAGAGCTTCTGGGTGAAGCTCTGGCTGGCCGACATGAGGGCGTCGGTGGCGTTCTTCATGGCCTCGACGTCGCTGCCGCCGAGGGCCGTCTTCAGGCCGGCGAGCTTGTCCTCGACCGCCGACTTCTCGTCGCCAGAGATCTTGTCGCCCTGGTCACGCAGGAGCTTCTCGGTCTGGTAGACGAGCGTGTCGGCCTGGTTGCGGACGTCGGCCTCCTCCTTGCGGCGGCGGTCCTCCTCCGCATGCGCCTCGGCGTCACGGACCATCTGCTCGATGTCTTCCTTCGCCAGTGACGACTGGCCGGTGATCGTCATCGACTGCTCCTTGTTCGTGGCGCGGTCCTTGGCGGACACGTGCACGATGCCGTTGGCGTCGATGTCGAAGGTGACCTCGATCTGCGGCACGCCGCGGGGCGCGGGCGGCAGGTCGACGAGCTGGAACTTGCCGAGCGTCTTGTTGAACTGCGACATCTCGCGCTCGCCCTGCAGCACGTGGATCTCGACCGACGGCTGCATGTCCTCCGCGGTGGTGAAGACCTCTGTGCGCCGCGTCGGGATCGTGGTGTTGCGCTCGATGAGCTTGGTCATCACGCCGCCCTTGGTCTCGATGCCGAGGGACAGCGGGGTGACGTCGAGGAGCAGCACGTCCTTCACCTCGCCCTTGAGGACGCCGGCCTGGATGGCCGCGCCGACGGCGACGACCTCGTCGGGGTTGACGCCCTTGTGCGGCTCCTTGCCGGTGAGCTCCCGGACGAGGTCGGCCACGGCGGGCATGCGGGTCGAGCCGCCGACCAGGATCACGTGGTCGATCTCGCTCTTGGTGAGCCCGGCGTCCTTGATGGCCTGCTCGAACGGGGAACGGCAGCGGTCGAGCAGGTCGGTCGTCAGCTCCTGGAACTTCGAGCGGGACAGCGTCTCGTCGAGGTGCAGCGGGCCCTCGTTGGTGGCCGTGATGAACGGCAGGTTGATCTGGGTCTGCTGGACCTGGCTGAGCTCGATCTTGGCCTTCTCCGCCGCCTCCTTCAGGCGCTGGACGGCCATGTTGTCGGCCGACAGGTCCACGCCGTGGGCGGACTTGAACTGCGCGACCAGCCAGTCGATGACCTTCTGGTCCCAGTCGTCGCCGCCGAGCTTGGTGTCGCCGTGGGTCGACTTGACCTCGAACACGCC
>Ga0126307_10000278_pt1 | contig 33359 bp, 39 predicted proteins | sample Plot28_FD_89955 | JGI IMG/M metagenome (GOLD analysis project Ga0126307, IMG submission 89955) | Serpentine soil microbial communities from UC McLaughlin Reserve, CA, USA - Plot28 | ecosystem: Environmental > Terrestrial > Soil > Grasslands | place: USA: UC McLaughlin Reserve, Lake County... | reverse complement strand
CCGCGTTTGCGCTCCGTTGACGTCGCTGTCTCAGACGCTAGGGTGGTCGCACTTGAGCACGACAGGTTGACCGAAAGGTCAATCAGGTCAGTTCAAACAGAGACGGCCCGGGAAACCGGGCCGTTTCGCTTTAGCGGGCACCAGGCCGCGATCTTGTGGCGAACCCGGATCGCGACACGCTTGACTTCCTCTCCACGAGGCGTAGGGTCCTTATCAACGGAACAAGGGAAACCTTGTTCTCAGAGAAGGCCCGGGCAACCGGGCCTTCTCGCTATTTCCGGGCCGCCTTTTTCTTCTTTGCCGCGGGTTTCTTCGGCGTCGGCGCCGGCTGCGCGAACGCGAGGATCAGTGGGCCGACCTCGCCCGGCTTCTCGACGTTGGGGGAGTGCCCGGCGTCGGGGATCAGGTCTGTCAGGGCGTCCGGGACGTTCTGGCGGTAGCGGGCGATCGCCGCCGGCGCATCGTAGATCTGGTCCTCGGCACCGAAGATCACCATCACGGGAAGGCGGGTCCCAGCGAGGCGCTGGTCCAGTGGCGCCTCGTCAACGAAGTCCTGTTCGGCATCGACCGTGTCCTTGTACGCCGTGTACGTCATCGCCCGTAGGTCGTCGACCGGCTGATCGGGGTTGTCGAAGCCGCTCGAGATGTTGAAGCCGGGCGCGAACGCCTGGCCGTACTGGTCCCGGATCAGCGACTTCGGTGCGACCTGGACGAGACGGGCGCTCGCTTGGCCGATCACAGGCCACCTGGTCATCTGCTGGCCAACTGACTCGTTCTCGAATCCGTCTTCGGGCGATTGGTCGATGATCACGATCTTGGAGGCGAGCTGGGGGCTCTGCTGTGCCAGGTCGGTCGCCACGCTGCCGCCGAGCGAATGGCCCACGATGGTGGCACCGACCACGTGAAGCTTCGCGAGCGCCTCCGCGATGGCGCCCGCCTGATTGTCGATCGAGTAGCCCGCGCCGGGCTTGTCCGAACCGCCCATCCCAAGTAGATCGATGAGGATCACGCGATGGTTTCCCTCGAGCCTCGGCGCGAGGTGATCCCACCACTTCATCGAACAGGTGGCGCAATGCAGGAGCACGATGGGGGACCCCTGCGGGTCACCTTTCTCCAGTACCTGGAGGGTGCCGTTCGAGGTGTCGATCAGCCTCGCCCCGTCATCGCGAACGTACGCATCCTTGGTCTCGTTCGAGGTCACGAGGGCATTGAGCAGCAGCAGGACGATGATCCCGCCGACCACACCCAGGGTGATCTTGAGCCAGCGGCTCACAGGCCCAGTTCGTCTGAGCGCTCGGCCATCGCCTCGACGATCAGGGCGATGTGCTCGTCCTGGTCGACGCCGAGCTCCTCGATCCCCCTCCGTACCTCGTCCCGGTTGACGGCGGCCGCGAACGACGGTTGCTTCAGCTTCTTCTTGACGGACTTGGGCTTCATGCCCTCGAGGCCGGTCGGGCGCACCAGAGCGCAGGCAGCCACGAATCCGGAGAGCTCGTCCACGGCGTAGAGGGTCTTCGCCATCCTGGTCTCCCGCGGCACTCCCATGAAGTCGGCGTGGCCGGCGACCGCGTCGATCACCTCCTGCGGGTAGCCGCGCTCCTCCAGCTCTTTGATGGCGTAGCGGGGATGGCCTGTCTCGAGGTCCGGATAGCGCTCGTAGTCGAGGTCGTGAACGAGGCCGGTGACCGCATAGAGCTCCTCGTCCTCATCCCACTTCTGCGCGTACGCGCGCATCGACGCCTCGACGCCGAGCAGGTGCTTTTTGAGCGAATCAGAGTCGATCCATTCGGTGACGAGCTGCCATGCATCGTCTCTTGAGACGTCCGCCATGGGGCTGGCTACTCTAGGCGCCCATGGAGAAATTCATCATTCAGGGCGGCGTTCCGCTCTCCGGAGAGATCGTGCCGGCGGGCAACAAGAACGCGGCCCTCCCGATCCTCGCGGCGTGCCTGCTCACGGAGGAGGAGCTCCTCGTCGGCAACGTCCCGAAGATCCGCGACGTGCAGTCCATGCTGGGACTGCTCGAGGGTCTGGGCGTGCAGGTCGAGTGGACTGGTGACAACGAGGTCCGGCTGCAGGCCGACTCTGTCTCCAGCACTGAGGTCGACGAGAACCTGGCGAGCAAGATCCGAGCCTCCTTCCTGGCCGCCGGTCCGCTGCTTGCCCGCTTCGGCGAGGTGAAGATGCCCCCACCGGGTGGCGACACCATCGGCCGTAGGCGCCTGGATGCCCACCTCGATGCCTTCCGCGACATGGGCGCCAAGGTCGACGGGGACGTCTGGATCGGTCTCTCAGCGCCGGCCGAGGGCCTCAAGCCCCGGCGCGTGTTCATGGACGAGCCCTCGGTGATGGGCACCGAGAACGCCCTCCTGGCCGCCGCTCTCACCGAGGGGCCGACGACGATCGCGAACGCGGCCTGCGAGCCGCACGTCCAGGACCTCGCTCGCCTGCTCACCAAGATGGGCGCGCAGGTCGACGGAATCGGCTCGAACGTGATGACGGTCCACGGCCGGGACAAGCTGGGCGGCACCGAGCACGACGTCTCTCCGGACCACATCGAGATCGCCAGCTTCATGGCGCTGGCGGCGGCGACCAGCGGCGAGCTGAGGATCCGCGGGATCATCCCCGAGGACCTGGAGGGGATCCGCCGTCACTTCCGTCGAATCGGCCTCCAGACGATGGAGGAGAGCGGCGACCTGATGGTGCCCCCCGAGCAGAAGCTGACGATCCGCGACGACCACGGAGAGGCGATCCCGCAGATCGATGACGGTCCCTGGCCGGCCTTCCCCGCGGACCTCACCTCGATCGCCCTGGCACTCGCGACCCAGGCGGACGGAACGATCCTGATCCACGAGAAGATGTTCGAGAACCGGTTGTTCTTCGTCGACAAGCTGGTGGCGATGGGCGCTCGGATCCACCTCAGCGATCCCCACAGGGCGGTCGTGAGTGGTCCGAGCCGGCTTCATGGCGCTCGACTGGAGAGCCCGGATATCCGCGCCGGCATGGCGATGCTCATCGCGGCGCTCGCCGCGGAGGGCACCTCGGAGATCGGCAACGTCGCCCAGATCGACCGGGGTTACGAGCGGATCGACGTGCGGCTACGCGATCTGGGCGCCCGCATCGAGCGGGTCGCGTCAGAACGCGTTACGGCCTAGCCGAGCTTCAGACCGAAAAAGCGTTGTGCAGCTCGGTGAACTTCGGGTCCGGAGCGGTCGGGCCGCCTTCGCCCATCACCTGGGTCACTGCGGCTCCGAGCCGAGACTCCGCGAACGCACCGAACGCCTCCGGGGACTCCCAGATGTCGACTATGTGCATCTTGCCGCCGACGTCCTGGGCCGAATGCGCGATCAGACCGTCGGGCGGATTGCCCTTGGGGTTGAGAACCTCGTTCACCTGGTCGTACTGCTCCGGGCTTGCCTCGATATCCATCTCCAACAGGACTGCCATGTCGCCTCCTCCGGTTTTTCCCCTAATCGGACGAGTCCGACCCTATCCCGAATCGGGCCGCTGAGAAGCTTGCAGCCTGTGAACGCCGGCGACGCCATGATGGTCGGCTCACCATGATCCACCCGATACCCCCGGGCACCCGGGACATCCTGCCTGACGAGATGCGCGAGCTCCGCGCTCTCCAGGGAACCCTGATCGAGGTCTTCGAGCACTTCGGCTACGGCCAGGTGGCGACGCCGACCCTCGAATACGACGAGGTGCTGCAGCGCGGCGAGGGGCGGAGCGGGATCGGCGCCTATCGCTTCTTCGACGAGCGCGGTGAGCTGCTCGCTCTGCGCTCAGACATGACCATCCCGATCGCCAGGCTGGTCGCCACGCGTTTCGCCGATGCCCAGCCGCCGCACCGCTTTTCCTACGTCGGCAACGCCTACCGGATCGTCCGCCCACAGCGCGGCCAGGTCCGGCAGTTCATGCACGCTGGAGTCGAGCTGCTCGGCTCGCCCGCGCCGGAGGGGACCGTCGAGGTCCTCGAGGTGCTGAGCGCCTCCCTCGACGCCGTCGGACTGAACCGGGCGGTCCTCGGCCTCGGCGACGCCGACCTCTACCGCCAGCTGCTCAACGAGCTCGGGGTCGAGGGGGAGCACCGTGCTCGCATCCTCGACCGGCTGGCGGAGCACAACCTCGTCGGCCTCGAGCTGGCGGTCGATGAGGTCGAGGGGCTCGATGCCCACGGCCGCGAGACGCTGCTCCGGCTGCCAGGCCTGCGGGGCGGGGCGGAGGTGCTCGAACAGGCTCGCGAGCTCGGCGGGACGGCCGTCGAGAAGGCGGCCCAGCGCCTGCAGCAGACCTACGACCTGCTGGTCGAGCGGGGGGTCGCCGGACGGGTCCAGCTCGACCTCAGCCTCCTGCGCGACCTCGGCTACTACACCGGCGCGATCGTGGAGATCTACGACCCGGCCCTCGGGCACATCCTCGGCGGCGGTGGACGCTACGACGACCTGGTCGGCCGCTTCGGCCGCTCGATGCCGGCCGCCGGCTTCGGCCTCTACCTGGAGCGTGTGCACCTCGCCCAGATGGAGGAGGAGCGCCTGGCGAGGGAGGGCGAGAAATGACGCCGACCATCGAGGCACCGCGGGCCCGCCTGGGCGGCCCCCTAAAGCTCGCGATCCCGCGAGGCGCGCTCTGGGACGAAACGCTCGATGCCCTCGACCGGATCGACGTCGACACGTCCGAGATGCGTGGCGATTCGCGCTCGCTGGTCTTCGAGGCCGGCGGGATGAGCCTCGTGACCATGCGCCCCTCCGACGTCCCGACCTACGTCGAGTCCGGCGCGGCCGACCTTGGGATCACCGGCAAGGACGTGCTCCTCGAGCACACCGACCGGATCGTCTATGAGATCCTCGACCTCGGCTACGGCGCCTGCCGGATGGTCCTCGCGGGGCGCAGGGGGGACGAGAGCCTGGGGGAGACCGAGAGGCGGCTCGGCGGCATGCGGATCGCCACCAAGTACCCGCGGATCGCCGAGCGCTACTTCGAGGAGACCGGCCATCAGGCCGAAGTGATCGAGGTGAAGGGCTCGGTCGAGCTGGCTCCATTGGTCGGCCTGGCCGACGGCATCGTCGACCTGGTCGCAACGGGTCGGACCCTCGAGGAGAACGGCCTCGAGATCCGCGAGGAGATCGCGTCCTCCACTGCCCGGCTGGTCGCCAACCGCATCTCCCACAAGCTGCGAGCCGGCGAGGTCGACAACCTCGTCGAGCGGCTGCGTCCCGAGACGGGCAAATGAAGATCGAGCGCTTCGACTGGGATGGTCAGGACCCGCGCGCCCTCGCGGATCGGATCCGGGCTCTGCAGCCACAGCTCGGTGAGGTGAGCGAGCCGGTCGCGGAGATCATCGGCGAGGTGCGTCGAGGTGGCGATGAAGCGCTTGCCGAGATCGAGACCCGGTTCGGCGACGGATCGGTGGAACCCGATGACTTCCGACAGCCCGACGAGGCCCTCGGCTCGGCGGCATCGCGACTCGATTCCGAGCTGGTCTCGGCGCTCGAGACCGCGGCAGCCAATATCCGCTCGGTGGCGGAGGCGCAGCTCGCCGACGCGCGGCGCGTCGAGCTGGTTCAGGGTCAATCGGTGGAGCTTCGAGAGGTGCCCGTCCAGTCGGCGGGTATCTACGCGCCGGGGGGAGTCGCGGCGTATCCCTCGACGGTGCTGATGGGCTGCATCCCGGCCAAGGTCGCCGGGGTCGACCGCGTCGTCGTCGCTACGCCGCTGCCGGTGTCGGACGTGACGCTCGCAGCGGCGGCGATCGCGGGAGCGGACGAGGTGTATGCAGTGGGCGGCGCACAAGCGGTGGCCGCACTCGCGCTGGGTACGGAGCGAATCGCGCCGGTGGACGTCGTCGCCGGCCCCGGCAATCGCTACGTCCAGGAGGCGAAGCGGCAGCTCGCGGGCCAGGTGGGGATCGACGGGATCGCCGGACCCTCCGAGCTGATGGTCATCGCCGGCGACACCGCGAACCCCGATTGGATGGGCCTCGACCTCTGCGCCCAGGCCGAGCACGGGCCGGACGGCCTGCTCGTCGCCGCGGCGGTCGAGACGGTGATCCTCGACGCCATCGAGGAGAGCGCGAAGCGGATTGCGGCCGAGAACGAGATCGCGGACGAGGCGCCCCTGGCGCTCGTCGCCGTGCCGGAGACGGAGGCCGGAGTTGCGCTCGCCAACGCGATCGCCCCGGAGCACGTCGAGATCCTCACCGAGGACGCCGAGCTGCTGGCGCCCCGGGTGACCACCGCGGGCTGCGTATTCGTCGGCGAGCGCAGCGCCACAGCCTTCGGCGACTACGCCGCCGGTTCCAACCACGTGCTTCCCACCGGCGGAACGGGCCGCTTCCAGGGACCGCTCGGCCCCGGCGCCTTCAGGCGCCCGATCGCCACCGTCGAGATGACGCAGGACGCGGCCCGGGCGCTCGCCCCGACGGTCGCTACATTGGCCCGCGCCGAGGGCTTCCCGCTCCACGCGGAGTCCGCAGAGGCAAGAGCGAAGGACTAGGGGCATGAGCCGAACAGCCGAGATCAAGCGCGAAACCAAGGAGACCAAGGTCGCACTGCGCCTGGACCTGGACGGCGGCGACGCCAAGGTCTCGACCGGCGTCGGCTTCCTCGATCACATGCTGGAGCTGCTCGCCCGCCACGGCCGCCTGGGCCTCGAGGTGGAGGCGTCCGGCGACCTACAGACCGGTGCGCACCACACCACCGAGGACGTCGGCATCTGTCTCGGGCAGGCGATCGACGAGGCGCTGGGCGACCGCACCGGGATCCGACGCTACGGCTCGGCACTGGTGCCGATGGACGAGGCGCTGGGCGAGTGCGCCATCGACATCTCCGGCAGGCCCTATTGCGCGTTCGATGCCGAGCTTCCCGATGTGACGATCGCGGGCTTCGACTCCGAGCTGACCGAGGAGTTCTTCCGCGCCGTCTCCAACAACTCGAAGATGACGCTGCATCTCTGGGTCCGGTCGGGCTCCAATGCCCACCACATGATCGAGGCCTCCTTCAAGGCGTTCGCCCGCGCGCTGCGCGAGTCCGTCTCGATCGACCCCGACGAGAGCGGCGTCCCGTCCACAAAGGGAACGCTGACCGAATGACCAGGGTGGCCATCCTCGATTACGGGATGGGCAACCTGCGCTCCGTTGAGAAGGCCCTGGAGCGCGTCGGGGCCGAGGCCGAGATCACCGCGGATCCGGCACGCGTCGAGTCCGCGGACGGGGTCATCCTGCCCGGCGTGGGGGCCTTCCCGAAGGCAATGAGCCGCGTCCATGAGGTCGGTCTCGACGAGCTGGTGGCGGGCAGGATCGAGGCCGAGGTCCCGGTGCTCGGCATCTGCCTGGGGATGCAGCTGCTCTTCGAATCCTCGGTGGAGAACGAGGGAGCGAGCGGGCTCTCCCTACTCGGCGGAATCGTCGGCCCGCTGGAGGCGAACGGCTACAAGGTCCCGCACATCGGCTGGTCGCCCGTGCGCTGGGAGCACAGCTCTGAGCTCACCGAGGGGCTGGGTGAGGAGACCCCCTTCTACTTCGTCCACTCGTTTGCGCCGCGCCCCTCGGTCGATGACGACGTACTCGGGACGGCCGCGTACGGCGCCCGCTTCGCCTGCGCGGTGGAGCGGCCGCCCCTCTACGGCGTCCAGTTCCATCCCGAGAAGTCGAGCTCCGCCGGGCTGGGACTGCTCGCCAACTTCCTGCGCATCTGCAGTTGATCCTCTACCCGGCGATCGACATCCGCGACGGCAAGGCCGTCAGGCTGATCCAGGGCGACTACGACCAGGAGACGGCCTACGACGACGACCCCGTCGTCGCGGCTCGGCGCTGGGTCGACGGCGGCGCGAGCTGGCTCCACGTGGTCGACCTGGACGGCGCGCGAGCGGGGGAGCCGGTGAACCTCGAGCATGTGCGGAGGATCGTCGCGTCCGTCAGCGTCCCGGTGCAGCTCGGCGGCGGCCTGCGCGACTCGAAGAAGGTGGAGGAGGCGTTCTCCTCGGGAGTGGAGCGGATCGTCCTCGGGACGGCAGCGGTCCGGGACCCCGAGATGGCCGAGGCGATCGCCGCGGTGCATGGCGACCGCGTCGTCGCGTCCGTCGATTCCCGTTCAGGCAGAGTCGCCGCCGAGGGCTGGACCAAAGCCTCGGACCTCGGCACCGCCGAGGTCATCTCGGGGCTCTCCGATCGCGGCATCAGCCGCTTCGTCTACACCCCCGTTGAGGTCGACGGGCTGATGGAGGGCCCCGATCTCGACTCGCTCCGCGAGGCCGCGAAGGCGACTGACGGCGAGCTGATCTACTCGGGCGGAGTGGGCTCCCTGGACGACCTGCGCGCCCTCGCCGAGCTTGGAATCGACAACCTGGCCGGTGTGATCGTCGGCCGGGCGCTCTACGAACAGCGCTTCACCGTCGCGGAGGCCCAGGCGAGCCTCGGTCAATAGGATCGGCCGCATGGGGAGACTCTTCGGCCCGTTCTTCGTCTTCGCGGGGCTCATGCACTTCATCAAGACCCGCACCTACGAGCGGATCATGCCGCCGTACATCCCGCGCCACCGCGAGCTGGTCTACGCGAGCGGCATCGCGGAGATCGCGGGCGGCCTGTTGACGATGCATCCGGCGACCCGCAAGGCGGGAAGCGCTTGGAGCATCGCCACGCTGCTCGCCGTCTTCCCGGCGAACTGTCACATGGCGATCGAGGCCGAGAGGTACGAGGAGGCGGTTCCCGGCGGCCGCACCGCCCTCTACGCGCGCCTGCCGGTGCAGCTGCTCTTCATCGCCTGGGCCTACGCCGCGGGCGACTGGGACAGCTAGACCGGCCCCCTACGCTTCAGGGGATGGTCCTGAAGCGAGTCATTCCCTGCCTCGACGTGGACAACGGCCGCGTCGTCAAGGGCACCAACTTCGTCGACATCCGCGATGCCGGTGACCCGGTGGAGCTCGCCGAGCGCTACGACGCCGCGGGCGCCGACGAGCTCGTCTTCCTCGACATCACCGCGTCGCACGAGAGCCGCGACACGATCGTCGACCTCGCCCGGCGCACCGCTGACAACGTCTTCATCCCGTTCACGATCGGAGGCGGCATCCGCTCGATCGAGGACGCCCAGGCGGTGCTCGATGCCGGAGCGGACAAGGTATCCGTCAACTCCTCGGCGCTGGAGCGACCGGAGCTGATCTCGGAGCTCGCCGAGGTGTTCGGCTCGCAGTGCGTCGTGGTCGCAATCGACGCCAAGCGGCGGGGCGCCGGGAACGAATCCGATACCTGCGACGCGCCTCCTGGCCACTTCGGTGACGCTGAATGGGATGTCTATGTCCACGGAGGCCGCACCAAGATCGAGGGCCGCGAGGCAGTCGCCTGGGCGAAGGAGGCGACCGAGCTCGGAGCGGGGGAGGTGCTGCTCACCAGCATGGACCGCGACGGGACCACCGACGGCTACGACGTCGAGCTGACCCGCGCGGTCGCGGAGGCGGTCGGCATTCCGGTGATCGCGTCGGGCGGAGCGGGAGAGCTCGACCACCTGGTCCAGGCGGTTGAGGAGGGTCACGCGGACGCGGTGCTCTGCGCGTCGATCTTCCACTACGGCACTCACACCGTGGCGGAGGCGAAGGAGCGAATGAACCAAGCTGGGATCCCGGTCAGGATCGCTTAGCCCTTCTTCTTTTTGCCCTTCGCCTTCTGCTTGGCCGCCGCCGCGGACTTTGATGCTTTGCGCTTGACGTCCGCGGCGGTCCGTGGCTTGAGCCTGTAGATCGTCTTGTAGCCCGTCAGATAGAGATTGCTGCCGTCGGAGATGACCGGGTTGTAGGCGCCGTCCTTGAAGGTCCAGACCTTGTTGCCGTTGGCGACGTTGAAGCCATCGGTCACGGTGGTATCCAGGTTCGCGACGTAGACGATCTCGCCGACGACGCTCGCCGCGCCGATCACCGAGCCCCCGACGTCGGCGGACCAGCGCTCGTCACCATCCCGCGCGTCGAGCGCATAGAAGCGACTGCCACCGTAGGTGCCGAAGTAGACCGTGGGAGGGCTGCCCGGAGTGTCGGCGGCCGCGCCGCCCGCATAGACCTGGCCGCCAATGGTGTGACTCCAGACCACGGAGCCGGTGTCCTTGTTGAAGCTGTACACCCGGCCGTCCTTGGCTCCCGCATAGACCCGGCCGAATGCAACCGCAGCCGTGCCGTAGAAGGCCCCCGCGGCGTAGCCGGTTCCCGACGAGTCGGACTGCCACTTGATCGATCCGTCGCTGACCCGAACCGCGCTCATCGTCCCCGAGTAGTCGCCGATGTAGGCGACCCCGTTCCCGATCGCGGGCGCTGCCTTCAGCTCTCCCCCGAGGGAGGTCTGCCAGAGCGTCTTGCCGGTAGCGGCGTCAAAGGCGTAGAGCGTCCCGCACTCGCAGCCGGCGATCACCGTGTTTCCGACTACCACCGGCGAGCTCTCGGTTCGGCCGGGCAGCGAGCGGCGCCAGAGCGTGTGGCCGTTCTTGGTGTTGATCGAGATCACCTGGCCGGGCTCGAGGTTCGAGATGAACAGGGCCTTGTTGCCGTAGGCCGGCGCGGACGCGTTCCTGCTGGCGACCTCGCGCGTCCAGCGCGCCTTCCCGGTCTTCTTCTTGATCGCGAAGGCGAGGCCGTTGTTGTTGATGCCGTAGAGGGCGCCACCCACCGCGATCGGCGAGTACTCGAGCAGGCGGCGGCCCTTGAACCGCCATTTGGTCGTGAACGGAGGCTTCGCCTTGGGAGCGTCCAGGTACCTGGTCCGTTCCTTGTCGAAGCCGTAGAGGGGCCAGTCGACGGTCTTGGTCACCGGCCCCTTGTCGGTCGTCGTCTCGATCGTGCATGGGTCCGGGCACGACTTGTCGCTGGGGCGCTTCAGGATCAGATAGCCGACGCCCGCGGCCACGATCGCACCGACGAGCGCGACGGTGCCGAGTGTCGCCCAGCGGTGATCCGTCCAGAGGTTTTTTGCGGTGTCGCGCATACGATCCCCACGGGCCGGGGTTCAGCCCGATGAGCGATGTCGCATGGTAGGTAAGCGCGCTAATGCCGGAGTCAAGGGAAATCGACCCGTCACGACTGCCACAGGCAGTCGCCTCCCTGCCCGGGATCGAGGCCGTGCGGCGCCTCGCGGAGCGAGTGCCGACCTATCTCGTCGGCGGCGTGGTGCGCGATCTGCTGCTCGGCGCCGACGGCGCCGACCTCGATGTGGCGATCGAGGGCGAAGCCGAGGCGCTCTCCGATCTCGCCGGGTACGAGCCGGAACGCGACGAACTCTTTCTCACAGGCAGGCTCCGGGTGGGGGATCGGGAGGTCGACATAGCCCAGACCCGCGCCGAGACCTACCCGCGACCCGGCGCCCTGCCCGAAGTCCGGTCGGCGCCGATCGGTGAGGACCTGGCCCGCCGCGATTTCACGATCAACGCCATGGCCTTTCCGCTCACGGAGAACCCCGAGCTGATCGATCCGCACGGGGGACTGGAAGACCTGCGGGCCGGGCGCCTGCGCGTGATCCACGACCGCTCCTTCATCGACGACCCAACGCGCGCCCTGCGGGCCGCCCGCTACGCGGCCCGGCTGGGGTTCGAGCTCGAGCCGTCGACGGCCAGGCTGCTTGAGGAGGCGGATCTCTCGACCGTCTCGGAGGACCGAGTCCAGAGCGAGTTGCGCAAGATCGCCGAGGAGGACGACCCGGCCCGCGCGCTCCAGCTGGTGGTCGACTGGGGGGTCATGCCGACCCTCGATCCAGCGGCTCCCGCGCGCGTCTCCGAGGTCACCCGGCTTGCGGCGGAGTCGCCCTGGAGGGAGTGGGCGGATCGCGAGCTCGCCGTGATGCTGGCAGTTGTCAGGCCGCTCCCTCAGATTCGCGAGCTGGTGGGCGCGGAGCCCGAGAGGCCTTCTGAGGCCTTCCGGCTCGCCGAGTCGTGGGACCCGGCACAGCTGCTCGTCGCCCGGGCGCTCGGAGCGGAGTGGCTCGACGACTACGCGAAGAAGTGGCGTCAGATCCGGCTGGAGATCACGGGTGAGGACCTGATGGGCGCCGGCATTCCAGAGGGACCGGCGATTGGACAGGGATTGCAGGCTGCGCTGTCCGGCAAGCTCGACGGCGAGCTCGCGGGTCGCGAGGAGGAGCTCGAGATCGCGCTCGCGGCCGCCCGGGGCGAGATCCCCGAGGACTAGGAAGTCGCTGATCTAGCCTGGTCGGGGTGGAGTGGCGCGAACAAGAGGGCGTCCGCTGGCTGGAGGCCGACCTGCCCCGAGCGCGCGCGGCGTTCTCAACGCGGATCGGCGGAGCGAGTGAGCCTCCTTACGAGGCGCTCAACGTCGCGATCATGACCGGCGACGAGCGTGAGCGCGTCAGGGAGAACCGGCAGCGGCTGGCGGCCGCGCTCGAGCGCGACCCTGACGGCGTGGTGATGGGGCGCCAGGTGCACGGCGCTGAGCTGCGCGAGCATCGCGCGGCGCAGGAGCCCAAGGTCTACGCGGAGGTCGCCCGCAGCCCGGAAGAGGTCGACGCGCACAGCACCGGCAACGCCGAACTTACGCCCCTGGTGATGGTGGCGGACTGTCTGCCGGTGGCCCTGTCGGGCCCCGGCGGCGTGGCCATGGCCCATTGCGGCTGGCGCGGTCTCGCCGGGGGGATCGTGGCCGAGGCCGCGAACGCCGTCCGCGCGGAGGCGGCCGCGGTCGGCCCCGGGATCGGTCCCTGCTGCTACGAGGTGGGCGAGGAGGTCCTCGCGGCGTTCGACGACCTCGACGGCGTCGCCCAAGGGCGCATGCTCGATCTCACGGCAGTCGCGCGGAGTCTCCTGGCGCGGTCGGGAGTCACGACCGTGGAGTCTGCGGACCTCTGCACTCGCTGCAACCCAGATCTCTTCTACTCCCACCGCCGCGACGGCGAGCGCACGGGCCGCCAGGCCGGCTTGGTCTGGATGGATTGACGATGGTCGAGCCCGTCACCGACCTGGACGCCGAGCGGGTCCGCGCGAACCTCGCCCGGATCCGCGAGCAGGCCGGCGCGGACATCGAGATCCTCGCCGCCACGAAGTACATCCCCACCGAGGACATGGGAGCTCTGGCCGACGCGGGCATCGAGCTGGTCGGCGAGAACCGGCTGCAGGACCTCGACGCAAAGCGCGAGCGCTGGGGCGATCGCTTCACCTGGGACTTCATCGGGAACCTGCAGAGCCGCAAGGTGAAGAAGGTCCTACCGCTGGTGCGGCTGATCCACTCGGTGGCCTCTGACTCCGTGCTGGAGCAGCTCGGCCGCCACGGCGGACCGGACACCGAGGTTCTGGTCGAGGTGAATCTGTCGGGCGAGGGGGAGAAGGGCGGGATCGCTCCGGAAGGGCTCGACGACTTCATCGATCGCTGCCCTGTCAGGGTGTCGGGTCTGATGACGATGCCCCCGTTCACCGAGGACCAGGAGGCCTCACGGCCCTATTTCTCGCGATTGGCGGAGCTGGCCGCGGAGCGTGGCCTGGAGCGGCTCTCGATGGGCACGAGCCAGGATTGGGCGGTCGCGGTGGAGGAAGGGGCGACGATCGTGCGCCTGGGCTCCATACTTTGGTCATAATCGGTCAACACGGACTGGAGGAATAACGTCCGTCAAGCCGAATCTGAGCCGAGATGGCCATCAGAGACACATGGAGACGCTCACTTGAGTACTTCGGCCTCGTTGAGGGCGACTACATCGAGGAGGGCGAGTACGACGAGGGCGACACCGGCAGCGAGATGGCGCTCGATCAGACTGCCGCGCCGCGGGAAGCGGTCCAAAGCCCCAGGCGCGGGCGGGGCCGCGGACGAGAAGAGGACATCGACGACATCTTCGGGGACGATGAGCCGGCGCCGCGCCGCGGACGCATTCGCTCTGTGGAGGACACCGCTGAGGAGCCTCAGCCGAGCCGCCGCGGACGCCGCGGTCGTGCTCCCGCGGGCAACGGCGGAGGCGTCGCCTCGATGCACGTCGTCACCCCACGAAGCTTCAACGACGCCCAGCAGGTCGCCGACGAGTTCAAGCGCTCGAAGCCGGTGATCATCAATCTTCAGTCGACCGACCGCGAGCTCTCGAAGCGGCTGATCGACTTCTCCTCGGGCATGACCTACGCCCTCGGTGGCGGCATGCAGCGGATCTCCCAGGGGATCTTCCTGCTGACACCCGAGAACGTCGAGGTCTCCGCCGAGGAGAAGGCCCGCCTCCTCGAGGGCGGCTTTTTCAACCAGTCCTAGCCGTCTGTGAGAGATTGGGCGGGTGTCCCATCCTCGCATCCTGCTGTGCCCGCAGTTCACCGAGGTTGAGTGGGCGATCGCCCCGCAGCTCTCTGAATGGGCTGAGGTAGCGACCTTCGACTCGCCCGGCGTGGGCAACGAGCCGATCCCCGCAGGCGCTGAGCAGGGGATCGATCGCGAGCTGGTGGTCCAGCGAGCTCTGCAGGAAGTCGAGAGCTTGGGCTGGGACTCCTACTTCGTCGCCGGAGACGCCTGGGGCAATGCCACCGCGGTTCGCGTCGTCGCCGCCCGGCCCGACCCCGTGCTTGGGATCGCGCTGGGTCACGCGTCGGCCGACTACAGCTCAGACGGCGAGCGACCCGCGGTGAACGGCGAGCTGGTCGCGGCGATGACGCAGCTGCTGCGTTCCGACTACGACTCCTTCGTGCGCTACGGACTCACCCAGTTCACTCAGGGCGGTTTCGACGAGGACACCGCCGGCCGCATGGTCGAGCGATTCCCGCCCATGGAGATCGCCTCGCGTGTCTGGGAAATGAACGTCAGCCAACCCGACTCGATCGCCGAGCTGCTTGGGCAGCTGGACAAACCGCTGCTCCTCGCGAAGCACGAGGGCTGCCTCGTGTTCACGCCCGAGGGCTATGAGGACCTCGTCTCGTCATTCCCGGACGCCGAGACGCTGACCGCCGAGAAGGCCATCTCCGCCAGCGAGCAGTTCGCCGCTGCCCTGCGGGACTTCTGTCTGGCGCACCAAAGCTCCGAATAGAGTCCTAGCCCGCGCTCCCGGCACACGCGCGGAACCGGATAGGGTCGCGCGGGTGGTCGCCCAGAAGTTCCCACGACGCGTTCTCGTCTCAGTCACGGCCCTCGCCGCGATTGTCTCCGCTCTGATTGCCTCCACGGCGGGCGCGGACATCGTCACGGTGGGAAGCCCCCTACGTGGGGGCCTGGTGAGCTCGTATACCTCCAACGGCTCGGTCGCCACCGTCGCGAACGTAGCGATCGCGGAGCCCGGGGCGCACGTGACCTCCCCTGTGAACGGCACGATCGTTCAATGGCGGGTGAGGAGCACCGGCCCCGGCACGTTCGCAATCCGAGTCCTCCGCCCCAACGGCAGCGGCGGGTACAACGGAGCGGGCACCAGCTCGCAGGTCGTCCCTGACTTCGGCGACTACACCTTCTCCGCCAGCCTGCCGATTCAGGCCGGCGACCTGCTTGGTCTCGACATTCCCAAGCGGCACCAATGGGATCGGCGGAATCACGGAGATCCCCGGATCCGAGTTCGTCTCCTGGATTCCACCGGTTGCCGACGGCTCGCCCTCGGGCTTCGCCGATCCGTTCTTCCAGACGGAACTCGCCTTCAATGCCGACGTTCAGTACGCGCCCGCTGTGCCGGCCCAGCCCACGCCGCGGAAGAAGTGCAAGAAGAAGAAAAGCTAGGCGGCCCCACGGCGGGCGCCGAATAGAGTCTCCAGCCATGCGGGTCGGATTCGTGGGTTCCGGGAATATGGCCGGCGGGCTTGCCCGCGGCTGGGCCGCTGCACGCGGTGAGGCCGGTGCACCGGAGGCGATGCTGTTCTCCGACGCCGACCCGGAACGCGCGAGGCAACTCGCTGACGAGGTTGGGGGGGACGCGGTTGAGGGGAACGTCGAGCTGGCGGACAACTCGGACCTGGTGGTTCTCGCCGTCAAGCCCAACGTTCTCGACGAGGTCGCTCCCGACCTCGTCCAGGCCGGGACTCCCGTGCTCTCGATCCTCGCGGGGACGACCGTCGAGACGCTCCACGAGGCGCTGCCCGGGATCGATCTGGTGCGGGTGATGCCCAATCTCGGCGCGCAACTGCGCCAAGCGGTGCTCTGCGTGGTCTATGGCGAGCGTGTGGGGGAAACTGAGCGTGCGCGGGTCGCCGAGCTGCTCGGCCTCGTCGGCGACGTGATCGAGCTCGACGAGGAGCTGATCGACGCCGCGACGGCGATCATGGGCTGCTCCCCCGGCTACCTGGCGCTGATGGCCGAGGTCCTGGTGGAGGCTGGGGTCCGGGAGGGCCTGACGGAGGATCAGGCCCTGCGGATGGTCTCCCGCGCGATGAGCGCGACCGGTGGTCTGCTCGAGCACCACGACCCCGGTGCGCTGAAGCGTGCAGTCGCCTCACCCGGAGGCATGACGGAGGCCGGTCTGAACGCGCTCGAGGAGCGCAAGATCCACGAGACGCTCAACGCGGCGGTCGATGCCTCCCTGGAGCGAGTGCGGCAGTGAATCCTCTGGTGGCGCTCAGCCGAGTGGATGTCGCCGACTACGTCAGCGCTGTCTTCACCGTCTACTTCATCTTGATCTTCATCCGGGTCCTGCTCTCCTGGATCCCTCGCATGCCCTACTACCCCTGGCTACGCGCGACGGTCGACTTCGTCCACCAGGTCGTGGACCCGTACCTGAACCTCTTCCGGCGAGTGATCCCGCCGCTCGGCGGAGGCGGCATGGGGATCGACATCAGCCCGATCCTCGCGATCATCATCCTGTTCATCGTCCAGCGCGTGGTCGTATCGCTGATTCAGGGTTGAGGCGCCCGGTCGACCTCTTGATCCCCGCCCTCGCGGCCTGCGGGGTGATCGTCGCGCTCGACCAGGGAACCAAGGCGCTCGCGACCTCGCTGGTGGAGCACGGCGACCGCGTCGAGGTCCTGCCGTTCCTCGCGTTCGAGAATGTCCGCAACGAGGGGATCGCGTTCGGTATCGGCGGCGACATCTCCGCCGTGATCATCGGCGCCACCGTCGTCCTGCTGCTCGGCTTCCTCGTCTTCCTGGCATTCCGCGGAGGAACGGGCTGGCTGGTCTGGCTGCCCGCAGCGCTTCTGATCGGCGGCGCGCTCGGGAACCTCGCCGACCGCGTCCGCGACGGCGCGGTCATCGACTTCATCGACGTGCCTCTCTGGCCGACCTTCAACCTTGCGGACGTGGCGATCACCGTCGGCGTCCTCCTGCTGCTGATCGACGTGGAGCGCTCGGAGGGGCGCAGAAGGCGCTCGTGAGGGAGGAGGCCGAGCGCCTGATCGTCCACCTCGACGAGGACCTTGCCGTGATCGAGAAGCCCGCGGGGCTAGTGGTTCACTCCGCTCCTTCCCACAAGGGACAGACGCTGGTGGATCTGCTCGACGACGTCCTCGGCGGCGGCGAGGGTGAGCGACCGGGGATCGTCCATCGGCTCGACAAGGACACATCCGGCCTGATGATGGTGGCTCGCAACGAGAAATCGCACCGGGAGCTGGCGCGCATGGTGAAGGCGCGGGAGGTGATGCGGGAGTACACGGCACTTGTGGAGGGCCGGCTGGATAGCCGCACCGGAACGATCGACGCCCCCCTCGGTCGGCACCGGCGGCAGCGGACAAAGCGGGCAGTCAAGGGTTCTGGATCGAGGGATGCGCGGACGCACTTCGAGGTGATCGAGACGCTGCCGGGCGACACGCTCGCGCATGCGCGGCTGGAGACCGGGCGGACGCATCAGATCCGGGTGCACTTCGCGGCGATCTGGCACCCCGTCGCCGGGGACCCTGAGTACGGCACGCGCGGCCGCCACGGGTTGAACCGCCAGTTCCTACATGCGTCGCGGCTCGAATTCACGCACCCCGGCACCGGAGAGACGCTGTCATTCACCTCGGAGTTGCCTCCGGAACTCGCGACAACGCTTGAGCGGGCGCGACAGGGATGAGTTCAGGTGGTTTGCCGCCAGCACCTACAATCCCGCGGACTTTGCACCCAACCCCCGCCGAGAGGCACGGGACGCTGCCCGGCACGAGCCGGGTTCCCGCAGCCGCGACGGGATCAACATAAATCGGGTTGCTCCAAACATATGACGGGTCGCGCTGGCGCGCGCCCTCGCGTATGCGGGGCACCCTCTCATCCAACAAGCGATAGGAAGGTCAGATGGCCGAGGTAGGCATTAGAGAGCTGCTGGAGGCCGGAGTTCACTTCGGCCACCAGACCCGGCGCTGGAACCCGCGCATGCGCCGCTTCATCTATGGGGAGCGGGAAGGGATTCACATCATCGATCTCCTCCAGACGGAGGAGCTGCTGAAGCAGGCGACCGAGTTCGTCACCGAGGTCGCGGCGAAGGGCGGCGTGATCCTCTTCGTCGGGACCAAGAAGCAGGCCCGGGACTCCGTCCAGGAATGGGCCGAGAAGTGCGAGATGCCGTATGTGAACCGGCGCTGGCTCGGCGGGCTGCTCACCAACTTCCACACGATCCGCAAGCGGATCCAGCGCCTGCATGAGCTGCGCGAGCTGAAGGAGGGCGGCCGGCTCGACCTGCTGCCCACCAAGGAGCGCATGTCGATGGAGGCCGAGCTGCGAAAGCTCGAGTACAACCTCGGCGGCGTCGCCGACATGCAGCGGGTCCCCGACGCCGTAGTGATCATCGACCTGAAGACCGAGGAGATCGCCCTGCGAGAGGCCGAGCGCCTCGAGATCCCGATCATCGGCCTGGTCGACTCGAACTGCGACCCGAGCCCGGTGCGGTTCGTGATCCCCGGCAACGACGACGCGATCCGCTCCTGCGACCTGATCGTCGGCGGGCTGGGCTCCTCGATCGAGGGCGCCGCGGCGACATGGCGCGCGGCCGAGGAGAAGCGCCGTGCGGAGGAGGAAGAGAAGAAGCGACGCGAGGAAGAGGAGCGCAAGCGCCGCGAGGCGGAGGAGAAGGCCAAGCAGGAGGCCGAGCAGAAGGCGAAGGCCGAAGCCGAGGCCAAGGCACGCGCAGAGGCCGAGGAGAAAGCCAAGGCGAAGCCAGCCGAAGCGGAGCAGAAGGCCGCGCCTCAGCCGGCCGAGGCGAAGCAGGCCGAGGCCAACAAGGAGGCCGCCGAGGAGCGACCCCAGCCGCAGGGCGAGGGCGAGACCAAGCCCCACAACGCGCAGGGCTCCCAGGAGGAGGCAAACCGCGAGGCGGCCATCGAGGTGCCCCAGCCTCCGCCCAGCGACGACGCAGAGCCGACCCCGGAACCGGCCCAGACCAAGAGCGGAGGTGAGTCCTGATGGCGGTCAGCGCGGCAGAGGTGAAGGCGCTTCGGGAGCGCACGGGCGCTCCGATCGTCGACGTGAAGAACGCACTCATGGAGGCCGAGGGCGACGAGCAGAAGGCGATCGAGATCCTCCGGAAGAAGGGCGCAGCATCAGCCGCAAAGCGCGGCGGACGCGGCACCGCGGAGGGCGTCGTGTCCACATATACGCACATGAGCGGGACGGGCGAGCGCAAGCAGCAGCGGATCGGCGTCCTGGTCGAGGTGCTGTGCGAGACCGACTTCGTCGCGCTCAACGACGACTTCAAGGAGTTTGCACGCGAGGTCGCCGTTCACATAGCCGCGATGAACCCGCAGCACGTCTCGCTTGAAGACATCCCTGAGGAAGAGGTCGCCAACGAGCGCCGCATCCTCGAGGAGAAGGCGAAGGCCGACGGCAAGCCCGACAACGTCGTCGAGAAGATCGTCGAGGGACAGCTGAAGAAGTGGTCCTCGGAGATCGTCCTGCTCGACCAGAAGCACTTCAACGAGGACAAGTACGAGGGCAAGACGATCGAGGATCTCCGAGCCGAGGTCGCGGCCAAGACGGGCGAGAACGTCCGGATCGCCCGCTTCGCGCGCTTCGAGGTGGGGCAGGAGTAGCGCCGGACTTGGCCGAGGCTGCCTTCAATCGAATCCTGCTGAAGCTCTCCGGGGAAGCCCTGATGGGCGACCTCGAGTACGGCACCGATCCCGAGCAGATCGAGCGGATTGCCAACCAGGTCCGCGAGGTCCGCGCGCAGGAGGTGGAGGTCGCCATCGTGGTCGGCGCCGGCAACATCTATCGAGGCCTCGAGGGCGCCGCCAGGGGCATGGACCGCGCCACGGCCGACTACATGGGCATGCTCGCGACCGTCCTCAACGCCCTGACGCTCCAGGATGCGCTGGAGAAGGTCGGGGTCGACACGCGCGTCCTCTCGGCGATGGCGGTCACCGAGGTCGCCGAGCCCTACATCCGCCGTCGCGCCATCCGCCACCTGGAGAAGGGCCGCGCCATCATCTTCGCCGCCGGGACGGGCAACCCGTTCTTCACCACCGACACGGCGGCCGCCTTGCGGGCGCTCGAGATCCACGCCGAGGCCATCCTGATGGCCAAGAACGGGGTGGAGGGGGTCTACTCGGCCGATCCCTCGATCGATCCCACCGCGGAGTTCCTGCCCGAGATCAGCCACCGCCAGGCAATGGAGCGCGGGCTCCGGGTGATGGACTCGACCGCCCTCTCGCTCTGCATGGACAACGACCTGCCCATCTACGTCTTCAACATGGCGGACGAGCGCAACATAGATAGGATCGTCAGCGGAGAGAGGGTCGGGACTCTGGTGTCCTCAAAGCCCGCAACGGAGCCAACTCCGGGGATCCGCACATGACGCTCGAGATGATCGATGAGTTCCTCGCCGACGCGAAGGAACGCATGCAGAAGTCGGTTGAATCGACGCGCAACGAGTTCTCCACCATCCGAACCGGACGCGCTTCGCCACACCTCCTCGATCGCCTCGTCATCGACTACTACGGCGCGCAGACCCCGCTCAAGCAGCTCGCCCAGGTGGCCGCGACCGACGCCCGCATGCTCACCGTCACGCCCTACGACAAGTCGTCGATCGGCACGATCGAGAAGGCGGTCATGGAGTCCGACCTCGGGCTGACGCCGTCCAACGACGGCAACGTGATCCGCCTGTCGATCCCGGAGCTGACCGAGGAGCGCCGCAAGGAGCTGGTCAAGATCGTCCACCAGGTCGCCGAGGACGGCCGCGTAGCCGTCCGCAACATCCGCCGCGACGTCATGCACGACCTGCGTGAGTTGAAGAAGGAGGGCGAGGCCGGCTCGGACGAGGAGCACCACGGCGAGACCGAGCTGCAGAAGGCAACGGACGCCGCGATCGGCGAGATCGACTCCCTTCTCAAGGGCAAGGAAGAAGAGATTCTCGAGGTCTAGCCTCGGCTGGATCTGGAGCTTCTTCCGATGCCAGCCGACTACGTCGCGATCATCACCGACGGGAATGGGCGCTGGGCTCAACAGCGGGACCTGCCCGTCATCGAGGGACACCAGGCGGGTGCCGACGTCGTCAAGGCGCGGCTGCGCGACGCCGCCGAGTTCGGCATCAAGGAGCTCACGGTGTACTCCTTCTCCACGGAGAACTGGACCAGGCCCAAGGAGGAGGTCGACGGCCTGATGGCGATGTTCGCCGAGCGGATCGACCGAGAGACGCCTGAGCTCGACGAGGAGGGCGTCCGTATGCGCTTCATCGGGCGGCGCGAGGGAATCTCGGAGGAGCTCACCCGGCGAATGAACTGGGCGGAGGCTGAGACCGCGGGGAACGACCGCATCACTCTCTTCGTCGCCTTCAACTACGGCGGCCGCGCGGAGATCCTCGATGCCGCCGCCGCGTACAAGGGCGGCGGCGAGGAAGAGTTCCAGAGCCACCTGTATGCCCCGGAGATGCACGAGCCGGACCTGCTGATCCGCACCAGCGGGGAGCAGCGGATCTCGAACTACCTGCTCTGGCAGTGCGCCTACTCGGAGTTCGTCTTCCGCGACGAGCTCTGGCCCGATTTCACCCGCGAGGCCTTCGCCGAATCACTCGCCCAGTACGAGGAGCGCCAGCGGCGCTTCGGAGCCAGGCAGCGATGATCGAGGACCTCGACCCGCCCTCGTTCCAGTTCGGTCGCGGCCGCGGCGAGCGGGATCGGGAGGAGCCGCTGCCGCCCGAGTCCGACTATCCCGAGGAGGAGCCGCTCGAGCCGGAGATCATCGTCAGGCGCACGGCGGAGGAGGAGACGGAGCCGCGCTCCCGCGGTTTCCGGCGCCTGATCCCGGAGATGTCGGAGACCACCGCTCGTGTGGTGGTCGCAATCCCGTGGGCGATCTTCGCGATCGCGATCGTCGGCATCGGCGGCCTCGTCTTCACGCTGGCCCTGATCGTGCTCGGGATCCTCGGTGTGAGGGAGTTCTTCCGGATGGCCGAGCCGGAGCAGCCGTTCCTCCTGCCCGCCTATGCCGTCGTCGCGGGCATGATCCTCGCGGCGCACTACGGCACCGCCTTCCAGATCCTGCTCGTCTTCGCGGCGATCTTTCCGCTCGCCTTTGCCTTCGCCGCTGCCCGGCGAACCCACGAGGCGATCACGGTCTCGATCGCGATGACGATGCTCGGGGTCGCCTGGATGGGGATCGGCTTCTCCCACGCCGTGCTTTTACGCGACCTGCCTCTCCACGGCGGCGCCCTGCTGATCGACGTGCTCGTGGCAACCTTCCTCGGTGATACCGCCGCTTACGCTGCCGGACGGCTCTTCGGCACGCGGAAGATCACCCCGCGGATCTCGCCCAACAAGACCCTCGAGGGCGCCATCGGCGGCTTCGTCGGGGCCACCTTGGGCTTCTGGTTCGCCGGCCTCTACCAGGACTGGCTGCCCGGCATCGATGCGCTCCTGATGGGGATGTGCATCGGTCTGGTCGCGCCGATCGGGGACCTGTTCGCATCCCTGATCAAGCGCGACCTCGGCGTCAAGGACACCGGCCGCCTCTTCGGCCCCCACGGAGGCCTGATCGACCGCCTCGACGCCGTGCTCTTCACCGTGGTCGCCGGGTACTACCTCTCGGTCGCCTTCGTCTACTGACCGTATGGGGTAGAGGAGGTCCGCCAGGATCTCCTCCTCGCTGATCACGATCGGCGGGATGTTCAGTTCGTCGAAGCTCACAGGTCCAGCGAGACGCCCAGCTTCCGCTCGAACTCCGCGCGATCGAAGAAGATCCGGTTCTCGACCACCTTCCCTTCGACGACCTTGATCCGATCGACGCCCGAGTGCTCGATCCGGCCATTCGCACCGGTCGCGTGGGCGACCCAGCGAATGAACAGGTACTCCCCGTTGTCGGCCGACTCCACGACCGTGAGCGTCAGGTCGGGGACGCGCGCCAACAGCTCCTGGAGCGCACCGACGTACTCGTCGCGGCCACGGACGGGCTCGTCTGAACCCGGCCAGTAACCGATCACGTCGTCGTGGAGGTTGTCCGATGGTCTTGAGAGGTCGGGCTTGGCCCAGAACTCTTGGAATGTCTCTGCTGTGAATGTCATGCCGCCATCCTTCCCGGCGGCGGCCCGCTCCTCAATTACCCCGGAGGTAGCCCTTCGTCGCCTCGTCGGCCGGGAAGAAGGCCTCGATCGAGAGCTCCTCGAGGGTGATGTCGAGGGCCGTGCCGAAGGTCGCCAGCGTGCTGAACATCGAGAGAACTGTGCCGTTCGGCAGCCGGAAGCGAAGGGGCACGAAGAGCATCTCCTCCGGTTCGGCGATCCCCGTGGACTGTTCGACACCCGGATAGGAGAGCAGCTCACGCTCGAGCTCGGCGAGAGCCGGATCCTGTGAGAGCAGGGCCTGGCGGCGCAGGCGCGTGAGAAGGTGCCCGCTCCACTCCGCGAAGTTGAGGACGCGTGGGGCCAGCCCGTCCGGATGCAGCGTGATGCGGAGGGCGTTGAGCGGAGGGGAGAGGAGATCGTCGGAGACTCCCTCCAGCAGCATCCGCGCCGGGCCGTTGGAGAGGACGATCTCCCACTGCCGGTCGACGATCACGGCCGGGTACGGCTCATGCGCCTTCAGGATCGAGTCGAGCGCATCGCGAACGGGACTCATCTGCTGGTCCTCCAAATTCATCTCCGTGTAGGCCGGCGCATAGCCAGCGGCGAGGAGCAGGGCGTTCTGCTCTCTCAGCGGGACCTGAAGGTGCTCGGCCAGCGTCAGGACCATCTGGCGGCTTGGCGCCGCTCGCCCGGTCTCGACGAAGCTCAGATGGCGCGCCGAGACGTTCGCTTCAAGCGCAAGGTCGAGCTGACTCATGCGGCGCTTGTTCCGCCACTCCCGCAGCAACTCTCCGGCGCCCTGCTTCGTCGCGGATGTCACGGCGCTGACCTTAGTGGGGCCTGCGCGCCCCATCGATTACCTGGCGGGTAAGGGTCAGCGTCCCAGGCGTGACTTCACCGAGCAGACCGTGAGGTCGGCCGGTGCCCCGGGGGCGGAGAGCTCGCGTGAGGAACCGAACTTGAAGCTACGGCCGTCGAGCTCCTCGCGTACGCGTTCTGAGATCAGGACCTCGCCGCCCTCGGCGCAGTCTCCGACGCGCGCGGCGATGTTGACGTCCACGCCCAGGAAGTCACCCTTCACCTTGCGAGGAGTACCGCGGTGGACGCCCGCGCGCTGGGTCGGCTGGTAGCCCTCGACCTCGATCTCCGAAATTCCCTTCTGAGCCTCCAGAGCGGCGGAGACGGCCTGCTTCGAGTCGCTGAACACCGCCATCGCTCCGTCGCCGAGCCTCTTGACGACTGCTCCCTTGTTGGACGAGATCGCCTTCTGCTCGACATCGCCCACCTGACGCAGCACCTCGAGCGCTGCTTCGTCGCCGGCCTCGAGAGCCCAGTCGGAGAAGCCCACCAGGTCCGTAAACAGGATCGCCACGTCAGCGGTTCCCTGCCTGCGCCTCTGCGCCTCCGAGAGGGCCTGCCACGCCTGCAGGGCCCCCTTGCCGATCTCGCGCATCGCGCTCGGTCCCTCGGGCTGAACCTCCTCGACCAGCCGCTGCATCGCCTGGGGCATTTCCGCGGTCTCCGGCTCGCCTCCGGGGATCAACCGACGCAGGAAACGAGCCGTGGCGACCAGCTGGGGGTTCGCGTCGGTCTTGCGGACGACATCCCTGATGCCCTCTGAATCCAGGGGTTGATCGGGCTTCTTTCGCCTGCGCCTCCTCAAATCCATGCATGCATCCTCGCAAGGCCGCAACTTCTCGGCCTCATGCTGTTTCGTCAGCGAACGCTCACTACATCTGAAAGGGAGTGGTTCTGGATGAAGAAGTTGTTCAGCCGCCGGCCCTCCGCCGGCCTGATCGTTGGATTCATCGCCCTCTGCGTGGCACTTGGAGGAGGCGCGTACGCCGCCACGACCAAGAAGGTCGAGTACAAGGGCCTCAGCAAGGACGCGCGACTTAAGACGCTCGGTGTCGGCAAGACGAACGCCCAGACGGGCACCACGCCGTGTGATCCGGCGAGCTCATCGACCTTCACCAAGTGCACCTCGGTGGACGTGGACGGTTCGACCGGGTTCCCGCGGAAGTACTTCGTCGTCGTCGACGGCACTGTCGACGGGGGTGGCGCCCAAGCGAGGGGCGTGTGCCATATCGATGTCGACGGGCAGGAGGTCAACGGCACGAAGACCAACGTGCACGACTCGGGCCCGGGAACTGCGTCGTTCGGCATCAACATCGTCACCACTCCGCAGGGCGGCAAGCACAACATCGCGCTTGCCTGCACCGAGACCGTTGGTGACCTGAAGGTTCCGCAGTTCGAGCTCTCCGCGGTCCAGGTCCGCTAGAGCAGCGACACACTGAATGACGCTGACGGGAGGCCTTCGGGCCTCCCGTTGTCGTTCTGGGCGCCTTTACGGGCGGTTTCGGGCGACACCTACACTGGGCGCCGTGAAGCGAGTGCTGATACTCGGATCGACCGGATCGATCGGCACGCAGGTGCTGGAGGTGATCGGCGCCGCGGACGGGATCCAGGTCGCCGGCCTCTCGGCGGAGTCGAGCTGGGAGCGGGTGCTCGCGCAGGCGAAGGACCATGGTGTGCCCACGGTGGCACTTGCCGATCCCGACTCGGCGGAGCGAGCCTCAGGGGCATGGGGAGGGCAGGTGCTCGCGGGCGAGGACGGCATTCGTGAGCTGGTCGCCGAATCGAAGCCGGACCTCGTCCTGAATGCCGTGGTTGGCGCCGCAGGGCTCGGGCCGACGATCGTCGCGCTCACCGAGGGGATCGATCTCGCCCTCGCCAACAAGGAGAGCCTCGTGATCGGCGGGGAACTCGTCATGGCGCTCGCCGAGGCGACCGACGCGCGCATCATCCCGGTCGACTCCGAGCACTCCGCGCTCTACCAGCTGATCGGCGCCGAGCCTCCGGGCACCGTCGACCGGCTCGTCCTGACTGCGTCCGGCGGCCCGTTCCGCGGCCGGACCGGTCTCTCCGGCGTGACCACCGAGGAGGCCCTCGCGCATCCGACCTGGGAGATGGGCGGCCGGATCACGATCGACTCCGCCACGCTGATGAACAAGGGCTTCGAGATGATCGAGGCGCACCACCTCTTCGGCGTTCCCTACGAGCGCATCGACGTCGTCGTCCATCCACAGTCGATCATCCACTCGCTCGTCAACCTGAACGACGGGGCCTCGCTCGCGCATATGGGCTACCCGGACATGAAGGTGCCGATCTCCTACGCGCTCCAGCATCCCGAGCGCGCCGACGTCGACGTGCCCACCCTCGACCTGGCCGACGTGGGCCAGCTCACCTTCGAGGCTCCCGATGTCGAGACCTTCGCCTGCCTGCGCCTGGCGCGCGAGGCCGGCGAGGTGGGGGGGACCGCTCCGTGCGTCCTGAACGCGGCCGACGAGGTTGCCGTCGAGGCCTTCCTCGACCGCCGCATTCCGTTCACGGGCATCCCCGACGTGATCGAGCGAACGCTGGAAGCGCTACCGGGCGGGCCCGTCCGCCACTTCGAGGATCTCTTCGACGTCGATGAGGCAGCTCGCGAACACGCCCGCGGATTGATCGAAGGCCTGGCCGTCGCGTGACCTGGGTACTGGTGGTCGCGGGATTCGCGGCGCTGATCATGCTGCATGAGGGCGGGCACTTCGTCGTGGCGAAGATGACCGGAATGCGCGTCGAGCGCTTCTTCCTCTTCTTCCCACCGAAGCTGGTCAGCATCAAGAGAGGGGAGACGGAGTATGGGATCGGCATGATCCCGCTGGGCGGCTTCGTGAAGATCACGGGGATGAATCCCGAGGAGCTGGAGGCAGCCGAGAGGGGAGAGCAAGTCGAGCATAAGCCCGGGCTTCTGGAACAGCTCGAAGGGGCCGACTCCGGCAGCGTGACGCCGCAGTCCATCGAGGCCGGTGCCACCGACCCAGAGATCATTCGGCGCGCCTACTACAACCAGCCCGTCTGGAAGCGGATCGCGGTGATCGCCGCAGGGCCCGTCGTCAACATCGTGCTCGCCTTCGTGATCCTCTTCGGCCTCTCCTTCACCCTCGACAAGGCCGTGGGGACGGGGGTCGAGGTCAACCAACTGACTGACAACAGTCCGGCGGCCGGAAAGCTGGAGCCCGGCGACCGTGTTGTGTCGATCGACGGCGTGCCCGCCTCAAACCTTCAGTTCGAGGACCGAATCGATCGCTTTCGGTCCGAAATCAACAGCCACAAGTGCGCGGGAACGCAGGTCGACGGCTGCACAGCGACGACCCCGGTGCAGCTCGTGGTCGATCGCGGCGGCAAGCAGACCGCCGTCAGCGTGACGCCTGCGTATAACGCTGATGAGGAACGAAGCCTGATCGGCATCGGATTCGGACCTACGCAGACCGAACCCCTGTACGGGTCGGTCGGCCAGGGGATCAGCTACGCCGGTGACACGACATGGTTGATCACGTCCAAGACTGTGTCGGCGATAGCCCGAATCTTCCTGCCGGAACAGCGCAAGCAGCTCTCCGGGCCGGTGGGCAGCTCGCGGGCGCTGAACGAGGCGATCGGATTTGGCCTCGAGGATGGACTCTTCCTGCTCGCGCTGATCAGCCTCTCGCTGGGAATCATCAACCTCTTCCCGTTCCTCCCGCTCGACGGCGGCCACATCTTCTGGAGCCTGGTCGAGAAGGTCCGCGGGCAGCGCGTCCCGTTCAGCGTGATCGAGCGGGCCAGCGCCATCGGCTTCCTGCTCATCCTGATGCTGTTCGTCGTCGGCCTCACGAATGACCTCGGTCGCCTGGGCGACGACGCCCTCAACCCCAAGTAGCTCAGGCCGCAGAACCTCCCTGGTGTAGCGTTTCCCGGGGTTCCACGGAGGAGAGGAGAAGGGCTGTGGAGGTAACTACTTCGGAGCGTCAAGCGAGCGGGGGCGCAGCGCCTGAGCTGCCTGCCGAGAACCTCGTCAAAGCCTTCTACAAGGTCGTCAACCGCTTGGGCGACGACATGGCGATTCGCGATGAAGCTCGGGAGAAGGAGTTGAGCTGGAACGAGCTGAAGGACGTCGTCCACAGGATCGCCGGCGGCCTGGCCAAGCTCGGCGTTGAGAAGGGCGACACCGTCGCGATCATGCTCAACAACCGCTGGGAGTTCATCCCGTGCGACCTGGCCGCGGTCTCCCTCGGGGCAATTCCGTTCTCGGTCTACCAGACGTACGCGCCTGAGCAGATCCAGTACCTCCTCTCGGACGCCGAGAGCAAGCTCGTGATCACCGAGGACGCCTTTGCCGAGAAGGTCAACTCGGTGCGCGGTGACCTTCCGTCGCTCGAGCACGTGATCGTGGTGGACAGCGATGCGGGCGACCACAGCCTCGACGAGCTGGTGGACATGGATCCGGAGTTCGACCCCGCCGAGTCGGTCGAGCAGCTGGGCCCGGACGACCTCCTCACGCTGATCTACACCTCCGGCACCACGGGCCCTCCGAAGGGCGTGCAGCTCACCCATCGCAACCTGCTCTTCGCTGTCGCCACTGCGGACGAGATGATCGAGCTCCCCGAGCGCGGCGGCAAGGTGATCTCGTGGCTGCCGGCGGCGCACGTCGCCGAGCGGAACGCGCACTACTACCTGCCGGTCACCCGCGGGGTGTCCGTCGCGGTCTGCCCGGATCCTCGCCGGATCGCCGAGTTCCTGCCCAAGGTGAACCCGACCTGGTTCTTCGCGGTGCCACGGATCTTCGAGAAGCTCAAGTCGGGGCTGGAGGCCATGATCGCCGGGCTGCCAGACGAGCAGCGCGAAACCGCCCAGAAGGGCTTGGACGCTTCTCTGCAGAAGGTGCGCCTCGAGCAGGCCGGGGAGGAGGTGCCTCCGGAGATCACCGAGGCCGCCGCCCAGGCCGACGAGCAGATGTTCTCGCAGCTGCGGAAGCAGCTCGGGCTGGACGAGGCGCTCGCTGTCAACGCGGGCGCGGCGCCGACACCTCTCGAGGTGCTCGAGTTCTTCCACGCGATCGGCATCCCGGTCGGCGAGCTCTGGGGGATGTCCGAGACCTGCGGGCTCGGCACCATCAATCCGCCAGACAAGATCAAGCTCGGCACGGTCGGACCGCCCACGCCCGGCATAGAGATCAGGCTGGACGATGACGGCGAGGTCCTCGTGAAAGCCGACTGCGTCATGCCGGGTTATCGAAAGCTTCCAGAGAAGAACGAGGAGACATTCACCGAGGACGGCTGGCTGCGCACCGGCGACATCGGGGAGATCGACGAGGACGGCTACCTGAAGATCGTCGACCGCAAGAAGGAGCTGATCATCAACGCGGCAGGCAAGAACATGTCGCCGGCGAACATCGAGTCGCATGTGAAGACGGCGAGTCCGCTGATCGGACAGGCGGCGGCGATCGGAAACGGGCGGTCGTTCAACGTCGCGCTGATCGTTCTCGATCCTGACTATGCCCCCGTCTGGGCGAAGCAGAACGGTCTCGAGGGCAAGTCCATCGAGGAGCTCGCCGAGGAGGAGAAGGCGCGTGACGCGGTCCAGGCGGCGGTCGACCAGGCGAACGAGAAAATGGCGCGCGTCGAGCAGATCAAGAAGTTCAAGATCCTTCCCGAGCAATGGGAGCCGGGCGGCGACGAGCTCACCCCGACGATGAAGCTGAAGCGCAAGCCCATCGACGAGAAGTACTCAGAGGAGATCGAGGCGCTCTACAAGCGCTGAGGGGATTGAAGACGAGATCCGCAGGCGTCGGCCTCGAAGAACGAGACGTTCAGGCTGAAGCGCCTAGCGTCGCTTTTTCTTCTTCTTGCACTTCTTCTTGGCGACGTACGCCGGAGCGCTCGGGGGAGACGCCGCCTTGCGCTTCTTGCACTTCTTCTTGGGTACCGAGACTGGCGGCGGAGCACCGCCGGGAGGCGGCGAGCAGGCGGTCTCGGCGACGGGCGCTGAATTCGGCCTCGGAGCCGGGGTGACCTCGCTGAAATCGGCGGCGCTGTTGTCGGTGTCGTCGGCGTCCTCAAGGAAGGTCGGGCACCCGGCGGAGACCGACCGGGTGATCGCTTCGCCGTCGCCGATCGCCCCCAACGTGCCGCTGCCCTGCTTCGGTGAGCCGGCCGAGGACGGCAGATTTGCGTTACCGATGAAGGCGCCCCACGAGGCGCAGTCGATCGGGGTCGAGTTGACCGGCCAGCAGACCGCCCCCGCCGCCGGGCTCAGATTGAGCCCGGTGTCGGTGGAATCGGGGGTTGTGCCCGGAAAGACCGTCCCGAAGGTGCTGTCGGCGATCAGGAGGGTCCGCTGGTTCTCATTGTTCGCGAGCGGCCCGGCCGGCGTGAAGGTAGACCCGGCCGTACTCCCGTCGGCGTCGTAGACCTGGAGCTGACCGAACTGGACCTGGTTCTGGAACGGCGAGAAGAACTGCAGCTCGACGTAGTCGGACTCCGCCTGTGCCGCCGTCCCCGGAAACACCTCTTTGACCTTGATCAGGTGGAAGGTGGCGCTTGCGCTTGGCGCGGTCAGCAGCAGGCCGGCAGCCGCCAGGCCGAGCAGCGTCACGAACGCCCTCGTTCCTCTCCTCACACCCGTTGCTACGTAGCAGCGGGCGATCGGGATTTACCGCCTGCCACGTCGCTCGGCTACTTCTTCTGGCCGATGACGATCGGCACGACGGTGCCCGGGGCCGCGGTCGTCCCAGCCGGCGTCTTCTGCTTCAGGACCTTGCCCTTGAACTTGTCCTTCTTGGTCCTGCTCTTCTTGACCTTGGGCAGGCAGTCGTGCGCCTTCAGCGCCTGCTTCGCGGCCTTCGTCTTCAGCTTCTTCAGAGCGGGGACGTTGCAGAACTGCACCGTGGCCTGGAGCAGGAGATCGTGCTGCTCGTCGGTGAGCAGGTCGGCCGACGCGCCATCCGCGGGCTGGCCCGAGAAGTTGTTCGCGATCAGGTTCTGTGTCAGGCCGTTCGTCGTGTGCTGCGGCAGGTCGTCAACGGCTCCGCCGGTGAGCAGGCCGATGTAGTCGCCTTTGCTGATCGGAAGCGAAGCGGGATAGCTGAAGATCGCTCCCGTCGGGCTGGCTACCGCGGTTCCGGCCGGCACGGCTCCTGGGGCCACCGTGGATGAGATCGCCTTGAAGTTGCTGTTCGTGGCGACGACGAGGCTGACCGGACTATTGGGACGCAGGACCTTGAGCGTGTAGAGGGCTCCGTCGTCGGCGCTCTTCACCTTCCAACCCGTGATCAGGCCGTTCGCCGGGGAGATCACCGGGTTCGGACTCGTGGCGGGGTCGAACTTGAGCTGAACGCTGGTTGTCGGCGCAGAGCTGAAGCCGTTGTCAAAGTCGTTGGCCAGCGTGCTGCCCATGACCACCGTGTCTGCTGTCGCCGTGGCGGGCACGGCAGCGATCAGCGCGAGCGCGCCGGCGAGCGCAATGCGAGTCAGGCGACGATTCATTCCCACTCCCTCTGGTAGCTCCCTGGTTCGAGGCGATCATTTCAGCTACGTAACCCCCGCGCAAGTGCCCACGGCTACCCTGTGCCCGTGTCCTCGAAGCGCCAGATCTTCGTGCGTGACGTCCCGATCGGGGGCGGCGCACCAGTCGCCGTGCAAACGATGTGCAAGACCGAGACGGCCAATCTCTCGGCGACGATGGAGCAGATCCGCACCGTCGCCGAGGCGGGCGCGGACCTGGTTCGCGTCGCCGTGCCGCGAGACAAGGACGTCGAGGCGCTGAAGACGATCGTCAAGGACTCGCCGATCCCGGTGATCGCCGACATCCACTTCAACCACACCCTCGCGCTCAAGGCAATTGACGCGGGCGCTGACTGCATCCGCCTCAACCCGGGCAACATCGGCGGCCCCGAGAAGGTCGCCGAGGTGGCCGAGAAGGCGACCGCCAAGAACGTGCCGATGCGGATCGGCGTCAACTCCGGCTCGCTACCGAAGCACCTGCACGAGCTCGAGAGGCAGAACTCCGTCGAGGCCCTCGTTCAGGCCGGCGTCGAGTTCGTCGAGCTGATGGAGAGGCTCGACTTCGAGAACTTCAAGATCTCGATCAAGTCGACAAACGTGCCGAACACGATCGCCTCCAACCGCCTGTTGGCCGAAAAGGTCCCTTATCCGATCCACCTCGGGATCACCGAGGCGGGAACGAAGTGGTCTGGCTCGCTGAAGTCCTCCGTCGGCCTGGGCACGCTGCTCGCGGACGGGGTGGGGGACACGATCCGGATCTCGCTCTCAACCTTCCACGCCGAGGAGGAGGTCAAGGTCGCCTGGGAGATCCTCAAGGCGCTCCAGCTCCGCGAGCGTGGCCCTGTCCTGATCGCCTGCCCGACCTGCGGTCGCCTCCAGTTCGACATGGACACCGTGGTGGCGGAGATCGAGCAGCGGCTCGAGGCCTACACCGAGCCGGTCGAGGTCGCGGTGCTCGGCTGCGCGGTGAACGGCATCGGCGAGGCCTCGCACGCGGACTTCGGCATCACCGGCGCCAAGGACGAGGGTCTGATCTTCGCCCACGGCAAGCCGCTGCGGAAGGTCAGGACGGAGAACCTGGTCGACGAGTTGTTCGCGGAGATCGACAAGACCCTCGACCGCGGCAAGGTCGAAGTCGAGGAGGAGAAGGCTCGCGAGGGCGCGGACTGGCTGGCGAAGATCGAGGAGGAGAACGCCGGCGAGCTCACCCCCGAGCGGATCGCCCAGATGGAGGCGGAGGCCGCAGGGACGGAGCCAGACGACTTCCTACAACCGGTCAAGGCCGGCACCCGCGTCACTCTGGACGAGGAGGCCTCGCCCACGGCGGGACGCCGCTTCTCCCGTACCTGAGCGGCTCCTAGCGCTTCAGCTTGACCTTGACGGTCTGAACGGCGGCTTCGCCGCCGGTCGGCGTGAAGGTGAGCTTGAGTTTCACCTTCACCTTCTTGCCCTTCGCCAGCTTACGTTTCGCGACGAAGTACGGCTTGACGACCAGGGTGAACGGCCCGGCAGCCGGGACTTGCTTTCTTGGGCTGCTGTGGAGGCCCTTGCCCGTGGCGAAGAGCGTGCCCGGGTTCGGCGCGATCATCGTGACCTTGATCTTGCCGCCCTTCTTCGGCTTGGCCTTCACGGAGCCCAGCGTCGCGGTGGGCTCGATGTCCGCGTTGATCGCGGTCTCGAACATG
>Ga0126307_10000277_pt1 | contig 33399 bp, 32 predicted proteins | sample Plot28_FD_89955 | JGI IMG/M metagenome (GOLD analysis project Ga0126307, IMG submission 89955) | Serpentine soil microbial communities from UC McLaughlin Reserve, CA, USA - Plot28 | ecosystem: Environmental > Terrestrial > Soil > Grasslands | place: USA: UC McLaughlin Reserve, Lake County... | reverse complement strand
TGCGTCGTCGCCCGCGCTGCGCCGGTCCTCGGGCACGGCGCCCTTCGGGCGCAGCGTCGCTCCTCCCCGCGGCTCGGCTCCGCGCTGGGTCGAGACGGTTCCGGAGGGTCGGTCGTTCAGAGGCTCAACGCGGTCGGTCCGGACTACGGCCGACGCCCTGCCCGAGCTCCTGATTCGTGGGAGGCCGGGCCTCGAGCCCGTTACCTCCTTCCGGCCGGGCGGACACGCTCCGTCGTCGCCGCAGCGCGCCGGGGGCGGCTTCGGACGGAGATGCAAACCGCCGATCAGCAGGTGCTCTCCGGCGCGGGTCGGGCCCAGCCCACCTGCGACGAGGATGCTCAAGCAGAGCACGAGGGCGACGCAGCCGCTCAGCCTCGCCACCCGCATCGAGCGGCCGCGCCGGCCCGCCGCGTCCTCGCAGACCGTCGGCTCGGCACTCGGTTCGCCTTGCAGGCCGTCGTCAACAGCAGGACGACCCGCTGTCCGCTCGTTCCCGCTCGAAGTCGACCGCGACGGAATCGACTCCTCGGTCACACTCGGAGCTCCCGCTCTCGGCCGGCGAAGATCGCGCCGCGACCGCCCGTGATGACCGGGCCCATTGTCGACGGTTCGATCGAGCGCCGCAGGTGCCTGGTTCGTCCCTGTGGCACCCACCCACCCCCTCGTTGGGACCGACAGTGGGTGGACGACGACCCTCCCCGCGTCGACCTCCAGCCGCGTATCGCACCGCTCCAGGGTCGACAGCCGGTGGGCGATCATGAACGTCGTCCGTCCATCCATCAGGCGCTCCATCGCGTCGACGATCACGGCTTCGGTCTCGAAGTCGACCGAGCTCGTCGGCTCGTCGAGGATCAGGATCGGCGCATCCTTGAGGAACGCTCGCGCGAGCGAGATCCGCTGGCGCTCGCCGCCCGAGAGGCGCATTCCACGTTCGCCGACGAGCGTGCCGTAGCCGTCGGTAAGGGCGGTGATGAAGTCGTGCGCGTTCGCCGCCTGTGCTGCCTGAACGACCTCGTCGTTGGTGGCCTCGGGCCGCGCGTACGCGATGTTCTCGGCGATCGTCGCCGAGAAGAGCACCGGCTCCTGAAGGACGATCGCGAATTGATTGCGCAGGTCGGCCAGCCGGTAGCGCCTCAGATCGATGCCGTCGAGGAGGATCCGGCCGCCCGTGGGGTCGTAGAAGCGGGCCAGCAGGCTTACGAGCGTCGTCTTGCCGGCACCTGTCCTACCGAAGACGCCGATGCGACCGCCGGACGTCACCGGAAATGTGACGTGTTCGAGTACAGACTCGCTAGGTCCGTACGCGAAGCTGACGTCTTCGAAGAGGATCTCGCCCCGGGATCGATCGACCGGAAGCGCATCGGGCGGCTCCTCGACTTCAGGCTCCCTGTCGAGGATCGCGAAGGCGCGCTCCGCGCTGGCGAGCGACGCCTGCATCGTCGCGACGCTGGTGCTCATCAACTGAAGCGGCAAGTACAGCTGCGCGAGATAGCCGAGCACGAGCAGCAGTTCTCCGAGTGTCAGCGTCCCTTGCTGTACGTGCGTGACCCCGACGTAGAGCACGGCCGCCGTTCCAACCGCGGTGGTCAGCGCAACGAACAGCGAGAAAACCCCCTCGACCACGGAGATCCGGACGTGCGCTGCGGCACTCGCACCCGACTCCTTCAGGAAGCGCTCCTGCTCCCGATCCTCCTGCCCGAACGCCTTCACCACGCGCAGGCTCGTGAGCACCTCTTGCACGACCCCGAGGGCGCCGCTCTCGAGCTGCTTCGTCGCCGTCCAGCTGACACGTAGCCGCCGTTTCGAGATCCACGTGAGCCCGATGAGCGCCGGCGTTACGGCGAGCGCGATCGCGGCCAGACCGGTATCGATCCGCGCGGTGACGTAGATCATCCCGGCGAGCGTCAGCGCGGCTGTGAGGAAGGGCGTAACACCGTAGACGGCGACCCACTGGATGGCGCCGGCGTCGTACTGGATCCGGTAGACCGCGTCCGCCGTTCCGCGGCTGTCGTGGTAGGCGAGCGAGAGCCGCTGGACGTGCCGAAACAAGCGCGAGCGAAAGGTCAGCTGGAGTCTCTCGCCGGTGTACGTGCCGAGAACGGTCGCGCTGAGCTTTTGCGCCTGGTCGAGAAGCGCGATCCCGACGAAGAGGAACGCCGCAACGGCGAGCACGCTCGCGTCCGAGCTCGTCGCGAAGGCAGGCAGGATCGCGTCGATGAAGTCGGGGGGCGGATGGGAGCCGACGACGCTGTCAACGGCGATCTTCAGCGGCACGGGCGTCAAGAGCGCAACGGGCGTCGCTAGCAGGCTCAGGAGGAAGAGCCCGGCGACGTGACGCCAGTACGGGCGCGCTTCCCCAAGGACGCGAGCGTAGAGTCGAAGGTCACGCCCGGGTTCGCCGGGCTTGCGCGGCACCGCGACCGCCCTCACGCGCGCGCGCCGCGGGGATGGGGCGCGAGCTGTGGCGGGGGGACCATCTCCGCGCGCTCGTCGTTGGCCGCGGACGCCGTGAGCGCGGCCCGGACGCGACGGCGGAGCGCGGCGTATTCGGTCAGTGCTACGGCCCCCGCGAGCGTCAGGGCAACGCAAGCCGCCATCAGCGAGGCAATCGCGAGCGCGCCGATAGCAGCGGCGGCGAGTAGTGCGGCCACTCGCGGTCTCCAGGTGCAGCGATGAAGCGGCGTCCAGTTCCATACGACGGCCGTCGCGATGCGGCACATGAGGAACGGTCCGACGGAGACTGACAAGTCGTGTGCCACGTCTGCTGCGCCGACTCGGACACGGCAGCGTCGTTCAGACAGCTCTCGCTGCAACTGCAGCAGCCACGCTGCGCGGTCTCCGTTCCACTCGGCCGGCCCGGGTCCTGGCAGCGGCGGCGCCGGTGGCCCATGCAAGCGGCCCCATGCACGAACGAGCGGCTGGACGAGGTGCAAGAGGGCGGTGAGGGTGCGGAACGCGACGGCGCTCGGCTCGTCGCGTCCCGGCTTCACAGCGGCACCGACCACGATGCCGTACGAAATCAGCGTGACCAGCGCGAGCGCAGGCGCAACCAACCACCACGATGAGACAAGCGCGAGCACTCCGAGCAGCGCAATCCCTGGCGTTATGGGCAGCAGGGCGGACATCCACGACAGGGCCTGCCGGTTTCGGTCCCTGACAACGCCCTGGAAGGGCGCGAACCCCATGTGCCCGTGGTAGACCACCGGACGAAGAAGCGAAGGCAAGATCCGCGGGCCTCCGTAGAGCGAACCGGCCCACCGAGCCATGCCGAGCCGGTTCATCCGGTGCCGCCAGCGCCCGGCGAGGAGCCGCTCGGCGCGGCCGTACGAGCGCTGCTGGCGCAGGTAGCCGGTCACGGTCGAACGGCGGTGGTGACGAACCTGCGCGGAAGACGTGAACGCGATCTCGTACCCACGCTCGAGCAGCTTCCAGCAGACGTCGACGTCATCTCCGGCCGCGCGATAGATCGGGTCGAAGCCGCCCACGTCCACGAGCGCAGCCTTGCGAAACGCCATGTTGCAGCCCGGGACGTGCTCAGCCCGATCGTCCGAGATCAGGACCTCGACCGGGCCACCAGGCGCTGCGGCGACGGCGCGCTCGACCAGCCCAGCGTGCTCGAAGGGGAGGTTGGGCCCGCCCGCGGCCGCGACGTTGTCCTCCTCGAGGGCGAGCACGAGCCGGTACGGCCACTCCGGATGGCACGCTGCGTCCGCGTCGAGGAAGGCGACGATCTCGCCGGAAGCCGCGGCGACACCCGCGTTGCGCGCGCGAGAAAGGCCGCCGTGCTCGAGGCGGAGGACGCGGTGTGCGAAGCGTGCGGCGAACGCGGCCGTTTCATCAGTTGAGCCGTCGTCGGAGACGATCACCTCGAGGTCGGGGTAGTCGCTCGCAGACAGCGAGGCGAGGCAGTCTTCGATCGTCTCGGCCTCGTTGCGCGCGCAGACCACGACCGATACGCGCGGCCACCTAGGCCGGAGGTCGCGAACAGATTGTCGAGCCCAGCCACGCACGACCTCTAGGGCCGGCTTCGGCCGTCGGTCTTCGCCGGTGATGCCGAAGCCCCAGTTCTCCACCGACACGCCGTCGACGACCCATTCGTCGGTCCAGGAGAAGACTGCGGCGCCCGCGAGTCCCGCTTCGTCGACGCTGGTCAGCTGCCACGCGAGCGACTGCGCCTGCTGCTCATACCCGTGGACGCCAGAGGCGAGGCCGAGCTCGGTGACGACCAGCGGCCGGTCGCCATTTACGACCTGGAGCCGCGCCAAGTAGCCGCGTAGCTTCTCGGGTGACTCCAAGAAAATGTTGAACGACGCGAAATCCTCTCCATCAACCGAGAGGTACTCGGTGGATGGATAGTTCGTATAGGTCGCGAGCATTGCGGCGTCAAGCCGGTGGACGTGCTCGACGAGATGGGAGAGGACGCTCGCGACGCTCGTGATGCCGTGCACGCGAACAACATCGGACGGGACCTCGTTGCCGACGGAGATCCCGAGTACGACAGCTTGCCCGGCACAAGCATCCATCGCCTCCTCGAGTGCTCGGATCGCCCGCTCGTGGACACGCCTGTGCGCAGCCCGGCTGGGCGTCTGCTCGCACCGCCAATCCTCGTAGTGGACGCCGACGAGCAGCCGCAGACCGGCCGCGTCGGCCGCCTCAAAGACGTCTGGCGGCGGCGTCGTGTAGATGCGGACGAGATTCAGTCCGGCATCCGCCATCGCGCGGAAGTCGGCCTCGAGGCGCTCCGGCTCGGGATAGGGCGCGCCATCGGCACGTGTTCCGAAGCTGCCGTACGTCACGCCGCGCACGCGGAAAGGCTCGCCGGCTACGGCGAGATGCTTCCCGTCTACGCGTACGCGCAGGGGTCGCATTTGCGGCTCCTTTTCCTTCCCTCGGGCAACGGGCGGCGGCTATCCGACTTGAGGGTAGCGTCTACCGCGTAGATTTCAAACAGGCTCTTCGAAGGAAATCGAGCCTGCGAATTCAGACAAAACCGACTTAACCAACTCATTGAGCTTCGCGCGCAGAATCACTCGACTCGTTCGTGGACGCATTTCTTGGGTCGAGGGACTCGCATCGGTCGAGCGGCCGCGGGACGATGAAGGAGTGACGTAGAGGCTCGGCGGAGAGGCCGAGGAGGCCGAACGCGCGCGACTCGGTTACCCACCGAGACGTCCGGTCGATGGGGGCCATATGCGCCCGCCCCAAGGATCGGGTAGTGCACGCCGTTTAGGGAACCGCGGAACTGCTGCCGCTGGGACGCCAAGGCGGCAGTAGTCGCGTTGTCAGGGAACGGCGCCCGCTAGTACGGGTTCGCCCGCTCCGAAGGCGCGGCGCGAGTTGCGGCGCAAGCTTCCGTGGGAAGAAGATGTGCGAGGGGTCGCCGTCCGAGACGTACCGACGCTCGGGATGCCGCCGTAGGACGTCGAGCCAGAAGCCGCTCGCGAAGTCGGGCTCACCGCCGTGCCACGGTCCCGTCTTGATCCGCGGGATCACCGTCCGCCGCCAGGCGCGCGAGAACGGCGATGGTGCGGGGGCCCGCGCCGACGAGGAAGACGCCGTCGTGCCGATACGTCTCGCCCTCCCAGCGACCGCGAACCGCGCGCGACGCTGGCCGCGGAGGGACTCCCAGCGGCAGCGCCATCGTGCGCACCGCTGCGCCTGGAACGGCCCTCGTGATGATGCGCTTGCCGCGGACGAGCGCCCGTTGGACGCCCGTTGCAGGCGGATCTGCAGTGCGCGCCTCGTCACCGTTGCCGAACGCGTCCTTTGCGACGAGTGCAAGTCGCCGCGACGGCACCGACACGTACGTGATCGTGAACGCGCCGTCCTGCAGCTCGAGCGGCTTGCCCTCGACAGCGACGGTCGCGTCGGCCTCTATCCGCCCGGACAGACGGAGCGGACTCCCCTTCTGAACCGTCGTCGACGCAACGCGGACGTCGGGAGGTTGCGTGTCGACGGTGACGTGCCCGGTCGTCTTTCGGCCGGCGCTGGAAACGGCCCGTTCGCCGCCACCGAGACGGTGTGCGCGCCCGTCGCCAAGGCTCCGCGCGTCGAGGACAACACGGTCGCCAGCGTGCGTTGCCCGCGCCGTGACGTCGAATCCGTCGACCGTCCAGCGGAGCCGATCGAGCGCGCTCGGGTTGGCGCGCGCCCAGAGCGCAAGCCGTGGCAGCTCGGCGGCGCCCCCGATGTGGTCGTCCTCGGGGCCGTGCGCCTCGATATCGGGAGCAGCGATACGCGCGGCGCCCCCGTACGTCGCCGCGGTCAGCGCGACTACCGGAAGCCCGACGCCAACGAATCGCGCGCGGAAGCGACGGCGGCGCCGACGTTCGTCCTCGCGCCCTGCGAGGCGCGCGGCAGTGATCGGGTCGCGCTCGGTGTAGGCCGTATCGACTCGTGAGGTCGCGCCACGAATTCGAGCCGCGTGCGGCTCGAGCCTGCGCGACTCGCGGAGGGGATCCTCGTCGATCCGACGTCCAAGGCGCAGCCGGTCGGCGAGCGCGCACGACGCGCTGCTCGGTGGCGGAGGAGCGTCGTCGTCGGAGGGGCGGGGCGCTGGCCGGCTGAGACGCGCGACCTCGTCCGCGAGCATGAGGATCGCGCGCGAGCCGCGGCGCGTATGTCCTTAGCATCGCTCTCGGCCTCGAGCTTGCGGGCCCACGCGGTCAGCTCCTCCAGCTGCTCGGACGTCATCGTCGCCTCGCTTCGCGGGCGCTACTCGTCGCCGATCGCCCGCAGTCCGAGCATCGTGCTGCAGGCGGGCCACGCTTGCCAGCCTTGCGTCGCGAGCACACGCCGCGCGACGGCGATTTGCTGCTCGCGTGTCGCACGCTCGGGGGACGGTGCGAACGCCGTGCCGCCGTGGGTCGCCCATGTGGACGGGAGGAACTGCAGGCCGCCGACGAAGCCGTTGCCCGTGTTCGCGCCCCAGCGGCCGCTCGACTCGCACCCCGCGAGGAGATCCCAGACCGACCAGCCCGTGCGTACGGCTCCGGCGTCGAGTGAGCGCGCGATCCGCGCATCGTCGTCTCCCGCGGCCGGGAGCGTGCGCCGGGTCGGCGCGATCGACGGGAGGCCCTTCCCCGCGGCGGACGCCGCAGCGTGGTCGATCGCGCGCTCGAGGGACGCAGGGGACGATCCGCTGGCGCGTGAGATGTCCCAGGACCCGAGCAGGATCGCGCCCGGAACGATGACCGCGCCGGTCATTCGAAGCTCGCCCGCCTCGTCGAGCCTTGGCCACGACGACACGTACGTGAACGGGTCGACCGCTCCGTCGTATCCCATTGGCAGCAACGAGACCGGATGGATCTCGAAGTGGAGGTGGTCGGGTGTCCCCATCGCGTCGCCGGTGTGGCCGACGTACCCGACGACTGTCCCCGCGGTGACGCGTGCGCCGTCGACCGCCACCGACGCGAATCCGGAGAGATGAGCGTAGTAGAAGTAGTTCCCGGCGCGGTCGCGAAGCCAGAGGCGGCGTCCGCCGATCGTGTTCCAGCCCACCGAGAACAGGGTGCCGTCGGCGACCGCGACGGCCGGTGTGCCGAGCGGCGCGAAGAAGTCGACGCCGTGGTGCCACGCCACCGTCGAGCGTGCCGCGCCCCACGTGTCGGTGAACGACACATCGCCGGCAACGGGAAAGACATAGGGCCCGCCGCGGAGCGTCGGGATGCCGTTGTCAGGGATCGCGACGAGCGCCCCGGGGCTGCCCGGGGTGGCGAGCGGCGCCGGCGCCGGCTGCTTCTTAGGTCCAGCGGTCGTCGGCGCAGGCTTGGCGCGACGAGGAGCCGGAGTGGGAGGTGGCGGCGTCGGCTCCGGCGAGGTGGCGGTCGGCTCCGTCGTCGTGGGCTCGGGAGTCGTCGTCTCGGGCGTCGACGCCGTAACCGGCGGCTCGTCGACCGGGTTGGTCTCGGTCGGCGGCTGCTCGGGAACGGCGTCCTCGCACGGGAGCGGCGTGCCGTCGGGCGCACCACCCCTCAAGGGCGTGTCGGAGCACGGCGCTCCGGCGGCGCGCCCGGGCATCGTGACGAACCCCCCGCCCGCAGCGACCGAAACGGCCGCGACGGCGAGCGCTGTGAAGCAGAGGATGCGCCCCATCGGCCCTGAACGCATCGGGGCGGGAACGATACGAGATCCGCTCGCGCTTCGTGAGCCGTACGGGATGCGACGGCCCGTCAGGCGGCGACCGAAAGCTCTGCGGGCGCCTGCTCGACGGCCGCTCGGAGCAGGCTGACGTCGTCGGTTGTGAGGCCGTCGACGCCGAGACCGGCGAGCCGCCGCGCGCGTGAGGGGCAGTTCACCGTCCAGCACAGCACGACGTCGGCCGCGGCGCGGAGCCGTGCGATCACGCTGTGGTCGACGAGCGACTCAAGGATCGACACACCGGCTGCCCGCTGCTCGCGCCGTCGCGCGAGGAACGCCGCGAGCTCCGGCTGGGTGCCGACCGAGTAGAGCGTCGGCACGCGCTCCTCCTCGCCGAACGGCTCGAGCAGCTCCCAGCGGCGCGCGCAGACGCTGATTCGGCGCTCGCCGGCGAAGCGGCTCACGGCGCCGAGGACGCGTTCTGGGAGGCGCCGATCCCCGCCCTTGAGGTCGAGGAGCAGCTCGGTCGCAGGCGACAAGGACGTCAGCAGGTCGCCGAGCAGCATCGTCTTCCGCCGGGTCGCGTCGAGCCGCCCCTCGTCCCAGTAGACGGGTAGGAGGCCGAGGCGGCGCGCATGCCGCACCTCGGGCCGGCCGCGCCGGATCTGGACGTCGGCCTCGATCATGCGGACGCCCTGGTGCTCGGCGTCGCGAAGCCGCCCCAGGTCGTTCCCGGCGCGATGCGCGACGAGGAAGGGGGCGGTCGGGCGCTTCGGTTGCGTGTCGCTGCTCGACGTGTACCGATGAGACGGCGGCGACGGGGTAGCGGTTAGGCGAGCAAGCGCTGCGTCTCGTTCGCACGCTCGGCTGCCGCCTCCCCGAGCATCGTCGTTCCGGTCGCCATCGCGATCGTCCGGCCGTCGCCGCCGACGATCTCCGTGCTCGAGATCGCGAGGTTGCGGCCGCTGTGGATGACGCTCGCCGTCGCGACGAGCTCGGAGCCGTCGGGAAACACCGGCCGGATGAGGTTCAGCTTCATGTCGAGTGCCGCGAAAGGGGTCCCCGGCGGCGCGACGGTCTGGACGGCCGCCGACCCCGCAGAGCTCGCGAGCAGCGCGATCATCCCGCCGAACACGGAGCCGAACTCGTTCGTCGTCCATGGGTGCGCGGTTAGCGCGAACGTCGCCCGGCCCTCCTCTGCCGCGACCGCACGGACCCCGGTGAGCCGGTCGATCGGCGGTGGCGGCAGCCGGCCGTCGATCCGCTGCCGGAGGAGCTCCAGCCCGCCGACGTCGCGGAGCCCCGGCGGCTCGCCGTCGACCGGTCGCTCCCAGGGGTCCGGCGTCGCGTGCTCCGGCTCTTCGACCTGGTGCAGCTCGGGTGAGTCGCCGTCGAGGTCGAGCGCGGGCAGCACGAAGCCGCGGGAGGTCGCGTGGGCGATCAAGCGGCCGTCGCGACTCGTGATCGAGGCCTCGGCGAGGCCCGTGGTCGAGTCGACGTGGATGACGCGGCCCTCCGCCCTGAGCTCGTCGCCGACGCCGACCGTGCCGAGGAACGTCGTCGAGACCTCGGCGGTCGTTGACGGTGTGGCCGGCGGCAGCAGCGACACGATCGCCGCGAGGAGCGGGGCGTCGGCGAGGAACGCGAGCACGCCGGGATGGAGCGTCCCCTTGGGCCCGACGAGCCAGCGGCTCACCGGCAGCGCGTAAACGACGCGACCCTCCTCGGCCTCGACGAGGCGGCGACCGGTCAGCCGCGCAACGGGTGGCAACGGCGAGCGGCCGTCGAGGAACGTCCGCAGCCGTTCGACGCCGGGAAGCGCGATGACTGCCGGATCGGCGGCGGCCCCGCGCGGCGGCTCCTGCCAGACGGGTGCCTCCATGGCGCAAGTATCGCGCGAGGAACCGAATCGAAATGACGCTTCGAAACGAGTTCTACGGCTCGGTGAGCTCGGCGTGCCGGTCGGCGATGCAGACCCGGGCCCACCGCTCGGCGCCGGCGAGCAGGCGCGTCTCGAGCTCTTCGAGCGAGTCCGAGTCGTCCGGCAGCCGGTCGCCGGCGACCTCGACCCGGACCTGGTGCAGCGCGACCTCCGACTCCTCGCTCACCTCGTGTCGTTGCTCCGACACGATCGAGACCTCGCCCACGTCGGGAATCAGCTCGCGCGCGAGACCGTCGAGTTCGGCTGCCGTCGCCTCGCGTCCTGCGAAGACGCCGAAGTTGATGCGGATCTCGAGCCCGGGCGGCTCTGTCCGCGTGGCGAATGCGATCGGAACGACCCCCATGGGAATTCCTTATCCACCGGCTCGTGATCCCTAACCCTCCCTCGGCTCCCAGCGGAAACGGCGGAGCGCCACGACCAGGCCCGCCGCGCCCCAGGCCGCGACGACCGCGATGTCGACGGGCTGGCTCCACGCCTGCTCGCCGTCCAGCACGATCGCCTCGACCAGGTCGATGAAGTACGTCAGCGGGAGGACGTCGGCCAGCGCCTGGAGGAAGGCGGGCAGGTCGCGCGCCGGGCCGAAGCCGCCTGAGAGGAACGCCATCGGAAGAACGATCACGTTCATGACCGCCGACGCTCCGTCGGCCGAGCGGATCAGCGACGCGGCGGCGAAACCCATCGCCGCGAAGCACGCCGCGCCGAGCACCAACGCCGCGGCGAGCGAGAACGGCCGGTCGGGCACGTTGGCCCCGAACACCGCCACGCCGAGCGTGACGAGGGCGACGCTCTGGAGCGCGAACACGGCCACGATCGACGTGACAGCAGCGGTGAGGTACGTCGCGGGCGGCAAGGGCGTCGAGCGCAGCCGTTTCAGGATGCCGTTCTCGCGCCGCCCGACGAGGATGATCGCCAGGCCTGCGAGAGCGGTGTTCGCCACGCCATACCCGAGGAGCCCGGCGACGAGGACGTCGACGACGGGGTGCCCGTCGGACTCGCCCTCGTAGACCGCGTTCAAGAGCACGAACAGCAGGATCGGGAACACGAACACGAAGATCGCCGCCTCCCGGCTGCGCCAGAAGATCAGCTGCTCGGCCCGCAGTTGATGCGCCAGCAGCCTCATGCCGTGCCCTCGTCCACGAGCTCGAGGTAGACGTCCTCGAGCGTCGCGCGGCGGACCTCGAGCGCCTCGACCTCACGCCCCTCGGCGAGCGCGCGGCCGGTCAGCTCGTGCAGCGCCCGCGTCGGCTCGTCCGTCTCCACCACGACCGTGCGCCCGTTGTCGCGATAGCGGATCTCGGCCTTCGACGACCCCGCGATGAGCTCCGCGGGACTGCCCATGCGGACGATCGCTCCGTTGACGAGCACCGCGACCCGATCGGCGAGCTGCTGCGCCTCGTCGAGATAGTGCGTCGTGAGCAGGATCGTCTTCCCCAGCGCGCGCAGCGCTCGCACCATGTCCCAGGCCGCGCGCCGCGCTGCGGGGTCGAAGCCCGTCGTCGGCTCGTCGAGGAACAGGAGCTCGGGGTCGCCGACGAGCGCGACGCCGAGATCGAGGCGCCGGCGCTGGCCGCCGGACAGCGTCTTCACGGCCGCGTCGCGTTTGTCGGCCAGCCCGACGAGCTCGATCACCTCACCGACGTCACGTGGCCGCTGGTAGTAGCCGGCGAACATCGCGACCGTCTCACGGACGGTCAGATAGCCCCAGAGCTGCGAGCTCTGGAGCACGACGCCGATCCGCTCGCGGAACGCTGTGCCCGCCCGCTCCGGGTCCGAGCCGAGCACGTCCACCGTGCCGCCGTCTCGGCGGCGGTAGCCCTCGAGGATCTCGACGGTGGTGGTCTTGCCCGCGCCGTTGGGCCCGAGCAGTCCGAAGACTTCGCCCGGCGCGATCGTGAAGCTGACTCCGCGCAGCGCCTCGTGCTCGCCGTACGTCTTGCGCAGGTCCGCGACGGCGATGGCCGTCAAGGCGCCGACTCGGCGGCGCCGACCACCATCACGGGCGGGCTCTGTCGGCGCGTGCGTCTGAGCTGACCGATCGAACCAAACCGGGTCATCGGCACGACGCTACTCACAGGTCGAGCGTGCAGGCCCCGGCCGGCGGAAAGCGAGGCTCGGGGTCGGCGCCGAGCGCGATGGCGATCTCGCCGCAGTCGGGCTGGTGCCCGACCGCGACGACGACGTCGCCGCGCCCGGTCGCAGCATCTCGGAGCGCCTCCGCCGTCGTCCCGGGGGCGAGCGCGGGCTCGATCTCGGGATCGACGCCGAGCGCGTCGCCGAGCAGGCGTGCCGTCTCACGGGCGCGCCGCAGCGGGCTCGTGAGCAGCGCGTCCGGGTGAACGCCGTCGGCCGCGAGGCGTCGACCGAGCGACCGCGCCTGCTCGCGGCCCTCGGGGGTCAATCGCCGCTCGTCGTCCGGCTCACCGGGCGCCGCCTCGGCGTGTCGAACGAGGACGAGCTGCATCGCCCTTGATGGTACGAAAGCGGGCCCGCCGCCGACGCAGGGCGGGTCTGTACGCTCGCCTCGTGGCGAGCTACCGCTACGTCGTCGTCGACGTCTTCACCGATCGGCCGCTCACAGGCAACCAGCTCGCCGTCTTCACCGACGCGAGCGCCCTCCCGGAAGAGCTCATGCAGCCGCTCGCGCGCGAGCTCAACTACTCCGAGACGGTGTTCGTCCTTCCGGCCGCCGGCTCGGGTCACGTCCACATCCGCATCTTCACGCCGTATGCGGAGCTTCCGTTCGCCGGTCACCCGATCCTGGGCACGGCGTTCGTCCTCGCCGCGCCGCTGCAGCTCGTCGAGATCGCGCTCGAGACTCGCGGCGGCGTCGTGCCGGTCGCAATCGAGCGGGAGGGGTCGCGCATCGTCTTCGGGCGGATGTCGCAGCCGGCGTTCGGCTGGCGGGACTACGAGCGTGGCGACGAGCTGCTCGCCGCGCTCGGGCTCGAACGCTCGGAGCTGCCGGTGGAGGTCTACGACCTGGGGCCGACACACGTGTTCGTCGCGCTCGCGAGCGAGGACGCGGTCGCGGCGCTCGAGCCCGACCTCAACGCGCTCGCCGGCCATGGCGTCTGCGTCAACTGCTTTGCCGGTCGTGGGGCGCGCTGGAAGCTGCGGATGTTCGCGCCGGCGTTCGGCGTCGCCGAGGACCCGGCGACGGGGTCGGCGGCCGGGCCGCTTGCCGTCCACCTCGCCCGCCACGCCCGGATCGCGTTCGGCGACGAGATCGAGATCCGCCAGGGCGAGGAGATCGGACGCCCGTCGACGCTCTACGCCCGGGCCGAGGGCAGCGAGGACGCGGTCGAGCGCGTCGAGGTGGGAGGCTCGGCGGTGATCGTCGCGCGCGGCGAGTTCCGCCTCTGAGCGACGTAACAGCCTGTTACTTGGCCGTCACTGCGCCCGGCCATCGAGCCGCTCGGCGAGCAGCTGCTCGACGACGCGGCTCGCGCTCCGGGCGGCGTCCGCGGGCTCCGCGCCCTCCGACCGCGCGACCACGTACGCGGCCATGAACATGTCGCCGGCACCTGTCGGGTCGGCGTCGACGGGGATCGCGTGCACGCGGACGGGCGGGCCGCCCGCGAACACGAGCGATCCCAACGGGCCGAGCGTCACCAGCACCTCCGGGACGCCCAGCGCCGCGACCGACTCCTCGTCGATCGCGTCGAGGACGGCGAGCGCCTCCTCCTCCGCGAGCTTCAGCACCTGGAGATGGCGCAGGACGTCGCGGTCGAAATCGGCGTCGAGGCGCACGCCGCCCTTGCGGCCGGGCCGGACGAGGCCCTGGCCGTCGAACGAGAGCCGGCGGCCGTCGGCGAGAGCGGCGAGGGTTGGCGCCGGGAAGTCGCTGCGTGCGAGCGGCGCCAGGTGCACCCACTCCGCGTCGCCGAGCGCGTCCCCGACCCATTCGCCGACCTCCTCCGCGCGCCATGTATCGCCGATCTCGGCGATCGTCACGCTGCGGCGGTCGCCGTCGTAGACGAGCTCGAACGTCGCCGTCGCGGGCGCCGATCGCCATTCGACCGGGACGCCGAGCGCAGTGAGGTCCGAGACGAGCGCCTTGCGATCCTCGGCCGTGGACTTGGTCAGCACCCTGCTCGGGACGTGCAGCATCCGCAGCGCCTGCGCGGCGTAGAAGGGGCCGCCGCCGATCCGCGGCGCACCACCGTCCACGAGATCGCGTGCGACGTTGCCGATGACGGCGACCGTCGGCATCTGCGGAGGACTCTACGCCGGAACCGAAGCCGCCCGCACGCGGCGCGCCACCAAGCCGAGCGTGGCGCCAAGCGCGAACGAGACCGCGAAGCTCGGCAGCGTCGCGCCGATCGCGAGCTCCGGCGGGGCGGCGTGGGCGACGAGATCCGTCCACCAGCTCGGCCCGACCGGCTGGAGCCACTGGTACAGCGCGAACCCGGCGAGCCACGCTCCGACCTGCTCGATCCGCAACGCGGGCGCGCGGAAGATGTCCGCCGGCTCGTAGTGGCCGCGGGCGAGTGCCCAGTCGGCCAGGAGGACGCCGAACAGCGGGACGAAGAAGGATCCGAGCAGGTAGAGGAAGCCGAGGTAGTGCCCGAGGCCGATCGTCAGCGCGCCGCCGGTCGCCAGCGCGCCCGCCGCCACGATCAGCGCCCGCTGCGGCACGCCTGGCAACACGTTCTGGAGCGAGACGGCGGTCGAGTAGACGTTCGCGAAGGGCTCGTCCGTCTCGTCGACCGTAAGGGCCAGCAGCGCGACGGCGCTCGCCGCGCCGCCGCCGGCGATCGTCGTCATGACGTCGACCGGATCAGGGATGAGGAGGATCGCGCCGAGCGCGAAGAGCCACACGCTCGGGACCAGGTAGCCGATACCCGTGCCGACGAACGCGGGGCCGCGTCCGCGTGCGAAACGGGTGTAGTCGGCGGCGAGCGGGAGCCACGAGACCGGCATCGCCACCATGACGTCGACTGCCTGCCAGAAGGAGAGCCCGCCCTCGGCGGGACGGTTCCAGAGCGCGCCCAGGTCGACGCGGTCGACCGCCCAGACGGTCAGGTAGACGAGCGAGACGAGGACGGCCCAGAAGGCGAAGCGGCGCACCCAGCGACGCACGAACGAGATCGGCCCGGCGAGGGCGAACAGCGTCGTGACGAGCCCGAACAGCAGCGTCCAGGCCGGCTTCGCACCGAACCCGAGCGCGCGGTCGGCGAGCGCCGAGGCGGCGGTCGCGATCACGATCAGCTCGAACGTCGCCCACCCGAGGTTCTGAACGACGTTCAGGCCGGTGGGGAGGTACGACCCGCGCCGCCCGAGCGGCGCGCGCAGCAGCACCATCCCGGGCACGCGGGCGTCGGCGCCGATCGCGGCAGCGGCGGCGAGCATCGCGTTGCCGAGCAACCCTCCGACCGCGATCGCGAGCAGCGCCGTCGGAAGCGACAGCGCCGGCACGAGGAACGTTCCGGCGACGAGCACGAGCAGGCTGACGCCGAGGCTTCCCCACAGGAGCCCCGTGTCGAGCGCCCCGAGGACGCGCAGCCGCTCCGGCACCGGCTCGATGCCCCAAGCGGGCGCCTTCTCCTCCACGCTGCCTCCCTTCGCCGGCATTACCCGGAGCAGGTTCTTCGGGTGTGATCTCAGCCCCGCCTCGCGGAGCACCCCGGTCGCGAAAGGCTAGCCGAGTGGAACCAGCCGGGCGCCCGTGGCCTTGAAGCTGGCGACGACCGGCACGCCGGGACGCAGCCCCATGCGGCGCGCAGAGTCGGCCGTCACCTCGGCCGTCAGCGGGCCGACGCGGACACGGACGCGATTGCCGACCGGCACCACGCTGTGGACCGCTGCGTGGACGTGGTTCTGCGTCGAGTCCGCGGGCGCGGCCTGCGCGAGCGCGACCTCCCACGGGTGGATCACCAGCGCGACGGGGCCGCTCCGGTCGTCGGTCGAGCGGAGGCGGGTCCCGTCGTCGAGCGTCACCTCGGTGAGGCCGCCGGACGGCCTGGCACGGCCGACGAGGACGTTCGCGCCGGTGAAGCGGGCCACGAACGCGTCGGCCGGCTCTGCGACGAGCTCCGCGGGCGAGCCGACCTGCACCACGCGCCCCGACACGACGACGCCGATCCGGTCTGCGAGCGCGACCGCGTCGGCGTAGTCGTGAGTCACGACGACGGCGGGGACGCGCGCGGCCTCGAGGTCCCGCCGCAGGTCCGCTCGAACGGCGTCGCGGGTCTGCGCATCGAGAGCGGCGAACGGCTCGTCGAGGAGCAGCACCGCCGGCTCCCGGGCGAGCGCCCGCGCCAGGGCGACGCGCTGCCGTTCGCCGCCGGAGAGCTCGCCGGGCCGGACGCGAGCGAGCGGCCGGAGGCCGAAGGAGTAGAGTAGCTCTGCCACCCGGGGCTGCCGGCGCGCGCCGAAGGCCACGTTCTGCTCGACCGAGAGGTGCGGGAAGAGGGCGTAGTCCTGGAAGACGAGGCCGACCGATCGGCGATCCGGCGGGAGGTCGACGGAGCGGGCCGTGTCGAGCCACACGTCGTCCCCGACGGCGATCCGGCCGTGCGCCGGGCGCAGGAGGCCCGCGATCGCCCGCAGCACGCTCGTCTTGCCGGCGCCCGAGGGGCCCACGAGCGCGAGCGGCTCGGAGCCGACCTCGAGCGCTACTGCGAGCTCGAAGGCGCGGAGGGGATGAGCGAGCTCGAGACGAAGCGTGTCCACGAGGGGAGCTTCTTGACGACGAAGAGCACGGCGACGCTGAACGCCACGAGCAGCGCGCCGATCGCGAGCGCGACAGTCGGGTCCTCGTCCAGCTGCGCGTAAATCGCGAGCGAGAGCGTCTGGGTCTCGCCGGGGAAGCTGCCGGCGAACATGATGGTGGCGCCGAACTCCCCGACCCCGCGAGCCCACGCGAGCGCCGAGCCGGCCCCGAGCCCGGCGCCGGCGAGCGGCAGCGCCACGCGGGCGAACGTGCGGGCGGGTCCGGCGCCCAGGGTCCGCGCCGCGTCGAGGAGGGTTGGGTCGACCGCCCCGAATGCGGCGATCGCCTGGCGGACGTAGAAGGGGCTCGAGACGAACGCGACGGCGAGCACGACGGCGGTCTGCGTGAACGGGATCGACACGCCGAGCGCCTCCAGGTGCTCGCCGAGTACGCCGCGCCGCCCGAAGAGCGAGAGCAGCGCGATGCCTGCGACCGCCGGAGGCAGCACGAGCGGCAGCTCGATCGCCGAGATCAGAGCGCCGCGACCGCGAAAGCGGCGGGTCGCGAGCAGGTAGGCGGTCGGCGTCCCGACGAGGAGCACGAGCGCGTGGGCGACGGCTCCCGTCTTGACGGTGACGACGAGCGCGTCCACCGCCGCCTCGTCGCCGAGGGCCGAGAGGAGCGTCGCCAGAGGGACACGGAGGAACAGCGACAGCAGCGGCAGCAGCAGGAAGGCGAGAGCGAGGGTGGTCGCGAAGACGAGCGCCGCGTCGAAGGTGCGTCTCACGGCAGCGCGAACCCAGCTCGGCGGAGCGCGGCTCGGCCGTCGGGGCCGAGTAGCCGCTCGACGAAGCGGCGCGCGGCCGCCGGGTGCTCGGCGTCGCGGACGATTGCGACCGCGTAGCGGACGTCGGCTGCGCTCGTCGCCGGGATGGCGATCGCGCGAACGTTGCGGTCGGCGCGCGCATCGGTCGCGTACGCGAAGCCGGCGTCCACCTCGCCCAGCGCGACCTTGGCGACGACGCCTTTGACGTCGGTCTCCTCGCTGACGACGTTTCGGAGGGCCCGGGTCTCGCCCAGCTCGTCCAGCGCTGCCCGCGTGTAGTCGCCCGCCGGCACGCCGCGCTGGGCGACGACCAGCTTGATCCCGGGACGGACGAGGTCGGCGATCGAGGCGATGCGCGCCGGGTTGTCCGGAGGGACGAGCAGCACGAGGCGGTTGCGCGCGAACACGCGCGGCTGGTTCACCAGCCCTTCAGCGTGGAGCTCCGCCGGATAGCGAGTGCTCGCGGCCGCGTATACGTCTGCCCTCGCGCCCTCGCGGAGCTGCGTGGCGAGCTCGTCCGAGCCCGCCAAGTTGAAGCGCGCGCCCGGGCTCATGTCTTGGAGCACGCCCGTGAGGGACGACGCCGCGAAAATCGTGGGGCGCTCGTCCGAGCCCGTGGAGCCGCCGCACGACGCGAGCGCGAGCGCGGCGATGGCGACGGCGAGCGCCTTCACCGCTCGAGCAGGACGGAGGTCGCCTTGACGATCGCGGTCGCCTCGACGCCGGGTCGCAGCTCGAGTTGCTCGACCGCCTCGCGCGTGACGACGGAGACGACGCGGAATGGCCCCGCCTCGAGCTCGACCTGGGCGAGCAGGCCGTCGACCTTGACGTCGACGACCACGCCGCGGAGCCGGTTCCGCGCCGACAGCGGTCTGGCGGCCTGGCCGCGTCCGCGCAGCCGCTCGATCTCGGACGCTGCGACGACGCGCCGGTTCGCGCGGTCGCGCGAGGTCGCGAGCCGGCCTTCCCGATCCCAGCGGCGCAGCGTGTCGAGACTGATGCCGAGTAGGCGGGCCGCTTCGGACGCCGAGTACGACTCCCTAGGCATTGCCTAGGAATATATGCGGTGGGCGCGCGCTCGGCTCGGTTAGCCGCTGCTAGCCGGGGGCGCGGGCGGCTCGCGCTCAGGCATGTCGTCGTCCGTCGACGACATGCCGCCCTCGACGTCGCCTACTCCGGGCGTCGTCGCCTCCGGCCGCTCGCCCATCGTCGCGGCGGCATCCTCGCCGGTACCGCGATCGCGGCCGAGCAGCTTGTCGAGCCAGTCTTTGACGGATGTCATGTCGCGCAGGCTACTACCTCGTCCTCGCCGGCGTGGCGGCGCACGCGCGCGAGGAGGTCGTCGTAGTCGACGTCGTCGACATCGACCGCGATCAGCTCGCCGGGGAGATCGAGCGTGTCCCAGCGCCCGCTCTCGAGGTCGGCGACCACCTCCTCGGCGTCCTCCGGCCGGTCGCCGTGCCCCGGATGGCGCCGCCCCGACGCCGCGCGCTCGGCGAACTGCTGTCCGACCTGCTCCGCGGGCTTGGAGCAGTGAACCTGGACGAGGCGGGCGTCGTACCTGCGGTGGAGGTCGCGGAACGGATCGATGTCCGACCGCGCATCGAAGTTGCTTTCCGCGACGACCGAGACGCCTGCGTCGAGCTGGCTCTCGACGACCGAGAAGAGGATCGCGAGCGCCGCCTCCTCGACCGCAGGCTCCGCCTCGTCGTGGCCCCCGAAGACCTCGTAGAGGCGCTCCTTGAGCGTGTCCTTGACGATGAACGGCAGGCTGAGCCGGCGCGCCAGCTCGCGCGCGACGCGCGTCTTGCCGCTCGCGGGCGGTCCTGTCACGACGAGCAGGAGCGGCTTCAGGAGCGGAGGAGCCGGCGCAGGACGTACTGCAGGATCCCGCCGTGACGGAGGTACTCGCGCTCGCGCGGCGTGTCGAGGCGAACACGGGCGCGGAACGAGCGGTCGTCGGCCCGAACGGTCACCTCACGCGCCTCCGCGTTGTCGATGCCTTCGATCGCGAAGGTCTCGCGCGCCGAGAGGCCGAGCGACTCGGCGCTCTCGCCTTCGGCGAACTGCAGCGGGAGGATCCCCAGCATCAGCAGGTTCGAGCGGTGGATCCGCTCGTAGGACTCCGCGATGACGGCGCGCACGCCGAGCAGGTTCGGCCCCTTGGCCGCCCAGTCGCGCGACGAGCCCGACCCGTACTCCTTGCCGGCGAGGACGATCAGTGGCACGTCCTCCGCGAGGTAGCGCTTCGAGGCCTCGAAGATCGTCGTCTCCTCGCCCGAGGGAAGGTGCACCGTCCAGGTGCCCTCGCTGCCTGGAACGAGGAGATTCCGTAGGCGGACGTTGGCGAACGTGCCGCGCACCATGACCTCGTGGTTCCCGCGGCGTGAGCCGTAGGAGTTGAAGTCGCGTCGCTCGACGCCGTGCTCGACGAGGTAGTGGCCGGCGGGGCTGTCGGGCTTGATCGAGCCGGCGGGCGAGATGTGGTCGGTCGTCACGCTGTCCCCGAGCATCACGAGGCAGCGCGCGTCCGAGATGTCCTCGACCGGCGCGAGGTCCAGCGACATGGCTTCGAAGTACGGAGGCCGCCGGACGTACGTCGACGCGGTATCCCACTCGAACAGGTCGCCGGACGGCACCGGAAGGGCCCGCCACTCCTCGTCGCCGGTGTAGACGTCGGCGTAGGTGTTGCGGAACATCTCGCCCTTCACGTTCGCGGCGATCACCTCCTGTACCTCGTCGGCGCTCGGCCAAAGGTCACGCAGGTATACGTCCTCACCGGCCGCGTCCTGGCCGAGCGGCTCGCTCGTGAGGTCGACGTCCATGCGCCCGGCGAGCGCGTAGGCGACGACGAGCGGCGGCGACGCGAGGTAGTTCGCCTTGACCTCAGGATGGATGCGCGCCTCGAAGTTGCGGTTCCCCGAGAGGACGGAGCACACGACGAGGTCGCCCTCGTCGACGGCCTTCGAGATCGCATCCGGCAGCGGGCCCGAGTTGCCGATGCACGTCGTGCAGCCGTAGCCCACGGTCTGGAAACCGAGCTCGTCCAGGTAGCGCTGGAGGCCTGCCTGCTCGTAGTACTCGGTCACGACCTTGGAGCCGGGCGCCAGGCTCGACTTCACCCAGGGCTTGCGTGCGAGCCCGCGCTCGAGGGCGTTCCGCGCCAGCAGCGCGGCCGCGACCATGACCTGCGGGTTCGAGGTGTTCGTGCAGCTCGTGATCGCGGCGATCACGACGCTTCCGTGTTCGAGGTCGTAGTCGGCCCCCTCGACGCGGACAGCCTTCGGGCGAACGGCGACGGCCGTGCCCGCACGCTCGCTGTGCGGTGCGTCGTCTTCATCCCCCGTGATGCCGTTCGCGGGGGGATCGCTCGCCGGGAACGAGTCCGCCCCGGCCTGGTCGAGGCTGCCGCCCGGGTACTCGACGCCGAAGCTGCCGAGCGAATCGAAGAACGCGTCCTTCGCGTCGTGCAGCGCGACCCGGTCCTGCGGTCGCCGCGGGCCTGCGAGGCTGGGCTCCACAGTGGAGAGGTCGAGCTCGACCACGTCGGAGTAGACCGGCGGCTCGTCGGGGTCGTGCCAGAGCATGTTCTCCTTGCAGTACGCCTCGACGAGCGCGATCCGCTCCTCCTCGCGACCGGTCAGGTGCAGGTACTCGAGCGTCTTGTCGTCGACCGGGAAGAACCCGCACGTCGCGCCGTATTCGGGCGACATATTCCCGATCGTGGCGCGGTCGGCGATCGGCAGGCGCGCGAGGCCGTGGCCGAAGTACTCGACGAACTTCCCGACGACGCCGGTGCGCCGCAGGATCTGGGTCACGGTCAGGACGAGGTCGGTGGCCGTCGCGCCCTCGGGAAGCTCGCCGGTGAGGCGGAAGCCCACGACCTCGGGGACGAGCATCGACACCGCCTCGCCGAGCATCGCGGCCTCGGCCTCGATCCCGCCGACGCCCCAGCCGAGCACGCCGAGGCCGTTGATCATCGTCGTGTGCGAGTCGGTTCCGACCAGCGTGTCGGGGAACGCCAGGCCGTCCCGCGACTCGACGACGCGGCCGAGGTACTCGAGGTTCACCTGGTGGCAAATGCCCGTGTTGGGTGGGACGACCTGGAAGTTGTCGAACGCCGTCTGGCCCCAGCGAAGGAAGGCGTAGCGCTCGCGGTTGCGCTCGAACTCGAGCTCGGCGTTGCGACGGATCGCGAAGCGAGTGCCGAACTCGTCCACCTGCACCGAATGGTCGATCACGAGCTCGGCCGGGAGCTGCGGGTTGATGCGGGCCGGATCGCCGCCGAGGTCGCGCATCGCGTCCCGCATCGCGGCGAGGTCGACGACGGCCGGCACGCCGGTGAAGTCCTGGAGCAGCACGCGCGCCGGCCTGTACGAGATCTCGAGCGAGGGCTCCGCGTTCGGATCCCAGTGCGCGATCGTCTCGACGTCCTCGTCTTCGCCGTGCCGCAGGACGTTCTCGAGCAGGATGCGGAGCGTGTAGGGCAGGCGGGCGACGTCGTAGCGCGCCTGGAGCGCGTCCAGGCGGAAGATCTCGTACGTGCGCCCGCCGACGGCGAGCGGCGTCGCGCGTGCGTTGGGCGTGGCGGCCATGTCACGATTCAAGCAGACGCCCGCCGGGCCGCGAGCGCATTCCCGCGAACGCCCCGTCACACTTTCGTGACGGGGTCAGACCCCCTTGAGGGTTACTCGAGGGTTTGCGACGCCGCACCGCTCGACCCAGCCGGTGGCGACCAGATCGTGTGTGCCGTCGTTACGCGTCTTCCGACGCCGCGGATGCGGCCGGACGGTGCGCGCGTTGTCGTTACGCCGGCGGCACACTTTCGTGACGGGGTCAGACCCCCTTGAGGGTTACTCGAGGGTTGTAGGCCGAACCGCTAGGCGGGCTAGACAGCCGAGAGCTCGCGCTCGAGCGCAGGCGAGAGCTCCTCGCGGAAGAAGCGGAAGAAGCCTTCTTGATCCGGGCCGACCTGATGGATGTAGACGTGGTCGAAGCCGGCGTCGCCGAACGCCCGGATCTCCTCGACGTAGCGTTCCACGTCGGGCCCGCAGATCGTCGACTCCGCCACGTCGTCGGCGCTCACCATCTCCGCCGCCTGCTCGAAGTGCCGCGGCCGCGGCAGCTCCTGCGAGAGGTCGCCCTTGACGGCCGCGTTCGGCCACACGCGGTACGCGGTCTCCTTGGCCTCCTCCTCGCTCGCAGCCCAGCACACGTGGAGCTGGCCGTAGCAGGGCCCGTCGCCGCCGGCCTCGTTGTAGGCCTCCACGATCCCCTCCTGCGGGGCGACGCTGATCAGCGCGTCGCCGAGCGTGCCGGCGAGCTCGGCCGCGCCGGTCTTGCCGGCGGCAATCGCGATCGGCGGCGGCTCGTCCGGCAGCGTGTAGATCCGCGCGTCCTCGACGACGTAGAAGTCGCCGCGAAAGGTCTGCTCGCCGCCCTCCCACAGCGTGCGGATGACGTGGATCGCCTCCTCGAGCATGTCCAGCCGCTCGTCCGGGGCCGGCCAGCCTTCGCCGACCACGTGCTCGTTGAGGTTCTCGCCAGTCCCGAGCCCGAGGAAGAAGCGCCCCGGCATCATCGCCGCGCTCGTCGCGGCCGCCTGGGCAACGATCGCGGGATGAATGCGGATCAGCGGGCAGGTTACGCCGGTGCCGAGCCGCAGCCGCTGCGTCGCCTGGGCGATGCCACCGATGACGCTCCAGACGAACGGGCTCTGCCCCTGTTCGTCGATCCACGGATGGAAGTGGTCGGAGATGAGCGCGAAGCCCAGTCCCGACTCCTCGGCGACGCGCGCGTAGCGGACGAGGTCGTTCGGCTGGTGCTCCTCGCACGAGAGCGCGTAACCGATCTCCACGGTCGGTCGATACCGACGCGGAGGGCGACTAAACGCGTTCCTGCAATTCTCGCGCGAACTTGCCGCCGCCGAAGAGCCGCTCGGCCCCTTCTCCGGCCACCGTTCGGAGCTCGCGGTCCGATGTCACCAGCCAGAACCGCTGATGGCGCCGTCGCATCCGACCGGTGGCGTGTTTGAGCCAGTCGTCCGCGCTCTCGTCTCGGCCGGTCCCGACGACGACGCAGCCCTCGACGTCGCGCACGCCGACGATCCCGCCTGGAGCAGTCCCGTCGAACACGACGACGGCGCGCGCGCCGTGCTCTCTCGCCCACGCTCGACTCCCGTCGACGACCGCCTCCTCGGTGAGGTTCGGCCATGTCGAGCGGAGGACGTTGCGGGCGTCGACGAGGACGGTGGCGGGGAGCAACAGTCCTTAACAGAGGGGCAAAGGAGCGTTAATCGGGCGGAGCGACGTCGCGGCGACGCCTGAGGCTATAACGTCTGCGTGACCTCAGCGTGAGCTTCTCGAGTCGCGAGCGCATGAAAGCGCTCGATCGCCCGCGATGACCGACGTCGCGGTCCTAAACGTCCACGCGGAGGCGCGCGCGCTGACGCCGCTGCCGGTCGGTGACGCCGACCGCATCCGCGTGGGCGACCCCTTCGCCGAGCTCGGGCGGCAAGCCCCTACTCGGGGCTAGACGCCGCCGAGAGCGGCCCTCCCCCCTGGGGCCGCACCTACGGAGATCCCCGACCGCCTGCCCGGGGATCTCCAGGTTCTCGGGCGGTACCGTTGCGGCGTGGAAGCCGGGCGCGTCGAGCTCGTCGAGCTGGAAGGGACCGGCGAGGAAGTCGAGCTCTGGCCCGGCGACCGCGACGACCACAGCGGCTGGTACTGCGTCGCGACCAACCCGTTTCCGTGTCCCGCGGCCGCTTGCGACTTCGTCGCCGAGTTCATGACCGCCGTCCACCTCGTCCTCGTCTGGGAGCAGCCCGACGACCCCATGCTCCTCCGCCACGCGCAACGCGCGAAGGAGGTCGGGCGAAACCCGCGAGTGATGGAGTACGAGCGGGGCTTCGGTCCGAGCGCGTCGTACTACGCGTGGGAGGCGGCCGGCCGCCCGGTGCACGGCATCCGCGAGCGGTGATCGAGCAGCACTGGGGCGAAAGCTCGCCGCTCTCGCTCGGCGTCGAGGAGGAGCTGATGTTGCTCGACGCGGAGACGTTCGAGCAGATCCCGGCCGTCGAACGGCTGCTCGCCGCCCTCGACACGCCAGGCCGCTTCAAGACCGAGCTCTTCGCCTCCGTGGTCGAGCTCAACACGCCGGTCTGCGCGGACGCAGCCGAGGCGTTCGAGCGGATCGCCGATATGCGCCGGACGGCCGTAGCCGTCGCCGCGACCTTCGGGCTCCGCGTCGCCGGCGCCGGATCGCACCCGCGAACGGTGCCGGAGGAACAGGCGATCGTCCCCGAGCGCCGCTACGAGAAGATGGTCGCGTACGCCGGGCTGAGCGCACGCCGGCAGGGGGTCAACGGTCTCCACGTCCACGTCGGGATGCCCGGCGGCGACGAGTGTCTGCGCGTGCTCGAGGGCGTGCTGCCCTGGCTTCCGGTCGTCCTCGCGCTGTCGGCCAACTCCCCCTACTTCGCCGGCGTCGAGACCGGCTTTGCGTCGAACCGAGCCCCGGTCCTGGCCGAGCTGCCGCGGAACGGCGCGCCGCCGTACCTCCCGACGTACGCCGCGTGGGAGGGTCACGTGGAGCGGCTGACGCGCCTGGGGCTTCCGTCGGACTACACCGCGCTCTGGTGGGACGTCCGTCCCCACCCGCGCTTCGGAACGCTCGAGCTGCGCATGCCCGACCAGCCGACCGCCGTCGAGCGAACCGGAGCCTTCGTCGCCCTCCTGCAGGCGCTCTGCGCGACGATGCTCGACCGACCAGCGCCCGAGCACGACTCTGGGATGCGTGGCATCTACCAGCAGAATCGCTGGGCAGCGGCGCGGTTCGGCCTCGGCGCGGAGCTGATCGACCCGAGCGGGGCGCGGAAGGTCGTGGCTGCCCACCTCGCCCGGGAGCTCTTCGATCTCGTCACGCCGGCGGCGCGGCGGCTCGGCTCGTTCGAGCTGCTCCGACACCTCGACAGCACGCGTTGTGAGGGAGACCGGCAGCTCGAGGTCGGCCGCGCCGACGGGCTGGACGCCGTCGCCCGGGACCTGGCCGCGCGCTCGGTACCATCGCGCTGATGGCCGTCCAGACGGAGACGATGCAGGTCAGCGGCATTCGGTGCGAGCGCTGCGTGAACCGCCTGGCCGTCGCCTTGCGGGGACAGGAGGGTCTCGAGGCGGCGAACGCGAATCTCATGGGCCAGGTCACGCTCTCCTGGGACGACGAGCGCACCGACCGCGGCGCTCTCCTAACGGCGATGGCCAAAGCCGGCTTCCGTCCCCTAGAAGCGCTCAGCTAGCCGACCCTCGGGAATCCGCGGGCGCCGAAGTTCGTTCGTGCTAGCGTCGCGCGACGGTGAGCGAGACCGAAGCCGAGCAGACGGATGCCCGCCGCATCGCGACGGAGGCACGTGACCGCGTTCGCTTCGAGGAGGAGGCGCTCGAGCTGGCCGACCAGGTGTACAGAGTTGCCCGACATCTCTCCGGATCGCGCGAGGAAGCGGAGGACCTCGTACAAGAGACCTACGCCCGCGCGTTCCGCAGCTGGCGCTCTTTCATGCCGGGGACGAATCTCCGCGCCTGGTTGCTCCGGATCCTCACGAACCTCAACATCGACCGGGGACGGCGGCGCCAGCGCGCGCCCGACGTCCAGTCACTCGAGGCCAACGACTACTACCTCGCCGACCGCCTCGAGGAGCGTGGCGGCCCCATCAGCGAGGAGGAGCGCGTCGACGAGCGGCTGTCGCAGGACAGCATCGTCGATGCGCTGTCGGAGGTGCCGCACGACTTCCGGGACGTACTCGTCCTGGTCGACATCGGCAACTTCACGTACCAGGACACGGCCCAGATCCTCGACATCCCGATCGGAACCGTGATGTCGCGCCTGCACCGGGCCCGGCGTATCCTCAAGCGCCAGCTGGCGGAGGAGGCAGTAGACAGTGTGTGAGTGCGACCGCTGCGAGCAGCTGCTGCAGTCGTTCCTCGACCGGCAGCTGGACGAGTGGGAGCGCGCGGAGGCAGAGGAGCACCTCGTCCGCTGCTCGTACTGCCGCCGCCGGTACGTATTCGAGGAGAAGCTGCGGATGTACGTTCGCCAGAGCGTCGTCGACGAGCCGATGCGGCCGGAGCTCAAACTGAAGCTCGCCGCCCTCCGCGTCGAGTTGTAACCGCTTCGCCAACACGCCTCCGCCGCAAGGCGGAGCCGGCAGGCGAATCAACGCCTCGCGCTCCCGCGCGAGGCTGATCGGGGGATCCACATGTTCCCCCGAGCCCGCCGTCGGCGGGCTAGTCGGAGTAGTCGACGTCGCCTGGGGCGCCCAGGTCGTCGCAGGGGATCAGCGTCGCTTTGAGCGCTCGGGCGCCCTCGTCTGGGACGGCGTCCCACACTCGGCGGGCAAGGAGGACTGGGTGGCCGCGCTCGCCGCCGTAGCTGGCCGCCAGCACGTCGCCGCCAGCTTCGCGCCAGCGATCGATGACGCGATCGACGGCGGCGGAAGCGAGCTCGGGGCCGTCGGCGAGCACAACGACCGCGGCTTCGGCGTCCGGCGACAGGGCGTCCAGCCCGCAGCGGAGCGACGCGCCCGGCCCTCGCTCCCACTCCCAGCAGTGGACCGCACGCTCGTCGGTCTCGACCTCGTAGGCGCCGGTCACGACGACGACGTCGCCCACCGAGCTCGCGCGCACGCGCTCGAGCACGGTAGGGAGCAGGAGCCGCTGCTTCGGCGAGCCGAAGCGCGTCGCGGCCCCGGCGGCGAGGAGGACGGCGGCGATCACGGGCGCCTGCTTACGTTAGAGCCGTGCCGGCAGCAGCCCTCGCCTTCGCGCTCGGCGCCGCCTTCCTGCACGCCTTCTGGAACGTCTTGCTCGCCCGCGCGAGCGACATCCAGGCGGCGACGGCGGTGGCAGTCGCGGTCTCGGTCGTCGCGTTCGCGCCCCTCGCCGCCGTGACGTGGCGGGTCGAGGGCGATGCCGTCCCCTACATCGCCGCGTCGTCGTTGCTCCAACTCGCGTACTTCGTCGTCCTCGCCGCCGCCTACCAGCGCGCGGAGGTCAGCCTCGTCTACCCGGTCGCCCGCGGTCTCGCACCGGTGATCACGCTCGCGGTCGGCGTCGCGCTGCTCGGTGCCGCGACATCGACGGCGCAGGTCGCCGGCGTCCTCCTCGTTGCGAGCGGCGTCGTTCTCGTGCGCGGCCTGCGGCAGGCGCCCGACCGGCGCGGCGTCGCCCTCGGCGTCGTCGTCGCCGCCCTCATCGCCGGTTACACGCTGGTCGACAACGCAGGCATCGAGCACGGGGACCCGATCGCCTATCTCGAGCTCGTGCTCGTCGGCCCGGCGCTCGTCTACCTGGCCGTGGTCGGACGCACGCGTGCGCGGCGTGAGCTCGGCGTCCGGAACGTCGTCGTCGGGCTGAGCGGCTTCGGTGCCTACGCGCTCGTGCTCGCAGCACTCAACCTGGCGCCCGCCGCGCCGGTCGCGGCCGTGCGCGAGACGAGCGTCGTGATCGCCACGGCGCTCGCCGCCCTGCTGCTGCACGAGCGCGTGAGCCTCGAGCGCGCCGCGGGCGCGGTCCTCGTTGCCGCCGGCGTCGTCCTGATCAGCGCTTAGGGGCGGCGTGCCCGAGGTCGGCGCCGCCGAGTCGGGCGCCTACTAGACGGCCGCGAGCGCGCGCCGCACGAGAGCCGACGCGAGCTCGACCTTGTATGCGGTCTGCCGGAGCGGTGTCGCCTCGTCGAGCGCGGCCGCCCCGTCGAGCGGCCACGGGATCGGGGCGACGCCCGCCGCCGCGAGCCGCACGTCCGTGCCGAAGCGGGCTGCGGCGACGCCCACGAGCGCGAACGCGAAGCGCTTGCGATCCATCGCCTTCAGGTAGGTGCTCGCGTCCGGTTGCGGCACGTCGAGCTCGAGGATCAGCTCCCCCGCCTCGAGTGTGGTCGTCGAGCGGTCGTCATCGGTCGGGAGCCGGTAGAGCTCCGCGACCGGCAGCTCGCGACGGTCGGTGCGGAGCGTCGCGCCGAGCGCGAGGAGCGCAGCCGCGGGATCGGACGGGTGGGCCGATGCGCAGCGCCCGTTGCCGAAGATCGCGTGCTCGCGGTGCTCGCCCTCCCGCGCATGGCAGCGCTCGCCGCCGTGGAGCCAGCACGGAAAGTGGAGGCGCCAGTACCAGCAGCGTGTCGCCTGGAGGAGGTTGCCGCCGATCGTGCCCATCGCACGCAGCTGCGGGGACGCGGCCAGCCGGCATGCCTCCCGGAGCGCGTCCGGAACCTGCGGATCCACCTCGAGCTCGGCGAGCGTCGTGCCGGCGCCGATCGTGGTGCCCTCGATCCCGCGTGGCACCACGCGGTCGAGCCGGACGAGCCGGTCGGCCTCGATCAGCCGATCGCGCAGCAGCGGCACGACCTCGGTCCCGCCGGCAAGTCCGACGGAACCGTCGCCGAGTGCGGCCGTCGCTTGCTCGACGCTGTCAGGCCGAAGGAGCTCCAACCGTCTCCTCGCGCCGCTCTCGAGCCCGAGCGAGAGCGGTGAGCATCTCCTCGCGCGTCACGGGAACCGAGCGGACGTCGGCGCCGGTCGCGTCGCGGATCGCGTTCGCGATCGCGGCGGCGGTCGGGATGATCGGCGGCTCGCCCAGGCCCTTCGAGCCGAGGTTGGTGAGGTGGGGATCGGGGACGTCGACGAACTCGGTCACGATCTCGGGGACGTCGGCAATCGTCGGCAGCTTGTACGCGTCGAGCGTGGGCGTGAGGATCGCGCCGGTCGACGGGTCGAGCAGCCTCTGCTCCGAGAGCGTGTGGCCGATCGCCTGGACGATCCCGCCCTCGACCTGGCTCCGTGCGCCGAGCGGGTTCACGATTCGGCCGACGTCGTGGATGGCGGCGACGCGCTCGACGACGACCTCGCCGGTCTCGACGTCGACTGCGACCTCCGCGACCTGGACGCCGAACGTCAGCGCGCGCATGCCGGTCGGGTTCGGGCCGCGCGCGCCCTTGCCGAGGATCTGCCCGTCGCCGAGCAGCTCCGTGAGCTCGCTGAGCGGCCACTCGCGCTCGCCGCCGGCGACGATCTTTCCGTCGACCAGCGTGAGCGTGCTCAGATCGACGCCGTGGCGCTGGGCCGCGATCTCGAGCAGCTGGCGCTTGACGTCGGACGCCGCCGCGCGGACGGCGGGGCCCATGCTGGGCGTCGTCGACGAGCCGGCCGAGATCGAGGCGAACGGCCCGCGCGCCGAGTCGCCGAGCGAGACCTGCACCCACTCGAGCGGGACGCCGAGCTCCTCGGCGGCGATCTGCGCCATCGCGGTCCGCGTGCCCGTGCCGATGTCCTGCATCGCGGTGACGACGGTCACGCGCGCGTCCGCGCCGACGCGGATCCACGCGTACGAGGGCGGGCCGCCGGCCCCGTACCAGATCTGACTCGCGAGCCCCACGCCGTAGCGCCATGGCCCGTCGGAGCGCGCGCGCACCTCGTCCCGCCGCGCCCAGTGCTGCTCGGCCCGCCGGTAGCACTCCTCCAGGTTCTTCGAGGAGTAATCCCGCTCGTTGACCGGGTCGCTTTCGGCGTGGTTCCGCCGCCGGAGCTCCAGCGGATCGAGGTCGAGCTTCGCGGCGAGCTCGTCGATCAGGCACTCGAGCCCGAACGTCCCCTCGACGAACCCCGGCGCCCGGAAGGCCGCGTTCGGCGGCGTGTTCAGCTTCGCGCCGTTCTCGACCGTGCGCACGTTCTGGCATGCATAGAGCATCTGCATCGGACCTGCGGTGCTCGCCGAGAAGCCGTCCCAGCCGACCGCGTTGACGAACTCGCCGCCCAGTGCCGTCAAGGTCCCGTCGGCGCGCGCGCCCCCAACGAGGCGCTGGATGGTCGCGTTGCGGTTGCCGGTGGCGCGGTTCTCGTCGCGCCGGGAGAGCGCGCACTTCACGGGCCGTCCGGTGATGCGCGCCAGCTCGGCGGCGATCAGCGTGTAGTCGCCCGGCCCGTTCTTGGAGCCGAACCCGCCGCCCATGTACTCGCACACGACCCGGACCTTGTCGGGCGGCAGCTCGAAGCGCTCGGCGACACGCTGGCGCACGCCCCAGATGAACTGCGTCGACACGTACACGTCGAGCTCGCCCTCGCCGTGCCACTCGCACACGGCCTGGTGGGTCTCGAGCGAGTTGTGCAGCACCGCCTGCGTCCGGTACTCCGCCTCGACCACCACGTCGGCCTCGGCCAGGCCGCGCTCGAAGTCGCCGCGCTCGTACGTCCGCTCCTCGGAGACGAGTGAGCCTCGCGATACGGCCTCGTCCGCGTCCAGCAGCGGCTCGAGCGGCTCCCAGTCGACCTCGAGCAGATCGAGCGCGGCCTCGGCCTGTCCGAGCGTCTCGGCGGCGACCGCTGCGACGGCGTGGCCCGGGTAGCCGGGCTCCGTCGTCAGCGGCGCGACGCGCGCGCGCTCCGCGAGCGCTCGGCCGATGGCGCCGGGGTCGGATTCGATCGCCGCCCGCGCGTGCGTCGGCGGCGCCTCGGCGCGCTCGGGGAGCAGCACGCCACGAACACCGGGCGCGTCGAGCGCCTTCGCGACGTCGATGTGGCGCACACGCGCGTGGGCGTACGGGCTGCGGAGGACGGCAGCGTGGAGCATGCCGGGCAACTGGACGTCGGCGGTGTAGCGCGCCTCGCCGCGCGCGCGCTCGTAGCCGTCGACCTTCGCGGCCGGCTGCCCGACGATCCCGCGCGGTCCCTCGGGCCACTGATCGAGGACGTCCTCCTCGACGACGACCCACGTCTCGCTGTACTGGCCCTCGACTTCCTTCTCGGTCTTGATCAATCGCGCCACGTGCTAACTGCCTCCTCGATGTTGCGGTACGCGCCGCAGCGGCAGAGGTTGCCCGCCATGGCATGTCGAATCTCGTCGCGGGTCGGCTCGGGATTCGCGGCGACCAGCGCCGCCCCCGAGACGATCTGCCCGGGTGTGCAGAAGCCGCACTGCATCGCGTCCTCGCGGACGAACGCGTCGACGAGGGGATGGTCGCGCAGCCCCTCGATGGTCGTCACCTCGCGCTCCTCGACGGTGTGGACGAGCGTGATGCACGAGAGCGTCGGGACGCCGTCCAGCAGCACGGTGCAGGCGCCACAGTGGCCCTCGAAGCACGCGATCTTCGTCCCCGGCAGCCCGAGGTCGGCGCGGAGCACCTCCGCGAGCGAGCGGCCGACCGGCGCGTCAAAGCGGCGGAGTTCGCCGTTTACGCGCAGCTCCACGGCGTCTCCAAGTCACAGACTGTTACGAGGCTCCTACGCACCGGAGGTCACCGCCAGGATGTCCGCGAGGTGCACGAGCCGAAACGTCGTGCGGCCCGTGATCGCGCGCTCGCCTTCCTCCTCTATGTCGCCGAGGGTGCGCCACAGGTCGCGGGCGGCGAGCAGCAATTCGCGAATCTGCTCGGTCTCCGGCCGCACGCCGTTGCGCTCGTAGGTTGCGTTCAGCGCGAGCCCGAGGACGCCGATCGTGTCCGCGCGCCGCTCCCAGATCAGCGGCGTCGCCATCGAGAGGTACTGGTGGATGCGCGCGAACGTCAGCGGCTGCACGAAGGTCTCCCCGCCGGCCGGGGACGATGGGGTCCGCGGCGGTTCCCCGTCGGCGATGCGCTTAGCGTTGCCGCCCACGAGGGCGCGGATCTGGCCGTCATCGAGCCCGGCGAGGCGAGCAGTCCGAAGCGCGGTCAGGAGCATCGTCGGCAGGACCCCGTAGGGGTAGTCGGAGGCGTACAGCACCTGCTCGGGCGCGACGAGCCGGTAGAGGTCGAGCAGGTCGATCGGGCTCCAGACCGACGTGTCGAAGTAGACGCCCGGCTTCCCGCCCAGGAGCCCGGCCAGGCCGGCCATGTCCGCAATTCCTGCGTGCGCGACGATCAGCTGTGCGTCCGGATAGCGCTCGACGAGGTTGGCGAGGTGCTCGGCGATCGGCGGCAGGCCGCGGCCACCGTGGATGAGGATCGGGACGCGCCGCTCGGCAGCGAGCTCGAAGACCGGGATGAGCCGCTCGTCGTCGCACTCGAAGCGCTGCGCGCGGGGATGGAGCTTGATCCCCCGCGCGCCGCGGTCGAGGCAGCGGATCGCCTCCTCGACCGGCGTCTCGTTCAGGTCGAGGCGGACGAACGGCACGAGGCGGCCGCCGGAGCGCTCCGCGTAGGCGAGCGTCCGGTCGTTCGGCGCTCGGAACGCGGGCTCGCGGTCGGGCTCGTCCATGCAGAAGACGAACGCACGACGAACGTCGTGGCGGTCGAGCTGCGCCGTGAGCTCCTCGTACGAGCCGGCCATCCCGTCGATGTCGTTACCGAGGTGGACGTGCGCGTCGAAGACCTCGGAGCCGGGCGGAAGCTCGCGCCGCAGCTCCGCGTCGTAGGACGCGATCAGGCGTTGAGCTCGCTCGAGCGCGTCTTCCACGCCGGTTGAGTCTACGTATGGCGGCCCAGCGTGCGGCCGCAACCGATTCGGGCGCTTCTCCGTTTCTGAAAGCGGATGGAGTGCATCCGCTGCCAGCAGGCGCTGTGGCTGGACGAAGAGGAGCTCTGCCCGGCGTGTTCGGTGGCGGTGCGCCTCGAGTTCCGCCGCGGATTGCGAGTTCTCGAGGGTTACCTCTGCCGCTGGGCCGACTTCTCGGAGTGGCTCGAGCTGCAAGACGCCTCTACGAGCGCGCCGTAGCTGTTCCATCGGATCGGGCGGCGAAAGGCAGACGGACGCACGGGCGGAGCCCGCACGTCCTCTCTGGTCGGCGCCGCCGAGCCGGCGCCTTACGAGCGCGCCGTAGCGTTCCATCGGATCGGGCGGCGAAAGGCAGACGGACGCACGGGCGGAGCCCGCACGTCCTCTCTGGTCGGCGCCGCCGAGCCGGCGCCTTACGAGCGCGCCGTAGCGTTCCATCGGAT
>Ga0126307_10000276_pt1 | contig 33463 bp, 33 predicted proteins | sample Plot28_FD_89955 | JGI IMG/M metagenome (GOLD analysis project Ga0126307, IMG submission 89955) | Serpentine soil microbial communities from UC McLaughlin Reserve, CA, USA - Plot28 | ecosystem: Environmental > Terrestrial > Soil > Grasslands | place: USA: UC McLaughlin Reserve, Lake County... | reverse complement strand
TCTCGACGATCTCGTCGGGGTCCTTCGTGTTCAGGCAGATCGGGAAGGCGTCGACGTCGGCGAACTCCTTGAACAGCATCGCCTTGCCCTCCATCACCGGCATGGCGGCCTCCGCGCCGATGTCGCCCAGACCCAGGACGGCGGTGCCGTCGGAGACCACTGCCACCGTATTGGCCTTGATCGTGTACTTGAAGGCCTTCTGGCGGTTCTCGGCGATCGCCGAGCAGACCCGGGCCACGCCCGGCGTGTAGGCCATCGACAGGTCGTCGCGCGTCTTCAGCGGAGTGGCCAGGGCCGTGTGGATCTTCCCGCCGCGATGCAGCTCGAAGGTGCGGTCGGTGATCTCGACCACGCGCACGTCGCGGATGTCCTGGACCGAGGTGATGACCTGGCCGCGGTGCTCGATCGAGTGGCACTCGACCGTGATCTCGCGCAGGGTGCCCCCGCCGGTGGCCTCGACGGTGTCCACGGCCACGATGGCCCCGCCGGTGCGGGTGATCGCCGAGGTGACCTTCGACAGCGATCCACGCTCCTGGGGCAGCTCGACCCGGATGGTCAGCGAGAACTGGGCGGAGGTGGTGGCCACGTCTCGGAAACTACCGACGGGACGAAAGGGTCCGGTGCTCACCCGACCAACGCTCGGGCTGCGCTCCTCCGGCGCCTACGATGAGGCGGTGACAGACGCTGACCGCCGCGAGCTCTTCCTCATCGACGGGAACAGCCTCGTCTACCGCGCCTTCTTCGCCCTGCCAGAGACGATCTCCACGTCGAAGGGGCAGCCGACCAACGCGATCTTCGGCTTCGCCTCGATGCTGGTGAAGATCCTCACCGAGCACGGCCAGCAGCCCACGCTGGTGGTGTGGGACGCGGGCATGTCGGGCCGCAAGGAGGTCTACCCCGAGTACAAGGCCCAGCGCTCGACCAAGCCCGACCTGCTCTCCGAGCAGTGGCCCCATCTCCAGCCGCTGGTCGACGCCTTCGGCTACACGAACGTGAAGGTGGACGGCTTCGAGGCAGACGACGTGATCGCCTCTCTTGCCACCCGCGCGCGCGAGCAGGACATCGACGTGATGGTGGTCACCGGCGACCGTGACCTCTTCCAGCTGATCGAGCCGGGCGTCCGCGTGATGGCCACCAGCCGGGGCATAACCGAGACCAAGGTCTACGACCGCGACGCCGTGGTCGACCGCTACGGCATCGCGCCCGAGCTGGTGCCGGACTTCACAGGACTGAAGGGGGACACCTCGGACAACATCCCCGGCGTCCCGGGCATCGGCGAGAAGACCGCCTCCCAGCTGCTGCAGGAGTACGGCGACCTTGAAGGCGTCCTGTCGAACGTCGACTCGATCTCCGGCGCCAAGCGCAAGGAGAACCTGACCCAGCACGCGGAGGATGCGCGGGTCTCCAAGCAGCTTGCCACCGCGGTGCGGACGGTCGAGGTAGACCTGGACCTCGACGAGTCACTCGCGCGCGAGCCCGACCGCTCGCGGCTGCGGGAGGTGTTCCGCGAGTTCGAGCTTCGTGACCCGCTGCGGCGCCTGGAGGAGGCGCTCGGCGACGAAGAGGAGGCCGCGCCGCGCGAGCGCCCCACCGAGCAGTTCGCCGTGCGCGCCCGCGAGGTGGCCCCCGCGGCCCTCGCAACCGAGGGAGAGCTGTTCACGCTCGCGGCGGCCCGCGCGGCGCCCGAGGAGCCGCCGGAGGGCCAGCTCCTGCCGGCCGACGACGCCGAGCCGCTCAGCTTCGCCGCGTTCGCCGGCGGCGACGAGGTGATGGTCGGCCAGGCGGAGACGCTCGACGCCGTGGCGCTCGCCGTGGGGGACCGGCCCGTGGTCGCGCACGACTGGAAGACCACCGCCTCCTCCGAGCGCTTCGAGGGCCACGTCGCGCTGGAGCACGACACGATGCTGGCCGCCTATCTCATCGACCCTGCGCGCCGCGGCTACCCCCTCGACGAGCTGGCGAGCGACGAGGGGATAGGGGCGGACGTGGAGGGCGGGGACGGCCTCGCTGCGGACGCGGTCGTCACACGCATCCTCGCCGAGCGCCAGCGCGAGCGCCTGGAGGCCGACGGCCTCACCCGGCTGCTGCACGAGATCGAGTTGCCGCTGGTCGACGTGCTGGTGGAGATGGAGCGCGCGGGCGTGAAGCTCGACGTGGACACCGTGCGGACCATCGCCAAGCGCGTCGAGGACGAGGCCAACGCGCTCGAGCGCGACGTCTGGATGCTGGCCGGCGAGGAGTTCACCATCGGCTCGCCGCAGCAGCTGGCCGAGGTGCTGTTCAACAAGCTCGGCCTGTCCAAGAAGCGGCGGGGCAAGACCGGCTTCTCCACCGACGCCCGCGTGCTCCAGGCCATCCGCGGCGAGCACGAGATCGTCCCCAAGATCGAGTCCTGGCGCGAGCTCACCAAGCTGAAGTCGACCTACCTGGACGCCTTTCCGGAGCTGGTGGACTCCGACGGACGGCTGCGGACGACCTTCAACCAGGCCGCGGCCACCACCGGCCGGCTGTCGAGCACCGATCCCAACCTGCAGAACATCCCGATCCGCACCGAGCGCGGGCGCGAGATCCGTGCCTGCTTCGTGGCCGAGGAGGGCAACCGCCTGATCTCCGCGGACTACTCGCAGGTGGAGCTGCGCATCCTGGCCCACATCGCCGGCGAGCCCGTGCTGAAGGAAATCTTCCGCCGCGGCGAGGACGTGCACGCCGCCACCGCCGAGCAGATCCTGGGCGGCAAGCCCGACCCCGGTACCCGCTCCAAGGCCAAGATGGTCAACTACGGGATCGTCTACGGGCTGTCGGCCTACGGGCTGGCCGACCGCCTAGGGATCTCGCAGGAGGAGGCGGGAGAATTCATCGACGCCTACCTCGAGCGCTTTCTCAAGGTCCGCGAGTTCATCGACGGCACGATCGAGCACGCCAAGGAGCATGGGCACGTCACCACGCTGTTCGGCCGCATCCGGCGCATCCCCGAGCTGCGCGCCCGCCAGCGGCAGACCCGCCTGTTGGGGGAGCGGCTGGCGGTGAACATGGTCATCCAGGGCACCGCGGCCGACATCATCAAGGTGGCGATGGTCTCCTGTCGCAACGAGCTGCGCGACGCCGGGCTGGAGACCAGGCTCGTGCTGCAGATCCACGACGAGCTGTTGTTCGAGGCGCCCGAGGCCGAGGCCGAGCGGGCCGCGGAGATCGTCCGGCGGGAGATGGCGGGTGCCTTCGAGCTCGATCCGCCGCTCGAGGTCGACGTCGCGAGCGGCCGCGACTGGCTGGAGGCCAAGTGAGACTCCCGACCGGCGGTGTTTGCCCGGCCGACGCCCGGGCTGCGCTCCTTCGGTACAGATCCTCGACCGGCGGTGCTCGCCCGGCCGGCGCCCGGGCTGCGCTCCGGCGGTACTAGTGCGGATGGACAAGACCCCGATCGTCGTCCTGGCGACCGTGTTCGCCGGCGGCTTCATCGCGCTGCAGGCGCCGATCAACGCCGGCCTCGGCAGGGCGGTGGGCAGCATTCCCGCCGCGTCGATCTCGTTCGCCATCGGCACCGCGGCGCTGGTCGCCATCACGCTCCTGTTCGCCGGCGGCTACGGGAGGGTCGGAGAGATCAGCGGGCTGTCCTGGTACTACCTGCTCGGTGGCGTGCTGGGCGCGATCTACGTCACCACCGCCCTGATCGCCGTGCAGACCCTCGGCGCCGGCGGGGTCACCGCCGCGACCATCGCCGGCCAGTTGGCGATGTCGGTCTTCCTCGACCGCGTCGGCGCGTTCGGGCTCGAGCAACGTGGGCTCACGCCGCTGCGCGTGCTGGGGGTGGGTCTGCTCGCCGTGGGCACAATCCTCGTCGTACGGGAGTAGCATTCGCGCTTCTCATGCGCCAAGGCGAAGGAGCAGATCCAGGGCCGATGGAAGGGCGCCCAGGAGGGTTCGAGGAGGCCCCCGTGGTGCGAAGCGGCCGGGCGCCGCTCGACGTGCTCGCGGCAGCACTCACCCTGGGCCTCGGGCTGGCGGTCCTCTACTTCGCGGTAGCCCTGGTAGGCGCGGTCGATCCGTTCGGCGACTCGATCGTGTTCACGATCATCGCGCTGGTCCTGGTGGTCGCGTGGCTTGCGGCCGCCTACCAGCGCTCGCGGGCCGACACGGGCATGCTCACACGCGCCGACCGCGAACGGCGGGGGTTCTAGGTCAGGAGCGCCGGCTAGGCCGCTGCGGTCTGGGGAATCGTGCGCCGGGCCCTCGGGGGCGGGCCCTCCTCTACCAGCCGGTGGTGCGCGATCTCGAGGTAGTGGCCGAAGGACCAGTGGGTAAGGGCACGCAGCCCCAGACCGCGGATCTTGGCCTGCAGCAACCGGGGCGGGATCCTGGGCAGTACGTCCTGCATGCGGAGCATCCAGCGGAACTTCCACGCGTGTGAGTCGCTGAACGCGCTGTAGCGCGAGAGGGCCTCGGCGTGGGTCTGACGGCCCTCGACCACGTCGCGCAGCTCGCGGCCGCAGGCCAGGCCGAAGTAGAGCGCGGTGCGGATGCCCTCGGCGGTGAGCGGGATGCAATGGCCCGCGGAGTCGCCGGTGAAGAAGACGCCGTCCTCGACTGCCGGCCGGATCTTGTGCGGAATCCAGTTGCCCTGGTAGCGCACAGCGTCGGACTCGAGGTCCTCGGCCAGCTTCACGGTGTTGTCCTTGACGTGAAAGCGGGGGTCGAAGGAGCCGACCCCGATGCGCAGCTCGTCGCGCGCCGGGAAGCTCCAGCCGTAGCCGGCGGGGACGTACTTGCGGTCCACCCAGATCTCCAGGTCCGCGCCCTGCCCGTGAGGGTGGACCTCCAGGCCGCGCGACAGGGGCGCGTCGGGCGGCTGATAGCCCGAGCCGAGGACCCGGCGCCAGCCCAGCGCGTCCACGATCAGCGGGGCGGTCAGATCGCCACGGTCGGTGTGGACGGTGTCGCCCGTGCGGCCGTCGACCTTCGCGGTCTCGAAGTCGCAGTCCGACTGCTCGAACAGCTCCGTGCAGAGGGCTGGGTAGGCGAAGGTGGAGAAGGTGAAGGGAAGGTCGAGCCGGGTGGTGCCGTGCGGGGTGTTGACCACCAGCTCGGAGAACGTCTGGCGGTGCGAGGCCATGAGCCCCAGCGCCTCCAGCCATCCGGTGGGGATGCCGCAGGCCGAGGTCTGGCGCTCGCCAACCTCGTAGCGGTCGATCATCAGAACGCGCGCGCCGGTGCCGCCCAACTCGCGCGCCACGGCCAGGCCTGCGAAGCTGGCGCCGCAGATCAGTACGTCGTAGTCGCCCTCGAGCGCCGTGCGGGCCGAGCCGCGCTTGGTGCGTCGCTGCATGCGGGCGAGACTACCTTGGGCCGAGTGCGCTCGGGTCGCTAGGCTCTGCGCGCAGTGCCAGAGGCAGAAACGCTCACACCGCCGAAGCCCGTAGAGGGCTCGGACGGCCTTCTCATCGAGGTGGACGGCGAGATCGTCCCCAACTACGACGCCACCATCGTCGCCTTCGACGAGGGCGACGTGGTCAGCGGTGCGGTCGTCCGAATCGACCAGGACGAGGTCCTGGTGGACATCGGCTACAAGTCGGAGGGGGTCATCCCCTCCAACGAGCTGTCGATCCGCAAGTCCGTCGACCCCGCCGAGGAGGTCGAGCTGGGCGAGGAGGTCGACGCCCTCGTACTCACCAAGGAGGACCAGGACGGCCGGCTCGTGCTCTCCAAGAAGCGCGCCCGCTTCGAGAAGGCGTGGCGGCGCATCGAGGCGGCCGCCGAGTCCGGTGAGCCGGTGGAGGGCACGGTCATCGAGGTCGTCAAGGGCGGCCTGATCATCGACCTCGGGGTGCGCGGCTTCCTGCCCGCCTCGCTGGTCGACATCCGCCGCGTCCAGAATCTCGATGAGTTCATGAGCACGAAGATCGAATGCAAGGTCATCGAGCTCAATCGCTCCCGCAACAACGTCGTGCTCAGCCGGCGCGCGGTGCTCGAGGAGGAGCGCAAGGAGGTTCGCCAGCAGATCCTCGACCGCCTGCAGCCGGGCCAGGTCGTGGAGGGCGACATCTCCAACATCGTCGACTTCGGGGCCTTCGTCGACCTGGACGGCATCGACGGCCTCATCCACATCTCCGAGCTGTCGTGGAAGCACGTCAACCACCCGTCGGAGATCCTCTCCATCGGCCAGACCGTGCCCGTCAAGGTGCTCGACATCGACCGCGACCGCCAGCGGATCTCACTCGGCCTCAAGCAGACCCAGGAGGACCCGTGGCAGCGCGTGCTGGACACCTACAACCTGGGTGATGAGCTCACGGGGAAGGTCACCAAGGTCGTGTCCTTCGGCGCATTCGTCGAGATCATGGACGGGGTCGAGGGCCTCGTGCACATCTCCGAGCTGGCCCATCACCACGTGGAGAACCCGCGCGAGGTGGTCGAGCCCGGCGACGAGGTCACCGTCAAGGTGCTGGAGATCGACTCCGAGCGCCGCCGCCTGTCGCTGAGCGTCAAGCGAGTCGGCCAGCCCGGCGTGGGCACCGGTCGTCCGCCCTCGGGTGAGGGCGGCGACCTGGACGAAGTGCCGGACCTGGATCTCTCCGAGGACCGCTTCGCCGGTGCCCAGATCAGCGGCGACAGCCTCGCCGCCGCCATGGAGCAGGCCCAGGCCGACGAGCAGCAGAGCGAGGGCTCGGAGGAGGAGTAGGTGGAGCCCGCCTCGCGGGTTCCCTTCATCGGGCTCACCGGCGGCATGGGCGCCGGCAAGTCCGAGGCCCTCGGTGCTCTCGGCGAGCTGGGCGCGGCAACGCTGTCCACCGACGCCGTCGTGCACGAGCTGCTCGGCAGCGAGGATGTCCGCGACGCCCTGGTCGAGCGCTTCGGCCCCGACATCGCGCCCGGCGGCGCGGTCGACCGCTCGAAGGTGGGGGAGCGGGTCTTCGGCGATCCCGATGAGCGGGAGTGGCTGGAGGAGCAGCTGTGGCCGAGAGTCGGGCGGCGCGTGGCGGAGTGGCGGCAGGAGAGCGAGGCAGCGGGGCCGAAGGCAGCTGTCGTGGAGGTCCCCCTGCTCTTCGAGGCCGGCATGGAGGATGCCTTCGACCACACCCTCGCGGTGGTGGCCGAGGAGGCCACCCGCGAGCGGCGCGCGGCCGAGCGGGGGCACGCGGGTGCCGCATCGCGCCACGAGCGCCAGCTCTCCCAGGAAGAGAAGGCGCACCGTGCGGATTTCGTGGTCCGCAACGACGGGACCCGCGACGAGTTGAAGCACTCGTTGACCCAAGTGCTTGCGAAGATCGGCACATGAGCACAGTGGCTGCCCGCCACCGCCCCGGTCGCTCCGCCCTCAGGCGCCGGCGTCGCTGGCTGCTCGGGGTGCTGATCACCCTGTTGGTTGCGGCGGGGGCCTGGGCGCTGGTGACCGGCATCGGGCCCAATGCCGTCCGGGAGATCACCCTCCCCCTGCGCCACGAGGACATCATCCGCCAGCAGGCGCGCAGGAAGGACGTCGACCCGAACCTGATCGCGGCGATCATCTACGAGGAGTCGCGCTTCCGCGACCAGACCTCGCACGCGGGCGCGCGCGGGCTGATGCAGATAACGCCAGCCACCGCGCGCTTTATCGCCCGCGACTCCGGTGGAGCGGCGTTCACGCAGCGCGACCTGGCCACGCCGCAGATCAACATCGCCTACGGCACCTACTACCTGCGCTACCTGCTGCGCCGCTACGACGGCAACGAGGAGCTGGCGATCGCGGCCTACAACGCGGGCGAGACGAACGTGGACCGCTGGGTGCGACGCGCCGGCGGGCCGGGAGCCTTCGACTCGCTTGACGACATCCCTTTCCCCGAGACGCGGGCCTACGTCCAGAACGTTCAGCGCTCCAAGCGCTCCTACGAGCAGCACTACGGCGACGAGCTGGGCGTCTGACGAGGCAGGGTGGACGGCGAGCGACGGCGGCGGCGCCGCGAGCAGGCACGCCGGCGCACCAAGCAGCAGCGACTGATCGCGCTGGGCCTGGCCCTCGGGTTGCTCGCCGTGATCGTCGTGGCCGCCACGGCCGGGGGAGGGGAGGACCTCCCCGAGCGCACCGCTGAGGCCGAGCGTCCCCCCGAACCCCCGCAGCTGCCGCGCGGCGGTCGCACTCTGTTCCCCGAGCGGCGGGTCGTCGCCTTCTACGGCGCGCCGCAGAACGAGGAGCTGGGAGCGCTGGGGATCGGCACGCCCGCGCAGGCAGGCCGGCGCCTCGAGCGCCAGGCCCGGCGCTACGTACGCGCGGGACGGCCGGTGCTTCCGGCCTTCGAGCTGATCTCGACCATGGTGCATCGCACCCCGGGCAAGGACGGGAAGTTCTCGACCCGCCAGAAGCCGGCGACCATCGACCGCTACCTGCGCGAGGCGCGGCGGCGGCGGGCCCTGCTGATCCTGGACATACAGCCTGGCCGCGCCTCGTTCATGGACGAGACGCGCGCTCTGCGCCGGTGGCTCGAGCAGCCCGACGTGGCCCTTGCGCTGGACCCCGAATGGAGCATGGCGCCCGGCGAGATCCCGGGGCAGAGCATCGGCTCCACCGATGCTCGGACCGTGAACCAGGTGGCGGCCTACCTGTCACGGCTCGTCCGGCGGCGCGACCTGCCCCAGAAGCTGCTGCTCGTCCACCGCTTCACTGCGGACATGATCGAGGACGAGCGCTCGATCCGTGATCATCGCGGCTTGGCGATGGTGCTGAACGTCGACGGTTTCGGCACCCAGGCCGAGAAGAAGGTCAAGTACCGAGAGTTCACCCGTGGGCGGCGGCGCGAGCGCAACGGCTTCAAGCTGTTCTATCGCGAGGACACGGGGCTCATGACGCCCCGCCAGACGCTGCGGCTACGGCCCTCGCCGGATGTCGTGGCCTACGAGTGACGAGGCCGGCCGCTGCCGGTCACCGCGCCGAGCGGCGACAGGAGCCCGAGGCTGTCGGGCCGCTCGCGGTGCCGGATCTCGGGCTCGGGCTGCGGCGGCTGCGCCACTACGTGGGTCACTGGGGTGTCGGTCACCTGCCCCACGCGGTGAGGTAGGTCCACCTGCAGCCACTTCGAGCTGCCCGTGGGCAGCGTCGAGACGATGATCTCGTCGAAGCGGGCCGGGTCCCAGGCCTCGCGCACGGCCGACAGGGCGTCGTGGTCGCCGGCGAGGCCGTCGATCTCGAGACCGGCGGGCCGGATCTGCTCCAGGGCGGCCGTCACGCGCCGCTCGGCCGCCTCCCGTCCCTCCCGGCCCGCGGCGGGCGCGGGGACGAGCAGCGTGAAGTGGCAGCGGTCGCGCTCGGCTCGTTGGCGCAGGGCCTCGACCAGCTCGGGGGAGTCGGCTGTGACATTGGCTACGACGAGGATCTCGTACTGCCAAGCCATCACGCCTCAGGGTACGCCTGACCCGACCCCTTCGGCAAGTAACGTCAATCCGCAGTGCCGGAATTCAGGGTCAACAACGCGTATACGCCGATAGCCGACCAGCCAGCCGCCCGCGACGGGCTGGCCGGGGGCATCGAGGCGGGCGACCGCTTCCAGAGCCTGCTGGGCGTCACCGGCTCCGGCAAGACGGCCACCATGGCCTTCGCGATCGAGAAGACCCAGCGCCCGGCCTTGGTCATCGCCCACAACAAGACCCTCGCGGCCCAGCTCTGCAACGAGTTCCGTGAGTTCTTCCCGAACAACTCGGTCGAGTACTTCGTCTCCTACTACGACTACTACCAGCCCGAGGCGTACGTACCGAGCCAGGACCTGTACATCGAGAAGGACTCCTCGATCAACCAGGAGATCGAGCGGCTGCGCCACTCGGCGACGGCCTCCCTGTTCGCCCGCCGGGACGTGGTCGTGGTGGCCAGCGTCTCGTGCATCTTCGGCCTCGGCTCCCCGGACAAGTACGACGCGATGATGCTCCTGCTCAAGAAGGACGAGATGATCGATCGCGACGCGGTGCTGCGCAAGCTCGTCGACATCCAGTACTCGCGCAACGACAGCGTGCTCTCGCGCGGGTCCTTCCGCGTCAAGGGCGACACGCTCGAAGTCTTCCCCGCCTACGCCGAGACCGCCTATCGCGCCGTCCTCTTCGGCGACGAGGTGGAGCTGATCCACGAGTTCGACCCGCTCACCGGCGAGGTGCTCAAGGAGCTCCAGTACGCGGCCATCTGGCCCGCCACCCACTACGCCACCGACCGCGTGACCATCGAGCGGGCGGTGGGGGAGATCCGCGACGAGCTCGAGCAGCGCACCTCGGAGCTGGAGGAGCAGGGCAAGCTGCTCGAGTCCCACCGGCTGCGCCAGCGCACCCAGTTCGACATGGAGATGCTGCGCGAGCTGGGCTTCTGCAACGGGATCGAGAACTACTCGCGCATCCTCGACGGCCGCGCGCCGGGCAGCCGCCCCTACTGCCTGCTCGACTTCTTCCCCGAGGACTTCGTCTGCTTCATTGACGAGTCGCACCAGACCGTGCCGCAGATCGGCGGCATGTACGAGGGTGACCGCTCCCGCAAGCAGACCCTGGTGGAGTACGGCTTCCGGCTGCCGAGCGCGCTGGACAACCGCCCGCAGACCTTCGACGAGTTCCTCACCCGTGTGCCCCAGATCGTGTTCGTCTCCGCCACCCCGGGAGAGTTCGAGCGAAACCACTCGGCGCGGCTGGTCGAGCAGATCGTGCGCCCCACCGGCATCGTCGACCCCGAGGTCGACGTGCGCGAGACGAAGAACCAGATCGACGACCTCATGAGCGAGATCAAGAAGACCGCCGAGGCCGGCGAGCGAACGCTGGTCACGACGCTGACCAAGAAGATGGCCGAGGACCTGACTGACTATCTGCTCGAGTACGGCTTCCGGGTCCGCTACCTGCACTCGGAGGTGGACACTCTCGAGCGCATCCAGATCATCCGCGAGCTGCGGCTGGGCGAGTACGACGTGCTGGTGGGGGTGAACTTGCTCAGAGAGGGACTGGACCTCCCGGAGGTCTCGCTCGTCGGCATATTGGACGCCGACAAGGAGGGCTTCTTGCGCGGAGAGACGTCGCTCATCCAGACGATCGGGCGGGCGGCGCGCAACATCAGGGGCCGGGTGATCATGTACGCCGACAAGGAGACCGCCGCCATGCGGACGGCGATCGGTGAGACCAACCGCCGACGCGCGATCCAGGTCGCCTACAACGACAAGAACGGGATCACGCCGGAGACCGTGCGCAAGGGCATCTCCGACATCTCGGACTTCCTGGCCGTCGAGTCCAAACTCCCTGACCGCTCGAGAAGGCGCAAGCGGGCCCAGGAGGAGGGCATGTCCGCCGAGGAGCTCGGGCGCACGATCGTCGAGCTGGAGGAGGAGATGCTGGCGGCCGCCGACGACCTGCGCTTCGAGTACGCGGCCAAGTTGCGCGACGAGATCAAGTCGTTGCGGCGCGAGCTGGACGAACTGGAGGCCGAGGCGCGCGCATCGTGAGGCGGCTCGCCGCCGTCTGGCTCGCCGCGGTGTGCGACGACGCGTGCGACGAGGACGAGCTCGGCTGGGCGGCTCGGGCAGCGACGTGATCTCGGTCCGCGACGGCCGCCGCAACCGCGTGAACTGCGGCCGCGGCCGGGACCGGGTCGGTGCCGATCGTCGCGACCGCGTGCGTAGCTGCGAGCGCGTCCGCCGCCGCTAGGCGCGTCGAGAAGCCTCGGTCCGCTCCGTCCGGGGTCTTGTACGCTGCCCGGCGCAGGGCAGACGAGCGGAGGCATCTCTCTTGGAGCTGGAGCGCAAGTTCATCGAGCGAACGGATTTCTCGTCGGCGCGGCGGGGGTACGCCCCCGAGGAGGTCGACAGGCACCTGCGCGAGGTCGCAGACGCGGTCGAGAAGGCGGCGGCGGACAGCCAGGGCGGCGGGGACTCTCTCGGCTCGCTGGCGTCCGAGCAGATCCGGGCCATCGTCGAGGCTGCCGAGACCAGCGCCGGCGAGATCCAGGCACAGGCGCAGGCGGACGCGGAGAAGGTCACCGCCGACGCCGAGCGCGAGGCCGCCGAGACGCGCAGGTCCGCCCAAACCGACGCCCAGAAGACCCGGACCGACGCCGAGCACGAAGCGGCGAGCCACGTCCAGCGCGTACAGGACGCGACGGGCGAGATCGCCACCAAGGCCGAGGCCATCGACTCCGAGCTCGAGGGCTTGGTCAGCGGCGTGCGCAGCACGGTCGGCGAGCTCACCGACCGCCTGCGCCGGGAGGCTGAGGACATCGCCGGGCAGCTCCGCGAGCTGCGCGAGGGCCTGTCGGACATCCGCACGGCGGTGCCTGGCGGCTCGGCGACCACCTCGGTTGCCGCCGGCGGCACCTCGACCACGAGCGCCGTCGACGAGGACGTGATCGAGGAGGTCGACGAACAGGAGGCCGAAGTCGCCCGCCAGGCGGCCAACGAGGAGGAGCCCGAGCTGATCGTCGAGGAGGACGAGGAGCTGAAGGTCGTCGAGGAGGCCCGCGAGGAGCCCGGCGTCGACGAGCCGGGGACCGGCAAGGCCGTCGAGGAGGAAGACGTCAAGGCGGTCGGGGTAGACCAGGCGCCTGCCGCGTCGAGCGGCGAGGGCTCGGAGGGGGCCCGCCTGATAGCCCTCAACATGGCGCTGAACGGGACCCCGCGCGACGAGACGGCCCGCTACCTCGAGGAGAACTTCGATCTCGCCGACCAGGATTCGATCCTCGACGAGGTCTACGCCCGCGCTGGCGGCTAGGCCGCGCGTCCGCTGAGCGGCCGCATCCCGCGGCAGCACCTCCGGCTAGCCTCGGTCGGCCATGCCCGAGTTCATCTTCACCATGCAGCGCCTCACCCGGGTGCACCCGCCCGACAAGGAGGTGCTCTCCGACGTGACGCTGGCCTTCTACCCGGGCGCCAAGATCGGCGTGCTGGGCGCCAACGGCGCCGGCAAGTCGACCCTGCTGCGGATCATGGCCGGCCAGGACACGGAGTTCCGGGGCAAGGCCGACCTCGCCGAGGGCGCCACGGTGGGCCTGCTCGAGCAGGAACCCCAGCTGGACGAGAGCAAGGACGTGCGCGGGAACGTCGAGGACGGCGTCCGGCCGCTGCTGGACATGCTCGACCGCTTCAACGAGCTGGCGGCCAACTACTCGGAGGAGACCGCCGACGAGTTCGCCGCTCTGCAGGAGAGGATCGACGCCGCCGACGCCTGGAACCTGGACACGCTGGTGGACTCGGCAATGGACGCGCTGCGCTGCCCGCCCGGGGACTCCAGCGTCGAGCACCTCAGCGGCGGCGAGCGCCGCCGCGTGGCGCTCTGCCGCCTGCTGCTCTCCCAGCCCGACCTGCTCCTTCTCGACGAGCCGACCAACCACCTGGACGCGGACTCGGTCGCCTGGCTCGAGCGCCACCTGCACGAGTACCCGGGCGCCGTGGTGGCGGTGACCCACGACCGCTACTTCCTGGATAACGTCGCCGGCTGGATCCTGGAGCTCGACCGCGGCCGCGGGATCCCCTTCCAGGGCAATTACTCGTCCTGGCTCGAGCAGAAGCGGGCTCGCCTCGCCCAGGAGGAGAAGCAGGAGTCCGCCCGCCAGCGCACGCTGGCCCGCGAGCTCGAGTGGGTGCGCATGAGCGCCTCCTCGCGCCTGACCAAGAACAAGGCCCGCCTCGCGCGCTACGACGCTCTGCTGGCCGAGGAACGCAACGCCAAGCTCGACTCCGTTGAGATTCACATCCCGGCGGGGCAGCGGCTGGGGGACGTGGTGGTGGAGGCCGAGGGCGTCAGCAAGGGCTACGGCGACCGCCTGCTGATCGATGACCTCTCTTTCAGCCTGCCGCGCGCGGGGATCGTCGGGGTGATCGGCGGCAACGGCGCCGGCAAGACCACCTTGCTGCGCATGATCACCGGGACCGAGCAGTCCGACTCGGGCATTCTGCGGGTGGGGGAGACCGTCGAGCTCTCCTACGTGGACCAGTCGCGCGACGCCCTCGACGGCGAGAAGACGGTCTGGGAGGAGATCTCAGGCGGCGACGAGAAGCTCTCCGTGGGCGAGCACACGATGAACTCGCGGGCCTATGTGTCGTCGTTCAACTTCAAGGGCTCCGACCAGCAGAAGAAGGTGGCCAAGCTCTCCGGCGGCGAGCGCAACCGCCTGCACATGGCCAAGCTGCTGCGCACGGCCGGCAACCTGCTGCTGCTCGACGAGCCCTCCAACGACCTCGACGTGGACACCCTGCGCGCGTTGGAGGAGGCGCTGCAGTCGTTCCCGGGCTGTGCGGTCGTGGTCTCGCACGACCGCTGGTTCCTGGACCGCGTCGCCACGCACGTCCTGGCCTTCGAGGGCGACTCGCAGGTGCGCTTCTTCGAGGGCAACTTCGAGGCCTACGAGGCCTGGCGGCGAGAGCGCCTGGGCGAAGAGGCGGATCGCCCGCACCGCATGACGTACAAGCGCCTGACGGCCGGGCGCAATTAGCGGTAACCGAACACGTGTTCGTCTGGGGTCCGGCATAGAATCGGTTATGTGAAGCAAGCCGACGAGCTGGTCGTCTCCGGCGCCCGCGAGCACAACCTCAAGGACCTCCATCTGCGCCTCCCGCGCAATGCCTTGGTGGTCATCACCGGCCTGTCGGGATCCGGCAAGTCCAGCCTCGCCTTCGACACCATCTATGCCGAGGGCCAGCGCCGCTATGTCGAGTCGTTGTCGGCCTACGCGCGCCAGTTCCTGGGCCAGATGGACAAGCCCGACGTCGACTCGATCGAGGGCCTCTCGCCGGCCATCTCCATCGACCAGAAGACCACCTCGCGCAACCCGCGCTCGACGGTGGGCACGGTCACCGAGATCTACGACTACCTGCGGCTTCTGTGGGCCCGGGTCGGGCACCCCCACTGCTACAACTGCGGCCGCCCGATCGCGGCGCAGTCGGCCGAGCAGATCGTCGACCAGATCATGACCCTCGAGGAGGGCGCCAGGTTCATGATCCTCGCCCCCGTCGTCCGGGGCCGCAAGGGCGAGTACGGCAAGCTGTTCGAGGAGCTGCGGACCGAGGGCTTCACGCGCGTGAAAGTCGACGGCGAGTTGCGCCGGCTCGAGGAGGACATCACCCTCGACAAGAAGTTCAAGCACGACATCTCGGTGGTGGTCGACCGGCTGGTGATGCGGCCCGACCTGCGTAAGCGGCTGGCCGACTCGATCGAGACCGCGGTCGGCCGGGCCGAGGGGATCGTCGACGTGGAGATGGTGGACAGCGGCGAGATCACCACCTATTCCGAGCGCTTCATGTGCCTGCACTGCGGCACCTCGATGCCCGAGCTGGAGCCGCGGATGTTCTCCTTCAACTCACCGCACGGGGCCTGCCCGCGCTGCACCGGCCTCGGCTCGCAGATGGAGATCGACCCGGACCTGATCGTGCCCGACCCGTCCCTGTCGCTGGCCGAGGGGGCGATCCTCCCGTGGTCCACCAGCGCCTCGCAGTACTACGGGCAGATCACGCAGGCGATCGCCGAGCGCTACGAGGTCGACCTGGACACCCCCTGGGAGGACCTCTCCGAGGACGTGCAGGACACCTACCTCTACGGCACCAACGGCGACCGGGTCTACGTCTCCTACCGCAACCGCTACGGCCGCCGGCGCTCCTACACCACGAGCTTCGAGGGCATCGTGCCCTCGCTGGAGCGCCGCTACCGGGAGACCGACTCCGAGTACTCGCGGGAGAAGATCGAGGAGTACATGACGATGAGCCCGTGCCCCGAGTGCCAGGGCGCGCGCCTGCGGCCCGAGTCGCTTGCGGTGAAGGTGGGCGGGATAGGTATCGACGAGCTCACCGACAAGTCGGCCCGTCGGGCGATCGAATGGTTCGAGCAACTCGAGCTGTCGGAGACCGAGCACCAGATCGCGCGGCTGATCTTGCGCGAGATCGACGAGCGGCTGCGCTTTCTCGCCAACGTCGGGGTCGGCTACCTGTCGCTGGAGCGGGCCGCCGCCACGCTGTCGGGTGGCGAGGCCCAGCGCATCCGCCTGGCCACCCAGATCGGCTCCTCGCTCGTCGGGGTGCTCTACATCCTCGACGAGCCCTCGATCGGCCTCCACCAGCGCGACAACGAGCGGCTGATCTCGACTCTCAAGCGCCTGCGCGACCTCGGCAACACGGTGCTCGTCGTCGAGCACGACGAGGGGACGATGCTCTCCGCCGACCACATCGTCGACCTCGGGCCGGGCGCGGGGGAGCACGGCGGCAAGCTGGTGGCAGAGGGCACGCCGGAGGACGTGATGGCGGTCGGCGAGTCGCTGACCGGCCAGTACCTGTGCGGCCGCCGGGAGATCGCCGTGCCGAACAAGCGGCGCCGCCCGAGCGGGCACATCAGCGTGCAGGGCGCCTCGCAGCACAACCTGCGCGGAATCGACGTCAAGGTGCCGCTCGGCGTGTTCACGGCGGTGACGGGGGTCTCAGGCTCGGGCAAGTCGACCCTGGTCAACGAGGTGCTCTACAAGGCGGTCGCTAACCGGCTGCACAGGGCCAAGCAACGGCCGGGTGCCCACAAGCGCATCGACGGCCTCGACCAGGTCGACAAGATCATCAACATCGACCAGTCGCCGATCGGGCGCACGCCGCGGTCGAACCCGGCGACCTACATCGGGCTGTTCGACCACATCAGGGAGCTGTTCTCCAAGACCCAGGAGGCCCGCGCCCGCGGCTACAAGCCTGGCCGCTTCTCGTTCAACGTCAAGGGCGGGCGTTGCGAGGTCTGCCGCGGCGACGGCCAGATCAAGATCGAGATGCACTTCCTGCCGGACGTCTACGTGCCCTGCGAGCAGTGCGACGGCAAGCGCTACAACCGCGAGACGCTCGAGGTCCGCTTCAAGGGCAGGACGATCTCCGACGTGCTCGAGATGCCCGTCCGCGAAGCGGTCGAGTTCTTCGAGAACATCCCGAAGATCAAGCGCCGGGTACAGGCGCTGAACGACGTCGGGCTCGGCTACGTGCGGCTCGGTCAGCCGGCTACGACGCTGTCCGGCGGCGAGGCCCAGCGGGTGAAGCTGGCCTCCGAGCTGTCGAAGGTGGCGACCGGCCGGACCCTCTACATCCTCGACGAGCCCACGACCGGCCTGCACTTCGCCGACGTCCAGCGCCTGCTGGAGATGCTCGACCGCCTCGTGCAGGCCGGCAACACCGTGGTCGTGATCGAGCACAACCTCGACGTGATCAAGACGGCCGACCGCGTCATCGACATGGGTCCCGAGGGCGGCGAGGAGGGCGGCCTGGTGGTCGCCCACGGCACGCCAGAGCAGGTGGCCGGCACCGGTGGGTCGTACACCGGCGGCTTCCTGGCGGAAATCGTCGAGCCGAAGGTGCGAAAGTCGCGCCGGCGGTTCGCGGCGGCGGCCTGAGAGCCGCGAGCACACATCTCCCGGCCGAAGGGTCCGTCAGCGGACTGAGGGCTTCTCCGGCGGAGTGCACCCGTCCACCGGTTGAGGTCTGAAAGTCTGCCGGGCGTGGACGCCCTGAGGCTCTATGTCCAGAAGTGGCGCTGGTATGAGCGCAACTCGCTGCCCTGGAACCGCCTCGCGATCCATCGCGAGTTCGCCCGCCGCAGCGCGTTCGTGCGCTGGCCGGTGCAGGGAAACGTCCTCGAGTCCTTCCGCGCCGGTCGTCTGGAGATCGGCGAGCACAGCCTGCTCGAGCCAAACGTCTGGCTCACGACCGGCGACTCCGGCAGCATCCGGATCGGCGGCGACACCTTCCTCAACATCGGGGTGATGGTCGCCTCGGTCGAGCTGGTGGAGATCGGCTCCCACTGCATGTTCGCCAACGGCTGCTTCGTCACCGACGGCAACCATCGCTTCGACGACTTCGACACCCCGGTCACCTGGCAGGGGTTCTCCACCAAGGGCCCGACCCGCATCGGTGACAACGTCTGGTGCGGCGCGAACGTCGTGATCACCAGCGGTGTCACCATCGGCGAGCGCTGTGTGATCGGGGCCAACAGCGTGGTCAACGAGGACCTGCCGCCGTACTCGGTGGCGGCCGGCGCGCCCGCCAAGGTCCTCAAGCGACTATCTGAATGACTACGCGGCGGTCGCGAGGCCGGTCGTCGAAGTCGACCAGCACCAGCTGCTGCCAGGTGCCGGTGACCAGCCGCCCTTCGCGCAGCGGGACGGTCTCCGAGGGGCCGACGATCGCCGCGCGTATGTGGGCGTGGGAGTTGGTGTCGGCGTTGAGCCGGTTGTGCTCGTAGTCGCCTCTCCTGGGGATAAGGCGGTCGAGCACCGCGCGCAGGTCGTGCAGTCCACCGGGTTCGAACTCCATGGCCGTGATCGCCGCGGTGGAGCCGGGGACGAAGAGGGAGACCGCGCCCTCGCGGGCGCCGGTCGATGCGACGAAGCGCTGGACACCATCGGTGAGGTCGATGACGTCACCGTCGCCCTGAGTGGAGAAGCGAAGCTCGCCGGTGTGGACGGCCACCGGCCGATCCTACGCGCCGGCCCTCGAGGGACCGGCGCGCCGGGACCGGTACGGACGGTCTTAGTTGACCGTACGCGCGTACATGAAGACGCTGAACTCAGCGTCGTCGGTCTTGCTGCCGTTGCTTGCGTCCTCGACGATCACGCGGAGCTTGATCTCGTTCTCGTTGGCCGTCGAGCGGCTGCGCACAACGGACACAACGGGCTCGAGTGTGGGCTGCGGATCGTTCACGATGCCGTTGACCGCGGACTTCTGGCCGCTGGTCGCGAACGAGAGGTCGTCGACGCTGTCCACCTTGACGAAGCGGCCCGTGCCGGTGTTCGCCCGGAAGGTGACGTCGTAGACGCCCTGGGCGATTCGCGCCACCGAGACGCCTGGGGGCGACGTCGCGGTCTGCTGGCCGCCGAAGTTCAGCACCCGGGGGGCGGCACCAGCGTCGATCGACGCATAGCCCTTCGGAATCGCCAGCAGCGCGTTCGTGTCGCGGTTCTTGATCGTGCCGGTCCTGCCGCCGCCGCCCTGGATGTCGGCGGTGGTGACGGCGTCGTTGACGATGTCGCGGCTGTGGATGGTGTTGGCGGCGTATGCCACTCCGCTCGTGGCCACGAACAGCGCCACCAGCGCGACCACCATTGCCGGCGACGGGCGCCGGCGAAGGATCCTTCGCATTGGGAGTTCCCTCCTAGTCGGGGTATTCCCGGTAACAACAGGGCCCGGATACCCAAGTCGCGGTCGCGCCGCACAGCGCCGCTGCGACGCTCGGCTCGTCGTGCCGGTCCTACAGGCTCGGCCCCCCCGTGAACGGCTCGCCGCTCGGCTCGAGCAGCGCCTGCAGCCGGTCGATCTCGTCGGGGGCCATGGTGTAGCCGTGGTCGGGCTCGGGGTACCGCCGCTTGCGCACATCCTCGGCGAAGGCCGACACCCCCGCGATCATCTGGTCCCGAATGTCCGCATAGCGCTTGACGAAGCGGGCGGCGTGGCCGTCGTAGATCCCGAGCAGGTCGTGGAACACGAGCACCTGGCCGTCCGTGGCGCCGCCGGCGCCGATGCCGATCACCGGGATCTCCATCCGGGGCATGAGCAGCTCGGTCAGCGCGCTGGGCACGGCCTCGAAGACGATCGAGAAGCAGCCCGCCTCCTGAAGCGCGACGGCGTCGCGAACCACGTCGAGCGCCCGCTCGGCGGTGCGGCCCTGCGAGCGATAGCCACCCAGGGCGGTCGCGGTCTGCGGCGTGAGGCCCACGTGGCCCATGACCGGGATGCCGGCCTCGGCGATCGCCCGCGCCCGCTGCACCGACGTCCCGCCGCGCTCGAGCTTGACCGCATCGCAGCCCGCCTCCTTGACGAAGCGCTGGGCGGTGGCGATGGCCTGCTCGTCGGAGACCTCGTAGGAGCCGAAGGGCAGATCTCCGACCAGGAAGGGCGTGGTCAGCCCCCGGCGCACGGCGGCGGCGAGCATCAGCAGCTCGTCCACGGTGACCGGAACCGTCGTGGGGTAGCCGAGCACGGTCATCGCGCCGGAGTCCCCGACCAGGACGACATCGACGCCGGCCTCCTCGGCGACCTGGGCGCTGGGGTAGTCGTAGGCGGTGACCATCGCCAGCGGCTCGCCCAACGCCTTCTTCTCGGCCAGCCGGGTGAGGGTCATCGGCCGACCCTTGCGCTCGGGTGCGTGGCTCATGACCCGAGCTCCCCGACCGCGCGCTTCAGTGGGACAACCGCGTCCTCCCCCTTCGCGGTCACGTCGACGATCGAGTTCGACTCGTTTACGTGCACGACGCGCGGTTCGTGGCCGGCTTCCAGCTCGGCCTCCTCGTACTCGGCGTAGGAGACCACGATCACCTTGTCGCCCGAGTGGACCAGGCGCGCGGCGGCGCCGTTCACACAGACCTGACCTGAGCCCGCGGCTCCGGCGATCGTGTAGGTCTCGAAGCGGTTGCCGTTGTCGATGTCGAGCACCTGGACCAGCTCGTGCTCGCGGATGTCGGCGGCCTCCAGCAGGTCGGAGTCCATCGTGATGGAGCCGACGTAGTTCAGGTCGCTTCCGGTCACCGTGGCCCGGTGCACCTTGGACTTGAGCATCGTCCTTCTCATGCCTTGCCTCCTGAGTGGTTATCGAGCGTGCGGTGCTCGGCCGGCCGACGCTCGGCCTGCGCTCCGGTCGCCAGCACGACGTTGTCGATGAGGCGGGCGCGCCCGACGCGGGCGGCCACCGCCAAGAGGGTTGAGCCGTTGACCGACTCGACGGGTGTGAGGTCCTCGGCCGAGCGCAGCTCCAGGTACTCGGGCTCGAGCCCCGCGGCCTCCAGCTCGGTGCGAGCCGCGGTCAGCACCGCGGCGGCGTCGAGCTCTCCGCGCGCCACGGCGGCCTCGGCCGCGCGCAGGGCGCCGTTGAGGCTGAGCGCCTGCCGGCGCTCGGGCTCCGACAGGTAGGTGTTCCGCGAGGACAGCGCCAGCCCGTCCGCGTCGCGCACCGTGGGCAGCACCTCGATCCTCACCGGGATGTCGAGGTCGCGCACCATGCGTCCGATGACCAGCGCCTGCTGGGCGTCCTTCTGGCCGAAGTAGGCGACCTGCGCCCCGGCCATGTTCAGCAGCTTGAGCACCACAGTGGCCACGCCCTCGAAGTGCTCGGGGCCGCGGCTCTCTCCCTCCAGGATCTCGGTGATCCCGGTGACGCGCACCGCGGTCGAGAAGCCGGCGGGGTAGACCTCCTCCAGCGGCGGGGCGAACAGCACGTCGGCGCCCTCGGCGACGAGCAGGGCGGCGTCGCGGCCCGCGTCGCGCGGATAGGCCTCCAGATCCTCGCCCTCGCCGAACTGAGCGGGGTTGACGAAGACCGAGACAGCGACCGTGTCGCACTCCTCGCGCGCGCGGCGCACGAGCGATAGGTGTCCCTCGTGGAGGGCGCCCATCGTGGGCACCAGGCCCACCGTGCCGGCGTCGCTGAGCGCGTCACGCAGCTCGGCCACGGTACGCACGGTGATCACGCCGGCATCTTCGCCAGCTCGCGGGTGTGTTCCACCAGGAGGTCGAAGAAGCGGACCAGCTCAGGGGCGGTCTCCGCAATGGCGGCGCGCTGTGCGGCCACGGTGGCCTCGTCGCCGCGGGCCACCGGGCCGGTCAGGGCTCGCTCGGGCCCCAGCGCCGCCCAGTTCTCGACCGTCTGGCGCACCAGCGGTGACAGCAGCTCCCGGGCTTGCGCGGGCTGGAGGTCGGCGCCCGCGGCGATGCGCTCGGCTGCCGCCTCGAGGGTGACCACGAAGTTGGAGGCCACCGAGGCGGCGGCATGGTAGGCGACGCGACCGCGGTCGTCGATCTCGAAGGACTTCATCCCGAGCGCGAGGGCCAGCTCCTCGGCCAAGGCGAGCGCGTCGGGGCTGGACCCGGCGATGGCGCAGCCCGCCCCCTGGAAGGCCTCGGGCCCCTCCTCGCCGGTGAACGTCTGCAGCGGGTGGAGGCCGAAGCCCTCGACGCCCGCGGGCTCCAGGGCCGTCAGCCGGGTGGCTCCGCTGGTGTGGCCCACGTAGGGCGCGGCGGCGGTCACGACCTCGGCAGCGGCCGGGATCTCGGAATCGGGGACGCAGAGCACGATCGCGTCGCCCGCGGGAACCTCGCCGCGACCCGCCGGGCCGTCGACCGTGAGGCCGGCTGCACGCAGCGCACGGCACAGCGACGTGCCGAGGCGGCCGGCGCCGACAACGCCCACGGAGGGGCGACTCGAAGAGCCTGTCCTGAGGTTCATGGGGCTGAGGTCCACTCCCGCACCCGCGGGTAGCGGCCTGTGACAGATGATATCGCCGCCTTAGACCGCATTTAGGATCAAGCCATGCCCGCGCCCGAAACCATGGCGCTGTTCGCCCTCGCGAGCCTGGCCCTGATCGTCTTCCCGGGGCCGTCGGTCCTATACATCCTGGCCCGCAGCTTCGAGGGAGGGCGGCGCGCGGGCCTGGTCTCCATGCTTGGGGTCGAGGCCGGCGGCCTGGTGCACGTTGCCGCTGCCACGCTGGGCCTGTCCGCGCTCCTGGCCTCCTCGGCCGTTGCCTTCGGGCTCGTCAAGTACGCGGGCGCGGCGTACCTGGTCTGGCTGGGTTTCAGCCGTCTGCGCAGCCGCGAGGCGCCCGAGCTGCCGCCGGCGCCGCATGGGCGGCTGTTTCGCCAGGGGGTCTTCGTGAACGTGCTCAACCCCAAGACGGCGCTCTTCTTCCTCGCCTTCCTTCCGCAGTTCGTGGATCCCGGCGCCGGGTCGGCGTCGCTGCAGGCCGCGGTGCTGGGGCTGGTGTTCGTGGGCATCGCGGTGGTGAGCGACGGCCTGTACGCCCTGGTGGGCGGCAGCGTGGCCGAGCGCATCCGCCGCAGCCCGGCCGTGCGGCGGCGGCTCGACCGCGCCTCGGGTGCGGTGCTCATCGGGCTCGGCGCCGTGGCCGCGCTCACCGGCTCGCGGCGAGCGGTGTGAGCGAGCGCCCGGCCGCGGAGCGGCGAGAGGACCTGATCGCGCTCATGCGGGAGATGCAGTCCCGGCACGAGTGCCCGCTGATCGCCACCCGCACCAAGCTCGTCTTCGGGGCGGGGAACGCCGACGCCGATCTGCTCTTCGTCGGCGAGGCCCCGGGCTTCTATGAGGACCAGCAGGGGCTTCCGTTCGTGGGGCGCGCGGGCAAGCTGCTCGATCAGTTGCTGATCGAGATCGGCCTCGACCGTCAGGCGGCCTTCGTGACCAACGTGCTCAAGTGCCGCCCGCCGGACAACCGCGACCCGGCGCCCGACGAGATCGAGATCTGCAAGCCCTACCTGTTGCGGCAGATCCAGCTGATCGAGCCCAAGGTGGTGTGCACGCTCGGCAACTTCTCGCTCAAGCTCCTGACCCGCTCGAACACGGGCATCACGCGCGTCCACGGGGTCCCCCAGGAGCACGAGCTTGGCGGCCGGGTCGTGCAGCTCTACCCGCTCTACCACCCCGCGGCGGCGCTTCGCGGAACGGCCGTGCTCGAGCAACTGCGCGAGGATTTCAGCCGCCTTCCGGACCTCATCGCCGCGCAGGAGCCGGTGCCTCAGCCGGAGCCCGCCCCCGAGCCGCAGCCGGATCCCGCCAGCCAGATGGACCTGTTCGGCTGATCACCGCGAGCTCAGGGGAGACCGAGGCCGCCGGGGCGCAGCTCGCGCGGGAGCTGGCCCCCGGAGACGTGGTGCTGGTGTCAGGCGAGCTCGGCTCGGGCAAGACGACCTTCGTGCGTGGAGCCTGTCGCGAGCTGGGGGTGCAGGGCCCTGTCACCAGCCCCACCTTCACGCTGGGCCAGCTGCTGCCCGGCGCCGGCGTGGAGGTCGCCCATCTGGACCTCTACCGACTGGGCTCGCTCGCCGACGAGGATCCCGGCGTGCTGGAGGACTACCTGACCCCGGAGCGCATCGGCTTCGTCGAGTGGCCGGAGATCGCCGAGCTCGCCGGGCTGCGCGTGGCGGCGCGCGTCCGTCTGGAGCATGGGGGCGGCGACCGGCGACGGCTGACGCTGACCAGGTGAACGTGATCGGCTTCGACACCTCCACCGCGGCCACGGCGGTCTGCGTCGAACGCGGGGACGGCGAGAGCTTCGAGTACGTCCCCGCCCCGGACGAGCTGGACGGCCGGCCGGGCCACGCCAGCGAGCTCCTTCCGCGCATCAGGAATCTCATGGACGAGGCCCAGCTGTGCTGGGACGAGCTCGACGCCGTCGGCGTGGGGGTGGGGCCGGGCGCGTTCACCGGGCTGCGCATCGGGGTCGCCACGGCCCGTTCGCTGGCGCTCGCCCGCGGGCTCGAGCTCAGGCCTGTGTCCTCGCTGCGGGCCCTGGCGGAGGGCATCGAACACCCCCTGCGGCTCCCGGCGATCGACGCGCGCCGCGGCGAGGTCTTCGGCGCGCTGTACGCCGACGGAGAGGAGCGCCTGGAGCCCGCGGCGCGCGCACCCGATGATCTGGCCGCGCACGCCGCAGGTGCACGGGCGGCGGGGACGGGGGCGTTACATTTTCGGGAGGCCCTCGAGGTGGCCGGCGCCACAGTCGAGCCCGACGGGTCGCCGGCCCACGTGGTCCGCGCCCTGAACGTGTGCCGGCTGGCGCGAAGGACCCCCGCGAGCTCGCCCGCCACCGTGCTCCCCTACTACCTGCGACTCCCGGACGCAAAGCCCCGATGACGCCACCGCTCGAGATCCGCCGCCTGGCCTACGCCGACCTGCCCGGCGTGATCGCCATTGAGCGCCGGGCCTTCCCGACGCCCTGGTCGCTGGCCATGTTCGTGCTCGAGCTCAGCAAGCCGTCGGGGATCTGCCTGGCCGCGCTGCGCGGTGACCGACTCGTCGGCTACCTGGTCTGCGCCCGCTACGACCAGGTCTGGCACCTCATGAACGTGGCCGTCGACGACCGCCTGCGACGCCAGCGCATCGGCACCGCACTGATCGAGCGGCTGTTCGAGCTCGCCGACGGCCCGGGCGAGCAGTACACGCTGGAGGTTCGGACCTCCAACAGCGCCGCCATCGACATGTACGGCCGCTTTGGCTTCCGCTCCTCCGGCCGCCGGCGCGCCTACTACCACGACAACCGCGAGGACGCCCTGATCATGTGGCGCACGGCGCCGGACCGGGCCGCCGCGTCCGCGGACGGAGCGCAGGCCGAGCGCTGGCCGGCCGAGCACCGCTCGGCCGCCGAGTGATCCTCGGGGTCGAGACAAGCTGCGACGACACCTGCGCCGCCATCGTGAGCGAGGCGGGGGAGGTGCTGTCGAACGTGGTCTCCTCGCAGGGCCTGGCGCACGCGCCGTTCGGAGGGGTGGTGCCCGAGGTGGCCTCCCGCCACCACCTGGAGTTGATGGACGTCGTGATCGCAGACGCTTTTACCCGCGCGGGGGCTGCTCTGAGCGACGTGGAGCGCGTGGCGGTCACGCGCGGCCCGGGTCTTATCGGCGCGCTGCTGGTCGGCGTCTCGGCGGCGAAGGCGCTGGCCGCCGCGCGTGAGCTGCCACTCACCCCCGTCGACCACCTGCACGGGCATGTGGTGGCCAGCACGCTCGGTTCGGAGCCGATCGAGCCGCCCTACGTCGTGCTGGTGGCCAGTGGAGGCCATACCTTCCTCGCGCGCGTGGACGAGCCGAGCACCTACGCGGTCCTCGGGCAGACCCTCGACGACGCCGCCGGCGAGGCGTTCGACAAGGGCGCCCGTCTGCTCGGCCTACCCTACCCCGGCGGGCCGCAGCTCGACCGCCTGGCCCGGGGCGGGAACCCGGAGGCGTTCGCCTTCCCGCGGGCCGCTCCGGGCGAAGGCCTGGACTTCTCCTTCAGCGGGCTCAAGACGGCGCTGCTCTACAAGCTGCGCGACGAGCCCGAGGCCGATCCCGCTGACCTCGCCGCCTCCTACCAGCGCGCCATCGTCGAGTCGCTGACCCGGCGCGTCGAGCAGGCGCTCGAGCGCGAGGGCCTGGAGCGGCTGGCGCTCGGCGGTGGCGTGGCGGCGAACTCCGAGCTGCGCGGTTCAGCCCGCTCGATGGGGGTATCGGTGTGGGTCCCGCCCGTGGACCTCTGCACCGACAACGCCGCGATGATCGCCGGGGCGGCGCGGTTCCTCGAGCCCGTCGCCTACCCCGGCTACCTGAAGCTCGACGCCGCCGCGCGCCTCGCATGACCCTCGTCAGGCTCTACGGCAAGCCCGGCTGCCACCTCTGCGACGACGCGCGCGAGGCGGTCCAGACCGTGCGCGCGGACGTCGGGTTCGAGGTCGAAGAAGTCGACATCACGCTCGATCCGGTGCTCGCGAACCGGCTCGGGGAGCGGATTCCGGTGGTCACGATCGACGGCTTGGAGGTGTTCGAGTACTTCGTCGACGCGGGGGAGCTCCGCAGGCGCGTCGGTATGGTTCGACCGTGAGCTTCCAGGAGCCCGCCGCGGGCGCTCAGGGGCTGATCGACGGCAACTCCGAGCGGCTCTCGCTGGGGGTGGCCGCGCGCCTCTCGCGCTATCTCCAGGTGCTGACACAGGCCCGCAAGATGGGCAAGCAGACCATCTCCTCCCAGGAGCTGGCCGACTACACGCACGTGAACTCGACGCAGATCCGACGCGACCTGTCGGGGTTCGGCAAGTTCGGCAAGCGCGGGGTGGGCTACAACGTCGACTCGCTGCATTCGCAGATCCGCAAGATCCTGCGGACCAGCGGGCAGCACAACATCGCGCTGTTCGGCGCCGGCCACCTGGGCCAGGCGATCGCCGGCTCGGCGGTGTTCGCCGACCACGGCTTTCGCATCGTCGCCCTTTTCGACACCGACCCCGGCCGGATCGGCACACGCGTCGGGGAGAACCTGACGGTGCGCACCTACGACGACCTCGAGACCGTCATTCGCGACGAGGACGTGGTGGTGGGCGTGCTGGCGGTTCCCACCGAGGCGGCCCAGAGCGTGGCCGACGACCTGGTCGAGGCCGGCGTGCGGATCATCTTCAACTACTCGGAGGCGCTGCTCCAAGTGCCGCCGGAGGTCACGGTCCATACCTCGAGCCCGGCGGTCGACCTCCTGTACGCGCTGTACTTCTACCTCACCTAGCCCATGACGATCGACATGGCCAAGGCACGCGAGGTCTTCGAGGCCTCCGAGGACTTCACGGTGGGCCTCGAGGAGGAGTTCGGGATCGTCGACCCCTCGACGCTGGCGCTGGACAACCGCTACGCGGAGCTCTCGGCGGCCGCGCTGGACGACCCCGTGCTGGCCGACTCGGTGGCGGGCGAGCTGATCGAGTCCGAGATCGAGATCCGCTCCGGCCGGGGGGCGACCTTCGGCGAGGCGGTGCAGCAGCAGGAGGCCGCGCGGCCGCGGCTGTTCGCCCTCGCGGAGGACCACGGCGCGCAGCTGGTGGCCACGGGCACGCACCCGTTCAGCCCCTGGCAGGACCAGCGCATCATCGACACCGAGCACTACCAGCGCCTGAACGCGGACCTCGGCTACGTGGCGTGGCGCAACAACACCTTCTCGCTGCACGTGCACATCGGGATCAAGGGCGCGGACCGGGCGATCGCGGTGTGCGACCGCTTGCGGCCGATCCTGCCTGAGCTGCTGGCCATCTCGGCCAACTCGCCCTTCCTCGACGGGCGCGACTCGGGCCTGCACTCCGTGCGAAGCCAGATCTTCACCAAGAGCTTCCCGCGCTGTGGGATCCCCGACCACTTCGGCAGCTGGCAGGCCTACGCGGACTACGTCGACTTGCTGGGCAGGACCGGCTCGCTCATCGAGCACACGCAGCTGTGGTGGAGCGTGCGGCCGCACCCCGCCTTCGGCACGGTCGAGGTCCGCATCTGCGACGCCCAGTCGTCGGCCGGCGAGTCCACCGCTCTGGCCGGGCTGATCACCGCCTGTGCGGCGCAGTCGGCACTCGACTACGACGAAGGAGTCGCCTTCACCGACCCGCCGCCGCGACTGGTGGAGGAGAACTTCTGGCGGGCCATCCGCCACGGGCTCGACGGCCGCATGATCGACCTCGAGCGCGCCGAGGAGTTCCCGGCCGCGGCGCTGGGCGACCGACTGCTGGCCTGGACGGCCCCGGCCCGCGGCGCGCTGGGGCTCGATCCCGCGCTGCCGAGCCGCAACGGCGCCCAGCGCCAGCGGGCCGCGCTTGCCGAGGGGGCGACCATCGAGGACGTCTTCGCCTCCGAGGTCGAGCTCAGCCGCGATACCTATGCACGCGAGGAGGTCAGGACATGAGTGCCCAGGAGCCGTCCGAGGAGGAGATGCGCGAGGCGCTGAAGCAGCTGCGCGTCAGCGACGTGCTGCTTCAGACAGTGGTGACGCTGGTCAACCTGACCGGCCGCCGGCTGACAGCAGAGGGCGAGAAGGACCTCGAGCAGGCCCATGAGGGCATCGAGGCCGTGCGGGTGCTGCTGCCCCTCTGCCCGCAGGACGAGCTGGCCCCGATCCGAGATGCCCTCAGCCAGCTCCAGATGATCTACGTCCGCGAGACGGGAGGCGAGGCCGGGCCGGAGGCGCCGCAGGCCGAGCAGGGCCAGCCCTCGCCGGAGGCCGAGGAGCCCAAGCCACCGGATCAGCCCTCCAGGATTTGGACGCCTCCGGGGAGCTAGAACCCTCGAGTTCGCAGAGCTCGGCCGGCCAGCCCCCGGCCCGCGCTCCGGAACCGGTAGGGGTCTTCGGCGGGTCGGGCTTCTACCGCTTCCTCGACGACGTCGAGGAGGTGGCGGTGGACACGCCCTACGGGCCGCCCTCGGCCCGGATACGCATCGGCGAGATCGAGGGCCGTCGGGTGGCCTTCATGCCCCGCCACGGCGACGAGCACCAGCTGCCCGCCCACCGGGTCAACTACCGGGCGAACCTGTGGGCCATGGCCGACATCGGCGTGCGCCGGCTCATCGGCCCGTTCGCCTGCGGCTCGCTGACCGCCAAGCTCCCGCCCGGCAGCTTCGTCGTTGTCGACCAGTTCGTCGACCGCACCTCCGGCCGCGAGGACACCTTCTACGACGGCCCGCAGACCACCCATGTGGCCGCCGCCGACCCCTACTGCCCCGACCTCGGGCGGGTCCTCGCCCAGGCCGGGGACGTGGTGAACGGCGGGACCGTCGTGGTCATCCAGGGCCCGCGCTTCTCCACACGCGCCGAATCGCGCTGGTTCGCCGACTCGGGGTTCGACCTCGTGAACATGACCCAGTACCCCGAGGCCTGGCTCGCCCGCGAGCTGGAGCTCTGCTACGCGGGCCTGGGCTTGGTCACCGACTACGACGTCGGGATGCACGGGGTGGAGGCGGTCACTGCGGAACAGGCGTTCGGTGTCTTCGCCGACAACCTCGCTAGACTCCGCGCGCTCTTGTTCCGAGCGGTCCCGATGGTCGGGCCGCAGCCTCAGGACGTCTGCGCCTCTGCTCTCACGAGCGCGATCGTCCACTAAGCCCTCCGGAGGACTCACAGTTGACTGAATTCCTGACCGACTACGGCGTGATCATCGCGCTCGTCTGCGCCGCCGCCGCCGTGGTCTATGGCGTGCTCACGACCCGCTGGCTGCTGGCCAAGTCGCCCGGCAACGAGGAGATGCAGTCGCTCTCGCTCGCCGTGCAGGAGGGAGCGCGCGCCTACCTGACCCGCCAGTACCAGATCATCGGCATCGTCGCCGTGGTCCTGGCGGTGACACTGGCCATCGCGGTCGACGTCCGCACCGCGATCGGCTTCCTCATCGGCGGCTCCTTTTCCGCGGCGGCCGGCTTCATCGGCATGAACGTGTCGGTACGGGCCAACGCCCGGGTGGCGGAGACCGCCCGGGGCGGCGTGGCGCCGGCGCTGCAGGTGGCGTTCAAGGGCGGTGCCATCACCGGCATGCTGGTGGCGGGGCTCGCCCTGCTGGGCGTGGCGGGCTACTACGGGGTCCTGCAGCTGTTCGACGTCGACAGGAAGGACGCCATCGATGCCCTGGTGGGCCTCGGCTTCGGCGGCTCGCTGATCTCCGTGTTCGCTCGTCTGGGCGGCGGCATCTTCACCAAGGCCGCCGACGTGGGCGCTGACATCGTCGGAAAGATCGAGGCCGGCATCCCCGAGGACGACCCGCGCAACCCGGCCGTGATTGCCGACAACGTCGGCGACAACGTGGGCGACTGCGCGGGCATGGCGGCCGACCTCTTCGAGACCTACGCGGTCACCGCCGTCGCCGTGATGCTGCTCGGCGTCCTCACCTTCAACCAGCTCGGCGAGGTGGCCGTGTATCCGCTGGTTATCGGCGGCGTCTCCATCCTTGCGTCGATCATCGGCACCTTCGCGGTGCGCAGCAGCACGGGCAATGTGGAGCGCGCTCTGTACCAGGGCCTGATCGTCTCGGGCCTCATCGCGGCGGTCGCCTTCCTTCCCGTGACGCTGTGGCTCATGGATGACCTCAGCGTCCAGGCCAGCGCCTCCGCTCTGCTGAAGGGCGGCGCCGAGGGCGCGTCGGGCATCGACTTCTACATCTGCACCCTCATCGGCATCGCCGTCACCGCGGGGCTGTTCGTCATCACCGACTACTACACGTCGACCCGCTTCCGGCCGGTGCGCACGACCGCGCGGGCGTCGCAGACCGGTCACGCGACCAACATCATCCAGGGGCTGGCGCAGGGCTTCCAGTCCACGGCGCTGCCGGCGATCCTGATCGCGCTCGGAATCCTGTTCGCCAACGAGCTGGGCGGCATCTATGGCATCGGCGTGGCGGTCATGGCGCAGCTGTCGCTGACCGGCCTGATCGTGGCGCTCGACGCCTTCGGCCCGATCACCGACAACGCTGGCGGCATCGCCGAGATGGCCGAGCTGCCCGAGGAGGTGCGCAACGTCACCGACCCCCTCGACGCGGTCGGCAACACCACCAAGGCCGTGACCAAGGGCTACGCGATCGGCTCGGCCGTGCTGGCGGCGCTCGTGCTGTTCGCGGCCTTCATCGAGGAGCTGCGCGCAGAGGCGGGAGGCACGGCGACGAACTTCGACATCTCCCAGCCGGAGGTCCTCATCGGGCTGCTGATCGGCGGCATGATGGTCTACCTCTTCGCGGCGCTTTCGATCGAGTCCGTCGGGCGCGCCGGGGGCGAGGTTGTCGAGGAGGTGCGCCGGCAGTTCAAGGAGAAGCCGGGGATCATGGACCGCACCGAGAAGCCCGACTACGCAAAGGCGGTCGCGATCGTGACCGCCACGGCTCAGCGGGAGATGATCATCCCCGCGCTGATCCCGATCGTGGTGACGGTGGTGGTCGGCCTCCTGTCCGCCCAGGCGCTCGGCGGCCTGCTCATCGGCGTGATCGTGGTGGGCTTCTTCGCGGCGGTCTCGATGACCGCCGGCGGCGGCGCCTGGGATAACGCCAAGAAGCTGATCGAGGACGGCGAATTCGGGGGCAAGGGGTCCGAGGCACACGAGGCCTCGATCACCGGCGATACCGTGGGCGATCCTTACAAGGACACCGCGGGCCCGGCGATCAACCCGATGATCAAGGTCGCCAACATCGTGGCGATTCTCATCATCCCGTTCCTGGTCTGATACTCGACTCACTTGGCTCCGGCCGCTCGGTGGGGCGTCCGGGGCGGCTTCGCTCCTCAGGAGGCGGGACTGCGCCTCCCTCGGAGCAAAGCCGCCCCGTCCGCCTCTCGGCAGGGTCACACTCCTCGGGCGGGGTCACACTCTTCGGGAGGCGGGACTTGAGCCTCCCTCGGAGCAAAAGCCGCCCCGTCCGCCCCTCGGCAGGGTCAGTTCTTCGAAAGGGCTCGCTCTGGGGATTGCAGCTCGTCCGCGATCGCGCCCAGGCCGAAGCCGCGCAGCGCGTCCTCGTCGGCCGGATCGACCGGTGAGCGGGGCGATGCCGCCAGCTGCTCGCGGAAGCGGTGGGCGGCCTCGGGCTGGGCGCCTGGGCCGTCGAGGCGGTAGCGCGGAGGCAGCATCGGCCCGAAGAGCCACGGCTCGGAGAGGTCGGGTCGGGCGACCAGGTCCGGCGCCACGCCGAGCTCCTCGGCCAGCGTGAACGCGAGGGCGTTGTGAGGGTCGAGCGGCGGCCGGGGCTTGGCAATCAACTCGCGCATGTGCGCCTCGTCGGGAAGGGGCACCTCCCCGGCGAACACGCCCACGATCCAGCGGGCCTGTAGCTCTAGCAGCGGGAAGTACGGGCCCTGCGCCAGGTACTGGCCCATTACGCCGAAGCCGGGCAGGTCGGGATGCAGCGTTCGCTGGTAGAGAGCGAGGTCGGGCCCGAGCACACCCCACACCTCGTCGTCCAGGTATGGGATGTCGACGTCGTAGCCGGTTGCGCAGACGATGGCCTCGACCGTCTCCTGTGAGCCGTCGGTGAAGGTCACGGTCCGGTCGTCGATCCCGGCGATTCCGGGCCGGCAGGTGATGCTCCCGTCGGCGACCTGCGCGAGGTAGTCCTGGCACAGCGAGATGCCGGCGGCGAAGAAGTCGGGGTCGGGCCGCGGCGCGCCGAAGTCGGCCGGGTCCCCGGCGACGCGCAGGACCTTCTCCCGCAGCACGCGGCCCACCTCCTCCCGCGGGAGCCCGCGACGCTGGAGCGCGCCGAACATCGTGTACCACTCCCAGTCCGACGAAACGCTGTCGACGACCTTGCTGATCACGTAGCGCGGCTTGCGGAACCCGGAGACCACAGGGGCAACGCGGGCGAGATCCGAGGCAATCTCCAGCCCGCTGATGCCGTTGCCGTACACGAGCGTGGGCCGGTCGGCGAAGGCGTCCGCGCCGGGGTAGTCGAAGGCGTGCAGCAGCTCGCCCCCGAAGCCCTCGAGCGACCGGAGCGAGCAGGGCTTGGAGAAGCGCCCCGAGGCCACCACCACGCCGTCGAAGGGCTCGCCGTCCACCGTCCAGCTTGGCGCGACCCGGCGCACGCGCGCGTTTAGCCGGATGCGGTCGGTCACCCCGAAGTGCGCGGCGTAGTCGCGCAGGTAGGCGTGGATCTGGAGGGCGGTGGGGTGGAGGGGGTGCTCGGCGGGCGCCGGGAAGTCCGAGAAGGCGGTCATGGCCCGACTCGTGTTGGTGCGCATCCCCGGCCACACCCCGCTGTAGGGGGCGCGAGTGCTCCACTGGCCGCCGAGGTCGTCCCCGGCCTCGAAGACCGTGGTGTCGAAGCCGGCCTCGAGCGCATGCTTTGCCACGGCGAGCCCGCTGGGCCCGGCGCCGATGACGGCTATCCGGCCGCCCGAAGGAAGCATCGTGGGCCAAGCTAGCCCATATCCGGCCGCCCCGGGGGCCGCGCAGCGGAGGCTTATCGGGCGGCCGGGGCCCAGCCCACTGATCGGGGCGCCCATCTGCGTCGTAGTACTGGGCGTGCTCGACTCACGCAAGCTCACCCTTGCCTTCGCCACAGGCCGCGGCCTGTTCGGCGTCGGCCTGCTCGCCGTCCCCGAGCGTCTCGCGTCGGGCTGGATTCCCGACGATCACTCGCGTCCTCAGACACAGATGATCGTGCGCGGGATCGGGGGCCGCGGCATCGCGCTCGCCGGCGGAACGGTGAGGGCGGTGCTCTCGGAGGAGGACACGCGGCCGTGGCTCCTTGCCGCCGTGGCCTCCGACACGTCGGACATCCTCGCCTCGCTGCTCGCCGGTGACGC
>Ga0126307_10000275_pt1 | contig 33521 bp, 21 predicted proteins | sample Plot28_FD_89955 | JGI IMG/M metagenome (GOLD analysis project Ga0126307, IMG submission 89955) | Serpentine soil microbial communities from UC McLaughlin Reserve, CA, USA - Plot28 | ecosystem: Environmental > Terrestrial > Soil > Grasslands | place: USA: UC McLaughlin Reserve, Lake County... | reverse complement strand
CATGGTCCGCAACACCTACATCTATCCGCCCGAGCCGAGCATGCGGATCGTGGCGGACATCATCGCCTTCACCGCCGAGCACATGCCCCGGTTCAACTCGATCTCGATCTCCGGCTACCACATGCAGGAGGCCGGGGCGACGGCGGTCCAGGAGCTCGCCTTCACGATCGCCGACGGGCGCGAGTACGTACGCTACGCCCGCGACCGGGGCCTGAGCATCGATGCGTTCGCCATGCGCCTGTCGTTCTTCTTCGCCATCGGCATGAACTTCTTCATGGAAGTGGCGAAGCTGCGGGCGGCTCGCCTGCTGTGGCACCGGGTGATCTCGCAGTTCGACCCGCAGGACCCGCGCTCGGCGATGCTCCGCACGCACTGCCAGACGAGTGGCGTCTCGCTGACCGAGCAGGACCCGTACAACAACGTGGTCCGCACGGCCGTCGAGGCCATGGCCGCAGTGCTGGGCGGCACCCAGAGCCTGCACACGAACAGCTTCGACGAGGCGCTGGGCCTGCCCACCGACTTCTCGGCCCGCATCGCGCGCAACACCCAGCTGATCCTCGCCGAGGAGACCGGCATCCCCCATGTCGTCGACCCCCTGGCCGGGAGCTACTACGTCGAGGCCCTGACCCGGCAGCTCGCCGACGAGGCGTGGGCGCTCGTCGAGGAGGTCGAGTCGCTCGGCGGCATGACGAAGGCCGTGGCCTCGGGCATGCCCAAGCTCCGCATTGAGGAGTCGGCCGCCCGTCGCCAGGCCCGGGTGGACCGGGGCGAAGAGGTCATCGTCGGCGTGAACAAGTACCAACCGTCGAACCCCGAGCACGTCGACGTGCTGGCGATCGACAACTCGGAGGTGCGCCGGTCGCAGATCGCCCGCCTCGAGCGGGTCCGGGCGTCCCGCGACGAGCAGGCGTGCGGGGCCGCCCTCGCCAGGCTCACCGCCGGGGCGAAGGGCACCGAGAACCTGCTGGCCCTGTGCGTCGACGCCGCCCGGGCCCGGGCCACGGTCGGCGAGATCAGCGACGCGATGGAGACGGCGTTCGGCGGGCGCCACAAGGCCGAGATCCGCTCGATCCACGGCGTCTACGGCGCGGCCTACGAGGGCGACGCCACGTTCGCCGCCGTGCAGGCCGAGGTGGCGGCGTTCGGGGAGCAGGAGGGGCGCCGGCCCCGCATGCTCGTCGTCAAGATGGGCCAGGACGGCCACGACCGCGGCGCCAAGGTGATTGCCAGCGCGTTCGCCGACATCGGCTTCGACGTGGACGTCGGCCCGCTGTTCCAGACGCCGGCCGAGGCCGCCCGCGACGCCGTCGACAACGACGTGCACGTCGTCGGCGTGTCGAGCCAGGCGGCGGGGCATCTCACGCTCGTGCCCCAGCTCGTCGCCGAGCTACGGTCCCTGGGCGCCGGGGACGTGGTCGTGGTGTGCGGCGGCGTCATCCCACCCCAGGACTACCCCGCGCTCCGGAAGGCCGGCGTGGCCGCCATCTTCGGGCCGGGCACGAACATCCCCGAGGCCGCCCGCACGGTCCTCGGCCTCCTGAGCGGGCGCCGCCCGGCGGCCTGATCGCCGGCGGCCCGACCGCCGGGTGGCCCGCTCGCCGGGCGGCCCGCTCGGGTCGCTCGACCCGGCGTCAGCAGATCGCCGCCGACAGACCGGCGTCGTCGCCGCCAGGGCCACCGCCCGGGACCGTGGCGACGATGCGGGGTTGCCGCTTGACGGGACGGGCGCCGGACGGTTCGCTCGGGGGGCGCGCTCCCGAGCGCGAGGTCAGCGGCGACGATGAGCGGGTCCGGCACCGTCGAACCCGTCGGAGGACCATGGCGACGTCGACGACACGCAGCCTGCTCGCCGCCCTGGCGCTCGTGGCGGGGGCGACCGCGGCGGCAGCGGTGTCGTCCGGACCTGCGGCCGCCGGCGACGCGCCCACCACGCACACCGGCGCGGCCGACGTGGACCCCGACCGGCCCGCCAGCCCGTTTTGGGTCGAGCGGGTCATCGCGGAGGCCGACATCGTGCGCGAGCTGCAGTTCCCGGTGCTTCTCGGCGCCGAGTTCGCCGACACGTTCGGGGCGTGCCGGGGCGAGCACTGCGAGCGGAGCCACCGGGGCAACGACCTCTTCGCCCCCAAGCTGCGCCCGCTCGTCGCCGCCCGCAGCGGGACCGTCACGTGGCTGCGCACCGACACCGCGGGCACGGCCGGCAACGGCGTGGCCATCACCGACGCCCAGGGCTGGCGCTACCTGTACCTGCACGTCAACGACGACTCACCGGGCAGCGACGACGGCGCCAACCCGGCGACGTGGCGGTTCGGGCCGGGCATCGAGCTGGGAGCCGAGGTCGAGGCCGGCCAGCTGATCGGCTACCTGGGCGACTCCGGCAACGCCGAGACCACGCCGCCCCACCTGCACTTCGAGCTGCGCACGCCCTACGGGTTCGACATCGACCCGTTCCCGAGTCTCGTGGCCGCGGTCGCCGCAGCGACACGGCCCAGCTGACCGCCGGGGCCACCGGGAAGCGGAATCGAACCACCGTCATCCGGGCCGGCTCTCCGGGCCGCGATGACGCCCGTTCGACGCCGGCGCCCGGCCGGCCGGCGGGGCGCCGGGGGGCCGGCGCCGCGCTCCTATGCTGGCGCCATGTCGCCCCGCCACGGCCGCCGTCCGGGTCGCCGTCCGCGGGGCGCCGGCCCCCGGGGCGACCGGTCCTCGTGAGCACGCCGACGGCCGCCACGCTGGCTGACCAGGTCACCGCCGGCGACAGGAGGGCCTTGGCCCGGTCGATCACGCTCGTCGAGTCCACCCGTGCCGACCACCGCGCCGAAGCCGCGGACCTGCTCGACGCCCTGCTTCCGGCGACCGGCAAGGCGATCCGCGTCGGCATCACCGGCACGCCCGGCGCCGGCAAGTCGACCTTCATCGAGGAGCTCGGCGCCCGCCTCACCGCGGACGGCCGACGGGTGGCCGTGCTCGCCATCGACCCCTCCAGCCGGCGCAGTGGCGGGTCGATCCTCGGCGACAAGACCCGGATGGAACGCCTGGCCCGCAACCCCGACGCGTTCATCCGCCCGTCGCCGTCGGCCGGCACGCTCGGCGGCGTCGCCCGGCACACCCGCGAGGCGGCGCTCGTGTGCGAGGCCGCCGGCTTCGACGTGATCGTGATCGAGACCGTCGGCGTGGGCCAGTCCGAGGTCGCCGTCGCGGACATGGTCGACTGCTTCCTGCTGCTGGCCGCCCCCGGAGGCGGGGACGAACTCCAGGGCATCAAGCGCGGGATCATGGAGCTCGCCGACCTCATCGTCGTCAACAAGGCCGACGGCGACCTGCTGCCGGCCGCGAACCGGGCCGTGTCCGACTACCGCCACGCCGCGCACCTGCTGCGCCCCAAGCACCCGGGGTGGGAGGTGCCGGTGCTCGCCGTCTCGGCCCTCCAGGGTGCCGGCATCGACGAGGTGTGGGCGGCTGTCGAGCACCTCGAGGATCACCTGCGCGCCGGCGGGGCGCTCGACCGCCTGCGCGCCGGCCAGTCGCTGGCCTGGATGTGGGACGAGATCCGTGAGCAGCTGGCCGAGTCGTTCCGGTCCGACGACCGGGTGGCCGAGCAGTGGGGCGCGATCGAGACCGAGGTCCGGTCCGGTCGACGCTCCCCCACCTCCGGCGCCCGCCACCTCCTCGCCGCCCACGGCGAGGCCCTCGTCCCACCCGCCCCCACGTCCCCGGAGCCGACATGAAGCCTCCCCCGTGGTCCGCCGCCCGCGAGCTGGCCGGCCTGCCGCCCAAGGAGGTCGCCCGCCGGGTGGCAGGGGCCGCATACCGGCGGGCCGGCGCGCTGGGCGCCCGGGTGCTCGGCGGCGACGGATTCCCGCCCGTCGACCCCGAGGACGCCCCGCTGCCCGATCCGGGCGTGCCACCGTGGGAGCCGCTGCCCGCGGCCGGCCGGGCGCAGTGCCCGGTGTGCCGCTGGTGGGGCGACTTCTTCGAGGGGCGCCAGCACGTCGAGCTGTCCATCTGCCCGGGCTGCGGGGCCAACGGGCGGGACCGGTTCCTCCACTGGTGCCTGCGCCGGCGGGTCGACCTGCACGCCAGCCTGCGGGTCATCGAGTGCAGCCCCCGCCTCGGCAGCACGTACCGGGCGGCCATGTCGACGTGGTTCTTCTACCGGACGAGCGACTTCGACCTGCGGGCCCACCGCGGCAACCTGCAACTCGACCTGCAGGCCATCGACCTGCCCGACGCCGGCCTCGACGTGATGCTGTGCGCCCACGTGCTCGAGCACGTGCCCGACACCGACAAGGCTCTCGCCGAGCTGCGCCGGATCATGGCCCCCGGCGGCCACCTGCTGCTGCAGGTGCCGGTGCTGCAGGCCCGCACGGCCCCGCCGGCGACCCCGGAGTTCCACGGCGACGACACGCCGGTGTTCTGGCGCTTCGGCTTCGACCTGACGGCCCGGCTCCGTGCCGCCGGCTTCCGCACCGACCTGCTCTGCACCGAGTCCCTGGCCGAGGCCGTGGCCGCCGGCGAGAACCCCTGGCGCGAGTGGTCCGGCGAGTTCGACCTGCCGGACCTGCTGGCCGGAGCGGTCGCGGACGACCTGGTGGTCGTGGCCGACCGACGCGAGTCGACCCGCCTCGGCATCGACCCGGGTTACATGTACCTGACCTGGGACTGCGTCCCCGCTTGAGCCCAGGCGTCAGCGGCCGACGGGAGAGCGTCGCGCCGGCCTCAGCGGGCGACGGGGGGAGCGTCGCGCCGGCCTCAGCGGGCGAGGGCGGCCAGCTCGGCCCGCACGCTGGTGACGAAGGGTTCCCAGCCGAAGTCGGCGGCCCGTTCGCGGGCGGCCGCGCCGACGGCGGCCCGGCGTGCATCGTCGCCGATGAGGCAGCGGGTCACCGCGACCAGCTCGGCGAGCGTGGCGAAGCGGTAGCCCGACCGGCCCCGCTCCACGATCTCGGCCTGGCCGGCGGCGTCGATGACGACCGGCACGACCCCGGCCGACATGGCCTCCACGGTGGCGATGCCGAAGTGCTCGTAGCGGTCGGGGTGGCGCTGGGGGTCCTCGCCGAGGCCGGCGGCGTGCCAGAAGATCGACGCCCGGCCGTAGAGGTCGGCCAGCTCAACGCCGCTGGCGTCGGGGTGCACCACGACGGGCAGGCCGCGCGCCGCGTCCTCGATCTGGTCCAGGTAGGGCCGGTGCTCTGGGGCGCAGCCGCCGACCAGGTGGTACGACCAGCCCTCGACGCCGCCGCCGGCGTGCAGGCGGGCGAACGCCCGGACCATCTCCAGCTGCTTCTTGTTGTGGCCGGTGCCGGGCAGGAAGAAGCGCCCGACGGACAGCACGACGGGCTCCTTCGCCGCCGCGGGGGCGAGGGGCTTCACCGGCGGGAACAGCACGTCGGCCGGCCGAGCCCACAGGCGCTCGGTCCAGCGGGCGGTGTAGGCCGAATTGGCCACCACCCGGTCGTAGCTGTCGAGGAACTCGAGGCCGGCCCCGGGCCCGACGAGCTGAGGCAGGGCGGCGGCCACGGCGGAGCGGGCGCCTCCCCCGGCGTGCACGCCGAGGACGGGGATGCCGAGGCGGCGGCGGTCGGCACCCAAGCCCAGCTCGGCGGGTACCCACGAGCGGCAGCGCAGCCACACGGTGACCGGGCGGCCGGGCTCGGCGGCGACCGTGAAGCGCAGCGGCACGCCGCGGCGCCGGTCGCTGCGGGCGGTGGGCGGGGTCACGACGGCCCGGCCCACGGCCACGCCGTCGACCTCGGCCGTCACCTCGATCGGGCCGACGACCGCGGGGGCGAAGCGCCCCAGCACCACGAGGACCGGCACGGGCACGGGCACGCGCGGCCCGCCGGCCGCTCCGCCGACGTCCGCCGCCGTGACGGTGAGCGAGGCGTCGCCGCCGGTCCACCGCAGGGAGTGGAGGCGGCTCTCCTCGGGAAGGTAGAAGCCCTCGCCCCAGGTCACCGACGCCGTGCCGTCGTGGAGCAGGCCTACGCCGCGGCTTGCGATCCACGTGCGGGCCCGGGCCGCGCCGGAGGGCGGCGGCCCGGGGAAGTGCACGACGTAGAGGCCCCGGGTGGCGCGGTTGACGTCGCCGCTGACGTACGAGGCGTTGACGAACACGTCGTAGGCGGCCGACGCCTGGCTGACCCCGCCGGCGTGGTCGCCGACCTCGGTGACCCGCACGCCGCCGAGGTCGAGCGCCAGGCGTTCGCCCAGCCACGCGAGGTCGACCGGCTCGTGGGCGATCAGGTCGACGTCGTGCTCGCCGGCGAGCGCCGCGGCGATGCCCGCCGCGAACTTCTCGCCACCGCCCCCCGTCGACCAGTAGCGGTCGTAGACCGCGACCTTCATCGGGGCGTGAGGCGGGCGGTGACCTCGTCGTCGCCGAGCGCCGCCCGGGCCCGGAGCCGGCGGCGGTCGGCCAGCATGGCGGGCGCCAAACGCAGGTAGGCGAGGAACGACCCGATGCGCCGGCGCACCTGGGTGACGTTCGGGCGGTGCAGGCGGAGCAGAGGCCGCACGATGTCGCGCCGGGCGTAGGACGCCGTGACCAGCACGAACAGCAGCACGGCCCGCCGGGCGAGCGGGGCCGGGGCGTTCTTGGTCAGCATGAGCAGCCGGTTGCGCTCGACGTAGTGCTGGAAGATCGGCGTGCCCTCACCGGTCGAGGTGGCGTGCAGGTGACGGGCCACGGCGTCGGGCACGTAGCGGTGGCGCCAGCCCCGGGCGAGACCCCGCCACGACAGGTCGGTGTCCTCGTAGTAGAGGAAGAACCGCTCGTCGAACAGGCCGACGTCGGCCAGGTAGACCGGGCGGAACAGCACGCTGCCCCCGCACCAGGCGAACACGTCGGCGGGCTCGTCGTACTGGCCGACGTCCGGCTCGAGGTAACCGCGATCGGCGCCGTAGCCGTCGTCGAAGACGACCGAGCCGACGTTGTTCACCACGTCGATCGGCGCCCCGGTGACCGGCACGGTGACCCAGCCGGGCTCGGGACCGACCGTCACCGTGGTCGCTGCCGAGCCGGTGCCGACCGTCACGGGCTTCGGCGCCTCGGCGGCCAGGCGCAGCTGAACCTCGTCGGGCTGTGCCACCCCGTCCGGCACGGGCACTCGCACGACGGCCCGCTTCCGGGTCCACTGGAACGTGCCGCCGCGGCGGTCGTGCTCGATGCCCCACGTGCCCTCGCCGAACTGGGTGTCTCGCCAGCGGTCCTTGCCGTCGACGCGGGCGCCGCTGACCATCACGCCCAGCGCCCGCTGGTCGGCCCCGCCGGGGGTGAACGTAGGCGAGGCGATCGCCACCTCGACGAACCGCTCGGCGAAGAGCATGCGGGCCGAGACGGCACCCACCGTCGGGTCGGCCTCGAGCGCCGCGACCAGGGGGGCCAGCCAGCCGGGCTCGACGAAGGAGTCCTGGTTGACGAGACCGACGTAGTCGACGCCGTCGAGGTCCCGCAGCGCCAGGTTGTTGGCCGGGAACCCGCCGTTGGCCCCGTTGCGCATCAGCCGGACGTCGGGGAACCGCTCGGAGATCACCCGGTCGCTGCCGTCGGCCGAGGCGTTGTCGACCACGACGAGCTCGAGGCGGTCGGCCGGCCAGTCGAGGCCGCGGAGGTGCTCGAGGCACCGGACGACCATGTCGCCGCCGTTGTAGGCGAGGACGACCAGCCGGACGCGGGGGACGGTCGCGGCCATCGTCACCAGGTGGAGACGTGACGCTCGGCCGTCGGACCCCCGGCCACGGGACCGGGCTCGCGGCCCGCCTCCGGTGCGGCGCTCGGCGGCCGGGACGCGTCGCCGAGGTCGGGGACCGCGTCGTGACCGTTCGGGCCGCGGTCGTCGGGGGCGCCGCCGTTCGGGCCGGCGGGACCGTCCCCGCCCGGCCGCCGCGACGGCCCACCGGCCGGGCCGGGCTGGTAATGGGCCGGCGGCACGCCGAGCTGCAACTCGATGCGCCGCACCCGCTCGAGCGCCCGCTGGGTCACCTCGCGGTTGGCGGCGACCAGGTCGGCGATGACGCCGAGGGCGAAGACCTGCACGGCGGCCAGCAGCAGCACGCCGCCCAGGAAGATGGACTGCAGGTGGCCCGAGCGGTCGCTGTGGACGGCCCAGTCCCACAGGAACGGCGTCCACGCCAGCACGCCGGTGAGGGTGAGCACGGCAGCCAGGATCGAGAACACCCGCAGCGGCTCGTAGCCCGTGTAGATGCGGAAGATCGCCGCCACGTTGCGCCGGATGTAGGTCCACATCGACGGGAACAGGCGGGACTCGCGCGTCTTGGGGTTCGTGGCGACGGGCACGTGGGTCACGGCCACGAGGCTCTTGCCCGCCTGGATCAGCGACTCGAGCGTGTAGGTGAACTTCGAGACGACCGTGAGGCGGAGAGCGGCCTCGCGGTTGTAGGCCCGGAAGCCCGAGGTCGCGTCGGGCACCTCGGTGTCGGACGCCCGCCGCAGCACCCACGAGCCGAGCCTCTGCAGCCGCTTCTTGACCACGGAGAAGTGCTCGATCGACATGACGTCCCGGTCGCCGATCACCATGTCGGCGCACCCGTCGACGATCGGCCCGACGAGCGTGGCGATGTCGGACGCAGCGTACTGGTTGTCGGCGTCGGTGTTGACGACGACGTCGGCGCCCAGCTTGAGCGAGGCGTCGAGCCCGGCCTGGAACGCGTACGCCAGGCCCTTGTTGTTCGTGAGCTTGACGACGTGGTGGACGCCGAGCCCGCGGGCGACCTCCACCGTGCGGTCGGTCGAGCCGTCGTCGACGACCAGGTACTCGACCTCGTCGAAGCCGGGCACCTCGACGGGCAGGTCTGCGATCGTGGCCGGGAGCTGGTCCTCTTCGTCGAGGCAGGGGATCTGGATGATGAGCTTCATGGCGGCGACCCGGGCGCTGGGGGACGGGGCTGGGAGACGAGGGGCGGCGGGGTGCGCCCGGGATGTCCGGGCCCGCGCGCCGCGAGGCGTCGAGCCTAGGCGCCCGGGCGGGGCCCTGTGCGCAGAGGGCGGCCGATCGCACGGATTACACTCGCCCCCCGTGCCTGATCCCACCTCCACGGCCGAACAACCCGTCATCCCCGGGCCCGTCCAGCCCGAGAACGGCAACGGGTCCACCCCCGCCGCGGAAGGGGCGACGGCGGACGACGGGCCGGCGACCTCCGCGCCCGACGAGACGCCCGCCCCCGAGGCGGCCGCCGCGGTGCCCGGCGCCGGCCCGGCGGTCGACGGCCAGACGTTCGGGGCCTACTACTACAGCCACGACTGCGGCGTGCCCTACGAGCGGTCGGCGCACTGGAACCAGTTCTTCGCCGCCATCGCGGAGCGCATCGTGCGGGAGCTGCACCCGGCCAGCGTGCTCGACGCCGGTTGTGCCATCGGCATGCTGGTCGAGCAGCTGCGCAACCGGGGCGTCGACGCCTACGGGGTCGACATCTCGCAGTACGCGCACGACCAGATGCCCGACGGCGTCCGCGAGCACTGTTGGGTGGCGTCGCTCACCGAGCCGCTTCCCCGGCGCTACGACCTCATCACCTCGGTCGAGGTGATCGAGCACATCCCGGCCGCCGAGGGCCGGATCGCCCTCGACAACCTCTGCAACGCCACCGACCGGCTGCTGTTGTCGACCTCCCCATTCGACTACAGCGAGCCGACCCATCTCAACGTCAACCCGCCCGAGCACTGGTCGGCGCTGCTGGCCGCGAACGGCTTCATCCGCGACGTCAGCTACGACGCCTCCTATCTCACGCCGTGGGCGGCGCTCTACGTCCGCTCCGACGCCTCACTACCAGAGGTGATCCGCGACTACGACCGGTCGTGGTGGCGCCTGCGCTACGAGGTGCAGGAGGTCCGGGGCAAGGTCCTGGCTCTTCAGTCCCACCTCGAGGCGTCCACCGGCCAGGGCGGGACCCGCTCGGAGTACGACGCGCTCGCTGCCGAGAACGAGCGGTTGCGGAACGAGCAGCTCTCGCTCAGCGAGGAGATCCTCCGGTTGCGCGACGTCGTCGTCGGCAAGGAGGCCGAGCTCGGCACCACCCAGGGCCGCATCGCCGAGCTCACCGCCATGCTCCACCGCTACGAGAACGTCGCCGGGCGCCTCGACGAGGTGCTCCAGTCGAAGTCGTGGCGGCTTATGTGGGCGGCGGGCACGCCGCTCCGCATGATGCGCGAGCGTGGCAAGGGCAGCTGAGTTGCCCCGCTTCTCCATCGTCACGCCCGTCTACGAGACGCCCGAGCACGTGCTCCGGGAGATGCTCGCGTCGGTGCAGGCCCAGACCTTCGACGACTGGGAGCACTGCCTGGTCGACGACGGCTCCACCGCCCCCCACGTGCAGGCGGTGCTGCGCAAGGCCGCCGCCGAGGACGCCCGCGTCAGGGTCACGAAGCGCGCCCAGAACGGCGGCATCGTGGCGGCCTCGAACGACGCCTTCGCCGTCGCCCGCGGCGAGTTCGTGGTCCTGCTCGACCACGACGACACGATCCACCCCGACGCCCTGCGCCTGGCGCACGAGGCCCTCGCCGCCAACCCCGAGGCCGACTACCTCTACACCGACGAGGACAAGATCGACGAGGCCGGGCGGCTGTCGGCGCCGTTCTTCAAACCCGACTGGTCACCCGAGCGCATGCGCACGCAGATGTACACGTGCCACATGAGCGTGTTCCGGGCCGACCTCGTGCGCGAGGTGGGTGGCTTCCACCAGGAATTCGAGGGCAGCCAGGACTGGGACCTCGTCCTGCGCGTCACCGCGCGGGCGCGCCAGGTGCTGCACATCCCGCAGGTGCTCTACCACTGGCGGACGCTGGCCACATCGACCGCGGCCGGCGGCGAGGCCGTCAAGCCGTGGGCCTACGACGCCGCCACCCGGGCCATCCAGGCGCACTGCGACCGCACGGGCGTCGAGGCCACGGTCACCCGCGACGAGGTCCTCTCGGGCATCTACCACCTGCAGCCGAAGCTGACGCGCACGCCGAAGGTCAGCATCGTCATCCCGACCGGGGCCCGCACCCGCGAGGTCCGCGGCATCGAGACCACCCTGATCAACCACTGCGTGACCAGCATCGTCGAGACGACGACGTACCCCGACTACGAGATCGTCGTGGTCGTCGACGGCGAGGCCGGCGGCCCGCTGGCCGACGAGCTCGCCGCCATCGCCGGCGACCGGCTCAAGCTCGTCCCGTTCCCGCGCACGTTCAACTTCTCGCAGAAGTGCAACGTGGGCGTCCTCTCCAGCGAGGGTGAGCACGTCCTGCTGCTCAACGACGACATGGAGATCATCACCCCCGACTGGCTGGACCGCATGGTCATGTACTCGCAGCTGCCGGGAGTCGGCGCGGTCGGCGCCAAGCTCGTGTTCGGCGACGGCCGCCTGCAGCACGTCGGCGTCGTGTTCGACGGCATCGGCCCCGGCCACGTCTACCGGGGCTACCCCCGCGACTACGGCGGCTACTTCAGCAACGCCCTGCTGGCGTGCAACTACAGCGCCGTCACCGGGGCGTGCCTCATGTCCAAGCGCAGCGTCTTCGACGAGGTGGGGGGCCTCTCGCCGCAGCTGCCCCTCAACTTCAACGACATCGACTACTGCCTCAAGCTGCGAAGCCGCGGACACCGGGTCGTGTACGACCCCGACACGCTGCTGTACCACTTCGAGTCGTCGAGCCGCTCGTCTGCGGTGTCCGAGTGGGAGCACAAGTTCCTGCTCGACCGGTGGGGCAACGTGCCCGGTCACGACCCCTACTTCAACCCCAACCTCAACGGGAACTCGGTCGACTTCGTGCCGCCGGTGTACCTGTCGGACGGCTCCGTGGCGTGATGCTCCCCCCGCCCCGCCGCCCCAGGGGGGCAGGTCACGGACGGTGAAGATCGCCGGCTGGGGCTGATCCTCGCCGGCCTGCTGACCATCGCCGTGGCCGTGCTCCTCGGCGGCGCCCTGCTGGGACGCGACGTGCTGATCGGCACCGATCAGATGACCGCCCGGGAGCCGTGGAACGCCGAGTTCCCCGACGGCCGGACGCTCACCAAGTCGCCCCTCGGCGACACGTTCGACATCTGGGACCCGCAGCGCCAGCTCTTCGCCGACGCGGCGGCCGAGCGCGACTTCGCGCTCTGGAACCCCTATCCGAGCGGCGGCGCGCCGCTCGGCGGGGAGCCGTCGACCGGCACGCTCGGGCCGTTCCAGATCACCTACCTGGTCCTGCCGGACTGGTTCGCGCCGGCGGCCGTCAAGCTGCTCGAGCTGGCCGCGGCGGCCGGCTTCACGTACCTGTTCCTGCGGCGGGTGGGGCTGGTACGCGCCGCCGCGGCGATCGGCGGGCTCGTCTACACCTTCAACGGCTTCCAACTGGTGTGGACGAACTGGCCCCAGACCCGCGTCGGTGCCCTGCTCCCCGCCCTGTTCTGGGCGTGCGAGCGGTTGCTGCAGAAGCGACGACCGCTCGACGCCGCGCTGCTGGCCGTCGTCGTGGCGTCGCTGCACTTCGAGGGCTTCCCGGCGGTGACGCTCGCCGGGTTGGGGGCGGCGGGCGTCTACGTGCTGGTGCGGTGCCTCAGCGACCCCGAGACCCGGTCCGACGTGCGGCGCCTCGGCCGGCCGCTCGGCCTCGCCGCCGCCGGCGTCGCGGTCGGGACCGGCCTGGCGGCCTGTCAGCTGCTGCCGTTCGCAAAGCGGCTGCCCGAGCTGGGCCTCACGCGCGATCAGAGCGTCCGCTCGCACCTCGACCCGGCGGTGGCGGTGACGCTCGCCGTGCCCCGCTGGTTTGGCGCGCCCGACGCCGACCCGTTCCGGGCCCCGGGCAACTACGTCGAGTCGCTCGCCTACGTCGGGGCGGCCGCCTGCCTGCTCGCGATCGTCGGCCTGGTCCGCCGGCGGCCCGCCGGCGTGACCCCGGGCCTCCGCACGTTCGCTGGCGTCGGCATGGGGCTGTGCCTGGTGCTCGTCTTCCTCGGCGGGCCCCTGCTGGGCTGGTTCCAGAGCGTGCCGCCGTTCGACTCGAACTTCGTCGGCCGCCTGCGGGCCGTGCTGTCGTTCTTCGTCGCGATCCTGGCGGCGATCGCCGTGCACGGCGCCCTCGCGCCCCGGCTGCCGGCCGAGGAGCTCCCCCGGCGCCTGGCGCGGCTGGCGGGCATCGTCGTGATCGGCTTGGTGTGCGTCCTGGGCGTCGCCCACGTCGTGTCGCTCGCCCAGGACCGGCACTACTTCGACGACTCCGTCGGCCAGCTCTACGCCGCCGGCGGCATCGCCGCCGCCGCCGGGCTGGGCCTGCTGCTCGCCCGCCGGCGCGTCGCCCCGGCGCGGTGGGCGGGGGTCATCCTCGTGGCGCTGCTCGTGCTCGGCCAGGCCGTGGACCTGTGGTCGCCGCTGCTGCCCCGCAGCGAGCGCGAGGAGTGGTTCCCCGAGACCGCCATGCACCGGTTCCTGCAGGGCGAGCTGGGCCACGACCGCGTCGCGACCGCCGGATCGACCCTGATCGCCGGGTCGACCGCCCGCTACGGCATCCGCACCGCCACCGGTCATGTCTTCACCCAGCCCACCTGGAAGGACCTGCTGCGCGCCGTCGACCGCAGGGCGTTCTCGCGCAGTCCGACGTACTCGTTCCTCCAGTCGACTGCCCAGGTGGCAACCTCCCCGATCCTCGACCGCATGGGCGCCCGCTTCTTCGCCACGGGTGAGCAGGCGGCCATTCTCGGCTTCCCCGGCGCGGCTCCGCCGACCGACGCCAGCCGGGTGCCGATGCGCCTCGACCCGGGCGAGAGCGCATCGGTGGCGTCCTACGTGGAGCGCCTGCGGGGCGTGGCCTTCGAGCTGCGGTCCCCGCTCGAGAGCGACGACCCGCTGGCGAAGGTGGTCGCCGTGGTCGAGGACGACGACGGGACGGTGATCGCCCGGGGGAGCCGCCGGGTGCACAAGGGAATGGGGGCCACCGTCCACACCATCCCCGTCGCCGCCGAGGAGGCCACGTGGGACGGCCAGGCCGTGACCGTGCGCCTCGCCTACGAGGCGACCGACGGCGAGCTGGCCCTGGCCCGGGGCGACGTGGGGCCGTGGCTGTCGCCGATCGCCGGCGGCGACGACCTCAGCCTCGTGTTCAGCGACGGTGGCCAGGTCTACGAGCGGCGCTCGGCCCTGCCCCGCGTCCGCTGGGCGTCCGACACCGAGGTGATCGGGACGGCCCAGGGTCGCATCGCCGCCCTGCGCCAGGGTGTGGATCCCGACACGGTGATCCTCGACGAGTCGGCCCGGCCGGCCCGGGACCGGCCCGCCGGTGTGCGGGTCGTGCGCGACGGGCTCGACACGATGACCGTCGACGTCGACGCCGAGGGAGCCGGCTACCTGGTCGTGGCCGACGCGCTGCAGCTGGGGTGGACCGCCAGGGTGGACGGGTCCGCCACGGATCTCGTCCACGCCGACCACGCGTTCGGGGCCGTCTACGTGCCCGAGGGCGAGCACCGCGTCACGTTGTCGTACGATCCTCCCGGGCTGGGAGCGGGCCGCTGGCTCAGCCTCGCGTCGGCGGTCGCCGTCCTGGCCGTGGGCGTGGCCTCGGTGCTCCAACGGCGGCGTTCCCGACGACTGACCGAGCCACCCGATGGAAAGCACACCTGACCGCAGCGCCGCCGCCGGCGGCCCGAAGCTCGGTCACGTGCCGCGGGCGGTCTGGTGGACCACCGCGTCGTGGATCGCCCTGCTGCTCGGCTACTCGCTGCTGGTGCCCACCTACCGGGGTCCCGACGAGCCCCAGCACGTCGACCTCGCCGACCACGTCTCCCGTGAGCTCGACTACCCGGCGTGGGACGAGCGCCGGCTCGACCCGGGTCTCGTGCGAGCGACGCGGCTGGCGGGGTTCGGCCGCGACGAGCTGGAGTTCACCTCCGCCGGCGCCCTGCCCCGCGACGAGCGCCCGTCCGTCGACGAGCTGCGCGACCCGCCCCGCAGCACCGGACGGAACCAGCTGCCCCAGCACCCGCCGCTCTACTACACGGTGGTCGGCGGGGTCGACCACGTGGTCGACGCCGTGCTGCCCGGCCACCTGTTCGGCTCCTATGACCAGCAGGCGTGGCTCTACCGGCTCCTCAGCGTGGTGATGGTGGCGCCGCTGCCGCTCGTGACGTGGGCCGTCGCGCACGGTCTGGGGCTGCCCGAGCCGGTCGGCGTCGCCAGCGCGCTCGTCCCGTTCTGCATCCCCCAGCTCGCGCACATCGGGTCGGTCGCCAACAACGACGACTTGCTGATGCTGCTGTTCTGGCTCGTCACACCGCTCGTCGTCCGGTTCGCGCGGGGCCGGCTCGCCATCGAGCCGGTGGTGCTGGCCGGCCTCGTCAGCGGCCTGGCCCTGCTCACGAAAGGCCAGGCGCTGGTCATGCCGCTGTGGGTACTGGGGGCGCTGGCGCTCGGGTTCCGCCGGGCCCGGGCCGACCGCTGGCGGATCGCGCGGGTCGTCGGTGCCTACCTGGGCACGACGCTGCTGGCGGGCGGTTGGTGGTGGTTCCGCAATCTGGTGCGCTACGGCGAGCTGGCCCCGTCGATCGAGTACGCGCGCTTCGACGTCACCCAGGGCCGCGACACCGGCATCACCCGCTTCGCGCACGCGTCCGCCTACTACACGAACCGCCGGTTCTGGGGCGACTTCGGCTGGATCGACGTGGCGCTGCCCTCGCGCGCCATCGTCGCCGCCACCGTTGTGGCCATCGTGGCGCTCGTGCTCGCCCTGCGGCCGCGGGCCTTCGGTGTCGCGCTCGCGACCCGGCTCGTGATGCTCGCCTCGCTGGTGCTGCTCATGGCGTTCACGTGCTATGCCTCCTACAGATTGTTCTCGCGGTCGGGCAACCTCCCGCTCATGCAGGGCAGGTACTGGTTCGGGTCACTGGCCGCCGTGAGCGTGCTGCTGGCCATGGGGTTGGCCGCCCTCCTCCCGTCGCGCGAGCGGTGGCTGCCGCTCGCGGTCGCCGCCATGGCCATCGCCATGCAGGTGACGGCCGTCCGCACGCTCGTCGGCTTCTACTGGGGCACTCCGGGCGCGTCGACGACCGAGCGGTTGTCGGCCCTGGTCGCCTGGTCCCCGATCCCCGGCGAGGCCGTGACCGTGGGCGCGGCGATCGGGACCGTCGTGTTCGCCGCCACCGTGGGCACGCTCGCCACCATGGCCCGTCGCCCCGAGGGCCGCCTCGTGCAGGCCACCCCCATCGACAGACCCACCTGGAAGAAGAGAGCATCTGCATGACCTCGACCATCGACGTCCCCACGGGCAACACGTACGACAAGTACGCGTCCAGCAACCCGATCGAGCGCCGGTTGATGGGCGGGTTCTTCGCCAGCCTCGACGAGATGCTGCCGGCCGCCGCGCCGGCCAACGTGCTCGAGGTCGGCCTCGGCGAGGGCGAGGTGAGCGCCCGCGTCAAGGCGCGCTACCCCTCGGCGCGGGTCGTGGGCGTCGACCTGCCCGACGACGAGCTGGCGTCGGCCTGGACCGCCCGCGGGCTGGCCGGCGCGTTCGCGGACATCTGCCGGTTGCCCTTCGCCGACGACACGTTCGACCTTCTGCTCGTCATCGAGGTGATGGAGCACGTGCCCGACCCCGAGGGCGCGCTCGCCGAGCTCGCCCGAGTGGCCCGCGACCGGCTCGTGCTGTCGGTGCCGCGCGAGCCGGTATGGCGCATCGCCAACATGGCACGGGGCAAGTACATCGGTGACCTGGGCAACACGCCGGGCCACATCCAGCACTGGTCGCGGCGGTCGTTCACCGACCTGATCGGCACGCGCTTCGAGCCCACCGCCGTCAGGGCGCCGTTCCCGTGGACGATGGTCGGGGCCCGGGTGCGACCCTGACCCGCGGGGGCGGGAGGGGCGGCGCCCTCGCGACCGCCGGCCGCGCCGCGGCGGGCGGGACCGCGGCTCCAGCGGGCTCGCACGATCCCGCGGCGGCGATGCCGCGGGCGGTGTGGGCGGTCACGGCGCTGTGGGTGGCGCTGGTGGTCGGTTATTCGCTGCTGCTCCCGCTGTTCCGGGCGCCCGACGAGCCGGGTCACGTCGACCTGGCGCGCCTCGTCGGCGAGACCGGGCGGTACCCGGCGTGGGACGCGCACCGGCGAGACCCCGCCATCGCCCGGGCGGCCGCGGTGCTCGGCAACAGGCCGACGGGCCGGGTGCCGCTGATCTTGCCCGCCCCGCCACGGGGCGAGCGGCCCGCCCTCGAGGACCTGCGGCGGCCGCCGATGGTCACCCGGGCGGACCCGCTGACCCAGCACCCGCCGCTCTACTACGCCTTGGCCGGCGGGACCGTGCGCGCTGTCCGGGCCCTGGCGCCCGGCGACCCGCTGCGGGCCTTCGACGCCGAGGGTTGGGCGCTGCGGCTGGTGAGCGTTGCGCTGGTGGCGCCGCTGCCGATCGTCACGTGGCGGGTGGCCCGGAGAGCAGGGCTGTCGAGGGGGCTGGGCGTGGCGGCGAGCGCCGTGCCGCTGACCGTGCCCCAGCTCGCGCATGTGGGTTCGGCGGTGAACAACGACGACCTGTTCCTGCTGCTGACGTGGTTGCTGACACCGGTCGTGCTGGCGCTGGCCCAGGGTGACCTGCGCGCTCGCCGCGCCCTGGCCGCCGGGGCGCTCACCGGCCTGGCGCTGTTCACGAAGGGCCTCGCGCTCGTGCTCCCGATGTGGGTGGCGCTCGCCGTGGCCGTGGGATGGTGGCGGGTCCGTCGGGCGGCGGCGCGACCCGGCCAGGCGGCAGCGCGACCCGGCCAGGCGGCAGCGCGACCCGATCAGGCGGCAGCGCGACCCGGCCAGGCGGCCCTGCGTGTGCTGGCCGTGGCCGGTGGGACGGCGCTGCTGTGCGGCGGCTGGTGGTGGATCCGCAACATCGTCGTGTACGGCAGGCTCACACCCTCGATCGAGTACGAGCGCCGGCCCACCCGGCCAGGGTTCACGCCCGACCTCGGCACGTTCGCCGACGCCTGGGCGGGGCGCACGACCCAGAGCTTCTGGGGAGCCTTCGGGTGGGGCGAGGCGACGCTGCCGGGTTGGGCGGTGGTCGGCGCCACCGCCGTCGTGCTGGTGGCGCTGGCCTGCGCGCTGCGGCCGCGCCTTCCGGGAACCTGGCTGGGCGCCGGCGAGCGGCTCGTGCTGGTCGCCCCATGGGTCCTGCTCGCCGGCCTGACCGCCGGCACGGCGTGGACGTTCTACGACCGCACGGGGACGATGCCCCTACTGCAGGGCCGCTACTGGTTCGGGGCGCTCTCGGCCCTGGCGGTCCTGATCGTGGCGGGCGTGGGCTCGTTGGCCGGTCCCCGACCCGCTCGGAGCGGCGGCGCCGGTGCCCGGGAGGCGCGCCGCTGGCCCCGGCGGGCACTCGTGGCGCTGGCCGGCGGCGGGGCGCTGCTGCTGCACGGCCTCGCCGTCGGCGAGATACTGCCGGCGTACTGGGGTGGGCGGTCCGCGTCGTCGGCCGACCGGCTGGCGACGTGGCGGGCGTGGGCGCCGGCGCCGCTCGAAGCGGTGGCCGTGGCGGTCGCCCTCGGTGCCGTGGCGCTGGTCGCAGGGCCCGGGTCGCTAGGCGGGCGGCAACGCCGGGCGGCGCGCACCCCGACCGGCGCCCTTGCCGCCCCGATCGGCATGGGCGGCGACCTGAGCGAGTGGGTCGCGATGCCCACCGGTGGCCGGGCCGGCGTCGCGGCCCGAGCGGGCGGCCCGGACGGCGTCCAGCACGAGCGCGACGGCGAACGCCAGGCCCGCGAGGGCGGCGACGGCCAGCGCGGCCCCCTGCGCCACCCGGGGTAGCGGCGCGCCATCGAACGGGTGGGTGTGCGTCGGCGAGTCGATGACCTCGTGGTACCGGGCGATCTGCGACCACAGCACGGTGGCCAGGGTGGCGACCGTGCCGGCCAGTACGAGCCGCGGGGCCGGTAGCTCGCTGATCGCCTTCGCCAGGAGTGCGGACGCGACCGGAACGAGCGCAAGGAAGTAGCGGGGGTGGGCGCTGCCGCCCTCGCTGAAGAACGACGCCGTGGCCACCACGACGGCGGCGCAGTACCCGGCGATCAGCGCCCAGCCGCCGAGCCCGAGACCGCCGGCCTCGTTGGGCGCGGCCGCCTCGTCACCGGCTGCCCCGGTTCCCCGCTCCCGGGACAGCGCCCGGCGGAGCGCCCAGGCCACCGCGCCAGCGACGAGCAGCGCTCCAAGCATGAGCACGACCCGCTCCGGGTGGGCGACGAACAGGAAGGGGTGCACCGAGCCGTACAGGCCCTCGATCATGTGCGAGAAGAAGTCGCCGCCGGTCAGCACCTCGACGAGGCTGCCCTTCGACCGGCGGTGGTACCGCTCGAGCAGGAAGTCGTCGGCGGTTGGGCTGCCATAGAGCCGCTGGTTGCGGAGCAGGAACCAGCCGGCGCCTGCGGCCGCGGCCGCCCCGATCGCCAGTCCCGTGGCCCCGGCCCGGACGAGCCCGCCGGCGACGTCGCGCCGCCGGCGCCACACCGCGAGCGCCCCCGCCCCGGCGAGCAGGGCGACGGCCGGGGCCAGCGACGCCCGTGTCAGAAGGGCCGCCGGGGCGAGGACCATGGCAGCGGCAAGGCGACGTGGCGACGGCCCGGCGCGCAGCAGCCGGGCGGACAGCCACAGAGCCGTGGCGACGATGGCGAACGCCACGCCGTCGTTGTGCCCGTAGCCGGCGACGCCCACCACGTTCGGCGTGACGGCGGCGATGCCGGCGGCGCCGAGGGGCACGAGCCGCGCCCGGCCGGACCGGCCCCACCCGCCGTACCGGCCGGACCTGCGTGGCCCACCGGACCTGCCCGGCCCGCGGCGCCGACCCGCCCGCGGCGTGGCCGGGAACGCCTCGGCGGCGAACAGCCCGGTGACGACGACGCCGGCCGCCATGCCGGCCCCGTTGACGAGACGCATGGCGACGGCGGGCGCCACATCGCTCCCGGCGGCGGCGGCGAGGCGGACGGCCGGCGCGGCCACGACGTAGGCGAGCGGCGGGTGGTTGGCCACGCCGCTCAGCGCCGGGCGACGGTCGGTGTAAGAGCGCTCGACGATCGGGAACCGGTCGTCGAGCGGCTGGCGGTCCGTCAGCTCGGGGAGGTCGCCCCGGACGATCGCCACGACGTAGGCGAAGTGCGACCGCTCGTCGGCGCCGAAGAACACGGGGAGCCGGAACGCCAGGAAGGCGGCGAGGGCGAAACACGCCAACCCCGGCGCCAGCACCCGCCAGCGCCCCCGGTCGGCCCTCGGCGGCCCGGACTCGTCAGCCCTGCGGTCGCCATCGTGCGGCCCCGTGCGAGCCGGCGTCGGGACGCGGGCCCGGCCGGCGCGGCCGTCGGGAGGCGTCGCCCGGCCGTCCGGACCGCCCGCAGACCTGGCGGTCTCTCCGGTCTCCCACCATGTCCCGGTCTCCCCCGTCGACGGGCCTCCGCCGGTCTCCCCCGTCGCCCACGACGAGCCGATCCCCCCGGTCGACGCGCCTCCGCCGGTCTCCCCCGTCGCCCACGACGAGCCGATCTCCGCCGTTTCCCACCATGGCCCGGTCTCGTCCGTCTCCCCCCATGCGTCGGTCTTGCCCGTCGACCGGCCTGTGCCGGTCTGGCCCCTCGCCCACCATGGGTCGGTCTCGCCTGTCGCCCAAAATGGGTCGTTCTCCTCCGCCCCACGGCCCCCGCCGGTCTCCCGCGTCGCCCGAGGTGCGCCGACCTCGCCGGGCCGCAGTCGTCCGCGGTCCCTGCGTCGCCCGCTCACGGGAGCGACCCTACGCGGCCGCGGTCGCCCGGTCGGTCTGCGGTGGCCGGCCGCACGGGCGCCGGCGCGGCACCACCGGCGGGCCAGTCCACCGTGCGGATCGCCCCCAGGAGGACGGCGACCACGGCGGCCACCGCCAGGCCGGCCACCGCCAGGGCCACGGCCTGCGCCGGCCCACCGGCGGCCGCGTCGTCGAAAGGGTGCATGTGGTAGCGGTCGGCCACCAGGTCCGGGTAGCGGCGGGCCTGGGACCACACCACGGCGGCGAGGCCCCCGACGGTGACGAGGGCCGCCAGCCGCCGCGCCGGCAGCTCGGCCAAGGCCCGGGCCACCAGGGCAGATGCGACCGGTACGAGCGGCAGGAAGTAGCGCGGGTGGGCGCTGCCGCCCTCGCTGAAGAACGACGCCGTGCCCACCACCACGGCGAGACCGTACGCCCCCACGAGTGCCCACCCCCATCCGTCGAGACCGCGCCCGCCCGCCGCATCTGCAGCAGAGCCACCCCGGAAAGGCGCAGGACTCGCCGTATCTGCGGCAGATCGGCGCCGGAAAGGCCCGGGATCTGCCGCAGTTTCGCTGCGGCCGCCGGCCGTCGTCGCCCGGGCGAGCGCGAGCGCCCCACCGGCGACCCCGACCGCCACCACGGCGAGCGTGACGACGCCGGCGTGCGCGACGACGAGGCGGGGGTGGACCGAGCCGTACAGGCCCCGTCCCATCCGTCCTGGGAAATCGCCGCTCACCAGCACCTCGACGAGCGATCCCGGCGACCGGCGACCGGCCCGGCGCAACAGGAGGTCGTCGGCCGTCGGGCTGCCGTACAGCACCCAGTTGCGCACGTAGAACCACCCGGCGAGCACGACGGACGGCGCCGCCACCAGCGCTGCCACCCGCACGGTGACCAGCCGGCGCCGCAGCCGATCGCGGTCCGCCTGGTGCCGCCACACCGCCGTCGCGGCCGCCGCCACCAGCAGGGCCGCAGTGGTGGCGAGCGCGGCCCGGGTCAGCAGCGCCACGGCCGTCATCGCGGCCGCGGCGCCCAGGAGACGAACCGACGGCACGGCGGACGGGGGGACAGGGCGGAGCAGCCGGGCGGCCAGCCACAGGCCCGCGGCCGCCACGGCGAAGCCCGCGCCGTCGCTGTGGCCGTACGCCGCCACGCCCACGAGCGCGGGCGTCACGGCGGCGATCGTGGCGGCGACGAACGCCACCATGCGCCCCCGGGGGAACACCTCGGCGGCGAACAGGCCGGTGAGCACGACGCCGGCCGACATCGCCAGGCCGTTCACCAGGCGCATCGCCAGCGCCGGCGCCGCGTCGCCGCCCAGCCGCGCCGCCCAGACCACGGGTGCCGCCACGACGTAGGCCAGTGGCGGGTGGTTCGCGACGAAGATCGGCGACTGACCGGAACGGCTGCCGTCGTCGACCCCGGCGTGCGCCTCGGCGAGGATCGGGAACCGTTCGCCGCCGGCCTGCACGTCGGTGATCTCGGGCAGCCGCCCGTCGAGCAGCGCGGCGACGTACGAGAAGTGGGCGGTCTCGTCGGCGCCGAAGAACAGCGGCACCCGGAACGCCAGGTATCCCGACATCGCCAGGCACACGAGCGCCGGCGGCAGGCACAGCCGCGCCACGGCCCGCCGCTCTCCCGGGACGGCCGGCCGGCCGGCGGCACCCTCCCCCGCCATCGCCGCACGCCGACCGTCACGGTCGGCCGCGGCAACCGCCGGAGCGCCCGGCGGGTCACCAGCGCCGAGACCGGGGACCACGCCGAGCGGACCCCCACCGGACCGGGCTGCTGGATCGGCGCCCGGGGCGTCACGGTCGGCCGCGACAACCGCCGGAGCGCCCGGCGGGTCACCAGCGCCGAGACCGGGGGCCTCGCCGACGGAACCGCCCGTCCGGGCAGCCGGACCGGCGCCCGGGGCGACGAGATCAGGGCCCGGACCCGGAGCCGCCCCCGCCGAACCCCCACCCATCCGGGCGCCGGGACCGGTGCCAGGGCCGGTCAGCCCGTGGCCGTGCCCCGGCGCGTCGATCGCCGAGGCGTGCACATCACCCACGGCCGTCAACGGCCCACCGGCCGTTGAACGAGATCACGCCGCCGAAGGTCTCGTGCGGGGTGCCGGGCTGCACGTCGAAGTGGAACGCCCGGTGCCTGTGGTCGAACGTGTGGCTGATCGTCTCGTCGGTCACCGCCGCGGAGATGATGTAGCTGCCCGGCAGCAGCAGCAGCGGGTCGACCCGCAGGTCGACCGTGCCCGCGCCCTCGATCTTGTCGACCCACACGTCGGCCTGGCGGGTGTTCGGCCCGGTGACCTGGACACCCTCTGCCGTGTAGACACCGAGCCCGAACACCGGCCGAGGGATGGGCCGGGCGGCCTCGTAGTGCAGCCGGAAGCTGACGGCGTCGCCCGTGTGGACGTTCTCGGTCACCTGCCCACGGGCGTCGACCAGCTCGACGCCGGTGAGGCGGACGTCGCCCGTGCCCCAGCGGGTGCCGTGGCTCTTCTCGTCGACCTCGCGGTCGACATGGGCCTCGCCCAGGTAGGCGTCGGCGACCTCGCCGGCCGGTCCCACCTTGCGGACCACGCCGTGCTCGAGCCACGCAGCCTCGTCGCACAGGTTTCGGACGGTCGCCAGCGAGTGGGTGACGACCACGATCGTCTTGCCGGACTCGCGCAGCTCCGCCACCCGTTCGAGGCACTTGCGCTGGAACTGCTCGTCACCGACGGCGAGCACCTCGTCGACGAGGAGCACCTCGGGGTCGACGTTGATCGCGACCGAAAAGCCGAGGCGCACGTACATGCCGGACGAGTAGTTCTTCACCGGCATGTCGATGAACCGCTCGAGCCCGGCGAACTCGACGATCTCGTCGAATCGGGACTCGAGCTGCTTCTTCGACAGCCCCAGGATCGACCCGTTCAGGAAGACGTTCTCGCGGCCCGACAGCTCGGGGTGGAAGCCGGCGCCCAGTTCGAGAAGGGCCGACATCTTGCCCCGCACCTCGAGCGACCCCTTGTCGGGCCGCAGGATCCTCGCCAGGCACTTGAGCATCGTCGACTTGCCCGAGCCGTTCTCGCCGACGAGGGCGAACGTCGTTCCCTGGCTCACCTCGAACGACACGTCGTCGAGCGCCCAGAACTCGTCGTACCTGGCCCGCCCGCCGCGCATGACCATGGCCTTCACGCTCTGGTTGCGCTCGTGGTAGAGCCGGAAGCGCTTCGAGACGTTGTTGACCTCGATCGGGGGACCGCTCACAGCTCCTCCGCCATGCGTCCTTCGAGCCGACCGAACACCAGGTAACCGGCGATCAGCGTGATGACCGAGACCACGACGATGTAAGCCAGCTGGTCGGCCGGGGGCCACCGCAGGTTGTAGAAGAAGTCACGGTAGGCCTCGACGAACCTGGTCAGCGGATTCAGGTTGTAGATCGTCCACCAGATCGAGTCCTTCTTCACCTGGTTCGTGACGTAGCTGATGGGATAGACGATCGGCGCGGTGTAGAACCACGCCTGCATCACGATGCCGACGAGGTGCTCGAGGTCGCGGAAGTAGACGGCGGCCGCCGACAGCATCAGAGCGAGACCGCCGACGAACATCGTCTGGATGACGATCAGCATCAGGATCGCCGGCAGCCACACGAACGCCACGTTGCCCACGAACAGCAACGCCACGGCCAGCAGCGACAGCTCGATGAGGAACGACACGAGCCACGAGGCCGTGTTCGCCGCCACGAGGATCTCGCGGGGGAAGTAGGTCTTCTTCACCAGGTTCGCGTTGCCGATCAGCGAGGCCATGCCGCCGGTCAGCGACTGCGACAGGAAGTTGAACGGCAACAGGCCGCACATCAGGAAAAAGGCGAAGAAGTGCAGCCCGCTCGGGTCGCCGACGGGCGGATCGACCCGCAGGAAGTAGCGGAAGACGAACGAGAACAGCAGCATCGTCGTCAGCCGGTTGAGGAGCGACCACAACCAGCCCAGCGCCGAGCGCTTGTACTTGCCCCGCAGCTCGCGCAACGTCAGGTTGACGAAAAGCTCGCGCCGCGAGGTGATCTCTTGCAGTTTGGTCATGAGGGTGAGGTGCCGCCCTGGGGCCCGGGAGTGCGAACGACGGAGGTTATGCCAGCCGGTGCCCCGCGCCCAGCTTCGCAGAACGATCAGGGTAGATCGGCGGCGGGCTGCTGGGTGCCGGCCGCCGGAGTGCGGGGATCGGCCCGGTGGCGGGCCAGCCAGGCCGACGCCACGGCGAAGCCCCCGGCGTCCACGAGCACGAAGAGGGCCCGCGCCACGAGGGCCACGGCGGCGCCCACCCCGGCGTCGAGCTGCGTGGCGGCCGCCACGAACGCGGCCTCGCGCACCCCCACGCCACCCGGCACGGGGATGAGCACGAAGCCGACGACCCACGACAGCACAGCGGCCGGGGCGATGTCGATCCAGCCGACGTCCTGGCCGAGCGCCCGGGCCACCATCCACGTGGTCGTGCCGATGAACAGCCAGGCGGGCACGTACTGGACGAGCAGCGCCAGGCTGTCCCGCCAGGGCGGGATGGTCAGGCTGATCTCGCGGCGGGTGAGCCGCGACGCCGTGGCCCGGACCCGTTCGAGCACGGCGTGGTGCAGCCCGGCCAGCCCCAGCGGCAGCACGGCGAGCACCCACAGGTACTGGAGCGACCCGCCGCCCGCCACCATGAACGGCACGCTGATCAGCACGAGGAACATGGCGGCCAGGTACAGCACGGCGAGCGACAGCGCCACGCTGCCGTAGGCGGCGGCCCGCGGCACGCCCGTACGGGCGGCCAGCTCGCCGCGCCCCACGACCGGCCACACGCCGCCGGGCAGGTACTTGCCGATCTCGCCCGCGTAGTAGCGGGCCACCACCTCCGGCCAGGGCAGGTCGCCGCCGAGCATGTGCAGCGCCCGGCGCCAGGGCACCGCTATGGCGGTCATCCCCGCGGCCGCCGTGACGACGGCGGCGGCGATCCAGCCGAGGTCGGCGTCGGCCAGGCTGGCCGAGACCTCTTCCCAGTCACGGGCGACGAAGCGGACCACGAAGGCGGTGGCGGCGACGCCCAGCGCGATGCCCACGACCGTCGAGATGCCTGCCAACTGCCGGCGGCGCATGGCCGCCCACCCTTCCACACGCGCGCCCCGCCCTGGGAACCCAGGGATGGGGCCCGAGCGGCTCAGGCCGGGGCCTGGACCGGGTGCGGCATGCAGAGCTCGTCGTACTCGGCGATCACGATCTGGTCGGGATCGATCGAGCACGTGGGGCACTGCGGATCGCGCCTCATCTTGTAGGTGCGGAACGACTGCTCGAGCGAGTCGTAGGCGAGCAGGCGACCCGACAGGTCGTCGCCGATGCCGAGGATGAGCTTGATCGTCTCGACGGCCTGGATCGACCCGATGATGCCGGGCAGCACGCCCAGCACGCCGGCCTCGGCGCACGACGGGGCGAGCTCGGGGGGCGGGGGCTCGGGCAGGAAGCAGCGGTAGCAGGGCCCGTCGTGGGGCTTGAACACCGTGACCTGGCCCTCGAACCGGAAGATCGAGCCGTGCACCACGGGGATGCCCAGCTTCAGCGCCGCGTCGTTGAGCAGGTACCGCACCGGGAAGTTGTCCGCGCCGTCGACCACGACGTCGTAGCCGGACAGGAGATCCATCACGTTGTCGGCGCCGAGGCGTACGTCGTGGGTCACGACGTTCACGTCGGGGTTGAGGGCGGTGAGCGTCTTCTTCGCCGAGTCGACCTTCCGCTCGCCGATCCGGTCGATGTTGTGCAGGATCTGGCGCTGCAGGTTCGACTCGTCGACGACGTCCATGTCGACGATGCCGATCGTGCCCACGCCGGCTGCCGCCAGGTAGAGCGCGGCGGGCGAGCCGAGACCGCCGGCGCCCAGCAGCAGGACCTTGGCGTCGAGCAGCTTCAGCTGGCCCTCGACGTCGACCTCCGGCAGCAGCGTGTGGCGCTGGTACCGGTTGCGCTGCTCGGGGGTGAGCTTGCGTGGGGTCGACCAGTCGCGCCCCTCGTCCTTCCACTTGTTGAACCCGCCGAGGACCGAGACGACGTCGGTGTACCCCATGTCGGTGAGCGTCTTGGCGGCGAAGGCCGAGCGGACGCCGCTGGCGCAGTGGACGACCACGGGCGCCGACTTGTCGGTCAGCCGGCTCTCGACCGAGCTCTCGAGCGTGCCCCGGGGGATGTGGACAGCGCCGGGGATGGCTCCCTGCTCGTTCTCGTCGGGCTCCCGCACGTCGAGCACGACCGCGCCCGGCTGCGTGCGCAGCGCGTCGGCCTCGGCCGTGTCGACCTCGCGGATCTCGGCCTTGGCGGCGTTCAGCAGATCACGGAAGCTCGGCATCGGGCACCTTCTGGAACGGACGGTCGTACGACGGCTTGGAAAAGCCTACCGCCCAGATCAGCAATCAGGCCACGCTCGAGCTTCCCGTCTCCTCCCACCGCACGGGTAGCTCCTCGGGACCGAAGATGCCCAACGGTGTCCGCCACCGCGGCTCGCCGTCGAGGGCCAGGCCGGGCATGCGCCGGGCCAGCACGACGAGGGCCTCCTGAAGCTCGGCCCGGGCGAGGTTGGCACCGAGGCAGTAGTGCGCCCCGCCGCCGAAGCCCAGCTGGGGCTCACCCTGGCGCGTGATGTCGAACGTCTCGTGGTGGTCGAACGCCGCGGTGTCGTGGTTGGCGGCGCCGGTCGACAACATCAGCATCGTCCCGGCCGGCAGGTGGTAGCCGTCGGCTTCGATCGGCTCGACGACCACACGCGGCACGCCGCCGACGGCGCCGCGGATTCGCATGGCCTCCTCGACCGCCCGGGGGGCCAGCTCGGGGCGCTCGGCCAGCAGCGCCCACTGGTCGGGGTGGGTGGCGAACAGCGCCATCGCGAGGCCGAGCTGGTTGCGGGTGGTGTCGAAGCCGGCGAAGAGCAGCCCGCCGACGAGGGCGCGCAGCTCCCAGTCGGACAGGCGGTCACCGGCCTCTTCGGCCTGGACCAGCGTGGTGATCATGTCGTCCTGCGGGTGACGCCGGCGCTCCTCCACGAGGCGTCCGACGTAGTCGTCGAGCCCGGCCGATCCCCACTCGGCCTCCTCGAGGTGCGCGCCCAGCTCGAGCGACAGCACCCAGGTGATCGCCTTGTTCCAGGCGGCGAAGTCGTCGTGGTCGTCCTCGGGGACGCCGAGCAGGTGGCACATGACCCGGATCGGGTAGTGGTCGGCGATCTCGCCCACCAGCTCGCACGACGAGCGCCCGGCAAGCGGGTCGAGCAGGTCGGCGAGCACCTCGCGCATGAGCGGCCGGTGCGGGTCGATCGCCCGCGGCGTGAACGCCCGGTTGACCAGCTTGCGGAGGCGCATGTGGGCGTCGCCCTCGGCCACGAGGATCGAGTGCCGCATGAGGTCGTACGTGATGCCCTCGGTGACGCCCTGCAGGCGCAGGAGGTCGAGCACGGAGCTGCGCAGGCGCCGGTCGGCGAGGAGCCGCACGACGAGGTCCCGGCGCACGACGAGCCCGCCGATCGGCGTGCGCAGGATGCCCGACCGGGCGCGGAGCCGTTCGAGCTCGGCGGCGCTGTCCTCGCCGAGCGAGAACAGCATGTCGACTTCCGGGGCGTCGTCGAGCGTCTTCACGGCGTCGACGGCCTCGCTCGCTCGGCGCCGGGCCCTCAGGGCTCGACGGCGACCTCGTGGAGCGCCTCGATGAAGCCGCCCGCGTCGATGTCGTCGGAGCCGGCGTGGCGGAGGCGCCGTATCAGCAGGGCGCCCATCGTGACCAGCGCCACGAGGCTGCCGGCCAGCAGGCCGAGCTCGACCCGCAGGAACAGGTCGTCGCTGATCACCAGCGTGGTGACGATGAGGGCCATCATGCCTGCCCCCCAGCCGAGAGCCTGGTCGCGGTGGCCGCCGAGGGCGATGACGGCCTGGGCCGAGGCGAGCGCCAGCATGTACAGGCCGCTGCCGGCGGCGAGCAGGCCGATCGTGCGCGCGCCGAGATCGGCCTCGGTGAAGAGCGTGTGGACGACGAACGGGCCGATCGTGAAGCCGACGAGCGTGCCCATGGCGGCGAGCGCGGCCACGACGGCGAGCAGGCGGAACAGTCCTTTGCGGAACGAGCCGAGACGGCCGGCGCCCGCGAGGGCCGACAACTTGGGCAGCAGCGCCGCCTGCACGGCCTGGAACAGGAACAGCGGCAGGCGGGCGATCACGAGGCCCGGCAGGAACCGGCCGGCGGCGTCGCTCTGGGCATCGGTGGCGAGCAGCTTCACCAGCACGGGCCCGATGTTCATGATGCCGAAGGACAGCAGCGACGCAGCCATGAGGTAGCCGAGCGCCGCGCTGATCTCGCGGAATGCCGACTCGGGGCCCTCGCCGAGGGTCGGGCGCTGCACGCCGAGGGCGATCGGCACGGCGATGAGGCCGGCGACGCCGAGGGCGATGCCGAAGAGGCCGGCCGTCTTCACGCCGATCACCAGGCAGGCTATGGCGCCGAGGAAGCGGAGGAAGCCGTCGGCGCCGATGTAGGTGGCGTAGCCCTTGAACTGGCCCGACCCCGACAGCGAGCCGCGGGTGAGGTGGCCGGCGAGGGCCCCGGACAGGCCGAGTGCGAAGCCGACGAGCAGGAGGAGCTGGTGGTCGAACAGGTGGTCGACCGAGAGGCGGGCCGTGGCGATCAGCAGCACGAGCACGCCCAGGCCGAGGCCGACGCCGACGGTGGCGGCCCGGCGAACGACCGGTGCGCCGCCCTGGCCGCGGGCGCGGCGCTCGGCGAGGGCGCGGCTGATCTCCTGCTCGAGCGGCAGGAAGAGCCCGGGCCCGGCGAGGAAGACGAGCCCCCAGAGTGCTGACAGGGGCGCGTACTCCGTGTCGGAGAGGGCAGCGTCCGCAACGATCAGGAACCCGTAGGCCGAGAGACCGGCTACGAGGAGCCCAGCCCCAACTGCGAGGGTCCCCGTGGGAAGAGGGTTGCGGCGCTTGGCGGTGTCAAGCAAAGCGGCGATGGGGTCAGAGGCTAGTCAACGCGCGTGACCCGCGGCACAAATCGTCGCGCTGCTACCGCGATTGTCAGCCGACCAGGGCGGGGAGAAGCGTGCTTATCGATCCTCGGAGCACGGCGTCGGCGAGGTGGTCCATCTCGGTCGGGCTGCCGTTCACGATGACGATGCGGGCGCCGCCGACCCTGGCGATGGGCACGAGGTTGGCCGCCGGGTAGACCCCCAGCGTCGTCCCGACGGCCAGCAGCATGTCGGCGCGGTCGGCCGCGGCCGCGGCGCGCTGGAGGTCCTCGGGCACCAGGTTCTGGCCGAAGCTGATCGTCGCCGACTTGAGGATCCCGCCGCAGGACCGGCACGGCGGGTCCTCCTCGCCGGCCTGCACCCGGGCGAGCGCGCGTTCCATCGGGGCGCGCTCGTCGCAGGACATGCACACGACCTCACGCATCGTGCCGTGGATCTCGACGACGAGCGCTGGGTCGACGCCGGCCTCCTGGTGCAGACCGTCGATGTTCTGCGTGACCAGGGTGTCAAGCGTGCCGCGCGCCTGCAGCTCGACGAGCGCACGGTGGCCGGGGTTGGGCTCGGCCCGCCAGGCCGGGTGGTCGACCCGGGTGCGCCACGACCGGCGGCGCACCTCGGGATCGCCCATGTAGTGCGCCAGCGTGGCCGTCTTCTCGGCGGACGGGTCCTTCGTCCACACGCCCTGCGGGCCGCGGAAGTCGGGGATGCCGCTGTCGGTGCTGATGCCGGCGCCGGTCAGCACGACGATGCGCTGCGCCTCGGCGATCCAGCCGCGGACCTCGTCGATCACCGCTCGCAGCTCGGCGTCGGCCTGGCCGTCGTGGTTCCCCTCCATGCCTTCGGACGCTAGCGCCCTTGACGGATGATTGTTCATCGAGAAGCATCGAAACTACATGAAAACGACTTCCCCGTGAACCGCTCGTCCCGTCACTCGGAGACACCATGCGCGCTCGCGACCTCTCGTTCGACGCAGACCATCTGCTCATCCGCCCCTGGATCGACCCCGTCGTCGACCAGATCGGCCACGACCCCCGCTCGGCCTACGTCGAGCGGTTCTGGCTCGGCATCCTGGGGCCGAGCACGACCTTCCTGCTCCGCTACCTCGTGGACCGGCTCGACGCCGCGCCCGACGGCTTCGACCTCGACCTGGTCGAGTGTGCCACTGCGCTCGGCCTCGGCCGGCTGCGCACGCCGGGCAGCGCGTTCCCCCGGACGGTGGGGCGGTGCTGCCAGTTCGGCGCCGGCCGGCTGGTCGGGCCGGTGACGCTGGAGGTGCGGCGGCGCCTCCCCCACCTCAGCCTCCGCCAGGTCAACCGCCTGCCCCACAGCCTGCAGCTCGACCACCCCCGCTGGCTCGAGCAGGCCCCGGGGGTCGTGGCGGCCACCGACATGCGCGAACGAGCGCGTCGGCTCGCCCTGTCGCTGCTCGAACTGGGCGAGGACCGTGAGGCCACCGAGCGCCAGCTCCACCGCTGGCGCTTCCACCCGGCGATGACGAGTGAAGCGACGGCCTGGGCCATCGCCCGCCACGCCGAGCGCCAGGCCGCCCGGACCTCGGGCGCGCCGGCGAGCGCCGGCGACGACGGACAGACCGGTGCTGGCGACGACGGGCACGCCGGCGACGGCGGCGGCGATGACTGGCATGCCGACGGCGGCGGGCACGCCGGCGTCGGCGACGACCGGTCTGCCGAGGGCGCCAGCGGACACGCCGGCGACAGCGACGACCGGTCTGCCGAGGGCGGCAGCGGACACGTCCACGACAGCGACGACGCACATTCCCAGGGCGGCAGCGGACACGCCCACGACAGCGACGACGCACATTCCCAGGACGGCAGCGGACACGCCCACGACAGCGACGACGCGCATTCCCAGGGCGGCAGCGGACACCCCGACGACGGCGGCGACCGGCCCGTGGCCGTCGCGGCCGGTGCCGATCCCGTGGGTGGATGCAGGACCGGCGCCGGCACCTCGGTCCCCGCAGCCGATGTCGGCACCCCCGAGGCCGCCGCCGGGTGAGCGACGGTCGCCAGCGCGCTCCAGCGCCGCCGACCCGACCGGCCCCGGCGGTCCCGCCCGCCGCCGTGCACCTCCTCCCCCCGCACGGCGGCGGGCGGCCCCCTCCCCCGCGACCCCGCCGGGCCGGGGCGGCCGCCCCGGAGGGCGGCGGCTTGTAGCCTCGCGGCCTGCCGTCGACAGGCGCCGCCGTGGGTGGCGGTGTGCGCCGAGCCAGGAGGGGCCGATGAGCCGTGCCGCCGCGCCCCGGCGGGCAAGTGTGATCGTGCGTGCCCTGATGGCATGCGCCCTCGCGGCGGCCGCGCTCGGCTGCTCGGGCGGGTCGGGCGACGGCGGTCGGGGCGACGGCGACGCTGGGGCTGGGCCGGAGGAGCAGGGCCCCGTGCCGCTGGAGCCCGTGGTCGAGGACCGCCCCGATCCCCTGCCGATCATCACGCCCACGCCCGGCGCCATGCGCTGGATCGGTCCGGACGTCGCGATCGCCGGATCGGTCGACGTGGTAGCCGGGACGCACGCCGACGAGCCCACCCGTGCGGCCGTCATCGAGGCGCTCGAGGGCGCCGGGGCCACGGACGCGCGGGTGCGCCGAGCGGACGGGTCTGCGGGCGGGGACGACGGCACGACGGCCGGCGCGGACGCCGGGGCCGGGGTCGAGGGCACGACGGCCGGCGCGGACGCCGCGGGCGGGGACGACGGCACGACGGCCGGCGCGGACGCCGGGAGCGGGGGCGACGGCACCACGGCCGAATCGAGCGCGGACGACGGTGACAGTGAGGGGCGCGCCGCTCGGGTGACCGTGCTGATCGGGTCGCCGGACGACGCTGCCGTCGCCGAGGCGCTGGCGGGCGTGGGGGTCCAGGTGCCGCGGCCGCTACCGGCGGAGGGATACGCGCTGGCCGCCTTCACGAGCCGGCCGGCCGGCGAGGGGGGCGACGACGACACCGGCGGCGACGACGACACCGGCGGCAGCGACAACGTCGGCACGATCGTGATCGCCGCCGACGACGCCAGCGGGGCGTTCTACGCGGCGCAGACGCTGCGGCAGCTCGCCACGGCCGGCAGCCGCCCCGGTCCCGATGGCGACGGCACACCGGGAGCCGACAGCACGCTGGACGGCGACGGCACGCCGGAGGGTGAGAGCGTCAGCGCCGGGACGGTGGCCGGCGTGGCCATCGTCGACCACCCGGCCATGGCGCTGCGCGGCACGATCGAGGGCTTCTACGGCAGCCCTTGGACGCTCGCCGAGCGCCTCGACCAGCTCGCCTTCCACGGCCGGTTCAAGCTCAACACCTACGTCTACGCGCCGAAGGACGATCCCTACCACCGCGACCGCTGGCGCGAGCCGTACCCGCCGGACCTCGTCGAGCAGTTGCGCACGCTCGTCGAGGCGGCCACGGCCAATCACGTGCGCTTCACGTTCGCCGTGTCGCCCGGGCCGTCGATCTGCTACTCCGACCCCAACGACCGTCAGGCGCTGATGGCCAAGCTGCAGGCGGTCCACGACCTCGGGGTCCGCAGCTTCTCCATCGCCTTCGACGACATCGACCACGAACGCTGGAACTGCGACGGCGACGCCGCCGCCTACGGCCCCGCCTCGGGGGAGGCGGCCGGCAGCGCCCAGGTCGCGCTGCTCAACGCCGTGCAGGCCGACTTCGTGGCCACCCACGAAGGCGTGCAGCCGCTGCAGATGGTGCCCACCGAGTACCGGCGCACCGCCGACAGCCCGTACCGCACCCGTCTGCGCACCGGCCTCGACCCGGCCATCCAAGTCATGTG
>Ga0126307_10000274_pt1 | contig 33530 bp, 28 predicted proteins | sample Plot28_FD_89955 | JGI IMG/M metagenome (GOLD analysis project Ga0126307, IMG submission 89955) | Serpentine soil microbial communities from UC McLaughlin Reserve, CA, USA - Plot28 | ecosystem: Environmental > Terrestrial > Soil > Grasslands | place: USA: UC McLaughlin Reserve, Lake County... | reverse complement strand
CGGGTAGACGGGGCGGCGCGGCGAGCCCTCGAGCCGCGGCCGGGTGCGCGTCAGGTCACGCAGGCAGTAGGCCACCTTCGGGCCGGTGCGCACGAGCCGCGTGCGGCGGCCGCGGGAGTCCACACGCCAGAGCTCGAAGGCCGCGGCGTGGTGGAACTTCCACCAGTAGCGCTGCAGGTGCGCGAACTTGAACTGAAGCCGGGCTCCGGTGCGGACCGCGATGCGGTCGCCGTGGACCGTGTAGATGCGCTGGCGCGTCTCCATGAAGCGAGCGGACACGCGCCGGCCGTGCAGCTCGGCGGGCCCAGCGCCGATGCTGTCGATCACGTTGCCCGCGCGCAGCACGGTGTGCCCCGGCTTCGTGATGCGATCGGTGTAGAGGCCGTACGGCCTGCGCATCACCAGGTCGGGGCAGCGCAGCTCGTCGGCGAGCTCCGAGATGCACGGGTTGTCGTCGACCTGCGCACGAACCGGCGGGCCTCCGGCCGGGGGCTGCTGGGCCGGCGCCGCCGCGGCGAGCACCGCCGCCGCGGCGAGCAGGAGTGTGAGGGCGGCACGCACCTGCAGTCATTTCTAGCGATCGCGCTGGCCGGACCGAGCGTTACGCTGGCGGCCGTGCGCGTGCTGGCGATCGACGGCGGCGGCATCCGGGGCCTCATCCCCGCGCTGGTGCTGGCCGAGGTGGAGCGGCGCGCCGGCCGGCGCGTGTTCGAGATGTTCGACATGATCGCCGGCACCTCAACCGGCGGGATCCTCGCCTGCGCGCTCTGTGCGCCCGATCCGCTGCCGGCCGCCGAGCTGGTGGCGCTGTACGAGGAAGAGGGCCCCGCGATCTTCGACCGCTCGCTCTTCCAGCGCATCAAGAGCGCCGACGGCCTGCTCGACGAGAAGTACGACTCCGCGGCGCTCGACCGCGCCCTCACCCGCTTTCTCGCGGACAAGCGCCTGAGCGAGACGACGCCGGACCTGATCGTCCCGTCCTACGACACGGCGGCTCCCGGGCCCTACTTCTTCAAGAGCCGCAAGGCGCGCGAGAGCCCGGCGCAGGACGACTTCCCGCTCTCGGTCGTCGCGCGCGCGACCTCGGCCGCGCCCACCTACTTCGAGCCGTCGGAGGTGGGCGCCCGGGCGCTCGTGGACGGCGGCGTGTTCGCGGTGAACCCCGCCATGAGCGCGTTCGCCGAGGTGCTTCGCTTCCATCCGCGCGCCGAGATCACGCTGGTGTCGCTCGGCACGGGACAGCGCACGCGCAAGCGCACGTTCCGCGAGATCAAGGACTGGGGTCTCGTCGAGTGGGCGCGCCCGATCCTCGCCGTGGTGTTCGACGGCATCTCGGACGCCGTGGACTACCAGCTCAGCCACGCGCTCGACGAGGGCCGCTACTGGCGGCTCCAGGTGGAGCTGACCCAGGCAACCGACGACCTCGATGACGCGAGCGCCGAGAACCTCGCGGCGCTGCGCCGTCAGGCCGAGGCGCTCATCCGCGAGCAGAGCGCCGCACTCGACGCGATCGTCGCCGCCCTCAGCGGCTGAGCGCTACGTGCAGGGCCCGGTGTCGACCGGGCCCGCTGTTTGGGCGAGCGCGTCGGAGACGACGGCTCCCGGCACGCCGAAGCCGCTGCGGCCGCCGTCCGACACCGACGCGGCGAAGATCGTCGCGACGACGCGGCCGCGGGCGTCGACCATCGGCCCGCCGGAGTTGCCGGAGCGAACCAGGCCTCGCAGCGAGGTGATCGGGCGGCGGACCGCGCCGCGCCCGTAGGCATCCTGCGTCAGGACCTCGCTCGTCTGACCGACCCGGCCAGGCTGCACGTCGTAGGGCCCGTTCTCCGGGAAGCCGAGGATCGCGGCCGAGGCGCCCGAGCGCGTCTCGCGCCGGAGCGGCAGGGCGCGCACGCCGCCGAGGCCCGGCACGCGCAGGATCGCGAGGTCGTTTCGCGCGTCGAACCAGATCGGGTCGGCGTCGCGACGGTCGCCCTGGCCGCGCAGCTGCACCGTCGTGTCGTCCTGCCCCGCGACGACATGCGCGTTCGTCACGACCACGCCGTTGGCCGCGATCCAGCCGCTTCCCTGTACGCCGAGGCCGCAGGCCGTCCCGAGCACGCGCACGACCGAGCCGCTCGCCGCATGCACGTCCGGGTCGCGCGCGATGCGCGCGTTCGGTTGCGCCACGTCCGCGTCCGGCCCGTGGATCTCTGGGAACGGGTCGAGCCGGGCCAGCGCCTTGATCAGCGGGCCCGACGGCGGCAGCGCCTCGTTCAGCGCGCCGAGGATCGCGGATCGCTGGATCGGCTCGCGCAGCTCGGTTGCCCCGGGGGTGTGGAGCGCCATCGCTCCGACGACCCACGCGAGGAAGAGGCCGAGGCACGCCACGAGCGCGGCACCGCCGACCCCGTCGAGCACGCCCAGCCGCTCGCCGAGGCGGTGACGCAGGTGAAACCCGAGCAGCTCGAGTCCCGACGCCAGCACGCCGCCGACGACGAGAGCCGCCACGAGCGCGAACATCGGCGCGTACGGCGAGCGGGAGCCCTCCTCGAGCAGGAGTGGCGCGAGGCGGGAGCCGAGGAACGCACCCACCGCGAAGCCGCCGAGCGAGAGCGCTCCGACGATGAGCCCCTGCGCGTACCCCCACGCCGCCATCAGGAGCGTGAAGGCGACGATGATCCAGTCGAGGCCGGTCACGGCGCGAGGCAGGGTATTGAGCGCGCGCGCCCGAGCCGTGGTTACCATCGACTCGGTCCACCCTCCCCCCAGGTCGCCCTGAGAGAGCTGAACACCGAGCGCCGTCGCCGGCTCACCCGCCGCGCGCTGCCCGCCCTCGCCGGACTTGCCGGCGTGTCCCTCTTGGCGGGCCTGGCTGTCGGCGGCGGCGCGCAGTCGGGCGCCGAGCGCACCGCGCGTGACTTCGCGGCCGCCTGGGAGCGCGGCGACGTGCGAGCGATGCACCGATTGCTGACCCCTGAGGCGCGCCGCGACTACCCGCTGCGGCGCTTCCGGCGCGCATACGAGCGGGCCGCGTCCACCGCCACCGCCACCGCCGTCGAGGCGGGCGCAGCCGCCGGCGAGCGGGACGGCGGCGTGCTGATTCCGGTGGACGTGAGGACGCGCGTCTTCGGGCGCGTCGCGGGACCGGTCGTGATCCCGGTGACCGACGAGCGGGTCGACTGGTCGCCGGAGCTCGTCTTTCCGAGCCTGCAGCGCGGGCAGCGCCTGACGCGCGGCAGCGCTCCGCCCGAGCGCGCCCGCCTGCTCGCCCGCAACGGGCGGGTGCTTGCCGAGGGCCCGGCCGACGCGCGCGGCTCGCCGCTCACGGGGATCGCCGATTCGATCGCCGGGAGCATGGACGCCGAGGAGACCCGGGCGGAGCGCCGCCGGCTCTACTCGCTCGGCTTCCCCCCCGACTGGCCAGTGGGCCAGAGCGGGCTCGAGGAGGCGTTCGAGGAGCGCCTCCGCGGGCGCCCCGGCGGCGAGCTGATCGCGGGCGGGCGGCGCGTTCTCGCGCGCGCGCGCCCGCGGCGGGCACGGGACGTGCACACCACGATCGCTCCGCGTCTCCAGGATGCCGCCGTCCTGGGGCTCGCGGGACGGTTCGGCGGCGTCGCCGCGCTCGACCCGCGCAACGGCGAGGTCCTCGCGCTGGCCGGGATCGCGTTCTCCGCCCCGCAGCCGCCAGGCTCGACGTTCAAGATCGTGACCACCACGGCCGCGCTCGAGGCCCGCGCGGTCAAGCTGCGCACGGAGTTCCCGGTCCAGACCGCCGGGATCGTGGACGGCGTGGAGCTCGAGAACGCGAACGGCGAGTCGTGCGGAGGCAGCTTCCGCGAGAGCTTCGCGCACTCGTGCAACTCCGTGTTCGGACCTCTCGGCGTGGAGGTCGGCGCGGACCGGCTCGTCGACGTCGCCGAGCGCTACGGCTGGAACCAGGAGCCGACAATCCCGGGCGAGGTCGCGAGCACGCTGCCGCCGGCGCGCGAGATCGTCACGCCGCTCGAGGTCGCGTCCACGGCCATCGGACAGTTCCGCACGCTGGCCACGCCTCTTCAGATGGTCTCCGTGGCCCAGACGATCGCGAACGGCGGTGTGCGCCGCGTGCCGACGCTCGCGCTCGGCGAGCACGCGCCGCCCGTGCGCGTGACCAGCCGCCGGGTGGCACGCACCATCGAATCCCTGATGATCGACGTGGTGGACTACGGGACCGGCACGGCGGCGGCCATCGAGGGCGTCAAGGTGGCGGGCAAGACCGGCACGGCCGAGCTCGAGGACACGCGCGATCCTGAGACCGGCGAGACGCTCCCCTCAGACCCGAGCAATACGGACGCCTGGTTCACCGCGTACGCACCGGCCCGCCGCCCGCGCATCGCCGTTGCCGTCATGCTCGTGCGCGCGGGCGCGGGCGGCGCGACGGCGGCGCCCGCCGCTCGTGTCGTCCTCGACGCCGCTCTCTAGATGTCCAGCCGGAAGGTGAGGTGTTCGTCGCCCTCGCCCATCATCTCGAGCTCGAGCGGGCGGTTCTCGGTGGCGTCGAGCGGCAACCGGAAGAGGAGCATCGCCCCCGCCGTGGGCCCGAGCTGAGCGACGCTCCCGGCCTCCGGGATGCATTCCTTCGGCAGCAGCTGGCGCGAGTGGTAGGCGAACTGGTTGTCCGTGGGCAGCTCTTCCGGATCGAACTCGTTGCCCTGGCTGTCGCGGACGCGGAAGTCGTCGACCGTCGCGCGCGTGTCGTCCGAGTTGTTGCACGCCTGGAGGAAGACGCCATACAGCGTCTCCCCCGGCTCCGGCTCGGGCCCGTCGAAGTACGCCTGGTCGGGCGCCACGCGCGGGTTCAGCTGGCGCGTGATGAAGACGTTGTAGTCGACCCCGCCGAGCTCGAGCGCAAGGCCTTCGCGGGCCGGCTCGTCCACACCCTGATCGTCCTCGCCGCACGCCACGGCGCCCAGCGCGGCTGCCAGGCAGGCGGCGATGGCAAGGCACGAGCGCATGTCGCGGGACACTCTATTGACGGGGGGCACGGGCGGGGTCCATGCCGCTGTGGCCTCCGAAGCGGGGCGCCTTGGCGGGCTCGTAGCCCGCAATCGTCGCCCGACGGAGCGGCCCGTCGGGCCGTTCCTCGAAGATCGCGCGCAGTCGTCGCAGCGCCGTCGCGCTCTGCCGCCGGATCCAGCCGGCGGCGCCGATCTCGAGCAGCCGGTCGACGATCGTGGCGGGCTCGCTGAACGTGGTGAGCTCCACGCGGGTCACGCCACCCGGCTCCTCGCCGAAGTCGTAGACGGCGAGCGAGCGGTTGCGCCCGCGACGCCCGAGGCGGATCTCCTCGACGATGCGCCGCGGTCGATCGACCTCACGGATGGTGAGCTCGGCGTACTGCTTGGTGAGCGGCGGATGCAGGCGGAAGCGCGCAGCCGCCCCCTCACCCACGGGGTTCACGCGCGCGAGCCGGTAGTCGTGCAGGTAGTGGTCGGTGTAGGCGGGCCGCGCGGCGAGGTCGTTCACGAGGTCGAAGATCTGCTCGCGCGGTGCGGATATGACCGTGGAGACGCTGACCTCGCGCATGGGCGCGCGCCATCGTACCGGCTCGCGGGCGGCGCTCAGGCCGCCTTGGGCACGACCGACAGCTTGCGCTCGCTGGCGTGCACGCGCTCGGAGCGCACGGCGAGCCGACGCTCGTCGGGGAGGCGCGCGAAGCAGAGCTCGCAGAGCGTCCGCCCCGAATCGAGCTCGTGGAGGCGCTCGCCCGCGAGCGGCGCGCGGCGACAGTCCGCGCAGCGCAGAGCGGACGAGGGCAGCGCGCGCACGCAGCGGCGCATCAGCAGGGAAGCGAGATCGGGCATCGGGGAGGCCTTCGCGCGCTGAAGCTCGATTCCTTCCGCCCCATCCGAGTATCGCGTGCCTCATGCGGGTACAAACATGAGGTCGGGTACGGCAGAAACCCCGCAAATAGCGAATTTCGGGCTTGGCGATTGAGCGTCGCTCGTTACCATCCACACACCCCCCACCCCTGAGGAGAGAAATCCGATGGAAGCCTTCAACGTCGGCACGTTGGCCGGGGCTGGCTCGTTTCGCTGTGACTCATGCGGATTCGCCATCGCCCTTCACGAGCGCGATCCCGTGCCGGCGTGCCCCGAATGCGGCGGTGAGAGCTTCCGGCGGGCCTCGCTGTTCAGCGACGAGATCCGGGTGCCGCGCCACCAGGACGTCGACGATCGACCGGACTGGCTCGAGGAGGCGCGCGAGGCGCTCGTGAGCGCCGGCGACTACCTGGCGTTCGAGGACGGCGAACGCGTGCGAGTGGTCGCCCTCCAGGACGGCTGGACGCGGATCGGGCGCAGCCTGTCGGCCCACATCCGCTTCGACGACCCGACGGTCTCGCGCCGCCACGCGCTGCTCTACCGAGACGAGGCGGGCGCGAGGGTGCTCGACGACCGCAGCCTGAACGGCGTCTTCAAGAACGGCGAGCGCGTGGAGCTCGCGGAGCTGTCGGACGGCGACGAGATCGCGGTCGGCCGCTTCCGGCTGTTCTTCGTGAGCCTGGCCGGCGAGCGGAGCTCGGAGACGGCGCGCCGGGCGCTCGCCTGACGCCGCCGCCGGGCCGCTGGGCTAAGCGGCGAGCGGGGCGACGCGAACCCGCGGAAGCGAGCTCATCCGCCTTGCCGCGCCCTGGCGCTCGCGACGCTTGCGTGCGAGCCGCCGCCGCATCCGCTCGAAGAAGCTCATGACACTGACATCGGCCGCTCCTGCCGGTCCTTTATCGCCGTAACGCGGCCAGCCCGTCCTCGCGCGAGGTGACCGGCCTGTAGCCGAGCTCGCGCTCGGCGCGTGAGATGTCGATCGTGCATTCCTGCGAGGCCACCCAGACCGCGAAGCGCGTTACGGGCGGCGGTGAATCGAAGCGCCGGCGGGCGCGCCAGATTCGCTCCGAGAGGGCGGCCGCCGCTGCCGCCACCCCCGCCGGCGCTGTCTTGGTGGGCGGCTCCATCCCCTGCGTCTCGAGCATTCGGCTGACGAACTCACGGAAGACCACGGGCTCGCCGTCGGTCACGAAGTAGACGCCGCCCGGCGGCGCCTTCGTCGCGCCCAGCCAGAGGCCCTCGACCGTGTTGTCGATGTGGGTCGTGGCGGTCAGATGGCGCCCGCCGCCGAGCCAGCGGAAGCGGCCGGACCGGACGAGCTCGAGGAGCGCCGGCAGGAGCGTGGTGTCGCCTCGTCCCCAAACGAAGCGCGGCCGGATCACCACCGTCTCGAGGCCGTCGCCGTTCGCCGCGCGCACGCGCTGCTCCGCCCTCGCCTTCGAGGAGGAGTAGAGCGCCGGCGAGTCGGGCCGAAGCGGGGCATCCTCGTCCACGTTCACGAGTGGCTGCCCCGCCATCAGGGCGGCCTCGGTGCCCACGTGCACGACCCGGCGGACGCCCGCCGCCCGGCACGCCGCGATCACGTTCTCGGTGCCGCCGACGTTCAGGCGCTCGAACTCGGCAGGGTCGCCCCAGTCGCCGACCTTGGCGGCGGCGTGGAACGCCACCTCGGAGCCCGCGGCCGCGGCCTCCAGCGACGAGCGGTCGCCGATGTCCCCGCTCACCGCCTCCGCGCCTCGCTCGCGCACCGTCTCGGCGGCCGTCATCGAGCGCGCGAGCGCGCGCACGTCCCAGCCCTCGGCGCAGAGACGCTCGATCAGCGCGCCCCCGACGAAGCCGGAGCCGCCGGTGACGAACGCGGTCGGCACCGGCTAGCGCACGTCCCGCGGACCGGCCCAGAAGGCGTCGCCCACGGTCACGGTGCGCGCGATCTCGGCTTGGTGGCGCAACGAGTGCGGGTCGCCGTCCTCGTACTCGAACATCGTTTCCGCGCGCACGCGGCGGCGCTCGCCCGAGCCGCCCAGGTACTGATCGACGATGCGTGCGCAGCGCCTACCCTCCGCGATCGCCGTGACCACGAGCGACTGGCCCACACGCGCGTCGCCGCAGGCGAACACGCCCTCGACCTTGGTCCCGTAGACCGGCGCCTTCACGTTCCCGCGCCGGTCGAGCTCGATTTCGAGCTGCTCGACCGCGCCATCGTGCTCGGGATGGTCGAAGCCGATCGCGATCAGCACGAGGTTGGCGGGCTCCTCGAATTCGCTGCCGGGAATCGCGTGCAGGTCGCGGGAGGAGGTCCCCTCGACACGCCGGGCGTGGACGGCGGTGACGCGGCCGTCCACGCCCACGAGCTCGGTGACCTGCGTGCCGAAGCGCCGGTCGCCGCCCTCGTCGAGTGCGTAGGTGGAGGGCGTGCGCTTTGGCGGCAGCGGCCACGGTGTGCCGGCCGGGCGCCCACCGTCCGGCAGGGGCGGATACACGTCGAGCAGGAGCACGTCGAGCGCGCCCTCACGCAGGGCATTCGAGATGCAGTCCATGCCGGTGTCGCCGCCGCCCACCACGACAACGCGCTTGCCCGCCGCGCTGATCGCCTGCTCTCCCGGCGTCTCCCGGAACGGCCGCCCCTCGACCGCGGCCACCGCGCGGTTGCGCTGGTAGAGGTACTCCATCGCAAGGTGCACGCCGCCGAGCCCGCGGCCCGGGACGTCGAGCTCGCGGTGCACGCGCGAGCCGATCGCCATCACGACGGCGTCGTGAGTCCGCCGGAGCTCGTCGGCGCCCACATCGCGGCCGACGTCGACGTCGCAGCGGAATTCGATGCCCTCCTCCTCGAGCAGCGCCACCCGCCGGTCGATGATCCACTTCTCGAGCTTCGCGTCGGGCACGCCGAAGCGGAGCAGGCCGCCCGGCGCCTCGTCGCGCTCGTAGACCGTCACCCGGTGGCCGAGCGAGTTGAGCTCGGCGGCGACCGCGAGCCCGGCCGGGCCCGAGCCGATCACGGCGACGGTGCGATCGCTGCGCTGCTCCGGCGGCGCCGCCACGATCCAGCCCTCCTCGAACCCGCGCGTGACGATCGCGAGCTCGATCTGTTCGATAGTCACCGGGTCGTCGTTGATGTCGAGCACGCAGGCCGACTCGCAGGGCGCCGGGCAGATCAGCCCCGTGAACTCGGGGAAGTTGTTCGTGGCGTGGAGCTTGGCGAGCGCGTCGCGCCAGTGGTCGCGGTAGACGAGGTCGTTCCAGTCCGGGATGAGATTCCCGAGCGGGCAGCCCTCGTGGCAGAACGGCACGCCGCAGTCCATGCAGCGCGCGCCCTGGTCGCGCAGCGTGCGGTCGTCGGGGAGCGAGAAGTACTGGCGGTGGTCGTGGACGCGCTCCGCCGGATCGCGCTTGTCGAAGCCCACGCGCTCGAGGCGCAGGAAGCCACCGAGCTCGCCCATCAGCGGTTCTCGCCCGCCACGAGCGGCGCGCCCGCGGCATAGCCCGGCGTCGCGAGCGGCCCGGCCGCAGCCGCCGCCACCTCCTGCTCGCCCTCCGCGGACATCTCGGCGAGAGCGCGCTTGTAGTCGTGCGGCATCACCTTGACCATCCGGTTGAGAGTCGTCTGCCAGTCCGCGAGCAGCCTCTCCGCCACGGGCGAGCCGGTCAGCCGCGCGTGCTCCTCGATCCAGGCTCGCAGCTCCTCGGACTCGTCGGGGAGGATCGCGTCGAAGCCCACCAGCTCGGTGTTGCAGCACTGCCGGAAGTCCCCGGCCTGGTCGAGCACGTACGCGATTCCGCCGCTCATGCCGGCGGCGAAGTTGAGCCCGGTTGGCCCGAGTACGACCACGCGGCCGCCGGTCATGTACTCGCAGCCATGGTCGCCCACGCCTTCCACGACCGCGATCGCCCCCGAGTTGCGCACGGCGAAGCGCTCGCCGGCGAGGCCGCGGAAGAACGCCCGACCGGAGGTCGCACCGTAGAGCACCGTGTTGCCGACGATCACGTTGTCCTGCGCCACGAACGTGGCGTCGCGCGGCGGGCGCACCACGATCGTCCCGCCCGACAGGCCCTTTCCGGAGTAGTCGTTCGCGTCTCCCTCGAGGATCAGCTCGATGCCCGGCGCGAGCCACGCGCCGAAGCTCTGCCCCGCCGATCCGGTGAGCTCCACCCGCACGGTGCCCTCGGGCAGCCCGTCCGGGCCGTGCACGCGCGCGATCTCGCCGGACAGAAGCCCGCCCACCGCGCGATTCTTGTTCTCGACGCGCCGCGCGAGCCGCACCGCCGTGCCCTCCTCGATGGCGGGCCGGCAGAGCTGGAGCAGGTCGACGTCGATCGAGTCGTAGAGCACCGGGTCCGGCCGGCGCACGCAGCGCCGCGGTGCGTCCGCCGGCAGCCCCTCCGGCTTAGCCAGCACCGCCCGCAGGTCGACGGAGCGCGCCTTCCAGTGGTCCACGCCGTCCGGCTCGAGCAGGTCGGTCCGACCTATCAGCTCATCGACCGAGCGCACTCCGAGCCGAGCCATGATCCGGCGCGTCTCCTCGGCAACCATGAACAGGTAGTTCACGACGTGCTCCGGCTGTCCCTCGAAGCGGGCGCGCAGCTCCGGGTCCTGCGTCGCCACGCCCACCGGGCAGGTGTTGAGATGGCAGACGCGCATCATCACGCAGCCGAGCGCGATCAGCGGCGCCGTGGAGAAACCGTACTCGTCGGCGCCAAGCATCGCCGCTATCGCCACGTCGCGCCCGGTTCGCATCTGCCCGTCGACCTCCACGAGGATGCGGGAGCGCAGGTCGTTGCGAAGCAGGGTCTGCTGGGTCTCCGCGAGGCCGATCTCCCAGGGCAGCCCGGCGTGCTGGATCGACGCCTGCGGCGAGGCGCCCGTGCCGCCGTCGTGGCCGGCGATCACCACATGATCGGCGTTCGCCTTCGCCACGCCCGCGGCCACGGTGCCCACGCCCACCTCGGACACGAGCTTCACGGAGATTCGGGCGCGCGGGTTCGCGCAGCGCAGGTCGTAGATCAGCTGCTTGAGGTCCTCGATCGAGTAGATGTCGTGGTGCGGCGGCGGAGAGATCAGCCCCACCCCCGGCGTCGAGTGGCGCAGCCGCGCGATGTAGCGGTCGACCTTGTGGCCCGGCAGCTGCCCGCCCTCTCCCGGCTTCGCGCCCTGGGCCACCTTGATCTGGATCTCGTCGGCGTTCGCGAGGTAGTGGACCGTCACGCCGAAGCGCCCCGACGCAACCTGCTTGATCGCAGAGCGCCGCTCGTCCTCGAAGCGCGCCGGGTCCTCGCCGCCCTCACCCGTGTTCGACCTGCCGCCGAGCCGGTTCATGCCGGCGGCGAGCGTCTCGTGGGCCTCGGGCGAGAGCGCGCCGAGGGACATGCCGCCGGACTTGAAGCGCTTCACGACCTCCGCGGCCGGCTCGACCTCCGCGAGCGGCACCGGCTCGTCGGCATCGCGTAAGCGGAGCAGCCCTCGAAGCGACGACTTCGGCACCGCGACCTCGTTGACGTAGGTGGCGAAGCGCTCGTACGCGTCCGACCCGCTCTCGCTGCGCGCCGCGTGCTGGAGGCTCGCGATCGTCTCCGGGTTCCAGGCGTGGTACTCGCCGTCGCGGCGCCACGCATACATGCCGCCCGGCGGCAGGAGCTCCGAGGTCGCGGCCGGATACGCGCGCGCGTGGCGGTCGAGCGACTCCCAGGCGAGCTCATTGAGCCCGATGCCGCCCACGCGGGAGGGCGTGCCGGTGAAGTGCCGGTCGATCAGCTCGCGCTCGATGCCCACGGCCTCGAAGATCTGCGCGCCCGTGTAGGAGCGGATCGTCGAGATCCCCATCTTCGAGAGGATCTTCAGGAGGCCCTTGCCGATCGCCTTGATCGTCCGCTGCACGGCCTCCTCGGGGCTCATGCCCTCCGGGAGCCGCCCGTCGCGGTGGAGCGTGTAGAGCGACTCGAACATCAGGTAGGGGTTCACCGCAGCCGCGCCGTAGCCGATCAGGCACGCCACGTGGTGCACCTCCTTCGCCTGCCCGGTCTCGACCACGAGGCCGATCTGGAGGCGCGTGCCCTCGCGCACGAGGTGGTGGTGGACCGCGCTCACGGCAAGCAGCGACGACATCGCGGCGCGCTCCGCGCCCAGGTTGCGGTCCGAGAGGATGATGATGTTCACGCCGCGCGCGACGAGCTCCGAGGCCTCGGTGCGGATCTCCTCGAGCCGCTTCTCCATCCCCTGCGCGCCCTGTGACACCGGCCAGGTCGTGTCGATCGTGCGCGCCTCGAAGACCGAGTGGTCGACCTGGCGGAGCTTCTCGAGCTGCGGGCTGCGCAGGATCGGCTGCGACATGACGAGCTGGTGGCAGTGGTCGGGCGTCTCGCCGAGCAGGTTGATCTCGGGCCCGATGCAGGCCTCGAGGCTCATCACCACCTGTTCGCGGATCGGGTCGATCGCGGGATTCGTGACCTGGGCGAACAGCTGCTTGAAATAGGAGAAGAGCGGCGGGCGCATGTCGGACATCACCGCCAGCGCGGCGTCGTTGCCCATCGAGCCGGTCGGCTCGTTCGCGTCGCGCGCCATCGGCACGAGCGTCACGCGCAGGTCCTCCTCGGTCCAGCCGAACGCGAGCTGCTTGGCCCGCAGCGGCTCCACGCGCGGCACGCGCGGGGCCTTCTCCGGCAGGTCCTCGATGCGCACGACCCGCTCCTTCAGCCACTGGCCGTATGGCCGCCGCCGCGCCAGTTCGAGCTTCAGCTCGGGGTCCGGCACGATCCGCTCGCGCATCAGGTCGACCACGAACAGCTTGCCCGGAAGGAGGCGCCCCTTCGCCTCAACGTCCCCCGGCGCGAGGTCGAGCACGCCGGCCTCCGACGCGAACACCACCCAGCCGTCGTTCGTGACGAGCCAGCGGCCGGGCCGAAGCCCGTTGCGGTCGAGCGTCGCGCCGATCACGCGCCCGTCCGAGAAAGCGACTGTGGCCGGGCCGTCCCACGGCTCGACGAGCGACGAGTGGTACGCGAAGAAGTCGCGCACCTCCTCGGGCAGCTCAGGCCGGCCGCGGAAGGCCTCGGGGATCAGCATCGACATCGCGTGCTCGGGCGTGCGCGCCCCGAGCACGAGCAGCTCGAGCAGCCCGTCGAGCGACGCCGAGTCCGAGATGTCGTCGCGAAGGAGCGGCCGGATCTTGTCCATGTCCCGGCCGAACAGCGGCGACTCGAGTGTCAGCTCTCGCGCCCGCATCCAGTTGCGGTTGCCACGCAGCGTGTTGATCTCGCCGTTGTGGGCGAGCATGCGGTACGGGTGCGCGAGCTCCCAGCTCGGAAAGGTGTTCGTGGAGAAGCGCGAGTGCACGAGCGCCAGCCGGCTGGCGCTGCGCTCGTCGCGCAGGTCCGGGTAGTAGCGCGGCAGCTGCGGCGCCGTGAGCATGCCCTTGTAGACGATCGTGCGGGACGAGAAGCTCGGGATCGCCAGCTCGTCGACCGCCTCGCGCTCGACCACCCGGCGGATCACGTAGAGCTTGCGCTCGAGCGAGTCCTGGTCCGATACGCCGTCGCCCGCCTGGACGAAGAGCTGCGCGATGCGAGGCGCGCAGGCGCGCGCCGCGGTGCCGCAGGCGGCTTCCGCCACCGGCACCTCGCGCCAGCCGAGCACGTGCTGGCCCTCGGCCTCCACGGCGGCTTCGAGCACGCGCATCGCCTCCGCCGGGTTGCCGGGCGGCAGGAAGCACATGGCCGCGCCGTACTCGCCGTAGGGTGGCAGCGCGACGCCCGACTCGGCGCGCAGGAAGCGATCCGGCAGCTGGAGCAGGATGCCGGCGCCGTCACCCGTGTCCGGATCGGCCCCCTCCGCGCCGCGGTGCTCGAGATGCTCGAGGGCGGTCAGCGCGTGCGAGATCACGCCGTGCGAGGCGGGCGCGCGCAACCGGGCGACGAAGGCGACGCCGCAGGCGTCGTGCTCGTAGCTCGGGTCGTACAGGCCGCGCGCTGCCTGCAGGTTCTCTCACCTCCTGTTGGGGGCGCCCGCGGCTTGTCCGGACTCGCCTGGGCTGGGGCCGCGAAACTATAAAGCTCCCATGGCGATGCTCCCAACAGCAGAGACGCTCGCCGTGCTCTCCCAAAATGGCGGCACGCGCAAGACCACCACGGTACTAACGCTGGCCGACGCGCTCCGGCGGGCCGGCCTGACGTGCTGGTCGTCGAACTCGATCCGCAGGGCAATCTGTCCGACTACTTCGACGTGCCCGGCGGACGCCGCGCCGACCATCGCCGACGTGCTGCGCGTTGCGCGCTCAGCTCGCGCCGGACCGGTCGCGGAGCGCGCCCGGATCGGCTGGGTGAAGGGCGCTCGAGCGGGTCCTTCCGTCTTTATTCATCCATTTGGTGAATAGCTGCCACAACACGCTCTCGACCGCCTCCCTGCCCCGCTCGAACGCGGCTTCGGGCCATCGCCAACCCCGCCGAGCGCCACCCGGTTAGGCTCGCGGCCACCATGGAAGACCTCCTCACCCGCCCGGCCGGCGAGCTCGCCCGCCTAATCCGCGACGGCGAGATCAGCTCGCGCGAGCTCAGCGAGGCGTGCCTCGCGCGGATCGACTCGCTGAACGGGAGCCTCAACGCCTTCGTCCACGTGGACGCCGAGGGCGCGCTCGCCGCCGCCGACGCCGTTCAGCCGGGCGACCCGCGCCCGTTCGCCGGCGTGCCCATCGCCATCAAGGACACCGCGGCCGTGGCCGGCATGCCGTTCACCATGGCCTCCGACATCTTCGGCGACTTCGTGCCCGGGCACGACTCTTTCGCGGTCCGCCGGCTGCGCGCCGCGGGCTTCGTCCTCGTCGGCAAGACGAACATGCCCGAGTTCGGGATCGTGCCCGTCTCCGAGTCGCGGCGCTTCGGGCCGGCGCGCAACCCGTGGGACCCCGGGCGGACGCCGGGCGGCTCGAGCGGCGGCGCCGCCGCAGCGGTGGCGGCCGGCATCGTGCCGCTCGCGCACGGCTCGGACGGCGGCGGCTCGATCCGCATCCCGGCCGCCTGCTGCGGGCTCGTCGGCCTGAAGCCGACTCGCGGACGGATCTCGCGAGGGCCCGAGCAGGGTGACGACTTCCTCGTGCAGGACGGCGTGCTCACCCGCACGGTCGGCGAGACGGCCGAGCTCCTCGACGTGATCGCCGGCTACGAGACCGGCGACGCCACCTGGGCGCCGCCGCCAGACGAGCCGTTCGCGGCGCTCGCGGCGCGCGAGCCCGGCCGGCTGCGGATCGGCTTCACGACCGAGGCGCCGATCGAGGCGCCGCTCGACCCCGAGTGCGCGCGCGCCGTTAGCGAGGCGGCCGAGCTTCTCGAGTCGCTCGGCCATGAGGTTGAGCAGGCGTCGGTGCCGTGGAGCGAGCAGGAGCTGCTCGAGCTCTTCACGCTCGTCTTCACGACACCGATCGCGAGCGGGGTGTTCTACGGCGCCCTGGTGACCGGCCGCGAGCCGGCGGAGGAGCTGGTCGAGCCGCTCTCGTGGACGATCTGGCAGGGCGTGCGCGAGCGCAGCGCCCTCGACTACCTGCTGGCGCGCACCCAGCTGACGGCGTTCTCGCGGCCGATCGTCGCGCTGTGGGACCGCTACGACGTGCTCCTCACCCCCGCTCTCGCCGAGCGGCCGGTCCCGATCGGGGAGATCGACACGTGCAGCGACGACCCCTGGGGCGACTTCCGCCGCTCCGGGCGCTTCACGCCCTACACGGCGATCTTCAACGTCACCGGGCAGCCGGCGGTGTCGCTGCCGCTCTTTCACGGCGACGACGGCCTGCCGACGTGTGTGCAGCTCGCCGGGCGTCCGGCGGGGGAGGCGGCGCTGCTGTCGCTCGCCGGGCAGCTCGAGGCCGCTCGGCCGTGGGCGGATCGCCGCCCCGAGCCGCTAGTCAGGGACGCACGGCCCTGACGAGCTTAATGTCGCGCGCGTAGCTCAGGACGCCCTCGGCGTCGCCGAGCGCGACCCACCGGAGGTCGTCGACCTCGTCGTTCGGCTCGAAGCCGGGGTCTGCCTCGACCTCCATCAACCAGTAGCGCACCAGCTTGGGCCGGCCGCGGTTGTCGCGATACGTGACCGGCGCCAGTTCCGGGCCCAGCCGGCAGCGAAGCCCCGTCTCCTCCTCCACCTCGCGCAGGGCGGCGTCCTCGAACGACTCGCCCGGGTCGAGCTTCCCCTTCGGAAGCGTCCAGTCGTCATAGCGGGGCCGATGGACGAGCGCGACCTGCCCGTCGCGCAGCACCAGGCCGCCGGCGGCTTTGACGAGCTGGTCCACGGGGGCGAGCTTATGCGCGACCGGACTTAGCCGTACATGAAGACGATGCTCGTGGCGCTGGCCGCCTCGCTGGTCGCGCCTCCCTACACGCAGAACTGGGCCGACACCGGCCTGATCACGGCCGACGACGACTGGGAGAAGGTGCCCGGAATCGTCGGCCGTCGTGGCGACGGCCTCACCGACACGGCGGGCACGGATCCGCGTACGGTCGTCTCCGACGGCTCCGGCACGCCGGTCGATGTCGCCGCGAACCGCGACGATCCAGGCGCGGTGGGGCTCGCCGCGGGTGTCGCGGAGTTCGAGCTCGACAACCCGGTTGTGGCGATCCAGGGCTCGGCGACGGCGGCCGCGCCGCACCTCGTGCTGTCGCTCGACACGCGTGGCCACACGGGCGTCGGCGTGCGCCTCGTGCTGCGCGACGTGGACCCGTCGGCGAGCGACGCGCCGCAGCAGGTCGCCGTGCAGTACCGGATCGGCGCTTCCGGTGACTTCGCGTCGCTCGCGTACGTGGCCGACGCCACGACCGGGCCGGGCAAGGCCGAGCTCGCCACCCCCGTGCGGGTCACGTTGCCGCCCGCGGCCGAGGGGCAGCCGCTCGTCCAGGTCCGGGTGATCACGACGAACGTCGTCGGACAGGACGAGTGGGTCGGCATCGACGACATCGAGGTGAGTGGAGCGGCGGTGCACGAGTGCCCGGCCCCGCCGCCGCTGCCTCCGCCGCCGCCGTCGCCCCCGGCGCAAGCGCCGCCGGCGCCGCTGCCGCCCGCGCCGCCCGCCGCGCCGATGCTCTCGGCGCTCCGCCTCGAGCCGCCGGTGTTCACCGCGGCGCTCCGCGGCCCGGCCGTGAGCCGGCATGGCCGGGCCGGCACGGGGCTTCGCTTCCAGCTCTCACGCGCGGCGACCGTCCGATTCGAGGTGGCGCCCGCGGACGCGGTCTCGCTTCGACGGCGCTTCTCCGTCCGCGGCCGCAAGGGCGCCAACCGGCTCCGATTCAGCGGGCGGATCGGCGGGCGGCGACTCGCGGCGGGCGCGTACCGGCTGCTCGCGACCGCCGTGGGCCGCCGCGGCGAGCGGTCCGCCACGCTCTCCGCCGAGTTCAGGATCAGAGCTCGCGAACGTCCGCCCCGCCCGGCGCGAAGGTCACGCGCTGGACCTCGGAGCCGGGCGTCGCTGACCTGGCCGCCTCGATGACGGAGCCGGTCTGTTGCCACTCGCACCAGAACAGCACGGTCGGGCCGGCGCCGGAGATCGTCGCCCCCAGCGCGCCGAGCTCGCTGGCCCGCTCCACGAGCTGCATCGAGGTCTCGTAGAGGTGGCGGCGGCGGGGTTGGTGCACGGCGTCGGCGAGCCCGCGTCCGATCAGCGACTGGTCGCCGCGCGCGAGTCCAAGCACGAGCAGCGACGCGTGGCCGACGTTCGCTATCGCGTCTGCGAGCGGCAGCTCCCGCGGCATAGCGGCACGCGCCTCGGCGGTCGGCACCTCTCCGGGCGGGATCACCACAACGCCCTCGAGCCCTGGCGGCGGCTCCAGGCGCACCGGCGCGTCGCCTGCGCAGATCACGAAGCCGCCGAGCAGGGCCGCCGCCACGTTGTCGGGATGGCCCTCGAGCTCGTGCGCCAGCGCGAACAGCCGCGCGTCGAGCTCGTAGAGATGGTCCGCGGCTGTGAGGCCTGCCACGATCGCCGCCGCGCTCGAGCCGAGTCCCGCCGCGAGCGGTATCTCGGAGTGGATCCGGAAGCGCAGGCCGTCGGCCGGGTGCAGGCGCTCGAAGGCGCGCACGCAGAGGTTGGTGCGATCGAGCGCGACGCCCGGCACGTCGCATTCGACCACGAATTCGCCGGTCTCCTCCACCTCCAGCTCGAGCACCGGCGACAGCGCGGCCGCGAGCACGTCGTAGCCGGGACCGAGGTTCGCGGACGAGGCGGGCACGCGAACGAGCCGCCTCCGCCTCACCCGAGCACCGCCCTCTCCACGCTGTCGATGTCCGGCTCGCACGGGAGCACGCTCGGCGCGCGACCCAGTGCGGTCTGGGGATCCTTGAGCCCGTGACCGGTGAGCACGCACACCACACGACCGGCCGCCCCGTACCGGAGCAGGCCGGCCACGGAGGCGGCCGAGGCGGGCTCGCAGAAGACGCCCTCCCGCGAGGCGAGCAGCGCGTAGGCGTCGAGAATCTCCGCATCCGAGACGGCGCGCACCTCGCCGCGCGACGCCGTGAACGCGTTCATGGCGTCCTCCCAGCGCGCCGGGTTGCCGATCCGGATCGCGCTCGCCACGGTCTCCGGCTCCTCCACCGGTGCGCCGAGCACGAGCGGCGCCGCGCCCTCCGCCTGATAGCCGTGCATCATCGGCGCGCCCCCGTACTCCTGGAATCCGCGCCACCACGCGGTCACGTTGCCGGCGTTCCCCACGGGTATGCAGAGCACGTCGGGCGGATCGCCGAGCTGGTCGCACACCTCGAACGCACCGGTCTTCTGTCCCTCGATGCGGAACTCGTTCACGGAGTTGACGAGCGAGATGGGGTGGCGCGCGGCCAGCTCGCGGACGAGCAGGAGCGCCTGGTCGAAGTTGCCGCGCAGCGCGATCACGCGCGCACCGTGCATGAGCGCCTGGGCGAGCTTGCCCGTCGCGATCCTCCCCTCCGGGACGATCACGGCGCCGCGGAGCCCGCCGCGCGCGGCGTAGGCGGCGGCGCTGGCGGCGGTGTTGCCGGTGGAGGCGCAGATCACCGCCTGAGCGCCCTCTGCTTTCGCCGCCGAGACCGCGACCGTCATGCCGCGGTCCTTGAAGGAGCCGGTCGGGTTCGCGCCCTCGAGCTTCAGCCATACCTCCGCGCCGACCAGCTCGGAGAGGTGCGGCGCCTCCACGAGCGGCGTGTCGCCCTCTCCGATCGTCACGAGCGGCTCCACCGGGAGGCGGTCCCGGTAGCGCCACAAGCTCACAGGCCGCCCTCCTCGCCGGCGTCCACCGTCGCCCGGCGGGCGGTGCGTCGCTCTCGGGAGAACGGCCGGCGGCTCACTCGAACGTCTCCTCGATCACCCGAATTACGCGCGGCGGCTCGCGCACGAAGTCGAGCCTCGAGATCAGGGCGACCGCCGCCCGGAAGCGCGACTCGAGCACCGGGTGCATCACCATCACGAGCCGTGCCTCCTGGCCGAGGCCCTTCTGAACCACCGACTTGATCGATACGCCCTGGAGGCCGAGCAGCTCGGCCACCTGCGCGAGCACGCCCGGCCGGTCGTCCACCTCGAGATGCAGATAGAACGAGAACTCGGTGTCCGTGAGCACGGGCAGGTCGACGGCGGGCGGCGGCAGGGACGGCGGCGGGATCATCGCCGAGACCACGTCGCCCAGGACCGCGCTCGCGGTCTGGATCCCGCCGGCGCCCGGGCCGGACAGCGTGATCTCGGTGATCGCGGGCGACTCGATCGTCACCGCGTTGAACGAGCCGTTCACCGACGCGAGCGGGTGGTCCGCGTACAGGAAGGCGGGGTAGACGTGCACCGCGATGCCGCCGTCGATCCGCTCGGCCGAGCCGATCAGCTTCAGCGACAGCCCGAGCTCCTTGGCGTAGGCGATGTCCTCGGCGGTCAGCCGGTCGATGCCCTCGTAGCTCACCTGGTCGAGCCGGACCGCGACGTTGAAGGCGAGCCGCGCCAGGATCGCCATCTTCGCCGCGGCGTCCTTGCCGGTCACGTCCTCGGTCGGATCGGCCTCCGCGTAGCCGAGCCGCTGGGCGTCGGCGAGCGCCTCCTCGTAGCTTGCGCCGGTGCGCGCCATCTCGCTGAGAATGAAGTTCGTGGTGCCGTTCACGATGCCGTGGACGCGCTCGATGTGCGCGGCGGCGAGGCTTTCCGCCATCACCCGGATCGCGGGCACGACGCCCGCTACGGCACCCTCGAAGCGCAGCTGCACCCCTGCGCGCCGGGCCGCCTCGAAGACCTCCTCGCCGTGCTGCGACAGCAGCTGCTTGTTCGCGGTCACCACGTGGCGGCCGGCGTCCATCGCCCTCAGCACGTAGTCGCGCGTGGGCTCGAGGCCGCCCATCAGCTCCACGATCAGGTCGCTGCTCGCGAGGATGTCGTCGAAGTCGCCGCGGCTGCGCGTCAGAACACCGGAGAGCTGTGGCCGTCTGCCGACCTCCGCCGCGATGGCGTCTGCGCGCTCCTCGACGAGGTGCGCGAAGGCGGTACCGACGGTGCCGCGCCCGAGGAGCCCGATCCGAAAGGGCTCGTCAGACATCCCGCGCCGTCAGGTCGTCGTAGGTCTCGCGGCGCACGACCACGCGCGCATCGCCGTTCCTGCAGAAGACGACCGGCGGGCGTGGCACCGCGTTGTAGTTGTTCGCCATCGAGTGCGAGTAGGCGCCGGTCGCGGGCACCACGAGCACGTCGCCGGGACGCGGGTCCGCGAGCGGGACGTCGCGGATCAGCACGTCGCCCGACTCGCAGTGCATGCCGGCGACCGTGCAGACGTCCGCGCCGCCGAAGCGGTCGGCTATCTCCGCCTCGTAGCGCGCGCCATAGAGCATCGGACGCAGGTTGTCGGACATGCCGCCGTCGACGGCCACGTAGGTCCGCACGCCGGGGATCCGCTTGACGGTGCCGACGGTGTAGAGCGTGACGCCGGCGTTGCCGACGAGCGCGCGCCCGGGCTCGCTGAGCACGGTCACGTGACCGGGCGCGCGCCGCAGGAGCGCGTCCACGTATTCGTCGATCCCGGGCGGCTCGTCGTCGCGGGTGTAAGCGATCCCGAGGCCTCCGCCGAGGTTCAGAAGCGGCCAGTCGCCCATCGCGGCGAGCACCTCGGTGAGCCGCTCGAACGCCTCGAGCTCGAAGATCTGCGACCCGATGTGAGCGTGCAGGCCGCGCAGCTCGAGGCCGGCGGCGGTACACGCGTCGGTTGCGCGCGGGACCTCGTCGACCCCGAAGCCGAACTTCGAGTCGACCTGGCCGGTCTGTATGTACGAGTGCGTGGAGGGCTTGATGCCGGGCGTCACGCGCAGGAGCACCCGCTGCCCGCGGCCCTGCAGGCGCTCTATCTCGTCGAAGGAGTCGACGACGATGTGGCCGACCCCGCGGTCGATCGCATAGTCGAGCTCCACCCGCGACTTGTTGTTGCCGTGCATGTAGAGCCGGGCGGGGTCGTACCCGCCGGCCAGCGCGAGATGCAGCTCGCCGCCCGAGGCCACGTCGGCGGACAGCCCCTGCCCCGCGAACAGACGGAACGTCGCCGTGCACGGGAACGCCTTGCTCGCGTAGACCACCTCGAAGTGCTCGGTACGCGCGCGAAACGCCTCGAGGAACGCACGCGCGCGGGCGCGCATGTCGTCCTCGGCGTACACGTACGCGGGCGTGCCGAACTCCCGCGCCAGCTCGACGACATCGCAGCCGCCGACCTCGAGCCGGCCGTGCTCGTTGAGGCGCGAGCCAATCGGATAGACGTGCGAGACCGCGACCGCCGCCATTCGGACGGCGATTATGAAGGAGCATGAGGCACCCGACGCCTGCACCACCGGAACTCGGCGAGCACGACGGGCTCGCGTATGCGCTGTTCATGCCCACGCGCGAGCCCGACGTCGGGGTCTTGATCCTGCACGGCGCAGGGTCGGCGAAGGAGAGTCAGTTCGACTTCGCACGAGGCTGCCGGGCCGACGGCATGGCGGCGCTCGCCTACGACGCGCGTGGCCACGGCCGCTCGAACGGCGCGTTCGGACCCGGTGCGATCGACGACGCGCTCGCGATGCTCGCCCTGCTGGCTCGACGTGTGCCGCGGGTGGCGCTGCGCGGCTCGAGCATGGGCGGATGGCAGGCGGTCCACGCGGCGGCGAGGGCGCGCGCCGGCGCGAACGCGCCCGTGCCGAGCGCCGTGGTGGCGATCTGCCCCGCCGACGAGGCGCTGCTGCGCCGCGGCCTGCGCTCGGGCGAGCCGCTCCGCTTTCGCTGCGACGTCGCCGGCTGCGCGGGATGGATGGAGTCGAGCGACGTGTACGAGGCGGCGGCCGCGCTCGGTCCGCAGACGGCTCTGCTCCTGATGCACGCTCGCGGCGACGAGCAGGTCCCCTACACCGTGAGCGAGCGGCTGCACGAAGCGGCCGGCGAGCCGAAGCGGCTGCTCCTGCTGCCGGGAGGCCATCACCGCTCGCTTCAGCACGACCTCGAGCTTCACGCCGAGTCGCGACGCTTCATCAGGAGGTCGGCCGGGGCCGGGGCGTGAGCCGGCGCTCAGGGCACGATCGGCAGGCCATCGACGGTCTCGTCGACCGTCTCGCCGACGCCGCCGACCGTGTCGCCGAGCTGGCTCCCGGTATCCGTGACCACGTCGCCGAGCTCGGGCGAGACCTCGCCGACCGTATCGCCCACGTCCCCGGTCACATCGTCCATGGTGCCGCCCGCGTCGTTCGTCACGTCACCGACGCTCGGCAGCTGAGGCGTGCTTCCGTTCGTGCCCGGCAGCTCCGGAAGGCCGGAGTCCCCGCCGCCTGACAAGCCGCCGCCGCCGGCGGAGTCGCCCTCTGTGGCGGACCGGCCGCCTCCGGGGGCTCCGCTACGCGGAGCGCCGCCGCCCGACCCGCCGCCAAGCGAGTCGCCGCCCGCGCCGGCGCCGCCGCCCGCACGGGTCGAGCGCTCGCCGCTGCGCCCGCCGCGGCCGTCGCCTCGCCCGTCAGCGTCGCGGCGTGAGATCTCCCGACGCTCGCCGCTCGGGCGATCGGAGAGCACGGCGCGCGCTCGCTCGCCGGATTCCGACTCGACGCCGAAGCGCTCCAAGCCGTCGCCCCCGCCGCCACTCGGCAGCCCGTCGAACGCGACCAGGGCACTACCCACAAGGAGCAGCAGGATGAACGATCCGATCAGGACCCCGCTTGTACCGAGGCCCGCGATGTACGCCTTCGACGTCTTCACGGCATTGGGTACCGGTGTACTACCCGCCCGTTGCTGGCTCGGAACTCCGCGACCGGACGCCGCTAGCCTCGCTAATGAGAATCGTTCTCGTTAACCTCCGGGCGTGCCCTCACCGCTCGATCTTCTCGAGCTGCCGTTTCTGCGTGACGCCCTGCTCGAGCTCGTCCTGCTCGCGGTCGCGGGTGGCGCGCTCGGCGCCTGGATCGTGCTGCGCAGGCTCGCCTTCTTCACGCACGCCGCCGGGTCCGCCACGTTCCCCGGACTCGTCGTGGCCGACGCCTCGGGCTTCAGCCCCGTGCTCGCCGGCCTCGGAGTGGCGCTCGGCTACGCGGGCGGGGTCGCCGCCGCGAGCGGCGGGCGCGAGCGCGAGCCCGGCGAGGCGACCGCCCTGCTGTTGGTCGTGGCGCTCGCGGGCGGCGTGATCCTGGCGGGTGACGTGTTCGAGTCGGGCGCCGCGGTCGACCGCCTCCTGTTCGGAACGCTTCTCGGCCTCGAGACCCCCGACTTCGTCGCCGCCGGCGCGGCCGCCGGCCTCGGGATCGGCGCAACGCTCCTGCTCGGCAGGGCGTGGATGGCAGTGGCGTTCGATCCGGACGGCGTGCACGCGCTCGGTGTGCCAGCGCGGCTCGCGGACCTGCTGCTGCTCGCGCTCGTGGCGGTCGCGGTCGTCGGGGCGCTTCCAGCGGTCGGCGCGCTGCTTGTGACCGCCACGCTGGTGTTGCCGGCCGCCGCGGCGCGCCTGCTTGCGCGGAGCGTTCCGCGGCTGATCGCGTGGGCGCTGGTGCTCGCGCTCGCCGAGGGCGTCGTGGGGCTCTACCTCGCGTACTGGCTCGACCTGCCGCCCGGACCGCCTGTCGCCGCGCTGGGCGGGCTCGTATTCGCGATGGTCAGCGTCGCGAGGCCTGCGAGGACGACCACGTGAGGGCCAAGGTCGCCGTGCGAGCGAGCGCGCTCGCCGTGGCCTATCCGGGAGCGCCGCCCGCGCTCGAGGACGTGAGCTTCGCGGTGGAGGCCGGCGGCTCCGTGTGCGTGCTCGGCCCGAACGGCGGCGGCAAGACCACGCTCTTCCGCGCGCTGCTCGGCGAGCTGGCGCCCGCCGCGGGCTCGGTCCACGTGCGTGGACGCCCGGCGTATGTCGCACAGACGGAGCGGACCCGCCTCGACTTCCCTGTGAGCGCGCTCGACGTGGCGCTGATGGGCGCGCTCGCGCATGGCCGGTGGTGGCTTCCGGCGCGTCGCTCCGAGAGGGTCGCGGCGTACGCCGCGCTCGAGCGCGTCGGGCTGAGCGGCCACGCCGGCACGCGCTTCGGCGAGCTGTCTGGCGGGCAGCGCCAGCGCGTGCTGCTGGCGCGTGCTCTCGTGCACGACGCAACCGTGCTGCTGCTCGACGAGCCGCTCTCGGGCGTCGACCCGGCGAGCGCGCGTCTGATCACGCGTCTCTTCGCGGAGCTGCGCGCGGAGGGGCGAGCCCTGCTCGTCGCGAGCCACGACGTGGAGAGCGCGCGGTCGTTCGACGTCGTCCTCTGCCTCAACCACCGGCAGGTCGCGTTCGGGCCGCCGGCGCCAACGCTCGACCGCGCGGTGCTCGAAGCCACCTACGGCGGCGAGATGATCGTGCTCGACGAGCCGGGCGCCGCCCGCGCCGTGACGGTCCACCACCACGAGCACTGATGGACGTCCTCGATGCTCTGCTCGATCCGCTTCGCTCCGGCATCGGACGCCGCGCGCTCCTGGAGATCGCCCTCGTCGGTGCATTCTGTGGCGCGCTCGGCTTCTGGGTCGTCACGGAGCGGCTCACCTACGGCGCCGAGTCGCTCGCGCACGGCCTCCTGCCCGGTTTCGTGCTCGCCGCGATCGCCGGTGCGCCGCTTCTCACCGGAGCGGCGGCAGGGGCGCTCGCGGCCGCGGCGCTGATCGCGCTCGCGGCGCGTGACCAGCGCATCGGCAGCGACACGGGTACGGCGGTCGCCGTCACCGCACTCGTCGGCCTCGGCGCGCTCCTGGCGCTCGCACCGGACTCACCGCAGCGACTCGAGGAGCTCCTGTTCGGGGACCCGCTCGCCGTGAGCGACGGGGATCTGGCGGCCGCGGCGCTGCTGCTCGCAGTCGGCGGCGCGGCGCTCGCCGCGCTTCACCGTCCGTTCGCCGCGGTGGCCTTCGACCCTCCCGCGGCGGCCGCGACCGGCCTGCGGCCGCAGGCGGTGCGATTCGCGCTCCTCGGGCTGCTCGCGGCGGCCGTGGCAGTGGCGGTACAGGGGCTCGGCTCGCTGCTCGTCCTCGCTGTCCTGGTCGCGCCGCCGCTCGCAGTGCGCCGCCACACCGGCTCGCCGGCGAGCGCGATGCTGGCGGGGGGCGCCGTCGCCGTCGCGGCGGGTGTGGCCGGCATCGAGCTCTCCTTCCACGCCGGCTCGGCGGCGGGAGCATCGATCGCGCTCGCGCTGTGCGCCGCAGCGGGTCTCGGAGCCGCACGAGTCCGACGCGCCTAATGCGCGGCGATGTGCTTCGCCACGCGCTTCGCGTCGCGGCCCACTCCGCCGACGAGCATCGAGCCGAACGCCTGAAGGAACGGCAGGCCGATGAAGTAGAGGCCCGGCGAGGACTCGACCACGCCGAGCTTCTGCGTGGGCCAGCCGTCGTCGCCCACCACGGGGATGCGGATCCAGCCGGTGTCCTTGTGGAAGCCGGTGCACCACACGACGTTCGCCACGTCGAGCACGCGCCCGTCGTCCAGTGCCGGCCGGCCCGCCTGCACGCCGGCGACACGGGAGGCGGTGTGCTCGACTCCCGCCTCGGCGAGGTCCGCCCGCTTCACCCGCAGGAGCGGTCCGCCACCACCGCGCACCTCCGACCGCATCTTGCGACCGATCGGGGTTCGCAGCGTCAGCACGTGGTTCGCGAGGAACCACAGCACCGGGAATCCGTAGCGCGCCTTGCGCGATTCGATCCTGACGGGGATCTCGCCGTGGACCTTTCCCGACAGGATCGTGGGATGTCCCGCGCGAGCGACCTCGTAAGCGATGTCGGAGCCGGAGTGGCTCGCGCCGACGACGAGGACGGGCCCCGCCTTGAGCTGCGAGGGGTTCCGGTAGTCGTTCGAGTGCATCTGGCGAATCGACGGGTCGAGCTCGGCGGCGAAGCTCGGGGTCACGGGCGACTGCCACGTGCCGGAGGCCACGACCACGCGCTCGGCCGCGAGAAGGAGCTCCCCCGCGCGGACGAGATAGCCGTCGGCCGCGCGCGATAGCTCGGAGACGGCGACGCCCGTGCGCACCGGCAGCTCGAAGCGGCGCGCATACGCCTCGAGGTAGTCCGCCATCTCGTCCTTCGTCGGAAAGGCCCAGGGCTCGCCGGGAAAGGCCATGCCAGGGAGCGCGTCGTAGCGAGCGGGGCTGTAGAGGCGCAGCGAATCGAAACGGTTGCGCCAGACGTCGCCCACCCGCGCGCTCGCCTCGAGGATCACGAACGGGCGCCCGCGGCCGGCGAGGTGGTAGCCGAGAGCCAGGCCGGCCTGTCCAGCGCCGATGATCACCGTCTCGAAGCGCTCGGTCGCGTCCTTCGACGAGAGCCGAAGCGGGAGCTGCGAGAGCGTTGTCTTTGGGTCGAGCGAAGTCGTCATGCACGGGAGCTTGCGCGAGCACGGCCGAGCGCGCATCGGCAGGAGCACCCAACTTCGCGCGCGGTGCGGGTGGGTAATTTGACGGCTCAGACGAGCTGGTGCTCGTACGCGTACGCCGTTGCCGCCGAGCGCGAGGAGACACGCAGCTTCACGAAGATGTTGCTCATGTGCCGGTGCACGGTGCGCTCGCTCAGGACGAGCTCGGCCGCGATCTGCTTGTTCGTGCGGCCCGCGGCCACGAGCCGCAGGACCTCGAGCTCACGCGGCGTGAGCCCGTGGCTGTCGGGCTCCGGCGGCGCGATCGCCTCGAGGCGCGCGAGCTCCGTCGCACCCAGCTCCTCGAAGACGCGCCGCGCGCAGTCGAGCTCGAGCCGCGCGGCATCCTCGTCGCCGAGCTCGCGACAGGCGATCGACAGCAGCACGCGCGCGCGGCTCGACTCATAGGGCGCGGCGAGATCCTCCCAGAGCTCCACCGCCCGCCGCAGCGCCGGCAGCGCCGCGCGCGGCTGGCCGTCGGCGAGCTCGACCGCGCCGCGCGCCTGTGCGGCCAGCGCGCCGAGCATCCCCTGTTCGTGGCCGGTGGCGATCGCCTCGAGCTCGGTGCACGACGCCCGTGCCTCGGCGCTGTCGCCCGCCACGACCATCACCTCGACACACGCGGGAAGCAGCGCTGCGCGGCGGGTGCGCTCGTCGCTCTCCGCCAGCGCCCGTCGAAGCGCGGCCGCCGCGGTCTCGACCTCGCCCTGGGCGAGCCGGAGCAGCGCCCACCCGGGCTGGGGCTCTCGGCCGAGCGCGCTCGCCTCGCGGTACGCGTCCTCGGCCGCCGCGAGCTCGCCCTGCTGACGAAGCACCTCGCCTCGGACGTACGCCGCCTGCCCCGCCGAGCGGCGGTTGCGACCCGCAAGTGAGCGGTCGAGCGCCTCCTGTGCCTCCTCGAGTGCGTCGCGCCACGCGCCGTCCAGCTGAAGCACCTCGGCCCGGTGAACGCGACAGCGGCCCGTGAACGCCACGAGGTCGGATTGGCCCTCGCACCAGCGCGACAGCGCGGCGGTCCACTCCCTCGCGCGGCGCAGGTCGAAGGCATCTTGGCAACCCAGGATCACGCCGCAGTAGACGATCCCGCTCACGATCGGCGACAGCTCGCCGCTCACAACCGAGACCATCGACTCGTCCAGCAACCGCAGCCCTTCACTCTCGCGCCGCTGCTTGACCAGCATGTGGCCGCGCTCGTGCATTGCGAGCGCCAGGAGGTCACGATCGCCGAAGCGTTCGGCGTAGCTCACCGCCTGGCCGGCCAGCTCGGCGGCGCGCGCGTAGTCCCCGGAGCCCTCGTGTCCGAACGCCTCGGGCAGGAGCATGTAGCCGCGCTCGACGCAGTCGCTTCCGTCCCGCTCCACCAGCCGTCTCGCTCGTGCGATCCAGCCGCCGCCCGGGCCGATCTCGCCCGACGTGAACAGGTGCATGCCGATCCAGAACGCCGTATGCGCGGCGGGCACGAGCGCACCCGCCTCGAGCTGCACGGCGTGCAGGCGCTCCATCAGCGCCATGAAATCCTCGTGGCGCCCGAGCATGTAGGCCGCGATGGCGAGCAGGTCGAGGTCCTCGGGCGCGAGCGGAGTGGCGGCGTCCGCCTTAGAGAGCAGGCGGTACGTGTCCGCCCATGCGCGCCGCGCGTAGCAGTCGCGGCCTCGCTCGAGGTCGGTCCCAGGTGCGGTCATCGCTTGCCGCCGGCCGAGGTCGGGCCCGGCCGGCCAAGCCTAGTGCGCCGGGGCCGCTCGTGGCGCGCCGCGGCGCACCACCACTATCGCGCTCCCGAGCGACATCAGCACCAGGCTGATCAGCTGCGGTTGCGTCAGCCCCGCCACCACGGAGTCGTTGCGGCGCACGATCTCGACAAGAAAGCGCTCGCCGCCAGCCAGGAGCAGATAGAGGCCGAACAGGACCCCGGCCGGAAAGCGGTCCCGCAGCCTCCACAGCACGAGCGCCCCGAGGCCCATCGAGACGGTCTCGTAGACAGGCGTCGGGTGGACCTCCTCGGTCGTCGGCACCGTGCCGTCGGGGTACGCCATCGCCCAGGGCACGTCCGAGGCGATGCCGTAGTCGCCGTCGCCAGACAGCTGGCACCCCACGCGACCGATCGCGTAGCCGAGCGCGAGCGGCACCGATGCGGTGTCGAACATCCGCCACTCGAGCCATCCGCGCCAGCGCGCCCAGAGCACGACGCCGAGGGCCCCGCCGACGAGCCCGCCGAACCAGACGAGCCCGGCGCCGGAGAAGATGTTGCCGAGCACGTCGTCGGAGACCTCCTCCCAGTTCTGGAAGAGGTAGTCGACGCGCGAGCCCACGAGCCCGCCGATCAGGGCCGCGAAGATCATCTCGTAGGCCCAGTCCGGGGGCTTGCCGAGCTCCCTCAGCCGGCGCCCTGCGACAAGGCCCGCCGCGAGGAAGCCGACTGCGAAGCAGATGCCGAACGTCTGCAAATCGACCGGTCCGATGGAGATCTCGGGCTGCACCTAGGCCGGAGGCTAGCGAGCGTCGCCCCACCGTCCTACCATCTGCCTCAGTGCGGAGAGCGGCGCTCGCGACATTCCTCTGCGCGGGGCCGCTGCTCGCAGCGACCGCGCACGCATCCACCGATCTGACGGACCGGGTCGTGCTGCGCGAGGCGCTGCGCGCCGGGGCGCGCATGGCCGGTCGCGACGTCGTGAGGCTACCCCTCCCGGAGCCGGTTCGGGCCTCTGCCGCCGCGACCGGTGAGCTGGCGCACGTGGCCGCAAGCCGAGGGCGGACCCGTGTGCTCGTCGGCGTCACGCGTCACGAGCAGCTGGCCGGCGTGGCGGCGGAGCTGCGCGCGCTCGGTGCGCGCCCGCACGCCCTCACGACGATCGGCGTGCTCTCCGCCACGGTGCCGAGCGGCGCCTCGCTGGCTGCCGCGCTGCGCGACGACCCGCGCGTGGCATACATCGAGCGCGACCGCGTGCTGCGGGTGGCTCAGGACCCCTTCGACACCATCGACCCCGCCACCGGCATCAAGTTCACCTGGGCCTTCGACGACGTTCACGCCGCGGAGGCGCTGTTCGCGGCCGGAGGCGGCTCGTCGAGGATGGTCGCGGTTGTGGACACCGGGCTCGACGTGAGCCATCCAGAGTTCGCCGACCGCGTGGCGAGGACGTTCGACACCGGGACACGGCGCACCGACGTGACCGACACGGTCGGGCACGGCACCTTCGTGGCCGGCCTGATCGCGGCGGTCGACGGAAACGGCGTGGGCGGCAAGGGCGTGGCCGGAACTACGAGGATCGTGGCGGTGAACGCCGAGGAGCCGTGCGAGGACGGGAGCCGGGGGTGCTTCACCGTCGGCGACCTCGTTCGGGGGATCGAGTTCTCGATGCGGAGCGGCGCACGCGTGATCAACATGAGCCTCGCCGGCGAAAGCTTCACGCGCAGCCAGGCGCGAGCCCTCGAGTCCGCGTTCTTCAACGACGTGCTGCCGGTGGCCGCCTCCGGCAACAACGCCGAGCGTGCGCAAAACCCGAACCCGCTCGAGTTCCCCGCGGCCGCGCTCGGCGGCATCCGCGGCGGTCGCGGGATCGGGCTCTCGGTGGCGGCGACCACGCCGAACGGTGGGCACGCTGGGTTCTCGACCCACAACGACTTCGTGAGCCTCGCGGCGCCGGGCGCGAGCGGCGGCACCTGCGAGTTCGGCGTGTTCTCGACGCTTCCACGGAACCCGTTGACCGACTGGGACCGCTCGGGCTCGTGCTCGCGGATCCTCGTCGACGCGAGCGGCGCGCGGTTCGCCTACGGCGAGGGGACAAGCTTCGCGGCGCCGATCGCCTCCGGCATCGCGGCGCTCGTCTGGCAGGTCGAGCGCCGCCTGGCGTCGGAGCAGGTGGCCGAGGTGCTCACACGCTCGGCCCGCCAGACGATCGGCGGCGGCTGGAACGAGTTCACCGGCTCGGGGATCGTCGACGGCCAGGCCGCCAGCGCGCTCGCGCGTGCGTACGACGTGACTCCGCCGCGCGCTCGTGCAAAGGCCCTGCGCCGGCCCGGCAACCGCGTGAAGATCGCCGTGGCGCGGTCGCGCGACCGCACGGAGGCGGGCCGGGAGCTGGCCGGGCGCGTGACCTACGGCCTGCTCGCCTCCCCCGACGGGACGACCGCCGGCCTCCAGGTGCTCGTCAGCCGCCGTTCGCGCCCGTTCACGGCTCTAGTGCGGCTGCGCGGGCGGCGCCCGAACCTGTTCCTGGGCACGGCGTGCGACCGGAACGGAAACTGCGACTTCAAGCGTCTCGGTCGCTTTCGCCGTCGTTGAGCGCGGCCATCGCCGCCAAAGCGGTCGTGGCCGGCACCGCCGCGATCAGCCCGATCGAGCCCACGAGCATCGCGACGATCTCCTTGGCCACCACCTCGAGATTCGCCGCCTCGGCTACTCCGAGGTCGGCGGAGCTGAAGAGCAGGAGGATCGGCAGCGCGGCGCCGACGTAGGCGAGTACGAGGGTGTTCACCGTGGCGCTCACGTGGTCGCGCCCGACCGACAGCGCGCGCGTGAACAGCTCACCGAACTCGAGCGCCGGGTTCGTGCGCTTCAGCGCCAGCACCGTCGACGACTGGCTGATCGTCACGTCGTCGAGCACGCCGAGCGCGCCGATCACCATTCCCGCGAGGAGCAGGCCCTCGAGCGAGACGTCCGCTCGCCCCACCTGGAGGAAGATCGCCTCCTCGCTGGTGAGCCCGGTGAGATGCGTCAGGTGCGTGAACAGCGCGGCCAGCCCGGCGGTGAACAGCAGGCTCGCCGCCGTGCCGAGCAGCGCGGCCCCGCTCTTCGGCCCCCAGCCGTGCGCCAGCGGGATCGTCACGAGCGCGACCGCCATCGAGCCCACCACGGCGACCGCAAGCGGCGGCTCGCCATCGAGGATCGCGGGTACGACGAACACGAGCACGAGCGCGAGGCTCGCGCCCAGCCCGACGAGCGAGAGCGCGCCGCGCCAGCGCGCGAAGACGAGCACCACGAGCACGAACAGGCCGGCGAGGATGAGCATCGGCGTGCCGCGCTGGAAGTCGTAGAGGCTGTAGCCGGTTCCTGTCACCGGTGCCGATCCGGGCGGCGGTTCGGGCGCCTTGGTCACGCGGATCTCGTCGCCGGGGTCCACGTCGGGGTCGAACCCGCCGCCGCCCAGCTGGAGCTCCACGACCTTGCCGTGCTGGGGTCCCTCGTCGAGCCGTATGCGAGCGAGCTGGCAGCGCTGGCTCTCGAAGCCCGGACAGGTCGTCTCTTCCACGCTCACGACCTCCGCGGCGAAGCTGTCGGTCGCGATCCCGGCTGCGATCGGCGACCCGGTGTCACCCGGCCAGAGGATCACGAGCCCGGCGAGCGTCGCGACCGCGAGTGCCGCGGCCACGGCGGTGAAGCCACGCGACACCGGACCGCCTAGAGGTAGCCCAACGGGTCCACCGGCGAGCCGACGACGCGCGTCTCGAAGTGCAGGTGGTCGCCGAAGCAGTGGCCCGTGCAGCCGACGTAGCCGATCACCTGTCCCTGGCTCACGCTCGCTCCGTTCTGGGTCGCGAAGCTCGACTGGTGGGCGTAGCAGGTGGAGAGGCTCGCGTTGTGCTGGATGCAGGTGTAGTTGCCATAGCCGCCCACCCAGCCGAGCAGCACGACGCGGCCGGAGTCGGCGGCGCGGATCGGCGTGCCGCTCGGCACCGCGATATCGATCCCGGCGTGCAGGCGGCCCCAGCGCATGCCGAACGGCGATACTACCGGGCCGTTCACCGGCCAGATGAGCGCGCCACTTCCTTGCCGGATCGGGGCCGGGGCCTGGGCGCCCTCGAGCGCGGCCGCCACGCGCACCTGCTCGCGCTCGAGCGCGGCGAGGTCGCCCTCGAGCGCCACGCGGCTCTGATGTACCTCCGAGAGAGCGCCCCGCTTGTCGGCGCGGGCCGCGGCCAGCTCGTCGCGCGAGCCGGCGAGCTGCTCCTCCACGGCCGCGATCTGGTTGCGCGTCTGGAGCATCTGCTCGGCCACGACCTGCTCGCGCTCCTCGAGGTCGGCAAGCTCGATCGCCTGGTCGCGGGCGCGGTCGCGTAGGCCGCGCACCTCGTCGGTGATCTCGCGGTCCTGGTCGGAGATGCGGTCGAGGAACTCGGCGCGCTCGAGCAGGTCACCGAAGCCGTCGGCCTCGAGGATAACGGTGAGAACGTCGGGCGCGTCGGCCTTGTAGATCTCGACGAGCCGGGCGGCAAGCACCTCGCGCGCGGTCGCGAGCTCGCTGCGCAGCTCCTCGAGCCGGTCGCGCGCGGCCTCGAGCCGGTCGCGCACCTCGAGGAGCTCGGCCGTTTGCGCGTCGAGACTCGCCTGGGCGCGCTCGAGCTGGCGCTGCGTCTCGTTCAGCTCGCCCTCCACCGCCTCGATGCGCGTCTCGAAGCGCTCGATCTCCGTCGAGAGCACGCCCTCCTGCTGCTTCTTCTGCTCGACCTGGCGGCGCTTCTCGTCGATCCGCTGCTTCAGCGGCGCGGACGAGCCCGGCAGCGGCGACAGCAGATAGGCGCCGAGCGCAGCCAGGATCGGGAGAAGGAAGAGCGTCTTTCGCATGTAGAGGCGCGCCGGTTGGGTTCCCTCGTTTACCAGCGTTATGCAGGGAAAATTCGGCGCTGAGAGGGCGAGACTCTACCAAGCGCCGTCGGCGCGGCAAGCGTTTGTCCCCGTCTTGCAAGAGCCATTGCGCGCTTCACGCCGTTCGGCCGCGCAGCCCGTTCAGTCGGCTGCGCGGCCTCCACTAATCTTCCGTATATGGCACAGCAGAAGGCGATCTTCCCCCGGGACGCAGGGCTCCAGACGCGGATGCTCCTGACGCTCTTCCTGCTGGGCCTGCTCTACGTCGCATTCATCGGCGTGCT
>Ga0126307_10000273_pt1 | contig 33613 bp, 38 predicted proteins | sample Plot28_FD_89955 | JGI IMG/M metagenome (GOLD analysis project Ga0126307, IMG submission 89955) | Serpentine soil microbial communities from UC McLaughlin Reserve, CA, USA - Plot28 | ecosystem: Environmental > Terrestrial > Soil > Grasslands | place: USA: UC McLaughlin Reserve, Lake County... | reverse complement strand
ATCTGTCGGAGCTTGCGAACCTGGTCTGCGGGCACCCGACCCTCGACGAGAAGTACGCCCGCGTCGTGGAAGTGGCGGGGATGGTCAACGGCCTCTTGGGGGCTCATGCCATGGTCTATGAGGTTGGAGAGGAGTTGGACGTGGCCTTGGGGCTGCATAAACCTGCCCATTACGCCGAAGGTGGCCCATAGATCGCCTTCCTTGGTGGCGAGGGCGGGGATTATGGTGTGAAGCGGTCGCTTGCCGGGCCACAGGGCGTTCGGGTGATCTTCTACGAGGCGAAAGGAGTAGCCCCTGTTGTGAAGGCAAACGCCGGTGCCGTCTGCGACGACGCCACTCCCGAAGCGCACGAAGAGGCTGTTGATGAACGAGCAGGCGTTTCCCTCGGCGTCCACCGCACAGAGGTAGCTGGTGTCGCTTCCGAGGGCCGGCTCGACCGATTCGGTGGTCCTATTGAACGAGATGCTCTCCCGCAGTCTCGCCGCGTACTCTTTGGAGAGGAGCTCGCGGGTGGGGACGTCGACGAATTTGGGATCTCCTACCTTTTCGTGGAGATCGCGAAAGGCGAGCTTTTTTGCCTCAACCTCAAGGTGAATACGGTTGGCGCCTAGTGCATCTAAGGAGCCGAGGTCAAAGCCTTCGAGGATGTTAAACATCTCCAAAGCCGCGATACTTTGAGTGGGAGGTGGAACCTCGTACACTCGGATGCCGCGGTAGTCGGTGTAGATCGGCTCGACCCAGAGGGTTTCGTGGTGGGCAAGATCCTCCTCGTCGAGGTATCCACCGGCTTTCTGCACGGCATGCGCAATTTTATGAGCTATCTCGCCATGGTAGAAGGCGTCAGCCCTGTCCTCGGCGACCGCAGCGAGCGTCTGGGCAAGCTCTGGCTGGTGGAAGAGTTCCCCCGGCACCGGCGCTCGTCCTCGTGGCAGAAGCGTCCTCCGAGTGGCCTCGTTCTCGCGGAGCAAGGCCTCGTCGATCTCCCAGTACCGGGCAACGACCTCGGAGACCGGATAGCCCTCCTCGGCGGCCTCACGTGCAGGCTCGAGGAGACTCGAGAAGGGTAAGCGCCCGAGGCGCTTCGCGCCGTCCTCCCATAGCCGGACAGCCCCAGGCACGGTAACGGTAACCCCGCTGCGCTCTGGCATTGTCTTCATCCCCCGCTGGCGAAGCTTCTCGGTCGTCATGCCTCTGGGGGCACAGCCGGAGCCGTTGGCCCCTAACACCGATCTCGAGCGGACGTCGTAGAAGAGTAAGAACGCATCACCGCCCATACCGGTGGCCGTCGGTGCGAGGACGGCCATAGAAGCGGCCATCGCTACGCAAGCGTCAGCGGCGTTCCCTCCCTCGTCGAGGACCCGGATACCTGCGAGCGTGGCCTGCGGGTGCTCGCAGGCAACCACGCTTCGCGTGCCGAAGTCGGTGGAACGCCCACCAAGGTTGGGGCGGCGCATCTTATTGTCCCTCACACTTCCACCTACTCGTGTTGTTCTGTTAATCTCTGCGTAGTTTAGGTCGTAGCGATGAGTGGGCAAAGAGGCGGCTCAGCGCAACGGAGATGATGGTTAGTACAAGGAAAAGCTGGCTCGCGGGCTCGCACTGACAGGCTTAACCTGTATGGTTATGAAAGCGCGGTGGCGCAGCGCGCGTGCGCTAGGTGTCAGCTTAATTGCCGCGAACGCTCTTTCTCTACGATATCCCTTACGGCGGGGACCACCTCCTGGCCGAAGGTCTCTACCTGCCGCTCGTGATCTTCAGAGGGCCAGAAGATGAACGTGTCCATCCCGTTCTCCAGCGCGAAGTTGGAGAGCTGCTCGGTCCATCTCGAGACCGATCCTTCCAATAAACCTTCTCCCTCTGGCCCGATCCTGCCGGAGACGTTGTAGACGCGCTTGATTTCCTCCGGCCTGCGTCCGGCCTCTAGCGCCGCCTCGTCTATGCGCTCGTGCAGCTCCGGCAGACGCCCTGGGGGAGCCCAGCCGATGGAGGGAACCCAGCCGTCGGCGAGCCTACCTGTTAGCTTGAGCATCCTGGGACCGCCCACACCGAGCCAGATGCCTATGGGATGAGCGGGCTTAGGACCAGGGCGCATGCCGGCCAGCTTGTATATCTCGCCGTCAAAGCGCAAGCTACGCTCCTCGCTCCACACCAGCCGCATGACTTCTATGGCCTCCTCGACAGAGCGCACGGCCTCGCCGGGGCACCTACGTGGACCGCCCATTGCTTCGATGGCCTCCCAGAATGATCCCGCGCCGAGGCCGAGCTCCACCCGACCTCGGCTAAGCACATCCAAGCTTGCCGCAGCCTTCGCCAGCATCGCTGGAGGCCGCAGGGGAAGGTTGGCCACATCGGGGAAGAAGCGCACTCTATGCGTTCTGGCGGCAAGGTAGGCGATGAGGGTCCAGGTATCGTAGAAGCGGCGCTGGTAGGGGTGATCCTGAATACCCACCAAATCCAGCCCGGCCCCCTCCGCAGCCCTCACCACACGCTCAACCCTCTCCGGCGGCTCCGCCACCGGCTCCGGGAAGACGCCGAACTCCAACTCTCTACCATAGTCGCCCATCTCTTCTCCTCGTCCTGCGTAGCGTCCGCTTACGAGGGCGCATCGGGTCTCCTCGTCAACCTCCTAACCGGGCGGCTTCAGCGATACGTACCCCGGCAGAGCGGCGACCCGCTCTAGCCAAGCACGCACCGCCGCGTAGGACTCGAGGTCGAAGCCGCCCTCATGGGCGACAGAGGGGTAAACGTAAAGGGCGACGTCGGCAACCGTGGGGCGATCTCCAACGAAGAACTCGCGGTCGCTTAGGTGCCGCTCCATCACGGACAGGGCCCTGTACCCCTGCTCGAAGAACTGCTCCAGCTCGACCTTCCTCTGCGGTGTGACCTCGACCTCCCACCTGCGCCAGAGGCGGGGACGGGAGAGGTTCGGCAAGAGGCTGTACTGCTCAAAGAACATCCAGCGCAGGACCTGAGCCCACTCCAGCTTCTGTTTGGGGAGGTAGGGCGTGCCCTGCGCGAGATAGAGCAGGATCGCGCCGGACTCAGGGAGCATTGTCCCGTCTTCGAGCTCCAGAACCGGTAGCTTGCCGTCCGGGTTGACGTTCTCCAAGAACTCCGGACTATTTGTCTCGCCACCCCTGATGTCGTAGTTGATTATCTCATACCTAGTGCCCAAAAGACCCAGGAGCAGCCGAACCTTGTAGCTGTTCCCCGACCCCGGGGCGGAGTGCAGCCGCATCGCGCCTCCCACGTCGCTCCATAGCGGACAATCGACGAACCTTTCTTATCCTATTCGGCTCGGCCCTCATTCGCAAGAGGGAAGAATATGGCCGACAAGAGTGCCGGATGATAAGCTGCGGGCCAAGTTTGTAGCTACCCTGACCGAGCAAGCCGCTGGTGACGATCCTCCATTTCTGATCGACTACTGGCGATTGAACATAAGATGTAAGCGGCCGGGGCAAGCGTATTGAGTGCTTAGATCCTCACCTTGACCTTCATCTCGTCGTAACCTATCAGGTGAGCCTAGCGTTCAGGACGTATTGTCTATGCGGGTGTGATAGCCGTTCCCGAGCCGGCCGCCCAAAAACCCGCCCAAGAGCTCAAGTAACAAGGCGCCGACGATTATCCCCGCGCCCACGAGCCCTACCTCCGTCAGACCCCCGATGGCGGGCAGAACGCTCTGCTCCATGAAATCCTGCAGGGCCCTGAAGAGTGCACCGGGCAGGAAGCTACCGAAGAGAACGAGGATTATGCTCAGGAGAAGTCCCCACGCGACCGTCACTGCCCCGTTGCGTCCGCCGTCGAAGCGCACGAGACGTCCGGCCACGTAGCCGCCGATAAAGTAGGAGGCAAAGAGGACAAAGCCGACGACTACGAGGCCCGTGATGATGACGGCGTCGATGTCTCGGCCCGTGAGGTTGAGCGTGAAGCCCAGAGGGTTGAGCACGAGGCCCGTGAAGGCCAGCAAGATGCCGCTCGAAACTATGGCGAAGACGCACCCGATAAAGCTCGCCAGCCAATCCACCCCGCCGTAGACCTCCCTGAGACGGGCCTCCCGTCCTTCAGGTGCCTCCAGATAATAGCTCCCCGGTTGTGTCTCCCCTTCCGCGCGGGTGCCGGCGGGCCGGATCACCCGCGTCTCCGGATCTTCGTCGCCGGGGGCATCACGCGGCGTCCCAGAAGCCGGCGTGCGTCCGACATTTTCGGGCGCGCCCTGACGCGTCGCCGTGTCCTCACCGCCCTGGCCTCCGTTCTCGGCGCGCGGCGCGCTCCTCGTCGCCTCCTCGGGGTTCCCCTCGTCGTCCAGAGGACCTCGCCTGCGGCGGTCCTCGGGCCTGTCCTGAGGCTTCTCTTCCATCTCTCCCCCTCGTCGTCCTAGTTCGCGACTTCTCGGCCACCGACCCTTAGTACGGGTCTCTACCTAATTCTACCCCGCTCGCGCCTATGTCTCACCTACTATGCCTTACGATACCAACCGCCGCGCCTTTTGTACAACTGGCCAAAAATGCAACGTTATCCGAGGGCCTGGCTTGTACGCCGGGCCCTACTCAAGGGGTACGCGCGTTCATATCATAGCCGTTGTGCTGTAGCGGGACGCTGCGGAAGCGTCCGCGTGGCACATCGTAGGAAACGCGAAGAAGACAGGAGACACAGTTGGATACCCAGACTAAGCAAGACATCTTGAGGAAGGCCGAGGAGAGCAACGTCAAGTTCATCCGGCTCTGGTTCACGGACATATTGGGGGTGTTGAAGAGCTTCGCCATCACGATCGGCGAGCTCGACGACGCTCTGGACGGCGGGATGGGCTTCGACGGGTCCTCGATCACGGGCTACCAGGACATCGAGGAGTCGGACATGATAGCCATGCCCGACCCCTCGACGTTCCAGATCATCCCCTGGAGCCCGCAGGAGAACCCCACGGCCCGCATGATCTGCGACGTCCAGATCCCGGGCGGCGACCCCTACGTTGGCGACCCGCGCTACGTCTTGAGGCGCGCCTTGGAACGGGCCGACGAGATGGGCTTCTCCACGTTCAACTGCGGCCCGGAGCTCGAGTACTTCTACTTCAAGAACGACCAGTCCCCGGAGCCTTTAGACTACGGTGGGTACTTCGACCTTACCACGCTGGACGCGGCGACCTCCTTGAGGCGCGAGACCATAATGGCCCTGGAGTCCATGGGCATCAGCGTGGAGTACTCCCACCACGAGGTCGCCATCTCCCAGCACGAGATAGACCTCAGGTTCGACGGCGCTCTGGAGATGGCGGACAAGGTCCAGACCTACAAGACGACCGTCAAGGAGATCGCTACCCGCCACGGGGTCTACGCCACGTTCATGCCCAAGCCGTTCCAGAACGAGAACGGCAGCGGTATGCATACCCACCAGAGCCTCTTCGCGAACGGCGAGAACGCCTTCTTCGATGCCGATGACCAATACTATCTCTCCGACGTGGGCAAGCAGTTCATCGCGGGACAACTCAAGCACGCGCGCGAGATCAGCCTCACCTTCGCCCAGTACGTGAACTCCTACAAGCGACTGGTCCCCGGCTACGAGGCTCCGGTCTACCTGGCCTGGAGCCGCCGCAACCGCTCGGCGTTGGTGCGGGTGCCGGTCTACCACCCGGGCGAGGCTCAGGCCCAGCGCGCGGAGTTCAGGTGTCCGGACCCTGCGGCGAACATCTACCTGTGCTTCGCGGCGCTCTTGCATGCAGGGCTCGAAGGCATCGAGAAAGGCTACGAGCTCCCCGAGCCGATGGAGCGCAACCTCTACGACCTCTCCGTCGACGAGCGCAAGAAGATGGGTATCGAGACACTGCCCGTCGACCTCGGCGAAGCGATCCGGGAGGTCGAGAGTTCCGAGCTCCTGCAGAAGGCTCTGGGTGAGCACGTCTACACGAGGCTCCTGGAGGTCAAGCGCGCGGAGTTCGAGGAGTACCGGCTGCAGGTCACGCCATACGAGATCCAGAAGTTCTTGCCGGTTCTTTAAGCTGTTTAAGCCGGTCAGCCTGGGGTGCAGGCTGTCGTCCGCCCCCCTTCTGCGTTTAGTGCTCTTCAGGAACTTCGCCGCGTGTGGGGCCGGATCGGGGCTTTCTTCGAGCTCTTTTTGGAGGTGGACCAGGTCTTTGGGGTATCCACATCGTAGTGGGGCTCTCCTTCGTGCACGCGGAGCCCCAGCGCGCGGGCTTTCCTGATCGTCTCGCGGTAGACGGTCCCCGTGGACCACCATTCGATGCTGTGGAAGAGCTCCTTATACGACTCTCAGAGGCCAAGGAGGACGTAGCCGCCGTCGGTGCTGCCGACGATGGCCGCGTAATAGGAGGAGGATTCGCCCGGGCGTTCGCCTTTGAGGGCGCGAGTGACGCTTCGGAGGCGGTCAGGCGGCAGGGTCAGAGAATCGGTACCGAGGATCAGGACGGGGCCTGGTTCGGCGAGGCTGCGCAGGGGCCGCCCCTCCCAGAGGCGCGATGAACTCACTCGGGCCCGGCAGGTAGGCCGTTTTACCTGCCCCCTCCATCCTGCGGACGAAGACCATGTTCTCCATCACGGGGATATCCGGGAACCCACTCACCCGCTCGTATACGTCTCGCCTGACGAAGATCCCCGAATCCCCGTAGTAACGTCCAAGCCGGCGATAGAAGGGCGCCAAAGCCTCCAGCCAACACCCCAAAGCACCGCCCTCGGGATATCGCAACCGGAAGTTGCCGCCGACGCGCCCTCTCTCGACGGCGTCCCTTATCTGGAGCGCAGCGTCCGGCGGCGCGACGTCGGCGTGCAAGAAAGGAGCACGTCCCCTGAAGCCGCCCTCGCTCCGGCGTTGAGCTGTCCCTCCCGGCCGGGCCGCTCGCGGACCAGGCGGGTTGCGCTCGAAACGACGAGTTCCGGGGTGTCGTCCGTCCAGCCGCCGTCGGCGACCACGACCTCTCCGACGCCCCTCATGCATGAGAGGCGTTCGAGCAGGGCGCCTATGTGGGCGGCCTCGTTTAGGGTGGGGATCACCACGGAGACCTCCATCAGCAAACAAGTATAGGACACCTAAAGCCTACGTTCTCGGATGGGGACCGGATCACGAGTCCCTTTGCCCTATAATCTACGCGGTCTCTAGGGCAAAGTCGAAGAAGCAGAGGAGGGAACGTACTCTTGGTTAGGATCGACGCAGGAGGCGGCGCACTGACGGAGGTGTCATCGCCTATGCTGGCGGTTGGCGTTCACAAGGACGATGGAATCTCGCAAGAATTGGGCGAAGCCGCCGGTAAGCTCCTCTCGGACGGGGACTTCTCTGGCAAGGAGGGCGAGACGGCCCTCATCTACGCCCCGAATGGCCTATCCACGCCCCGGTTGCTGCTCGTGGGCCTGGGCGAGCGCGCTTCCTTCACCCTGGACAAGCTCCGGCGCACCTCCGCGACTGCGGCGAAGCGCGCCCGCTCCCTGAAGCTCGATGAGGCCGCCTTCACCCTGCCGGTGCCCGCCGGTTTCGGGGCACGCGAGGCTGCCGAAGCCGCCGCCGAGGGCGCGGCCTTGGGCCTGTACCGCTTCGACCGCTACAAGACCGGCGAAGAGAATCGCGAGCTTGCGGCCTTCACCCTCGTCTCGGAAGACGAAGACGCGGTGGTGGCGGGCACCGAAGCCGGGGTGAAGCTCGCGGCAGGGGCTCTTCTCGCCCGGGATCTCGCTAACGAACCCTCCAACGCGGCGACCCCGGAGTACCTGGCCCAAAAGGCGCACGAGATAGCCGAGCGGTACGGCATGGAGGTAACCGTCCTGGATCGGGCCGGGATCGAGGCGGAAGGCATGGGCGGGCTCGCCACGGTCGGGCGGTCGTCCACGAACGAGCCACGTTTCATCGCGCTGGAGCACAGCAAGCCCACAGAAGACGAAGCCCCCGTCGTCCTCGTCGGCAAGGCTGTGACCTTCGACTCGGGCGGCATCTCCATAAAGCCTTCTACCGGGATGGAGGACATGAAGTACGACATGAGTGGGGGCGCTGCGGTCTTGGGCGCGATGGAGGTCGTGGGCTCCTTGGGTCTCCCCATTAATGTCATAGCCCTAGTCCCCGCGACCGAGAACCTCCCCGGAGGGAACGCCTTTAAGCCCGGGGACGTGCTCACGCTACACTCCGGCAAGACCGTCGAGATCGTCACGACCGATGCGGAGGGGCGCCTGGTCCTGGCCGACGCCCTCTCCTACGCCAGGCGCTACGAACCCGCCGCCGTCGTGGACTGCGCGACCTTGACCGGGGCGTGCCACGTTGCCTTGGGCGACTACGCCTCCGGGCTCATGGGCAACGACGACGGCTTGATCGCCGAGGTCCAGGCTGCGGGAGAGGCCTCCGGCGAACCCGCCTGGCACCTCCCACTCTTCTCCGAATACACCGAGCAGATAAAGGGCAACACCGCTGACATCAAGAACTCCGGTGGCCGGTACGGCGGCGCTTCGACCGCCGGCGCCTTCCTCAAGGAGTTCGTCGAATACCCCTGGGCGCACCTGGACATCGCCGGCACCGCCTACAACAGCAAACAAAAGAACGTCTACACGCCCAAGGGCGCTTCGGGGACGCCGGCGCGCCTGCTCGTCGAGTTCCTGCGGGCCCGGGCAGAGGACCTGGAGGACGCTATATGATCGTCGAGGTGCTCACCGTCGGCCCGTTTCAGGAGAACTGCTACGTGGTCGGTGATGAAGGATCGGGCATAGGCGCCGTCATCGACCCCGGCGACGAGGCTACCCGCATCGCGCTCGCCATCGAAAGGTTAGGGCTGGAGATGGGTCAGATCATCGTCACCCACGCCCACGTAGACCACGTCGGCGCCCTGGCCCCACTCGCGGACGAGTATCTCTGCCCGGTCCTGATGCACGAGGAGGCCGAAGCGATGCTGAAGACGGTGCCCCAGCAGGCGATGATGATGGGCCTGAGGTTTGGCCGTATACCCCAGGTGGACCGCCACGTCGGGGACGACGAGGTCTTGGAGGTCGGCTCCTTGCGGCTCCACTCCCTGTACACCCCGGGCCACACGCCCGGGCATCTGGCCTTCTACGTTGAGGAAGAAGGCGTCGTTTTCTCGGGAGACGCGCTCTTTGCGGGGAGCGTGGGCAGGACAGACCTGATAGGCGGAAGCATGGAGCTCCTCATGCAGACCATCTCCGAGCGCCTTTTGACCCTTCCGGACGAGACGCGAGTCCTCTCCGGCCACGGCCCCGAGACGACCATCGGCCGGGAACGCCAGACCAACCCGTTCTTGGGCGGAGGAGGGGCCCTGTGAGCGAGAGCGTCGAGAAGCACCGAGAGGCGTCGCCGGAGAAGATCAGGGTTGCCGTCCTCACCATAAGCGATACCCGCACCCCCGAGACCGACACCGGCGGCAACGTCATCGTCGAGCTCATGCAGGGTGCCGGGCACGAGATCTCCCACCGCGAGATAGTCAAAGACGACGCGCCACGTATAGAGGTGGTCCTCAAGGAGCTCCTCGCCGACGCAGGTGTGGACGCCGTCATCACGACCGGCGGGACGGGCATCTCGGCGAGGGACACCACCTACGAGGTCGTGAGCCGCAAGATCGACAAAAAGCTCGACGGGTTCGGCGAGCTTTTCAGGGTACTCTCTTACGAGGAGATAGGAGCCGCCGCCATGTTGAGCCGCGCGGTCGCAGGTGCGTCCGGCTCGAAGTTCCTGGCCTGCCTGCCCGGCTCGAGTAACGCGGTGCGCCTGGCGGTGGAAAAACTCTTGGTACCGGAGATCTCGCACCTCGTCTTCGAGCTCCGCAAGCATAGTGAGGAGGACCGCTAGATGCAGCGCGAACCCCTCTCCCCAGAGCTCGAGGCCCTGTGGCGCAGGCTCTGGGAGGAGTGGCAAAGCAACGACGAAGAAGACGTCTTCCTCGACGCCGAAAAGCTTGCGGGGATAGAGGCCGAGATCCCCGACCTCGAAGGTCGCATAAAGACGGCCCTAGCCTACCTCCAGCGCGCCTACTACATCCAGTATCGCTCCGGCGTCGGCGAGGCCGGCATAGAACCCATCCTCTACGACGTCTACGAACCAAGGTAGAATTTAGCTATCAGCGATCAGCCGTCAGCTTTCAGCAAAAAGGCGATACACTACCCCGTCTTAAGGACAATCGGTAAAGAGGAGCGGACAGCCACCGAAGCAGCCGACCGCAGATTGATGATGCCCGACGGCTCCTTACGCGACCCGCTCGCCCCGCACAATGAGGCGGACGTTCCAGTTGGGACCGAGGGTAGCGTAGTCACCATAGTTCTCGATGCAAACCTGCAACGAGACTATGTCATTGCCGACCGGGTTCGTAACCCCCAGGTTGCCCGGGTCTACCTCCAGTACCTCGTAGACCTGGTATGTATAGGTCTGTCCCAAGGAGTCCGTGAGGGTGATCTCATCGCCCGGTCCCACGGAGGGCAGGTCGAAGAAGATGTGGTCGCTGGGGGTCCCCGGGTAGCCGATGCGGTGGCCGGCGATGTAGGTGTTGGCACCGGGTATCCAGGGGAAGCCTGTACCGGGCAGGTGGCCCGCGCCAGCCATGAGGCCCCCTTGCTCCGAGACGTCGTCTTGCACCGTCACGTTCGACAGGCCCAGCTTCGGTATGCTCAGGTACATCGTGGAGTCGCCCGGCGCTATGGGAGCGGCCTCGTCCTCCATCGCTTCTTCCTCTTTGATAGCGAGGTCGCTCTCAAGATCGACAACCTCGGCCTCGGCGGCTTCCTCTTCGTCGCCGGTCACTGCTTCGGCGGCCTCATCGTTAACGGGTTCCGGTACTGCCACCTCAGGAGTAGGGTCTGTAACCTGCTCCACGCTCCCGGTATCCGCCTGTAGCACAGTGTCTATCGCACGGTCCGCGCCGTAAGCAACAGCCGCTCCGAGGGCCAGAACAACCAACCCGATGAACACAAAAAGGCCCGCCCGCCGACGCTTATTGTTATCGGGCCTGCGAGCCCGCCGTCCCTGATGCCGTTTTTTATCCATGAGTGCCATGCGAAGATTGTAGCAGTACCAAATTGATGAGGGTAGAGCGTTTCGCGTTGTTTTTTTAAGGTTCGAGAAAATTTGCTCCAGGGGATCTCGTGCACAAGTTTCACCCTGTAAGACCATGGGACTGTGAACCTGCTTGAGGAACACCGAAAACGGGTGCTGTCCTGCTCGCGTTGCATTCACTCGGGCAGAACGCTCCGGTCGTAAATCCGCTCAAAAGGAGCAGGATCCTGCTCGTAGCCCAGAGGCGCCCGGCTCGACGGAGATAACTACCTGGCTACTGTTCCCGGGACCGGCGGGAATGAGGCCGACGGGATGGTTCGAGCGCGCCAGCATCAAGCACGAAGACGTGTGCCTCTCGGCCGTGTGCAGGTGCTTCCCGAGCAAAGCGATAAGCTGAGGGGACAAGGTACCTGGTCGAGCCATGATCGGCCACCGTCGTCTGCACCTCTTGCGAGAGTCCGATCTGCTGAGGCCGGAGGTCGTGGTGTCAGTAAGGATTCTGGGTATCAAAGGAGCTGTTGGGAGTTACGCGCCTCTCGAAAGCCGTCGGTGAGACCTATCCGCGTGATGGGGTAGTATATGCCCCCTTGCCCCATCCTTCGGGGCCTTGAGGTGGCACACCCTAGAAGAGAACAAGGGACGCTTGGCGCGGGTGCTAGCGACGTTGGGCGAACAGGCCGCCACGCGGCCGAAACGGAAGCCAGGAGCGTTAGACGTTTGAACATCGAGACCGAGATAAATACGGGGTCCGAGACGCGCGAGACCACGCTCGTCGCCAAGGATCTAAAGAAGAGCTACGAGAGCTTCGAGGCCGTCAAGGGCGTGGACTTCGAGGTGCACCGAGGCGAGTGCTTCGGGTTCTTGGGGCCTAACGGGGCCGGCAAGACCACGACGATGAAGATGATCTATGGCGCCGCGGTCCCCACGGGTGGAAAGCTAAGGGTCGCGGGCCTCGACGTGACGCGCCACGAGCGGGAGGTCAAGCGCCGCATCGGTGTTGTACCCCAGGAAAACAACCTCGACGAAGACCTCAAGGTCGAGGAGAACCTCCTCGTCTTCGGCCGTTACTTCGACCTTCCAAAGAAGGCCATCAAACGGCGGGCGGCCGAGCTCTTGGAGTTCGTCCAGCTCTCCGAGAAGGCCAGCTCAGAGGTCGAGCAGCTCTCCGGCGGGATGAAGCGCAGGCTCCTCATAGCGCGCGCCCTCATAAACGATCCGGAGATAATGGTCCTGGACGAACCGACCACCGGCCTCGACCCGCAGGCCCGGCACCTAGTGTGGGACAAGCTGCGCGAGCTGACGAGAGAAGGCAAAAGCCTCGTCCTCACGACCCACTACATGGACGAGGCGGCGCAGCTGTGCGACCGGCTCGTGATCATGGACGACGGCAGGGTCATCGCCGAAGGCGCCCCGCGCGACCTGGTCGAGGAACACGTAAGCCCCGAGGTCTTGGAGTTCCGAGCGAACCCCGACGCTTTGGATAAACTCGCCGAGATCGTCGAGAGCGTAGCCGACGGCACGGAACACTTCGGAGAAGCGCTCCTCGTGTACACCTCGGACCCTGAGGCGGTGACGGACAAGGTCAGGGAGTCCGGCGTTTGGGTCGAGAACACCATGTACCGGCAAACGGACCTCGAAGACGTCTTTTTGAAGCTCACGGGCCGGAGGCTAGTGGACTGATGGGCGGGGTGAGGATACCTGCGCTGCGGGGGACGTTCAGGGTCTGGCAGCGCAACGCGACGATCTTCCGCAAGTACTGGAAGACGATCATGTTCCCGAACCTCTTTGAGCCCTTGCTGTACCTGACGGCCCTGGGTCTGGGGCTCGGGGCTTTCATCCGCGAGGGCGGCATTAACGGGCTGACCTACACGCAGTACGTGGCGCCTGGGCTTCTGGCCGCTAACGCCATGTTCGCGGCCTCCTTCGAGAGCACGTACAACACCTATGTCAAGCTGAAGATCGGGCGCGTCTACGACGCCATCGTGGCGACGCCGGTCAACGCCGAGGACGTCGTCGCCGGGGAGTACTTGTGGGCGGGCACGCGGGCCGCTCTCTATGGGACAGCGTTCTTGGGCGTGATCACGGTCCTGGGGTTCGTATTCTCGCCGGAGGCGCTGCTCGTCCAGTCGTTCTGGGCGCTCCTCATCCCGCTCATACTGCTGGTCGTGGGCGGGATGTTCAGCGTCACGGGCACCCTATTCACCAGCCTGATCTCGAGCATCGACCTCTACGCCTACTACTTCACGCTTGTGATCACACCCCTATTTCTCTTCTCCGGTATCTTCTTCCCCATCGAGGATTTCCCGTCCCCGGTGCCCGAGATAGCATGGTTCACCCCTCTATACCACGCGGTAAACGTCTGCCGGTCCCTAGCCGTCGGGCCTTCCCCGTACGTGCTCGTGGACGTGGTCTGGATCCTGATCTTCACCGGCGCCCTGGCTCTACTCCCAATCCGATTCATGCGCCGGAGGCTTATCAGTTAGCCTTTAGCTTACAGCTATCAGCAAGGTTACCGCTGTTCTGTCGCTGCGAACTTTGCTGCTCTTGCTGATCACTGAAACCTGACTGCCGACTGCTTACAATTGCCCGCATGCCGGATAATCCTTTCATCGTGCGTCCCGCAGATCCCCGGGACGACGCCGTGATCGCCAGCCTCGTTGTCGAGGGGTTCTTGGACAAGTTCCGTCCGGTCTTCGGGCGCCAGATGAACCGGTCGGTGAAGATCATGGAGAAGTGGGTGCGCCTGGAGCACTCCTTGGGAGGCGTCTCCTCCCTCGTCATCGAATGCTCCTCTCCAAAAGAGATCGCAGCGAGCGTCGGCGTCCGAATCAAGAGCTCAGACGACGACGCTCTCGCGCGGGGGCTCTGGAAGGCCCTGCGCCGGAACCTGGGCTTCGCGCGCGCCGCCTGGGCCGCGATCCTGCTCTCCTATCCCCGCTACGCCGCCACCCCCTCCGAAGCTTACGTAGAACGCCTCGTGGTCACCCAGGAGCATCGCCACCGGGGCATGGCGAGCGCTTTGCTGAAAGCGGCGGAGGATCTGGCCCGCAGGTCCGGCAAAGAGAGCGTTGGCCTCCACGTCAGCAGTGATAACAAACCGGCCCTCAAACTCTACGAAACCTGCGGCTACGAAGAGAACTCTCGCCAGCGCTCGCTCCTCACCGGCCACTTCCTCGGCATCAGGGACTGGCTGTACCTGCGAAAAGAGCTGTAGCTTTAAAGCAGTCGGCTTTCAGTCATCAGCATAGGGGCAAGGGCAAACACCCGCTACGCGTTTTCGCGTCCTACGCCAGCCCGCTGTATTCTTGTCATGTGCGCCGTGGGGCAAATAGTTGGTCGCTGACGGCTAATGATCAGGAACGGGGGTCGTCTTCCTCCACATCCTCGGGGTCTACAGCCTCGTCGTGCTCTTCGTCAACCCGCCGTCCGGTCTCGCGGGAGCGATCCTGAGACCGGGACTCTTTCAAGGACTCGGGCCAATTGAAAAGGTCATCGGGCATCTCCGGTATATGCCCGCTTGCCTCGCCCCCGCCTTCAGCGCGACCTTGGGGACGCTCCTCCGCATCATCGTCCCCGCGGGTACGGTCAGAGTCCTGCTCGGTCGCCGGATCGGGGGCATCGTGGCTATCCCTGGCGCCCTCAAGATCGCGGTCGGTAGCTGGGAAGCCGTCGGGATTCTCGGTTTCGGGCTCGGCACGCGCGAAGGGGCCCTGTTCTCCCGGTGTCTCAGGGACGTCTATTGCCTCCTCTTGGGGTTCGGGAGCGGCGTCGCGGTAGCGGGGATCACCGGTGAGAAAGGCGAGAACCTGCGCGTTGAACTCACTGGTGAGTTCGAGCATCGGCAGGTGTCCGCAGTCGTTCATCGAGACGACTTCGGCCGAGAAGGTTCGGGACCAGTCATCCACCGCGCGAGGGTTCACGATCTGGTCCTCCTCGCCGGCGACGAGTAGGACGGGGATCTTTATGACCCCGGCCTGACGAGTGAGCCGGCGGCGCGAGATCTCGCGCCGCGTCACGCTCATGGTCTTGTCGACCGCCGCCGGGGTGGACTTGCCCGCGTCGTCCACGACCTCCTCAGTGAGGTCTTGGGGGTCGAGGACGAACGGGCGCATCCAGAGCCTGCGCAATGGCCTAAAGAAGCGCCCTAAAGTGTAGAAGACGGGGCCAACGACGGGCAGGGTAGCGAGCCAGAGAAGGGTCGGCAGGTCCACCTGGTCCTCGTCTGCGGGCGCCGCAACGAGGACGAGCCGGCCTACTACGTCCGGGTGGTCCGCGGCGAGCTTCACGGCCATCGTACCCCCGATATCGTGGCCGACGACGGCGACTCGCGCGAGACCGAAGTGGGCACAGAAGGCATACAAGAGCCGGCTGCCGTAGCGGATGCCGTAGCCCGAGATGGGCTTGTCGGAGTCGCCGAAGCCGGCGAGGTCCAAGGCGTAGACGGTGAAGCGCTGGGCGAGGCGGCTTGCCAGGGGCTCCCACACTCTGGACGAAGAGAGCCAGCCGTGCACGAGCACGACCGGCGGCCCCCCGCCGGTGACACTGTACCGGACCCAGTTCCCCTCGAGCTCGAGGTACTCGGTGTCGCGGGCATTCTCCACCGCCTGGGTCGTCCGCGAGAGCGCGATCGAGACCGCGACGAACACGCAAACGAGCACCAGAATCACGATAATTATGCCGCTCATGGCCGAAATGATAACCCAACCCGCCAGTCCTGACACGCGGGATGTGCGTCTTCAGGAACGGGAAGCGGGCGTCTTCTCCTCACGTTCGCCTTCACGTTCGCTCCGGCGTTCATCGCCTTCTTCGGGTAGCTCGGCCACCCTGGGGGATGGTGCGGCGCCCAGAGGTTTGACGTAGAGCTCCTCCAAGAGAACGGTGACGACGGCCGCGGTCGGGACAGCGAGGATGACGCCCGCGAGCCCCAAAAGATCGCCCATGGCCAAGACTGCTAGGATGACCACGACGGGGTGGAGCTGCACGCTGCGGGCCATGACCATTGGCGCGACGATGTGCGCCTCTATCTGGTGGATCGCTATGTAGATCACGATGACGACTAGGGCCTTGGTCGGAGAGTCGGCAAAGGCGGCGAGGGTAGGAGGAATAGTAGCGAGGATCGGGCCGAAGAACGGCACTATCTCCAGGAAGCCGGTGAGCATAGCGAAGGTGAAGGCGTACTCGACGTCGAGGGCCGCGAGTCCGGTCCAGGTGAGCAAGAAGATCAGGACCATCGCCGCGAGCTGGCCGATGATCCAACCGGAGACCCTATCCCTTATGAGCGAGAGGAGCTCCTCGACCCGTCCCCTCCTGTCGGGCGGGAACAGCGCGAGCACCCCGTTCACCAAGGGGCGCGGGTTAGAAACCATGTACAACGCCATCACCACGGCCCCTATGGCCTGCAAGAGGAGGCCTGCCCCGCGGGTGGTTATGGAGTAGAGCTCCCCGACCCTTTGTATGACCTCCTGGATGGCGTCGGTGAGGTTGAGGCTCGCGACCCCGCTCGCGGGTCCGCCTGCCAATCCCGGGTAGGCCTCGCCGAGATCCTGCAAGTACCCTTGCACGCTGCGGACTACGCTGGGAGCACGGGACAGAAAATCGCTGCCCTGCTCCGAGAGGATAGGCAATACTATATAGCCCAAGAGGCCGAAACCCACGACCACGCCGGACAAGACCATTAAGAGTGCCAAAAAGCGCGGGAACCTGAGACGGACGAGGAGGTCCACCGCCGGGTCTAGGATCAGGGCTATGAGGAGCGCCAGGGCCAAAACCTCGATGACGCTGACGAGCTCGTAGAGCAAGAGCCCCCCGGCCACGAGCAACCCGAGGACGAGCGCAAACCGCGCCGACTGCAGAAGGCTCGGGCCCACAGCGGAATTACCTCGCCTTTAAGGCACTGCTCAGGCGCCCCAGCGGCTGCTCACGACCCGCCGAATAATTACGGAGGCTATGACCGTCGAGGCCAGCGAGAAGCCCGCCTTCACGAGCGCCTCCTTGACGTCGTCCTGGACACCGCGCTCCTCGGGCTCGTCGAGGAACCTGTCGGCGAACCGGCTCGCCAAGAGATAGGCGATACCGCTCGCAAGTATCGTGATCGCCCTCTTCTGCATCTCGTCGTTCATGCCCGCATCCTCCCCTTCTCTGGTTCGCATAACCGAAGTACCTCGTTGTCCCCCACAGAACACAATGCCGCGGACGGTCCTCCCTTCCGATTCTACCGCCAAACGGGCGTGGACGTGGAGGACGCGTCTCCTTTTCTCTAGCCGACCTTCCTGTCGTGCGCGGCAGAGCTCAAGGAGTAGAGCCTTCCCAGCTGGGTGCGCAAGGCACTGCGGCAGCAGAGGTCGGCGTAGCAGTCCACGCAGTAGAGGACCTCGCCGGGGCGTCCTGGATGCAGGTCGTGCTCCATCATGAAGTCCAAGAGCTCCCGGAAGCCTTCGCCGACCTGGTCCACGAACTCTGAGAACGAGATCTTGCCCGAGATCAGACGCTCACAGGCCTCGGGCACTTCAAGTTTGCCCAAGCGACGGTTACTGTGCCTGACTATGAGCCCGGGGACAATGTCCCCGGCGCCCAACTCCTCCTTCTCCAATACTGTCCCTTTCTAGCCCTGCGAGACGTATTCTGTTCCTCGCGGGTCCCCTGTATCCCCGGCCCCTGCCGGTCCGTAGAGTCTAGCGAAGTCCCGACCGTTTTGTAAAGTATCTCCCATCTTCTTATGACCCCGAAAGGTATATTTACCCAGCCACGAAGAACCGGAGGATAGAGAACGTGACGGAGAGACCAGAGAACGGGCGAGAGGGAGGTATACCGCCGGCCGGCGCGCGGGTCGTGGTCGTGGGGGCCGGGTTCGCAGGGGGCTCTTTCCTGCAAAGATTGCCCCCCTCGCTCCAGCGTTCGGGCGAGATACTGCTCGTGGACCGCGAGGAAGAGCATGCGTTCATACCCCTGATCCACGAGGTAGCCGTGGGGCGGATCCACCCCGGCAGCGTCCGTACCCCGATATCACGCGACGACAGCGCCTCCTACGGGTTCTTCAGGGCTGAGGCGAGCGGCGTGGATCTGGACAGCAACACCCTCCTCACCTCGTCCGGGGAGGTCAAATACCGCTACCTCGTCCTCGCGCCTGGCAGTGTCGCCACCCCTCCCCCCGAAGACCTCCTTGGATATTTCCAGACCTTCTGGAGCCTCTCGGACGCTTTGAAGCTCCGCGCCTCGCTGAACGAGGCCTGGCAGGGAGCGCTGAGAGGAGAGAGCCACCCGACGGGCGGGCTCACGGTCGCCATCGTGGGAGGCGGGGCGACGGGGGTCGAGCTGGCCGCCGAAGTCGTCGCCCTCTTCGACTACCTCAAGAAGCGCGCCGCAAGGGCCCCCGCTCTAGCGCCGAAGGTAGTGCTCCTGGAGGCGACGGAGCGGCTCATGGACTGGTTGGAGCCCTACTTCCACGAGGTAGCTTTAGAGGAGCTCACCCGCCTCGGGGTCGAGGTCCAGCTGAACGCTCCGGTAACGGACGCGAACGACAAGGGCGTTAAGGCCGGAGACGAGTGGCTCCCCGCGGCGACGCGGGTGTGGGCCACGGGCGTCCGAGCCAGCCCCCTCGTAAGAGACCTACCCGGGGAGCACGACGATGCGGGCCGGGTTGTCGTGGACGAATACCTTACGCTCCCCGGCCACCCGGAGGTCTACGTCCTTGGGGACAGCGGCCTCTACGAGCACCCTGACTTGGGTCCCCTGCCCCCCACCGCTTCCGTCGCGGTGCAACAGGGCCCCTACGTCGCCCGCGATCTGAGGAGGCGACTGCGAGGCGTGCCGCGGGAGAAGCGTCGGCCCTTCGAGTTCTTCGATAGAGGCTACGTGGTGAGCCTTGGACCTGAGAGCGCCGTGGCGACGGTCGTCGGCGGGAAGCTGAAAGGCCGCCCTGGCCAGGCTTTGTACAGGAGCATCTTCCTATACTATATGAAAAGCTTCCGGGGACGGCTCCTCACGGGGGCCGATTGGGCAATGGAGCAGACCCTGGGACGCGTCGGGTTTGAGCACCGGCCAGCCTCCGAGCGGGCTCGCTAACCCTTAACCTGCGCCCACCTGTTCCCTAGGTGCTCCTCGACGATCCCCGGCACGTCTTCGGGGGTTACGCGGGTGTACCAGACGTCGTCCGGGAAGACGAAGACGACCGGCCCCTCCTCGTGGCGGCGGGTGCAGGCGTTCCGGAGTACGGCCGTCGGCGAGAATCCCAACTGCTCGACCTCCTCGCGAAAAGCCTCAAAGAGCTCGCCGCCGCCCTTGGCCCCGCACCGTCCCTCCCCCGGCGTAGCGCAGACAAAGATCTGCGTCCAATTTGCAACGCTTCGAACTGTCATGCTCGAATGATACCTCGCAGCCAGTCGAGGTAGAGGTCCACTTATCGTAGCTTCAGGAGCCTCACTTAGCACCTCTCGCCGCCTTCCCCACCTCTCCCCCTCCGGGGGCTCCCCTCGTCTCGGGCGACCTCGCGGCTCTCACACGCTCCTAGGTGGCACCAACCTCGCACCCACAGAACACTGTCCGCCATCCATCTGCCCGGCGAGCATCAACTGTACGAACTGAGAATGCCCTGAAGGTCCGCTTCTCCGCCATGCTTGGTGAAGCGCCGGAGATAGAGCTGGCACTGGTCTAGCGATTAGGCGCTCGTGCCCTGCTCACTCGAGGGGCGCTTCACCGAGCTTCGCTCCATCTTCGTCCAGGAGATATCCCTCGGGGGCGTAGCCAGCGCCGGTTACGGCGTAGGCACCCTCGGTGGTCATGAACTCCTTGACCGTCATCTCGTTCTTGGTGAGGGTGCCGGTCTTGTCCGTGCAGATCACGGTCGTCGAGCCCAAGGTCTCGACCGCCGGGAGCCTGCGGATCACGGCCCGCCTGCTCGCCATGCGCCTCACGCCGATGGCGAGCGCGATGGTGACGATGGCTGGCAGCCCCTCCGGGATAGCGCCCACCGCGAGCGTTATCGCCGCTAGCGTCGCCTCTACGACGGGGTAGCCCCTGAGCATCCCCACCACGAAGAGCACGGCTGCGACGATGACGATGGCGAGCGTAAGCCACTTGCCTACAACCGCCAGCTGGCACGTGAGTGGGGTCAAAACGGAGGTAGTCTCGTGCAACATCGAAGATATGCGGCCGAGCTCCGTGTCGTTTGCCGTGGCGACGACGACGGCGGTTCCCGTCCCGTAGGTAACGTGTGTGCCACCGTAGATCATGTTGTTGCGATCGGCGAGGGGCGTCACCTCCACCAGCGGCTCGATACGCTTCTCGACCGGGACCGACTCTCCGGTGAGGGCGGCCTCGTCGACCTTGAGGCTACGCGCCGAGACGAGGCGCATGTCCGCCGGCACCCGGTCGCCGGAGGCCAGCTGCACCACGTCGCCAGGGACGAGCTCAACCGCCGACAATGTCGCCTTGCCACCATCGCGCAGCACGGTAGCGGTCTGGGGAACCATATCCATGAGGGCCTCGATGGCCTGACCGGCCCGGTACTCCTGGACGAAGCCGATGATGGTGTTCAAGACCACGAGCCCGTCCACGACCTTGCCCATCAGGACCGCCAGGGCTACGGCGCCGAGCAAGACGTAGATCAGAGGATCGTTGACCTGGCGCAAGAGGATGTGCCAGGGGCCGTCGCCCTTGGTCCGCCTGAGTACGTTCGGTCCGATGGCCTGCAGTCGCATTCCGGCCTAGTTGCTGCTTAGGCCAGCAGGCGAGCTCCCGAGGGACTCGAGGACCTCCACGGAACATCTCGAGTGCCAGGGTGGGCCAGGCGACTTGGTACCGACCGCGTTCTTAGGGAACATCTTCTTCTTTACCTTCTCCGACGCTGTGACCAGAGAAACACACCGCTTTGCCAGGCCCTCGAGCCTTCTCGCCCGTTCGCGCAACGGCATCTCTGCACGTGGCATGTCTCGTTCCAGTTCGGACGATCCTAATACACCTGCCGGTACGTCGCCAATTTACCAAAGCCCGTTACGAGTGTAGTTCATGTCCTAGGCAGTACGATTATCAGTTCCCGTAAGAGACCACCCGGGCCATGGCGCTCTCTATGTGGTAGAGGTTGTGGCAATAGAAGAGCTATCCCCCGGGGTTGTCCGCCACCAAGTCCAACGTCGCCTCGCCCGTGTGCGGCTCGACCAGCACAGTGTCCTTAAATGATCCCCACCCCGTGCCGTTGCGGACCTGGAAGAAATGCCCGTGCGGGTGCATCGGGTGAGCCATCATACTCCGGTTGCGAAGGTCACGCTTAACCACTCGCCTTCGCGAACCTCCAAAGGATCGGCGTTAGGGTAGCTCTGGCCGTTTATGGTCCTGGCATAGCTGCCCATGCCGCCGGAGGGCGTCAACTCGTGTGTGCGATCCGGACCCTCTCGGACCTCTTCGACCGCCTCCTAAAACGGGAGGTTCGCGTTTCTCGAGAAAGTGTACCCTGCGTGATGGACCGTCATTTCAACCTCCTTTTTCCCGCCGCGGGCCTGGTGCGCCTACTCGAAGTAGATCCAACGCGCCCTGCTCCTTCATGAGGGACTCCTTCGTGTCAAACCTTCCCCTTTCGAACGTCGTTTGCAGGGCCTTCCCAGTCTTCCTCGATTGGGTCGAAGGCCAGGAGCAGCAAGAGGTTATTATCGGACGGGCCGCTCTTCCTGATCCATCTTGACCAATCGTCTCATCAGAACTGACCAACTCAACAGTATTCGCCGCGTCCATCGGGACGTCTGCCTTTGGTCAATACTTGTCAACCGGATGGTACATTTTGCTCAAGGCATCGCGATCGGTCCTGAGTACAGTAGTATTCGACGAGTAGAGGGCGAAGGGATGCTAGGGCTATGAAGGCCTCGATCGGCGCGAAGACCGAGCTCACGAACCCGACCGGGGAGCATGAGAAACCGAAGAAGTCGGACGGACGATTCCTCTGGCGACACATAAGCAGGGCGCGGGAAACCATAAAAGGGGAGAACCAGCTCGCCGAGTACGTAGCACGGCTCGAGATCGCCGAGTGCGCCAGGATCCTTGCGGCCAGCCCGATCGAGCTGCCTTCCCTGGCCGTCCTTCGGGACCAGTGCCGGGTGGGACCGGAGGAGGAACGGAGCTTCGAGGAGGTGATCAAGGCCTGGACCCTGGAAGTTCTGTCCGGCCTGGATGGAGGATAGGCATCGAAAGGCGCCTACCGAGACAAGCTTGATAACGAGGAGGACATGAGCATATTCTCAGGCAAGATGTTGCTGGCCACCGACGGGTCCGACGATGCGGCCCTCGCCGCCAGGGCAGCCGTCGACATGGCTCGGAAAACCGGGTCCGAGCTTCATGTCGTCCACGCCTGGCACTCTGTGCCGTCCACCCGTTTCGAGTCCGACATACACGCCCAGCTCAAGCGGGAGGCACGGGAGGTGCTTGCCGAGCAAGTAGAGCGCATAAAGGGCGACGGAGCAAACGTCGCGGAGGCCCACCTCAGGGAGGGGCCGGCGGCCGACGAGATCCTGGACCTGGCGGAAGAGGTCGGCGCAGACCTGATAGTGATCGGCAGCCGGGGCCTGGGACCCGTAAAGCGGGTCGTTCTGGGCAGCGTCTCGGAGGGCGTCGTACACGACGCGACCCGCCCCGTGCTCGTGCTCCGCGGAGGCGGGTGGCCTCCGGAGCGGGTGGTGATCGGGGACGACAGCTCGGAGGCGGCAGAGGAAGCAGGGGAGCTGGCGGCGGGCATAGGGAGGATGTTCGGGGCGAGGGTAATCCTGGTACGGGCCTACCGAAAGCTCCCAGAGATGGACGTTGAGGGGCGCGAGCTGAACGCGCGGATGGCAGACGACGAGCTCAGGCGCGAAGAGAGGAAGCTCTGGGAACGGGCGACGCAGATACAGGAGGCCCACGAAGTCCGGCCCGCGGTTCGCCTCTCCGCCGGCGACCCCGCGGCCCGCATCCTGGAAGCCGCGGAGGAGGGAGACGCCTCCGAGAAGGCGTTGGTAGCCGTCGGCAGCCGCGGTTTGGGGACGATGCGGCGCATGAGGCTCGGCAGCGTCTCGACCAAGGTCTTGCGCGCCGCCAAGGGCCCGGTCTTGATCCACCCACATCCCGGCGATGTCCACGAACGGCGGGTGTGAGAGCCCTGGAGGTGGCCACGCTGGGAGGAGCACACGTTGCATGAGAACCTCAGTTCCACCCGCACGGCATGGACGAGACCAGGTTCGTCGAGCTCTTCACCGTCGATAGGCCAGTTATCTTCGCCTTCCACGGCTACCAGCGCGCGATCCACGAGATCGTGCACAGGCGGCACGTCGACGTCGACCGTTTCCACGTCCGGGGCTTCAACGAGCAAAGCCCGACGACGCCGTTCGACATGGTCATCATGAACGGCATGAGCCGCTATCACCCGGCCGCAGAGGCGCTCCGAAGCGCGGGCGAAGCCCCAGGCTCGCGCGGTCAAGATTGACCATCGAAGAAGATGCTCCTGGCTAGAGACTGGAGCATCTTTCAATCGTGCTCTCTGCGGACCACCAGGACTGGGCAGTGGGCATGGCGAACGACCGCGTCGGAGACGCTTCCCATGAGGGCTCGCCTCATACCGCCCAACCCACGGCTGCCCACCACGATCAAGCCGGCTCCTATCTCCTCGGCCAGGCTGACGATCTCCTCGGCCACGGTGATGATCCCCTCTTCCGGCTTTCTGATCCTGAGGTGGGCTTGCGCCACGTTGCCCCCTTCGGCTTCGATCCTCTGTACCTGATCTTCGAGCCACCGCATGACCCTTTGCCTTGCCTCCTGCGCATCGGCTGGGCTGCTCGTCGAGTTTTCGCCAGAATAGCCACTCCACGGGAGCATGAGCCTGGCATGTACGACGTGCAACTCCGAGCTTGTAGCGTCGCACAGGTCAACGGCCGTTCGGGCTGCCAGGGCGGCGTCTTCGGATCCATCGATAGCCAACAGCACCTTCGTCGGGAATATGCTCATCGTTCTATAACCCCCCTGAACGCTCTTCGGAGCCTGGTCAGACCAGTTTAGAGAGCTTCTTCAAGTTTCGAAGGACGGTCTGCGCTTCCTCCCAGCCCAAGATATGTCTCCGGCTCCACACTCTCCACTTCTCCACCAGCACGAAGTGCCCAGGATTGCGTGGCAGCTCGCGGGCCATCTCCTCTCGGAGAAAGCTCAGGAACTCGTGCGTGGATCTTACACCCTTCACCTTGAGGGTCGCCGCCGAATCCCAACCCTTCCTCTGCGAATGGGCTTATACTGTTACCGAATTTGTAATCTTTGCTTGCGAAGGTCAAGTAATAGAGATCAAACGCGCGTTAGCATTCGAGGCTAAGATGGTAGCGGTGAGAGACGAGATGATGGGCATGTTAAAGAAGCTGGCCGTATCCTTCGACGGGGACCTAACTTCGGTTGACCGGTGAAGCTGCTGTGGATCTTCAACGAGCCCTCGTCTCCGCTGGGCGTCGGCAGGGGGTGGTCTGGACCCTTCAAGAGAGCGACGATCTGAACGCCAATCTGGTGCGCTTCGGTCCCGGGCAGGGTGTGGGGGAACACGTCAACAACGAGGTGGATGTCGTCTTCGTGGGCATCTCGGGCTCGGGAGTAGTCGAAGTGGGTGGCGAAGAGCGCCCTTTAAGCGCCGGGAAGATGGTCTTCGTCCCTAAGGGCGCCGGGCGTTCGACCCGAGGGACGTCGGAGGGATTTGCCTACCTCACGGTTCACGGTCGACGGGGACCACTTCGCGTCGGCCCTGTCGGTGGAACCGACGCATGAGACGGCGCACCACCATACTGCAACAGCGCGAAAACCCATGTTAACCACGGGGTTTGCGCCTCTTGCCCAGAGTCGTAGAAACCGGACACCGAGAAGGAGGTGAAAGCGTGAAGCGCGCCGTAGAACTCAGGGACCTTTCAGACCACCATCATCAAGGCCTGGTGCAAGCGCGGCGACTCCGAAGGGTGGCCGCCGGTGAAGGGGCAGCCTCGACCGAGGAGGCTGCCATGGCCTTCCTCGAGTTTTGGCGAGAAGGGACTACCGCCCATTTCCGCGAAGAGGAAGAGTTGTTGCTCCCGGTCCTGGCGCGGTATGAGGGGGACCTTGGCCACCCGTCCGTAGTAGAGATGCTTGCCCAGCACGCCCGGATCCGGGGCCTCGTCATGCAATTGAGCGATGAGGTTAGGGACGGCGCCGTCCGTTTGGAGACGCTGCAAAACATCGGGGAGCGTCTCGAGGCGCACATCCGCCTCGAAGAGCGGGAGGTGTTGCCTATGGTCGAGGAGGCCCTGCCCAAAGAGGCGCTCGAGGAGTTCTCCTCTCGGCTGGCGGTCAAGGAAGCCCGCCCACAGGCCGAGCCGTGGGTCCCGCCCTCGGGCGTCTCTTATAATCCCTGGCCCGGGCCCGGCGACAGCGAGGGCGGCAGCTGGAGCTGACGCCAACCCTTAAGCAGGGTAGGGCGTGTTCTTGAAGAAACCCGGTATTCGACCCGTGTTCGTGAACGCCGCCTTAAGGGCTGCCTTTTAGTCCGCCGGTTAGTTCCCGTTCGCGCCCGGCTGCAATGCTCTTTCAGGCAGACAACGACACGTGCATCAATGCAGCCTAGAATGCTAGCCAGTGGCTACTCCAAAGTACGATGTGGTCTTCGTCGGTGGCGGCCTGGCGGCTCTGTTACTCTTGAAAGAACTGCAAGAGGCATTGCCCGAACGAGTCGCGGTCATAGATCCGAGCCCACCCCTGGAGCGACCACCGGTCCACTGGAGCTACTGGAGCCGGGGACAAACTCTCTACGATAGCTTCGCCATCGGAGCTTGGCGGCGAGCTAGAGTGGCGGATATGCCGTCGAAGACCATCGCTCCGTACACTATGAGGCTGGTGCGCTCCACCGACGTGTTTGCGCACATGGCCGAACTACTAAAGTCCGCCCCCGTCGAGTGGATACATGCCGAAGCGCGTTCGATCTCGCGCCGAAACGTTGAGCTGTACGAGATCGCGACCAACGATAGCCTCATATATGCCCGCTGGGTGTTCGACAGCGCCCCGGATGTCGTCCCCACCTTCCCATCGCCTCGTCAGCCGCGGGCAGTACTGAGCGGAACTGGCATCCAGGTCAGCTCGGATCGGGGAGTGTTCGACTCTGCGACCGCCACCCTGTTCGATCCCCTCGACGAGAGGTCCTTCGCCTACCTGCTGCCCCTGAGCCGCACCGAGGCTCTGCTCGAGTCAGCCTCGTTCGATTCGGTCGCCCGAAAAACAGACGAGACGCCGTTGCTCCAGTACCTTCGGGCGCGGCATCCAGAAGCCTACTTTACCGTCACACACGCGGAGCACGGCTCCATACCGCTCGGGTTTGCGCCTTTGCAAACCATCGGACCCCGGCACATCTTGCTCGGCACGAAACGCGGCCTCATCAAGCCCAGCGCCGGATACGGCATAGTTCGCACCGCCAGGGAAAGCGAACATCTGGCTCGCCTCTGGCGAGAAAATCTGCCTCTGCCACCGGGCTGGCGAGCTAACTGGCGGTGGCGGCTGTTCGACAAAGGGTTTCTACAGCTCGCCGCGCACGATCCCAGGTTGCCGCTGGCGTTGGTGCACCGCGTCATGCGCGCCGTTCCCCTCGCTCAATCGCTGCGCTTCATTGACGAAGAGCTTCCGCTCCGGCAACTGGCGGCGGTTTTCCGGTCGGCACTTCCCGTCGTCCTCGGCAAGCGGTAGTTGCTATGTAGAGACTTCGTCCGCCGATCTCCTCGGCGTGGGCCTGACGCTGGAGTCATACCCCATGCGGAAAAGCAGTTGCGGAAATCCTTCCCGTTCCAAGAGTTCACGCAACCGCGGACGCAGCTCCGCGACTTCTATCGGCTAGTTCAAGAACAGGCCGTGACAACAACCCAGCCTATCCCCAGCTGCCCGTTCACCGCCCGGCCCTCACTCCTCACCGCTCTGAAGTGTTGAGGCGTGGTAGTAGTGATCTATTAGAATAAAGTAAGTATGCAGGTATGGCGTTATGAGCTAGGAGCCTGGGTGGAGGAGGACGTACCTCTCTCCGAGAGGTACCCTTTCTTGCCCGAAGGGTACGACCATTCACCCTTCATGACTCTCGGGGATACCAGCCCCGGAGCCAAAGGAATGAGTGTAGCCACCCACGAGGCCAGGGAGGGGCGCGGTTATCTCATCATAGTCTTTGCGGGGGAGGAGGCGATGGACCCCGTACTGGTCTCCGACCTGCCGAGCTTGCTAGACTTGCTTGGCAAACTCGCCCCCATAGTTAGCGCTTCTAAAAGTTGAAAAAACTGGCACGGAATCTTTCGCCGACAATCCCTCCTTTTGTCGATCGGAGGAGGCAACCCGCCTTTCTAGGGCGCAATCCCCTTCATAACAGCTTCTGCTCTCTACCCGCAGGTCCTAGAGCTAGTAAAGTAGCCCAGCTTCCCTCCGAGCTGACGTTCGAAGTGAAGTCCCACCTCCTCCGCTCGTAAACGCATGGAGTTGAAGGCAACCATGTGCGCTCGGGGAAGGATTCCCTCACGTGAAGTCCACAATCGGCTTTTCCAAAACCGGCTTTGACCCCGAGTTGTAGGCAGCGCGGACCGTCGTGGGCATCTCTCCTCCCGGTCCACAAGCTAACTTTGTTGGTCCCGCAACTGGGTGCAGCCCAGGACCAGAACCCTTCTCAGGCACTAGGGGGGTCGGCGAACTCGACCACGGTAGGCTCGACCAGCCTTTCGAAGTCGGCGTACCCGACGCTCATGGTGTCGGTATGAGTGCCAGCCCTGAAGACTATCCTCTCATCCTCTGCGAAGGCCTCGTCCACGTAGACCGGCACGTCGTAGAGGTTGCCAAAGGGGGGCATGGCCCCCACCTCGCAGTCGGGGAAGGCATCTTCAAATTGCTCCTCGCTAGCAAGACGAAAGTCCTTGGCACCCAAAGCCTCGGCCGCCTTCTCGGGGTTGACGTGGTAAGGGGCCGGCAGCACAAGCATTACTATCTCCTCGTCGGCTAAGATTATCACGGTCTTGGCGAACATCTTGCCGGGGACATGCTCGGTAGCGGCCACCTCCTGGGCTGATACGGTCCTCGGTGGTGCTGAGCCTCGAAGGGGACCTCGTTCTCGCGCAAGTAACCCTGCAGCCTCTGCTTACAGTCCACCTCACTACCTCCTTCGTCCTTATCCATCCTTGGTTCGTTTTCCAGGCGGGCAGACCAGCACCGGACCCCTCGCTACCCTCAAGATCTTGGTCGAGACGCTGCCTAACATCACCCGCTGGGCCGCGCCCAGACCACGGCTGCCCACAGCAATGAGGGCCTTCTCTTCTTCTTTCTCCTCGGCGACCAGCAACATGGCAAGGGTTGGCTCCGTCTCGATCAGCCTGCGTTCCGGTCGGCTGCCCCCTATCGCTTCCAGCTCCTTCGCACGCTCCTCTAGGGCTCGCTCCTCCCGCAAGAGCGCCTCGTCAAGCTTGCGGCGATCCTGGGCACTCCACCCACCTATGGGTTCGGTAGGATCCTCGTAGGCGCGCACCAGGATGGTATCGCTCCCGAAGAGCTTGGCGATCTCCCCCGCAAGCTCGCCGGCCCTCTTCGCTGGGTCCGACCCGTCGTCAGCTATGACGATCCTCTGTGGTGGCCAGGCCTCCTGTCCCCCGCGCACAACAAGGACTGGGCACGAGGCGTGGTAGACAACGCCCTCGGAGACGCTTCCTATGAGGAGGCTACCTACTGAGCCCAACCCCCGGCTGCCTATCACTATGAGCCCCGGTTGCAGCTCTTCGCCAAGACTCAAGATCTCGTCGATTGGGGCCCCTTGCCTGAGTAAGGCTTCCTTAACGGTGCCCCCTATCTCTTCGATCCGGCTTACCTGCCTCGCAAGCAGCTCTTGAGCCGCTTGCTCGTTCAAGCGCGTATAGTTCTTTAGTATCCCACTGGGATAGGCAGAATAGGGAGCCACGAACCGCCAGGCATGGACGGCATGCAGCTCCGAGTCGGTCTCATTGCACAGGTCGATAGCCGCTCGGGTCGCCAAAACAGCATCCTCGGAGCCGTCGGTCGCCAAGAGGATCTTAGTAGGGAAAATGTTCATCTCTTTGGTCTCCTGCGCCATCTACACCAAGCTCTCTCAAATTATGTTGGGCGAACGGAGATGTTTTCTTCTAGCGCCATGCCGAGCCGCGGCGACCCAACCTTGCTCGGAAGATCCACGACGGCTTGCGACTGGACAGCGTCCTCGCCGGCACACCATCCCCAGACTAGCCCCTCAAGCAGCGAGGTCGAGGCAAGCCGGTTCGCCCCGTGCAGATCTTTTCCTGCTACCTTCCCTGCCACCCAGAGACCCGCCAGGCTGGTGCTACCGCTCGCGTCTACTACTCTCTCTACTTCGGGATACCGCCTTTGCCTCTGTTGAGGGTACAGCTCGTATAATGTCTGTCGCTAGGGACCGCCTCGTGTGGCTAAGGGGACGTAGAAGGCTAATGACTTCGTTTACCGCTTCTCTTCGCGCACAACCATTACCGGGCAGTGGGCGTGCCTAACGACGCCGTCAGAAACACTACCCAGAAGCAGCCGTCGTACGCGACCCAAACCTCTGCTGCCCATCACCACTAACTCGGCGTCTATCTCGTCTGCCAGGATGATGATCTCCTCGACAGGCCGGCCCAATCTAAGATGCGTTTGCTTCACCTTGCCACCGGCAGCCTCAAGCTGCTCTGCTTGGGTATCCAAGACCACTTGAGCCTCTCTTCTCACGGTCTCCTCAGCGACCCCGGGGGCGACCCTCGGTACTTCGGGGCCAGGATCGATATACACTGGCACGCCCCTGACATGCACGATGTGCACCTCTGACTCGGTCTTAGCAGCTAGGTCAGCGGCGGTTCTGGCGGCCAAAGTCGCCTCCTCTGAGCCATCGGTAGGTACCAAGATCTTTGTTGGGAAGGTGCTAGCCGCTCTCTCTTCCTCCCCCCTTTCTCCCCTCACAACCAAGACCGGGCAGTGAGCGTGCCGGACAACCGAATCGGAGACGCTGCCCATGAGAGCTCGCCTTACCCCACCCTGGCCCCTGCTGCCCATCACTATAAGCCCGGAATCGATCTCGTCGGCTAAGGCAACTATCTCCCGATCTCGCCGGCCACTCCTGAGATAAGACTCTGCGATGGTCCCGCCAGCCTCCTCGATCTTCTTCACCTGCTCATCGAGTAGATCTTGAGCCTCCTGCTCAAGGCTTCGATAAACTTCCGACAGTAGATCACCAGATTCTGGAATATCGTACCCAGGGCGGTACTCCACGCGGGCGACAGTGACGACATGCAGCTCCGAGTCGGTCTTAGTGCACAGGTCGATAGCCGTTCGGGTTGCCAAAGCAGCATCCTCGGAGCCGTCGGTCGCCAACAGTACCTTCGTCGGTAATATGCTCATCTACTTCCCCTTTCCGTCTTGTCACTCTCGGCATTATAAGCCCAGCGAAATCGCCCCGTGCTTGCTCGCCGCGCTCACCAGCACCTTCATGTTGCTTTCTCCTTCTCGTCTTGCGGCTTGCTTCCTTTTGCAGCATGTTGCTACAGATCTGAGGTGAGCACACGTCCAGTAGGACTACTCCGCCGGGGAGCGTTACAGCTTGACGGCCGTGCCCGAGGCGCTGACCATCAACATGCTACCCCCTTCGCCTATCTGAACGGATTCGTAGTCTACATCCACCCCTACTACCGCATCAGCGCCCAGCTGCTCAGCCTCCGTGACCATCTCCTCAAGGGCCGTCTCCCGCGCCTGCCTCAACGACCTCTCATAGCCGGCCGCACGGCCTCCTACGATATCCCTAAGGCCAGCAAAGAGGTCCCGAAAGACGTTTGTCCCCAAGACCGCTTCGCCGGTTACGACGCCAACGTACTCGGCTACTGGCCGCCCGTCGATGGCGGTCGTCGTAGTCACTATCATAGAAAAACTCCTCTCTTGTACCGCGCCCAGCGGTGGGCGTTGTTGGCTTCTTTACCCTTGGTAGTCAGCCTTCACCCGTGCTATCAGTGAGGCCTTGCGTATGCTCTGCGATGGGTTCAGGTCCTTCTCTCAGGGTTTGGCGCCTCCAACAAGAGAAGCACCCTGTCTGCTTCTTCTATGCATGCTCATCTCCTTATCCGGCACTTTTGTTTAGCGCTTACTCCTCCCGCTGGACAGTAATCACGCCCATGACCATCGACAGCTCCAGCGACAGCCGCCGCTCGGCTCGGTCGTAGCCTTTGTCCTCGAAGTCTTGCTCTACGTCCTCGCCGGTCACGTTGCGGCCAAAAAGAGCCACTAAGCCATTCTCGGCCTGGGCATCGGCTCGCACAGCCGCTTCTTGTGGCACCACCACCGTCAGCGCGCCCTCGCCGACACGGGCTTCGACCTCTGTTGTATCCTCGGGAAGCTCTATGTCGCTCAGGTTGACCTCGAGCGATCCCGTGCCCAGCTCGTAACTATCCTCAAGTTCGTCGATGCTCCTTGGCTGCTCGGCACGAAACGAGAACTCGCCCTCGCGATCGCCTACAGAGCTGAGCAAGCTCACGATCGCCACCCCCGCTGCTACGGTAGCAAGCACGAGCACCAGCAGGATGCCTATAGCTATTATCCACCTGACCGGCAGCTGTGCTCGTTAGCTCATCACCACCCTCCTTTGCGTATGATGTCACACTTCTCACAGACCTTTCTGCCGCTTATTTTGGCTGGCACCCCACCCTCGTCATACGGCGTCACCGGGTACCGAGCACGATGCCCGCTTCTGGGCCGCGAAGGTGTATCTCGGGCTCAGCCCTCTCTAACTCATGCGGCTAAAGAACACCGCCCCTGCTACCAGCAAACCTAGCAAAGCCAGCAACAGGATCAATATCACCGGGAACAGGACCACAATAACGGCCTTGCCCGTGGTTGTCTGATGCATCTCCCTGATGCCCACCACGGCAAGGTAGATCCCGTACAGCCCCAGAAGCCCTCCGATGATCGGTATCCAGCTCACCAGGGAAGTGACCGCCGCATAGGAAGCTACCCGGAAGGTAGCTCCGAAACCCGAGTTCGTAGCCCCCACGATCAGCATCACTAGCAGGTGCGCAATCCCGGCTATAACAAAAACGCTGATAGCGCTGCCTATAGGTGCGAAGATCACCGACCCTATAAATTCCCCGAAATCCTGGTTCTCGGGAACTTGGAACCCGTACCCTGCCACGAAACCTTCTCTGACTCCAACCAGCCCCAGAATACCGCCGAGGATCACAGATATCTCAGTACAGATCAGGGCGAAGACCAGTGGATTGAGGAGGCTACCGCTCCGGGGCAGACCCGCGAAGAACCCTACCGGCTGAAGCACCACCCGGCGCACTGTATCTACGAAGCTTTCTACCGGGTTGGAGAGATCGTAGTCTCCCTCCGACATCCTTCTAGCACCCATCTTTTTCCACGCTCCTATCTCCTACTGCTCCGTTCCTAAGAATAGCGGAAGTAGAAGCCCTGACTCTAAGACAGTGCGTCCGACCGCTTCAGTCGCGCTTCTTGCAACTTCTCCCCCGTGCGTCCGACGCTCTTGTAGCTCCTCCTGTCCGTAAGAGACGTCTGCAATTTTCGCACACGAGAGGGGCTCCGGTCTTTCGCTTGGACTTTTCGGACGGTTTCACAGGCTGGATTCTCGGAAACATAGCTGTGCAGTGGTGCGCCTTCTTTTTTATCCTACTTCTGGTTGGCTACGCGGCGAGATAAGGACGAAAGGAAGGATCATCAAATGGTGGAAGGAAAGCGTCCCCAAAAACGCGGCTCGGGGTTCCTCAGGCTCTTCGAGCGAGGAGTCGATACCGCGACTCGCAACAACGTCACGGCTTACGGCTACTCCGTTAGCATCACCTGCGCCTTCGCACTTCTGCAAACCTCTCGAAGCGATACCGGAGCTTTAGAGATCGTTGTCTTCGCTATAGGAGCTGTCGTCGCCTTCGCGCTGATCGCAGGCGTGGCCTCTGGCTTCTTTCAGGAAGAGCTTGAGGACCAGCCAAGCAACGTCAAGTCACTTGCGGGAGCGTTATCCTTCCTTTCCGTCGGACTTGCGCTCGGGGTCGCATACGCCGTCGGGATACTGATACAAGGCACTGTAGCGTGGCCGGTCAGCGCCTTCTTGACGACCGTCGTCTATGTAGCCTCGGTTGGGATAGAGTTGGCCGTGGCACACCGGATAAGTGGGAGCGATGAATAACGGCGCGCGAAGGCGGATTGTCCCTATTCACCGAATTGCCGACAAGCTCTGTTCTCCGAAACTTCTATGCACGACTCTGCATAACACAATCTGATCTAGCCGGGATTTCCCGCGTCTTGGCGGTTCCTGCAGGCCGGGAGCCATCACCATATCTTGTGATGTCGCATAAATTGCGGGATCTTGGATAGGCCGCAGGCGGCTCGGTGTAGGTTGAAGCGGGCCAGGGCATAATAATCAATAAGTGCCTCTTTGGGCAAAAGTGCGACAAGTAAAGGAGGACGACTCGTGTCCAGGAAGAAGGAGAGCGGGAGCTTCGGCGAGATGGTGCGCCGTGGCGCCGAGAGGCTCGCCCGAGATCCGCGTGCATAGCGCACCGCGAAAAAGGGGGTTAGCCAGTTGTTGCAACGCCTCCGTCGTCGATAAGGTTTGGCGACCGGAGCAACGTAGCGGGCGTAGGCTGGGGGCAGGATGGCT
>Ga0126307_10000272_pt1 | contig 33677 bp, 28 predicted proteins | sample Plot28_FD_89955 | JGI IMG/M metagenome (GOLD analysis project Ga0126307, IMG submission 89955) | Serpentine soil microbial communities from UC McLaughlin Reserve, CA, USA - Plot28 | ecosystem: Environmental > Terrestrial > Soil > Grasslands | place: USA: UC McLaughlin Reserve, Lake County... | reverse complement strand
GGACAGGAGCATCGGGGATCCCCGCTAAGTCGTGCACCTCCACGTCTGGGTGGAAGCCCTCAAGCCATGCGTCGATATCCCGTCGATTGAAGACCTCGTAGCCCCGCCGCAGGGCCTCGACGCTCTCCTGCGACATCGCCTACTCCGACAGGCCCGCGGCTTCGAGGGCTTCGTCTGGCTCATTGAACCACTGGAAGCGCACTGCCTTCCCGTCGCGGATGGTCCAGACGGAGCCATGACGGCGCTCGATCTCGACGCCGCTTGCGCTCCCCCGGCCCCGCATCGTCGCTATCACGACGACGCGGTCGTCCGCATCGATGAACCGCTCGGTGTCCATTCGGAGCTCGCTGATAGTGGCGTCGAGCCCCTCGGTGATGGACGCAAAGGCGTCGATGCCCGCTCGAGTTCCCGTTTCGGGGGCATCGTGCGGATTGACCCACTCGATATCGGGGTGCAGCAGGTTCGACTCCGCTGGGGAGGATCCGGGCACCCAACCCCGGTAGATGCGCCGCACGACCTCCACATTCTCCTGCGACATCGACTACTCCGACAGCCCGGCGGCTTGGAGGGCCTGCTTCCGGTTGCGGTAGTCACCCTTCATCCGCAGCACCCTCCCGTCGCGCAGCGTCCAGACTTGGAAGAACCGCATCCCAGTGGCGACCCCGCTGCGGCCTCCTGTGCCGGACAGCCGGACAGCCGCCACGACGGTTTCGCCCGCATCGATGACCTCCTCTGTTTCGACCTTGAACGTATCCCACATCCCATGGACTGCCTTGACGAGGCGCATGAGGCCCTCGTGGCCGTGATAGACGCCTGGGTTGAAAACGTTCTGCGAAAAATCGATGACGACCTCGGGATCGAAAAGCTCCGACGCCTGCACGAAATCCAGTTCGCCCCAGAAGCGGTTGCAGCGGCGCACTACCTCTACGTTCTCCTGCGACATCGCCCGCCCAGTATCCCTCCAAGGAGCGGGCGTCTGGGCCTGGGGAGAGTCTTGTCCATGAAGCCCGAGGCACTCGACTACCCAGAGGCACTAGCCAAGCTGCTCGAGATGCTGGACCGGCGCGTCGAAGTAACCCTGCGCGGAGTTGGCCGGAAGCCTCCCCTCTTCGTCGACTTCGAGGGAACGCTCCAGGAGGGGCCAAAGATCGAGGCCGGCGAGATCGGTGGCTTCGACCCCGACGCCCTACAGCTCAGCGTTGGCGACGTGAGGCTCGCTGCGCCCCGAAGAGCTGGTCGATGCGATCTGGACCCCCACGCCGAGAGGCGGGTGGCTGAAGCTCGTGATGGGCAGCGTGGAGATCGACTTCCACTACTGAGAGCCGGCGAACCCGCGCAGGGTGCGAAGGGCCTCCACGTCCGGCAGCCGCTGGAGTGCGCGGGTGGCCTGCTCGAGTTCGCGCAGAGTGATTCCCGGCCGCTCGAGCAGGAGACGGGCCAGCCAGCGAAGCGCCACCCGCTCGTAGACCTCGGGTTTCGCACGGCGAAGGAGTTCGCAGACCTCAAGCGCGTCGCGCAGCGGAACCACGGGGAGTTCGGCCGCTGCCGCTCTTACCTGCATCAGGTTGCCGGAGGCCAGAGCCCGCTTGAACCGCGCGTAGGGCGAGCTCTGGCTGGTCACGAACGTATGTTCGACGTCCCCGTGAGCATCCGGCCGAGGCCGCAAACTCGAGCGATCCCCGACACCACCGCCATAGCAATCGTGAGTGTTGTGACCGCGGGGGTGGCGAGACCAGCGATCACGGGCTACGTGCAGGGGAAGCTCCAGGAGCGTCGGCACCAGCAGGACAGGGAGCTCGCGGACGTGGGCGAGCTCCGCAGAGCGTTCAGCGAGGCCGTAGCGCATCTGGACGCAACCGAGCTGGCAATGGGCCAGCTCCGCCGCAAGTTCATCGAGAAGGGAGCTACCGACTGGGAGGCGTTCCTGCCGACGATGAACGCCTTCAGCGAAGCCAACCAGGGCCTGAACAACGACAGGGGGCGCCTCACCATCCTGCTCGGGGCCGACCATCCGGCCGCCGAGCACCTGCTTGCCGCAATCGAAGCCTCCGTCGGCGTGGCGAATCTCATCGAGCGCTCACATGCGCTCGGCCGGATCGACACGACTCAGGAGGGCGACCCCGTCTCGTCACCCTTCGCACGTATGTCCATCTGCTCGATGATGGACTGGGGGATGCGGATTTCCTCGACGGCGTCGTCATCGCGACGCCTCTCAGGTCAGGGGCGTCGTTGCCAGGCGGGGTCCAATAGGTCCGGCCGCAGGCTGGTATTGGGCGGACCCGACTCTCTTCCGAGTGCTTTGAAGACGAACCGACGCTGGCGACCGCGTGGGCTGACGGTGGCGAGGCGCGTCAGCGCGCCGCTTCCTCGCTGGGTCGCGACGAACAGAATGCGACGGCCGTCCGGCGAGAAGACCGGGTCTTGGGCGCGCCTAGTCACCAACCGGCGCGTTGCTCCCCTCTTCAGGCTCTTCCGGTAAATCCGCGCATTGGTGATCCTGTCCGAGGGTGTCTCCACGGCGCGGGTGGCGTCGTAGACGATCGTCCTCCCGGATGGTGAGAAGTCGGGGTTGCCACCGCGCGCGAAGCGGCGGCGGCGACTACCGTCGGGCCGCACCAGACGGACGTAGCCGTCTGCGGCGTACGCCACCAGCCCACGGCTCGAGTAGGCGGGGGTACGGCCGCCCCGCCCGGTCAGACGGCGCAGGCCACTGCCGTCCGAGTTGACGAGATAGATGTTGCGCTTACCCCCTCGCTCGCCCGTGAAGAGCAGCCTTGGGCCTCTCGTCCAGGTTGGGTCGTCATCGAATTCGGTGAACCGGGGCAGTAGCACCTGGCCGCTGCCGTCCGCGTTCGCGATCGCAAGGCGGCCACGGGCCGAGAAGGCCATCTTGCGACCGCGGCGCGAGAAGTCCGGTCCGGACGGGCAGAGCTCGTTGGCCTTGGGAACGAACCCGAGCGCGCTGAATGCGCAGCTCTGGACCGAGCGGCGAATCAGGCGGCCTCTGCTCGACAGCAGCCGCAGGAAGATGCCTCCCTCGCCGGCCCCGTCCTGGTAGCGCTCGACGACAGCGATGTTGCCCTTACCGCCCGGATATGCGGCTTGGGCGCCCGGTGCGAACACCGCGAGCAGAGCGGTCGCTGCGAGGAGCGCAGGCCAACCGCGGCGCAGAACAGACCGATTAGTCACGCGGGCGGGACATACCCCCTCGATGTTCGTACAAACCCTCGACGGAGCGAGGCTGACTAGTTCGATACGTCGGTCACGGCGAATCCGCCCGAGATCAACAACCGGGTCAACACCGGGTCAACAGCAAGGGCGCAAACAGACGCAAACCGCAGACGGCCTTATGGGGCGCGAAACCGCTTATTAGCGGGGGGAATGCGGAACAGCGGCAAACAGCGCAAGGTCTCGACGCGGACTCATAATCCGTCGCGCGGAGGTTCGAATCCTCCCCGGCCCACTCGCGAAGCCCGTGCTGAAACGGGCTTCCGCGCCTTGTGGGATGGCCTCTGAGGAAGCTGCTAAGCCAGCACGCAACGCTCACCGCGCCGCGAGAAAGAGGCGGGCCTGTTCGAAGGTGCCGTTCGGACCCCTCGGCACAGTCGCGCAGACAGCGCATTACGCCGCTCCCGGTCCTATCGAAACGGTACCCGCGAGCACTCCTTGACCTTCGAAGGCACGGGCTGCTTAGAGAGCACGAACATGATCGAGATTCGATCTTGACTCGCAACACACCCCTGGAAGCGAATCTCGTTCGCGGTCCCCATGATCGCGATGAAGATCAGGAGCAGCGACACCACAGTGGCTACTCCGGTGCGTGCTCCCCACATCCCCGTCCCCACTTTCCGAAATTTGATCCTCGGGCTGTTCGTGGGGCAACCGAAATTTGCCGTTGCCCTGGACCTGGGTTCTCTGGCGGGAGTTCGAACCCTCCTGGCCCCTTGTGGCGGCCGACCCCCAACGGGGTGAAGGCTCCGTTCGAGGAAGGTCGACCAAGCCCGGGAAGGAAAAGTCGTGACGGAGCCGACCCCGGTCGAGCGGGCCTGGACCTGATCCCTCATCGCGGTCGCCAGTGAGGCCGGCCGCCCAGGAGCTCGGTCGTGGTGACGAAGCGGTAGCCCCGATGGCGGAGCCGTCGGAGGATCGAGGGAAGCGCCGCGACCGTTTGGGCGCGGCTGCCGCCACCATCGTGCATGACCACGATCGACCCAGGCCGGACGTGGTTGACCACCCGTCTGACAATTGTCCCAGCGCCGGGCGTGCTCCAGTCCTTGGGGTCCACGTCCCAGGCGATCGTCCTCATGCCGGCCCTTCGCGCGTTGGCAACGAGGCGAGCGTTCACCGGCCCGGCGGGCGGCCGAAAGAGACACGGTCGAAATCCCGTCGCGCGGCGTATCCGGACGCTCGTGCTGTGGATCTGGGAGTAGGAGGGGAGTGTGGGGTGGCTCCATGAGTGATCGGCGATCTCGTTGCCCTGGCGGAGCATCCGCCGCAGCAGAGCCTCCCTCTGCGCGACCTGGGAACCCAGGACGTAGAACGTCGCGCGGGCGTTAGCGCGCGCCAATATGCGCATCACCTTTGCCGTGTACGCACTCGGTCCGTCGTCGAAGGTCAGCGAGACCGCGCGTCGATGCCGGCTGCCGTGCCGTCTGAACCAAGAGCCTCGGCCCGAGCATCCGGTGAGGCGAGGTGTGCGCAGGCGGAGGCTCCCTCCAGCGGGAGGGGGAACGAGCTCTTGACACTCCGACCTCGGACACTCCGAGCCGGGCCACCAAGCCGTCACCCACCAACGTAGCTCGCCCGCCCGCAAACCCGCGGCCGACAGCGGTACGCGAGCTGCCAAGCGGCGCCGGGATTGACTGACCGAGCCGACCCTTCCCGGCGCGATTACCGGACCCTGCGCCGTACGGCGCACCCCCCGAAGCACCGCCCTCCCTCCGCGCCCGGGCCGCAGACAGAGCGAAGCGCGGCGTGGCCCCTCGGACAAGGACAGACAAAGCCCCCGGGCCCAGCCTCCGCCGAGCTGCGCTGTGCGCAGCGGTGCGTCCGTTCGGATCCGCAGCAGGAGCTGGTCGCCGGACTGGCGGAGGGTGGCACCGACGATCCGCAGCCCTTCGCTCGGCGCCGGTTCCTGCGCCGTAGAGTCAGTCGGGTGTGGCCCGGCCGCAGCGACGATAGCCAGCAGTGCCACGAGGAGCACTGCGCGGGGCCCAAGGCGGCTCACCAGGCCACATTAAGGGCAGTTGGCGGTGAGCGGGGAGCTCGCGTGTGCGTTGGTCTGGACAGGGCAAAGGGCTACGTTTTTGCCGGGGCTCCGCCGGCTTAGCAGCCGGCGGGCTGGTTTTGGGCGTGCCCGCTCCGTTGCCCGAAATCCGTCGCCGGGAGCCTGGAACCTCCCCGGGCCCGCCGCTCAGGGCCCGGTCTCGGGTCCCCCGTCGGTCTCCGGATCCGAGGATGCGGAGACGTCCTCGCTCGCCTGCTCGAAGGCGGCCATGTCCGTGCGCTCGCCCGAGAGGAAGAACATCTCGACCGCGATGTCGTTCTCGAGATCGGTCTCGCTCATGAATGAGCGCACGCTGCGACCGGTCGCCTGCTCGATCAGGGCCTTGAACTGGTCGGCCATGATCTGCTGGACGTTCCGGCGGATCTCCTGGATGCCGTTGGACTGGCCGCGCTCGATGAGCGTCTGCTCCGCGGGGGTGAACGTCTCCTCGAGGAGGACGCGATCATGTCGCCATCCGCGTACACCTTGGCCTTCGTGGGACCCCGGCCGTAGTACTTGCTGTGGAGCTTGACGAACCCTGTGGCTATCTGTGCGCGAGCGTTTCCCGAGATCACCTTGTTAAGCGAGGTCCCTTACGAAAGCGGGAGAACAGGATAGCCGGGGGCGTCAGATTCGCCTGCGGTGGGCAAGTCCGCCTGCGTGCGGCGTCGATCCTTCGTTTCCTTCTTCGCGCGGGCGGGTAACTCCCCTCTGTACTCGGCCCGCCGGAGGAAAGGATTCCCCGTGTCTGAATTGAGCCCGCGTCTCTCGAAGGAGGAGCTGGAGCTCGAGGGAGGGCAGCTGCTTCCGAACAAGGAAGTCCTGTCGATCCTCGACCTGCTCGTAAACGTCGATCTGGCGATAGACCTCGCCGCCCCGATCGACCTGGCGGTCGCCGCCAACGCGAACGTCGCCGCTCCGGTAGATGCTGCGGCGTCGGCCAACGTGCTGTCGATCGGATCGGACAGCACGGCGGTCGCCCACCAGGGCACGATGATCGACCAGTACATCTCGGGCGACGCGATCGCCACGGCGCCCCAGGACGCCAGCATCGACCAGGGCGACGACACCATCGGAGCCATTGCCGACGGGGCCGGCACTGCCGGCGACCAGACCGGTGAGCTCGCTGCGGCGCCCGGCACTCCGGACAGCCTCGCCCCGGCTGCCGGCGATTCCGGCGGCGACGCCGCCGACGGCGTGGGCGCGCAGGCGATCGAGCTGCCGACGGGGGATTCCGACCTCCTGTCCGGCCCGCTGCTGAACGTCGACGTCGACGTGTCCCTCGACGCGGATCTCGCCGCACCCACTGCCGGGGCGGTGGCCGCGAATGTGAACGCTGCCGTTCCGATCGACGCCGCGGTGTCGGCCAACATCGGAACGATCGGCTCCCACGCGACTGCAGTCGCCGATCAGACCGCGCTCATCAACCAGACGCTCGACGGGGTGACCGCGCAGGCCACCGCGGAGCAGACGGCCGACATCACTCAGTAGCCGAAGCGAAGATCGTCCAGAGGAGTACGGTCACGTGACCGCGTCGGCCGTAGCGGCCGCCTCGCCGGGCAGCGCCCCGGCGGGGCGGCTGCCTGCCGCCACGCCGGCGCTCGAGCGCGGGGTCGAGCTGCTCGGGAAGCTGGCCGACTCGGGGTATCGCGAGGCCCCGACGCTCGTCCGACGCTCGGACGGCCAGATGGTGAAGCTCACGCCGCTGCTCTACGAGCTGCTCTGCGCCATGGACGGCCGCAGAAGCTGCGAGGAGCTCGCGACCGAGCTGGGCAGCCGGATCGACAAGTACGTCACCGAGGAGGACGTGCGGTACCTGATCGAACGCAAGCTCATGCCGCTGGGCCTGGTTGGTGGCGCCGACGGCGCCGCTCCCGAGCTGGCCAAGGCGAACCCCCTGCTAGCGCTTCGGCCTCGGTTCGTGATCACCAGGCCCGGCCTGACCCGCAGCCTCACGCAGCCGTTCGTGTGGCTCTTCAAGCCGCCGATCGTTGGGGTCTTGCTGCTCGTCTTCACCGCGGTATCCGCTTGGCTTATCGGCGACAAGGGGCTGTCCGCGCCCCTGCACCAGTTGTTCTACGAGCCGGGCCTGGTCCTCGCTGTCTGGGCCCTGGTCGTTCTCTCCGCCGCTTTCCACGAGATCGGCCACGCCTCGGCCTGCCGTTACAGCGGCGCAACCCCGGGTGTGATGGGAGGGGGCCTCTACCTCATCTGGCCCGCCTTCTACACCGAGGTGAGCGATGCGTACAGGCTCGACCGGCGGGGGCGGCTGCGCGTCGATCTCGGGGGTCTCTACTTCACCGCGATCTTCGCGGTCGCGACCGCGGGCATTTGGCTGGCGACCGGCATCGATGCGCTGCTCCTCGTCGTCGCCGTGCAGCTCATACAGATGGTCAAGCAGCTGGCGCCCTTCATCCGCGCCGACGGCTACCACATCGTTGCCGACCTGGTTGGCGTCCCCGACCTCTTCGCGCACATCAAGCCCACGCTGGCGGGACTGCTGCCCACGCGCTGGAGGGGCGGACAGCACCAGGCCCTACGGCCTTGGGCGCGCGCGGTGGTGACCGCCTGGGTGCTGATAACGGTGCCGTTGCTGCTGGGCATGCTCGCCCTGATCGTCATGAGCTTCCCGCGCCTGGTTGCCACCGGCTGGGACAGCATGGGACAGCACTGGGCCGAGACGACCGCCATCTGGAACCGAGACGACGTGACCGGTGCCGCCGTTTCGCTGGTCACCACCGCGTTGATTGCCCTGCCGGTGCTCAGCGTTGTCTACCTCCTCTGGCGCCTGGGGAAGCGGGTGGGGGTCGCCGTCTGGCGCCGGACGGCCGGGCGCCCGCGCCTGCGAGGGCTCTCCCTGCTCGGCGCGGCCGTCGTCGCCGGCCTGGTCGCCTGGGCGTGGTGGCCCGGCGAGCACTACAGGCCGATCTCGTCGCGGGAGGGTGGAGCGCTCCCGACCGTCCTGCATCCCCCGGTCGGCAACGCGTCAATTGAGGGCGTGCAGGTGGGCCACCGGCGACCGGCTCGCCGGCAGGCCGCTTCGCCGGCTGCGAGGCAGCGGGCCGGCGGAGCGCTGGCCGGCGTCCAGCGGCTGCCGGTCTCCCTGGCGCTGCGGGAGCAGATCGCGCGCAGGCCCGGTCCCGCGCCGGCGGTGGGGGTCTCCCCGGACGGCGGCGCTCCTGGGCCGACAAGCGATCCGGCGACGGGCCATCCGGCAAAGGGCGCCTCGGCCGCCGCGCCGTCCACGGGGCCGAGGGCCGAGGCCCCGTCGGCGTGGCCGTTCCCGTTCGACCCGCCGTTGCCCACCAAGCCGGGCGACAACCGGGCGATGGCGGTCAACACCACGGACGGATCGACACGCTGGGACTTCGAGCCGTCGTTCGTGGTGGTGGAGGGCGGCGAAGCGGCCCGGCACACCAACGACGCGCACGCCTACGCGTCATGTACGGACTGCGTGACGGGCGCGACGGCCTTCCAGGTGGTTCTGATCGTCGGCCAGTCGGACGAGATCAGGCCGGTCAACGCAGCCGCCGCCGCCAACTACCACTGCGTGAGATGTAACACCTTCGCGTTCGCCTATCAGATCGTGGCGTCGGTAACCGAAGTCACGCCGGCGGTGCAGGAGGCGCTCGACGACGCGCGTCGGCGGCTGAGCGAGCTGGAGGAGAAAGCCGACTCTCTCACCGGCTCCCAGATCCACACCGCGCTCGAGGAGATCGAACGGGGGGTCCTCGAGGCGCTGGACGAGGTCATCGCCATCGACTGGGACTCCGACGCGTCGGCGCCGCCGTCCGAGTCCGGCGATCAGGTCGCGCCGACATCCGGCGCTTCAGACCCACCGCCGCCTTGAGGTCGTCGCTGTCCTGGCAGCTCGCCGCCCGTGCTGCAGCACGGGCGGCGCTGGTCAGACGTCGGCGTTGACCGGTCTGGTCCTGCCGGCGCCCGAGGTGGGCCCCGACGACTGTGAGCGGGATCTCGGGTAGGCGAACGGGCCGAATCCGCTCAGCGCGGCAGGGATCGTGGCGCGGGATAATCGGGACTGAGCTGGCGCCATTGGCTGGGGCGAGTTAAGGTGGACGTTCGCGACTTGCTCGGTCGGAAACACCGGCTATCCGCGGATTTTTCGCGAACGAGCCCACTGGAGGTGGCGCGTGGCAGGGCGATCACGGATGCGGTCAGCTGAGGCGTTCTTCGACGCCGCGGCGGCCCGACGCTTCCAGAACGAGCTCAAGGGGCGGGGGCCGGCGGAGCAACAGGCCGCCGCCCTGGCGGAGAGCGCCCAGCCAAGCGGCTCGGCGCGGATCGAGCGTCGTGATTGGCGCTTCCGGCGCATGCTGGCCTGCAGCGACGCGCTCGCCACGTTCGGAGCGCTCTTGGCCTGCCTTCAGCTGCTCGGCAATGGAGACACATTGTCATGGCGTCTGGCCGCGCTCATTCCGCTGGTCATTCTCATAGGCAAGCTGCTCGGGCTCTACGACCGCGATGAGTTGGTGATGCGAAAGTCCACGCTGGAGGAAGCACCAGCGTTGTTGCAGGTCGTCACGCTGTTCGTCCTCCTGATGTGGATCGCGGAGAAGCCTTTGGCCCTCGGCGAGCTCGGGGGCGATCAAGTGCTCGTCACCTGGCTAACCCTGCTGGGAGCCCTGCTCGTGGGAAGGGTCGTGGCCCGTCGTGTGGCATGCCGGGTGACAGAGCCGGAGCGGTGCCTGCTCCTCGGCGACCCGGCCATGTGCGACCGAGCTCGGGCCAGAATCGACCACGGCGCCGGCGTCCACGCGGAGGTGGTCGGCGAGATCGCGTCTGCGCGGATCGGCGAGCAAGAGGTACCGCTTGCGATGCTCGCCGAGATCGCGACCCAACGCGACGTTCAGCGGGTGGTGATCGCTCCGCGCAGCACCGATCACGGGGACGTGCTCAACCTGGTCAGAGCGGTCAAGTCGCTGGGCCTGCACGTGAGCGTACTGCCGCGGCTGCTCGAGGTGGTGGGTTCCTCGGTGGTCGTCGACGACGTAGCCGGGCTGCGTGTCTTGGGGGTACGCCGGTTTGGGCTGACGAGGTCCTCCCTGTTCCTGAAGCGAGGGTTCGACATCTTGGGCGCGGGAGTGGGCCTGGTCTTCCTGGCGCCCCTCATGGCCCTCGTGGCGGCCGCCATCAAGCTGGACTCGAACGGTCAGATCCTGTTTCGCCAGCCCCGGATCGGCAAGGAGGGACGCCCGTTCACAATGGTGAAGTTCCGCACGATGGTGGATGGCGCGGAGGCGGGGAAGCAGGACCTTCTTCATCTCAACGAGACGGATGGCCTGTTCAAGATCGGGGACGACCCACGCATCACCCGTGTGGGCCGGCTGATCCGGCGGACGTCCGTCGACGAGTTGCCACAGCTGCTGAACGTCCTGCGAGGCGAGATGAGCCTCGTCGGTCCACGGCCGCTCGTGATGGAGGACGACTCGCGGATCAGCGGGTGGGACCGTCGGCGCCTGCACCTCACACCCGGGATGACCGGCCCCTGGCAGGTCCTGGGGCCGGCGCGGATTCCGCTCCAGGAGATGGTGAAGCTCGATTACCTCTACGTGGCCACCTGGTCCTTGTGGGGAGACGTGAAGATCCTCCTGCAGACAATTTCATTCGTCTTCCGGCGCGAAGGGGTCTAGAACCGACGTCGGCAAATAGTCTCGGGCGATGCCCGTCAGCGCCGAGCCGCCTGCCGTCACCATCCTCTGCGGCGGGCGCGGGACCCGTCTGACCGAGCACACCGAGGCGATTCCCAAGGCCCTCGTGGAGATCGGCGGCCGGCCGATCCTCTGGCACGTGATGCAGATCTACGGCTCGCAGGGCTTCCGACGGTTCGCGCTGTGCCTCGGCTACAAGGGAGACCAGATCGAGCATTTCGTCTCTCAGGAGCCCTGGCCGGCGGGCCTGCAGGTCGAGTGCGTGGACACCGGTCTCGACACGCCCACGGGCGGGCGTCTGAAGCTGCTGGAGGATCGGCTCGGCGGTCAGACCTTCTGCGCCACCTACGCCGACGGCGTGGCCGACATCGATCTCGCGCGGCTCGTCGGCTTTCACCGCGGGCACGGCGGCCTGGCGAGCATTACGGTCGTGAGACCGGAGCTGGAGTTCGGGGTCGCTCAGCTCGACGGGGAGGACCGCGTGGCGGGTTTTCAGGAAAAACCGCGACTCGACCAATGGATCAACGGCGGCTTCTTCGTCTTCGAGCCCGGCGCCTTCGCCTACTTCAGCGAGTCCTCCGTACTCGAGCGCGAACCGCTCGAGGGGCTCGCCGCAGACGGCGAGCTGCGCGCCTTTCGGCATACCGGATTCTGGGACTGCATGGACACCTACAAGGACGCGATCGCACTCAACGACAGGTGGAAGAGCGGTCAGGCGCCCTGGAAGCTCTGGGCCTGAAGGTCGCCTTCCTGAACCCTTGCTATTGGCCGGAGGTCAGGCGAGGTTCCGAACGCATGATCCGTGAGCTCGCCGACGAGCTCCTGGCGCGCGGCCACCGCCCTCGCCTGATCACCAGCCACCCGGGGGCGACCACCCACACCCTGGAGGACGGGCTCGAGGTGATCCGCCGCCGCCGCCCCCCGCCCCCGCCTTCGTGGCTGCGTCATCACGGGTTCGAGGACTACGTGATGCACGCGCCGCTGAGCTACCTGTCGCTGCGAAGGGGAGCCGATCACGTGGTTCAGGCGCACTTCGTGACAGACGCCCTGGCGGCCGCGCGCCACACCCGCCGTACGGGGACCCCCTCGGTGTTCGCCTACATGGGTGTTCCGGACCGTCCCGATCTGGAGGCCCGGCGGCTCGGCGAGCAATGGCGCCGGCGCGCCGTCGCCGGCTGTACCGCGGTAACCGCCCTGAGCCGGGTGGCGCGCGATGCCTTTCGTCGCCACCTCGGCATCGAGGCACGGCTGATCGAGCCCGGCGTGAACCTGCACGCCTTCCCCCTCTCCACCGAGCGCACTCCCGAGCCCACGATCTTCTGCGCGGCGTCGCCGTTCGAGCCCCGCAAGCGGGTCGCGCTCCTGGTGGAGGCCATGCCCAGGGTCCGCCGCGAGCACCCGGGCGCGACGCTGCTGCTGTCCGGCCCGCGGCGGCCAGGTCTGGAGGACGCCGAGGGAGTGGAGTTCGTGGACGTGGACGACCGCGCCGAGCTGGCCCGCGTCTATGGACGCAGCTGGGTCTCGGCCCTCCCGTCGGTCGGGGAGGCCTTCGGGCTGGTCTTGCTGGAGGCGATGGCCTGCGGGACCCCGGTGGTGGGCAGCGACGTCCTGGGCATCCCGGAGGTGATCGACCGGCCCGAGGTGGGCCGCATCTTCTCCGGCGACAACCCCGTCCCGGCGCTGCTGGAGACCCTCGAGCTGGCGCGCGACCCCGCCACGAGCACCGCCTGCCGAGCCCGGGCTGAGGAGCTCTCCACCGAGCGCTCCGCAACCCGCTACCTCGAGCTATACGAGGAGCTTCTCGACCGCTAGGAAGGAACGACGCCACTGCGCGCGAATCCCAGGTCCGTGGCGCGTTTGGGCACCGCCCTCACCCTCTCCGACGAGATCCGTCACCGCTTCGACGAGTTCTCTCGGTCGCAGAAGGACGTGGGGCAATACATCGTCGACCACCTGGACGAGACGGCCTTCCACACGGCCGAGGAGCTCGCTCGCCGCGCCAACACGTCCAGCTCGACCGTCGTCCGCTTCGCCCAGGCGCTCGGCTTCGAGGGCTTTCCCGAGCTTCAGGCCTCCGCGCGCGACGAGTACCGCCGGGCCCGCGAGAACGGAAACGGCGCCGCGGCCGCCGAGCCCTCGAACCCGCCTTTGTTTCCCATCGATCAAACCGAGTTCGAGGCGGTGCTGGCCGCCGATCACGTCAACGTCGAGGAGACTGCCCGCAAGATCGATCGCGACGAGGTCGCCGCAGTGGTCGAGCTCATCTCGCGCGCCGAGCGCACGGTGCTGTGCGGCACCGACCAGATGGCGTTCTTCGCCTCCTATCTGCGCCATCTTCTGATGCTGCTCGACCTGCGGGCCGAAGTGGTCGCCTCGCCGTCGCAGGAGGGCCTGGCGCGACTCGGCAGGGTGGACGAGAACACGGTGCTGGTGGGGTTTTCCGCCGGCCGGCCCCACCCGCTCGTGGTCCGCGCCACCAAGCTGGCTCGCAACCGAAGGGCGGCGACGGTCGCGATAGCCGACGCCACCCTCTCCGAGGTGGCCAAGCTCGCCGACCACCGCCTCTTCTACTCGTCCAACAGCCCGGCCTACGTGCGCTCCCACAGCGCGCTCCTGAGTGTCGTCCAAGCGCTTGCGTACGGGGTGTACGCCTTGGACGAGTCGGCCTACGCGGACCGCATACGCGCCTTCAAGCTGAAGTAAGGGCAGCGAGCGGCGGTGCTCGGCCGGCGGTCCTCGGCCTGCGCTGTGGCGGAGGGTCGCGGCTACCATCAATGGGGTGAAGGAGACCTCGACCTTCCGCGTCAAGTCCGGCCTCGCCGAGATGCTCAAGGGCGGCGTGATCATGGACGTGGTCGACGCCGAGCAGGCGCGCATCGCCGAGGCCGCCGGTGCCGCTGCGGTCATGGCGCTGGAGCGCGTGCCGGCCGACATCCGCAAGGCCGGCGGGGTCGCGCGCATGGCGGACCCGACCAAGGTCGAGGAGATCCAGGCCACGGTGACCATCCCGGTGATGGCCAAGGCGCGCATCGGGCACTTCGTGGAGGCCCAGGTGCTGCAGGCGCTCGAGGTCGACTACATCGACGAGTCGGAGGTCCTCACCCCCGCCGACGAGGCCAACCACATCGACAAGTGGGCCTTCGACGCCCCCTTCGTCTGCGGCGCCACCAATCTGGGCGAGGCCCTGCGCCGCATCGCGGAGGGCGCGGCCATGATCCGATCGAAGGGCGAGGCGGGCACCGGCAACGTGGTCGAGGCGGTTCGGCACCTGCGCCTGATCGGCGGGGAGATCCGCCGGCTGGCGAGCGCCGACCCGGCGGAGCTGGCGAGCGCCGCCAAGGAGCTGCAGGCCCCGCTCGAGCTCGTGCGCAACGTCGCCGCGGCAGGACGGCTGCCCGTGGTGCTCTTCTCCGCCGGCGGGGTGGCCACGCCGGCCGACGCCGCGCTGATGATGCGCCTTGGCGCCGAGGGCGTCTTCGTCGGCTCGGGCATCTTCAAGGCCGAGGACCCCGAGCGGGTGGCCAAGGCCGTGGTCGATGCGACCACCCACCACGAGGACGCCGAGCGCATCGCCGCCGCCTCGCGCGACCTGGGCGCGGCCATGCCCGGGCTCGAGATGTCAGCCGTCGAGGCCGACGGCGTCGTGCTTCAGACGCGCGGCTGGTGAGCCCGCAGACCGTCGGCGTCCTGGCGCTCCAGGGCGGCTTCGAGGCCCACGCCCGCATCCTGCGCGAGCTCGGGGCCGAGCCCCGCGACGTGCGCACGTCGGAGGACCTCGAGGGCCTCGACGCCCTGATCATCCCCGGCGGCGAGTCCACGACGATGTCGCTGGGCATCGAACGCGAGAACCTGGCCGAGCCGCTGCGCGAAATGGTGAAGGCGGGCACGCCCACCCTCGGCACCTGCGCCGGGCTGATCATGCTGGACCGCGACCACCTCGGCCTGCTCGACGTGAGCGCTCGCCGGAACGCTTTCGGGCGCCAGGTGTGCTCCTTCGAGGCCGACCTCGAGGTGCAGGGGATCGGTCCCGTGCGCGGCGTCTTCATCCGCGCCCCGTTCGTGGAGGAGCACGGCGAGGGGGTGGAGGTCCTGGCCGAGGTCGACGGTCACCCGGTAGCGGTTCGGCAGGGCAACATCGTCGCCGTGGCGTTCCACCCCGAGCTGGCGGATGACGCCAGCTTTCACCGCTTCGTGCTAAACGGAGGCCACTCATGAGAGACCACCGCGCCGACGCCCTAGCCCAGATCCTCGTCCGCTACTCCACCAAGGTCGAGAAGGGCGACGTCTGCCTGATCCAGTCGACCACCACCGCCGAGCCGCTGGTCCAGGCGGTGTACGAGGAGGTGCTTCGCGCCGGCGGCCTGCCGATAATGCAGCTGAGCACCGAGGGCGCCTCCGCCGCCTTCTACGAGCTCGCCTCCGACGAGCAGCTCGACTGGGTGGCGCCCACCTCCAAGTGGGCGGTCGAGAACACCGACGTCCGCATCGCGATCATCGCCGACGCCAACTCCCGCGAGCTGTCGAAGGTCGACCCGGCCAAGCAAGCTCGCACCCAGCGCGCGCGCAAGCCGCTCATGGAGACCTCCATGCGCCGCGCCGCCGCGGGCGAGCACCGCTGGGCGCTCACCCTCTTCCCGACCCACAACTACGCGGGTGAGGCCGGCATGTCGCTCGGCGCCTACGAGGACTTCTACTACGAGGCCTGCCTGGTCAACGACGGCGATCCGGTTACCGCCTGGCAGCGCCAGTCCGACGAGGTCAACCGCCTCGCCGACTGGATCGAGGGCAAGGAGGAGGTGCACATCCAAGGGCCGGGCACCGACATCACGCTCGGCGTCGCGGGCCGCCACTGGATCCCCTGCACGGGCGAGCACAACATGCCCGACGGCGAGTTCTTCACCGGCCCGGTCGAGGACTCGGTGAACGGCGAGGTCACGTTCTCCTTTCCGGCCACCTACGGCGGCCGCGAGGTCGGCGGTGTGAGGTTCAAGTTCGAGGACGGTCGTGTGGTGGATGCCTCCGCCGAGCAGGGCGAGGAGTTCCTGTTGGAGACGCTCGACACCGACGAGGGCGCCCGCACCTTGGGCGAGCTCGGCATCGGCACCAACTACGGCATCGCCACCGGCACCAAGGAGATTCTGCTCGACGAGAAGATCGGCGGCACGGTCCATCTCGCCATCGGCATGGCCTATCCAGAGTCGGGCGGCCAGAATGACTCGGCCGTGCACTGGGACATGGTGTGTGACCTGCGCCAGGGCGGGTCCGTCACCGTCGACGGCACGGAGTTGCAGCGGGACGGGAGGTTCGTCGTCTGATGTCGGGACATTCCAAGTGGGCCTCTATCAAGCACAAGAAGAAGGCCGTCGACGCGAAGCGCGGCGCCGCCTTCACCAAGCTGACGCGGGCCATTCAGGTCGCCGCCAGAGAGGGTGGCGGCGACGTCGCGGGCAACCCATCGCTGGCGCTCGCCGTTCAGAAGGCCAAGGACGCGCGGATGCCGAAGGACAACATCGAGCGCGCTATCGCCAAGGGCACGGGCGCCGACAAGGACGCGGACGCGATCGAGGCCGTGACCTACGAGGGCTACGGCCCCGGCGGCGTGGCGCTGCTGGTGGAGGCGCTCACCGACAACCGCAACCGCACGGGCTCCGAGGTCCGGCACGCCTTCTCCTCCAGCGGCGGCTCGCTCGGCGAGCCGGGGTCGGTGGCCTGGATCTTCGAGAAGAAGGGCGAGCTGGTGGTCGACGGCTCCAAGCACTCCGAGGAGGACCTTCTGCCCGCCATCGAGGCCGGCGCCGAGGATGTCTCGCTCGACGACGACGTGTTCGAGATCGTGACCGGGCCATCGGAGTTCACGGCCGTCCGCGAGGCGCTCGAGGCTGCGGGCGTGGAGCTCGACTCCGCGGAGCTGGCCATGCGGCCGACCACCCGCACACCGGTCGAGGAGGAAAACGCCAAGCGGCTGATGCGCCTGATCGACACGCTCGAGGAGCACGACGACGTGGCCTCGGTGCACGCCAACTTCGACGTCGACGCCGAGGTCTTGGAGCGCGTCGCCTAGCCGCACGCCCACAGCCTCGATGAACGCCTGAGCCTGATATGGGGGGTCAGGCCGCCGGAGCGCGTCCCCTTCGGAAAAGTCACTCAGGCGCCTGAGTGATTTCTCGCAGGGGTGCGGCCCGCTCCCGCCCGCCTGGCCTCGCGCCGACGCCCGGCGAGGCGGCGCGGCGAAGCGGCAAGCCGGCCCGCTTCGATCGCGCGGTGAGGTCCCGCAACTAGGGCACGCGGTTGCGGCGCGCGATGCGCGCGAAGACGTTTGCGCTGGGCCGGGCGCGGCGCCTCAGCCGGGAGTCGATCCGGAACAGGCCGAAGCGCGGGTAGTAGCCGGCCGACCACTCGAAGTTGTCGAACAGCGACCAGTGGAGGTAGCCCTGCACGCGCGCCACGCGGTCGTTCATCGCCTGGCGCAGGACGCGCAGGTGACGGATCAAGTGCGAGCTGCGCTGGTCGTCGTCCGAGTCGGCCAGGCCGTTCTCGGTGATGATGACCGGCAGCCCGAGGCGCCCGGCGGTGCCCAGCACCGTTCGCAGCCCCTCGGGGTAGATCTCGTTACCGAACTCGCTGCATTCGGTCGGGCACGGCGGCGAGGTGGGCTTCTGAGGCGTCCGGTAGTCGGTCTGGGGGAGGAAGTCGAGCACGGGGATTCGGGAGGAGAGTGGCGTGGGAAGTCCCTGGACGCGACCGCGGAAGTAGTAGTTCACGCCGATGAAATCGGCCTTTCGGCGTCCGCGAGTGCGCACCTCGCTGGGCTCGATCGTCCCGTTCGCGTTTCGGTCCACGCGCCCGCGCACCGCGGCGTTCAGGAACAGCCGGTTGAACAGGTAGTCGGCGTTGACGGCGCCGCGCCGGTCGGCATCGCTGCTCTGGTCGGCCGGCGTGAACGCCACCAGGTTCTGGACGAGGCCGACGCGTGAGTGCCGGTCCCAGCGCTTGATCGCGTCGTAGGCGGCTGCGTTGCCGCGCTCGAGGTTCAGGACGGCGGTGATCGCCGCCGTGAAGCTGAATGCCCCCGGCGGGAAGAAGCCGCCGATCACGCCCGGGACGTTCGCGTAGCCGTTGGTGGCCACCACCAGCGGCTCGTTGATCGGGGTCCAGATGTCCACCTGCCTGCCGAGCTTCCAGGCCAGGTAGGCGGCGTACTTGCGGAACTCGTCCACGGTGTCGGAGTCGAGCCATCCGGCCGGCCGGGACATCGGCGGCAGGGGGCCATCAGGGTCTCGGCCCTCGAGGGCCCGGCGGGCGGCGATGGAATCGTGGATCCAGTTCGGGAGGGTGAAGTGGTTGACGGTCAGCAGCACCCTCATCCCGCGCCGGCGCGCGCGGCGGATGACCGCCGCGTAGTGGGCCAGGGCGCTGCGGTTGGCCCGGCGGTCCAGGCGCCTCAGGTCGCGCCGGGAGACGTTGCGACCGGTCTCGATGCCGCGGGTGGAGCGAGGAAAGATGCGGCTCCACTCGACAGACATGCGGAAGGCGTTGGAGTGCAGGCGTCGCGCGGCGAGGTCGACGTCCGAGCGCCAGCGGCGCCAGTGGCCCGGGCCGCGCTCCGGGAGGTCGCCGCTTACCCGGCGCTCGGCGATGTTCCCGCGGTCGTGCGCCCAGGTCCACCAGTCAGAGCCGCGGTCGCGGTTGGCCGGGCTGCCGCCCATCTCGGTCTGGAACCCCGCCACGGCGGTACCCCAGAGGAACGAGCGCGGGAACTTGCCGCCGGTGGCCGCCGGCGCGACCGCGGGCCAGGCGCACAGCAGGGCGAGCACAAGGGGGAGCGGGCCAAGCAGGCGGCGCACGTTCCGGGCAACCTACACCGGGGAGGCATCCGCCTTTCCCCGCAGAATCAGGGCGATGGTGGTCGTCCTCGGCATCGATCCCGGCACCGCCCATACCGGCTACGGCGTGGTGCTCTCCCAACGCGGCATCATGGGCGCGCTCGACGGCGGCGTGATCGGCACCGGCTCGGGCGAGCCGCTGGAGCGCCGGCTCGTGCGCATCCACGCGCGCATGTCCGACCTCATCTCCGAGCACAGGCCCGACGCGGTGGCCATTGAGGAGCTCTACTTCGGCCAGAACGCCCGCAGCGCGTTCGCGGTCGGCCAGGCCCGCGGCGTGGTGCTGCTCGGAGCCGGGATGGCCGGGATCCCCTGCTTCTCCTATACGCCGCAAGCCGTAAAGAGCGCAGTGTGCGGCAGCGGCGCCGCCGACAAGGCCCAGGTCCAGCGCATGGTTGGCACCCTGCTCTCCTTGCCCGACCCCCCCGAGCCGGACCACGCGGCCGACGCCCTCGCGGTGGCGGTCTGCCACGCCAACGGCGCGCCCCTGCGCGCGGCGGTCCCGTCGTGATCGCCTCTGTCCGGGGCGAGCTCCTGTCGAAGGGACCCGACCAGGTGGTGGTCGAGAGCGCCGGGGTCGGTTACCGCCTTAGCGTGTCCGCCGAGACCCTGCGGGCCGTACCCGGAGTCGGGCGTGAGGCGAGCCTGCTCTGCCACCTGGTCATGCGCGACGACGCAATCCAGCTCTACGGCTTCGCCTCGGAGTCCGAGCGCGACCTCTTCCTGTTGCTGGTCGGGGTCCAGGGCGTCGGTCCCAAGGTGGCCCTGGCGGTGCTCGGCGGCGGCTCGGCAAGCGAGCTGACCGCGGCCATCGCCGCCGGAGACGCCGCCCGCTTCCAGGCCGTCCCCGGGATAGGCAAGCGCACCGCCGAGCGGATCATCGTCGAGCTGCGCGAGAAGGTCGCCGACGCGGTCGCGGAGCAGATCGTGGTGCGCCGCGGCACGGAGTCCGACGAACCGCGGGCGCTCGCGCACGAGGGCCTGGTCGGCCTCGGCTTCCAGCCAGCCGAGGCGGACGAGATGCTCGACGGCGTGAGCGGCGATACGCCCGAGGAGCTGCTGGCCGAGGCCCTGAGGGCGGCGGCGGCATGAGCCGGGGCCGGGTAACCGCTGAGGAATCCACGGTCACCGGCATTCGCACACCCGGGGTGGAGCGGCTGCAGGATCCCGAGCCCAAGGGAGGCGAGGAGGAGCTCGACCGCTCGCTGCGCCCCCGCCGGCTGGAGGACTTCGTCGGCCAGCGGGCGGTCAAGGAACAGCTACAGGTGTTCGTCCAAGCCGCCCGCGCCCGCGACGAGGCCCTCGACCACGTCCTGCTGGCCGGCCCGCCGGGCCTGGGCAAGACCTCGCTCGCCCTGATCGTGGCCGAGGAGCTCGGTGTGCCGATTCAGCTCGCGTCGGGCCCCGCCTTCGAGCGCAAGGGGGACGTCGCCTCGCAGCTGACCTCCCTCGAGCCGCGCAGCGTCTTCTTCGTCGACGAGATCCACCGGCTGCCGCGCGCGCTGGAGGAGACCTTCTACCCCGCGATGGAAGACCGCCAGCTGCCGATCACCGTCGGCCAGGGCGCGGGCGCGCGGATCGTGACGCTCAAGCTGCCGGCGTTCACGATGATCGGCGCAACGACACGGGCCGGGCTGCTGACCACGCCGCTGCGCGACCGCTTCGGGGTCACGCTACGCCTGGAGCTCTACGAGCCCGAGGAGCTGGGCCAGATCGTCACCCGCTCCGCGGCGATCCTCGGTACGGAGATCGAGACAGCGGGGGCTGAGATCATCGCCTCGCGCTCGCGCGGCACCCCGCGGGTGGCCAACCGGCTGCTCAAGCGTGTGCGCGACTACGCCCAGGTCCGCGGCCGCGGCGTAGTCGACGCCAAGACGGCCGAGGAGGCACTCGCCCTGCTAGAGGTGGACGAGGCCGGCCTCGACCGCCTGGATCGCGAGGTCCTCCGCGCCCTGTGCGAGAAGTTCGGCGGCGGCCCCGTCGGCCTTTCCACGCTGGCGATCTCGGTGGGGGAGGAGCCGGACACGATCGAGGACGTGCTGGAGCCGTTCCTGCTGCGCTCGGGCTTCCTGATGCGCACACCCCGGGGGCGCGTGGCGACCGACCGCGCCTGGGCTCAGCTGGGCCTTGAACGGCCCGGCGGTGGGCTGTTTTAGCCTGCGGCGCGCCTCGCCTACCCTTAGCGCCTGTGCCGAACTTCATCTGTCCCAACTGCGGCGAGCGCAGCCTCGGCACCGACCGCACCGCCGGCTTTCAGAACCGTCCGAAGGCCTGCAAGCGGTGCGGCTTCGGCTTTCTGTTCGAGCTGCTCGACGACTACTACCCGGCCCCCAACGCCGCCTTCTTCGTCTGTGACCAGCAGGGCCGCCTGATCGGCACCGGGCGAGGAGCGCGCGAGCTGACCGGGCTCGGCGACCTGGACGTGATCGGCCGCGACGCCCGCGAGGTGCTCGGCTTGGAGTTCGAGAACGGCGACGACCACATCTCGACCGCCCTCGAGTGGGGCGTGCGGGTGCTCGACAAGGGGGTCGTCGTGCACGCTGAAGGAGACCGCCCGGAGCCGGCGAAGGCCGACATCTTTCCCGCCTATGACGAGGACGGCGGGCTCCTGCTCGTGTTGACACCGAGGTGACCTCCCGCACCCGCAACCTCTCGATCCTCGGGGCGACGATCCTGCTGATCGTCCTGGCCCTGCTGGTGATCCTCCCCGGGACCCCCCTCTCGCAGAAGACGGTGCTCGGCCTGGACCTGCGCGGCGGCGTCGAGCTCGTCTACGAGGCGCGGCCCACGCCGAAGGTCCCCCAGGTCACTCCCGAGGCCGTCCAGGACGCGATCACCACGATCCGCAAGCGCACCGACGCCCTTGGCGTCTCCGAGCCGGAGATCCAGCAGGCGGGCGCCAACCAGATCTCGATCGGCCTACCCGACGTCGACAACGCCGACCGCGCCATCGAGCAGGTGGGCACCACCGCCCAGCTGCAGTTCTACGACTGGGAGCCGAACATCCTCGGCAAGCGCGGACCCGACTCGCCGTTCACCGGATCCCGGGCGCTCTACGAGGCGGTGCAGCTCGCGTCGAAGTCGAAGCCCAAGGCGGAGAAGACCGACCTCCCGTCGGACAACCCGCGCAACCTCACCCCGGAGGAGGCCGACAAACAGAACGACTCGTCGAAGGACAAGTACTACCTCTTCGGCCCGGACAAGCAGCTGATCACCGGGCCCGACGCCTCCTGCAAGGAGCTGCTGTCCGACTACGAGCCCCGGGGCGACCCGGGCAACCGCAGCTACGCGAAGGGAACGGCGTGCGCGAAGGAGCTGCGCGCTCTGGGCGACGGCGGTCCCGCGCAGGCCAGCATCGTCCTCAAGGTGCCCCAGGGAATCGTGGTGGTGGAGGCCGAGCGGGCCAAGAACCAGCCCGCGCGGATCAAGAAGTACTTCGTGCTGGAGGACGACTCCGAGCTCTCCGGCGCCGAGATCACCAACCCCGAGGCGGCGACCGACCAGCAGACCCAGGAGCCGATCGTGTCGATGCAGTTCACCGACACGGGGCGCAAGGCCTTCGCGGCCGCTACCAAGCGCGAGGCCCAGCGGGGGGCGAACCAGCTGTTGCCCCCGGGCACGCCGCGCGAGCAGGCCTTCCAGCGCTTCGCGATCACGCTCGACAACAAGATCGTCTCGCTGGCGACTATCGACTTCGCCGAGAACCCGGAGGGGATCGACGGCCGCACCGGGGCGCAGATCAACGGCATCGGCAGCGTGCCGGAGACGCAGGACCTCGCCGAGAGCCTGCGCATCGGCGCGCTGCCCATTGAGCTCAAACTGATCTCCCAGACGCAGGTCTCGGCCAGCCTCGGCCAGCAGGCGCTCGACCAGGGCCTGACCGCCGGCCTGGTCGGCCTTCTGCTCACGATCGTGTTCCTGGTCCTCTTCTACCGCGTGCTCGGCGGGGTGGCCGCCGTGGCGCTCGTGATCTACGCGGTGCTGCTGTTCGCCGTGGTCAAGCTCATCCCGATCACGCTCACCCTGCCCGGCATCGCGGGACTCGTCCTGACCCTGGCGGTGGCCGCGGACGCGAACGTCGTCATGTACGAGCGGATCAAGGAGGAGGCGAGAGCGGGCAGGTCGATACCCGCGGCCATCACCGGCGGCTACGGCAAGGCGCTGAGGACGATCATCGACGCCAACGTCGTGACCATCGGCGTGGCGTTCGTGCTGTTCACGCTCGCCACCGCGGGCGTCAAGGGCTTCGCCTTCACGCTGGGTATCGGCACGATCATCTCGCTGCTCACTGCGGTGCTCGCCACCTCAGCGATCCTCGGGACCCTGGCGCGCTCGCGCCTGCTCTCTTCGCGCTTCGCGCTGGGCGCCGGGAAGCTGAGGGCGGGGTGGCGCTTCGACTTCATGGGGTACTCGAAGTTCTTCTTCTCGTTCTCGGGCGCAGTCCTGGTGGCGGGCGCGCTGGCGATCGCCGGCCTGGGGTTGAACTTCGGCATCGACTTCGAGTCCGGCACCCGTATCACGACCCCGCTCGAGCAGAAGGCCACCGTCGACCAGGTGCGCGACGTGCTCGGTCCGCTCGGCTACGGCGACGCCGAGGTCCAGTCGGTCGAGGACCCCGAGCTCGGGTCGAACATCGTGCAGATCTCCACCGGAACCCTGCGCCCGGAGGAGGTGGCCCGCGTCCAGGACACCCTGGACCAGCGCTTCGGGATCGATCAGTCGGAGTTCACGAGCTCATCCGTGGGCCCGACCTTCGGGACCCAGATCGCCAAGACCGCGCTGCTGGCGATCTTCGTCTCCCTGATTTTGATCTCGCTCTACATCGGGCTTAGATTCGAGCTCAAGTACGCCGTCCCGGTGCTCGTCGCGTTGTGCCACGACCTGCTGATCACCGCGGGCGTATACGCCCTGTTCGGGCGTGAGGTCACCACGGCAACCGTCGCGGCGCTGCTCACCATTCTCGGCTACTCGCTCTACGACACGATCATCGTGTTCGACCGAATACGCGAGAACGTGCCGCGCATGCCGCGGGCGACGTACTCGCAGATCGTCAACCGCTCGATGTCCGAGGTTCTCACCCGGTCGCTGGTGACCAGCTTCTCGGCGCTGATGCCGATCGCCGCGCTGATGCTGTTCGGCGGCGAAACCCTGCGCGACTTCGCCTTCGCCCTGCTCGTCGGCGTCTTCTCCGGCGCCTACTCCTCGATCTTCATCGCCGCGCCGGTGCTGGTGGAGTGGAAGGAGCGCGAGCCGCTCTACCGCCGCCGGCGCAAGCTGGTGCGCCAGGCCAACAACGGGACCATCCCCGCCTTCGCCAACGAGGGCGCCGCTCCCACCGCCGAGGAGGGGCGGCCGGCGCGCGCCGCCGCGGACAACCGCGCGCAGCGTTCGAAGCGCCGGGCGCGGGCCGCCGCCCAGACGCCTCCGGAGACCGCACCGCCGCCCGCCGCCGCGGCCACCGAGGAGCCTCCTGCCGCTGCCCCGGAGGGCGACGGGGACGGCGACACCCCCACGCAGCGGCCGAGCCGGACGACCAGCACCACCTCGAGCACGGGCGGCGCCCGCCGGTCCAAGCCGAAGAGCAAGCGCCCTCGCAACCGAAAGCACGGGAGGAGGTAGGCCGATGTCGATGCTCGTCTGGGTCATGATGGGGATCGCGGTCTGGCACTTCACCGTGTTCGTCCCCGACCGCTTCTACGGCGGCATCGTGCTGGCCTTCGTGGCCGCGGTGGTGGGCTCGGCCGTGTTCGGTCTGATCGTGAGCGGCTTCACCGTCCCCGGCCAGAACGACACCGACCTCGTGCAGGCTCTGATCGCCATCCCGGGCGCGGTCATCGCGCTCGCCGCGTTGTACTTCTACGGCAGCCGCATGGACGCGGCGGCCGGGATCGACCGCAGCATCTAGCCCGGGCGGGGCGAACCCCGGCGTTCCGTCGGCTCCGACTCGCAGAATGAGTCGGATGTCCGACCGCCCCTCCCGCTGGGTCGCGCCCCCATACTCGGTCGGGCGTGCCGTACGGCTCTCCGATGAGCTGGGGCTGCCGCTCGAGGTGGCCACCGTGCTCGCCCGGCGGGGGTTCGAGGCACCCGAGGAGGCGCGCGAGTTCATGGCCGCCGAGCGGCGCGAGGACCCGGCCGCGCTGCCCGGCGCGCCGGAGGCCTGCGAGCTGATCCTGAAACACGTCGGGCGCGGCTCGCCGATCGTGGTGCACGGCGACTACGACGTCGATGGAGTGTGCTCGACGGCGCTCGCCGTGGAGACCCTGCGCGCGCTGGGCGCCTCGCCGCGCTGGCGGCTGCCCAGCCGCTCCGAGGGCTATGGCCTCTCGCGGGAGACGGTGCGGGAGGTCGCGGCTCAGGGCGCCGGCCTTCTCATCACCGTGGACTGCGGCGTCACCGCCGTGGAGGAGGTCGCCGCCGCGCGGGACGCCGGGCTCGACGTGCTGGTCACCGACCACCACCGCCCGGGTGACCAGCTGCCGGACTGCCCGCTAGTGCACCCCGCCCTCGGGAGTTTCGGCACACCCGAGTTGTGCGCCGCGGGGGTTGCGCTGAAGCTCTCCGAGGCGTTGTTCTCCGCCGCGGGGCGCGACCCGCGAGAGGCCGAGGCCGGCCTGGACCTGGCCGCGCTGGCGACGGTGTGCGACCTGGTTCCGCTGCGAGGCGAGAACCGCCGCATCGTGCGCGAGGGGTTGGCGGCGATGGCGCGCTCGCCGCGGGTTGGTCTGCGCGCATTGATGAAGGTCTCGGCGCTGGACCCGGCCGAGCTCTCCGCCCAGGCGCTCGGCTTTCGCCTGGGCCCCCGCATCAACGCGGCCGGCCGGCTGAGCCGCGCCGACGCCCCGCTCGAGCTGATGCTCTGCCGGGAGCCCGAGCGGGCGGACGAGATCGCCCAGGAGCTCGACGGCCTCAACCACGACCGCCGCGAGGCGGAGACGCGCATCCTGTTCGCGGCCGAGGCGGCGGCCTCGGCCCACGCCAACCGCGCGGCGATGGTCGTCGCCGGCGAGGGCTGGCACCCGGGGGTCGTGGGCATCGTGGCCTCACGCCTGGTCGAGCGTTGGCACCGCCCGTGCGTGGTGGCCGCGATCGCCGAGGACGGGACGGTCAAGGGATCCGGGCGCTCGATATCCGCCTACGACCTGCACGCCGGCCTGGGCGCCTGCGCGCCGCTGCTCATCCGCTTCGGCGGCCACCGCATGGCGGCGGGCGTGGAGCTGAGGGCCGACTCGCTGCCCGCCTTCGCCGACGCGCTCGCCGAGCACGCAGCGGCGGCCCTGACCCCCGCGGACCTGATACCCGAGGAGCGCGTAGACGCCGTGCTGCCCGCCGGCGCGCTCGGCTTGGAGCTCGCCGAGGCCATGGAGGCGCTCGGGCCCTTCGGCATGGGCAACCCGCAGCCGACGCTGCTCGTGCCCTCGGCACGGGTCGAGTCGGTGACCGGCATGGGCTCCGAGCGTCAGCACGCGCGCTTCACCCTCACCTCGGGCGGCGCGCGGGCACGGGCGGTGGCCTTCGGGTCCACCCCTCGCTCGCTCGAGGCCTGCACGGGTGAGGGGCCCTGCGACGTCGCCTTCCGCCTCGAGCGCAACCGCTGGAACGGCGTGGTCGAGCCGCGGGTGCTGTTGCGCGCCGTCGGCCCGTCGCGTGCCGGCTCGGTGCGCTCCCTCGATGACGAGGAGCCGCTGTGGGAGGCGATTGACCACGAGCTGAGCGCCGACCCGTCGCTGCCCTGGCCGGCGCCCGGCGCGCCCACCCGCGCGGTCCTGGACCGCCGTGGCCGCGGCGTTGCCGGCGTGGCCGGCGACCTGCTCAGCAGCGGCGAGCCGACGCTGGTGGTGTGCGCGGACGTCGCGCGGCGGCGGGCCGGCCTCGAGCAGCTGGTCGCGGGCATGGCGCCCGGCGGATGTCTCGATGCGGTCAGCCTCGACCGCCTGGCGCGCAGCCCGGCCCTCGCCGAGGGCTACACGCACCTGGTCGCACTGGATCCGCCGCTCGCCAGAGGTGGCCGCGACCTGCTGGCCGCCGTGCCGGCCCGAGGCTTCGTCCATCTGGCGTGGGGCGCGCCCGAGTGGGAGTTCGCGCTCGCCGTCTGGCGGGCGGGGCTCGACCTGCGCCCGGCGCTGGCCGCCGTCTACCGCGCCCTGCGCGAGACCGGAGCCTGCCGCGGCGCCGAGCTGGAGCGTCTGCTCCGGGGCGACGGCGCCCACCCGCGGGCCGCGGGCACCTGCGGCCGGGTGGTGCGGGTGCTGACAGAGCTCAGCCTGGTCGAGGTGGAGGACGGGCCCGAGCCGCTGCTGCGGGTCACCGACGCGTCGCGTACCGAGCTCGAACGCTCGGGGGCCTACCGCGCCTACGCGGCGCGGCTCGAGGGGCTCTCCGCCGGAATCGCCGCGGCCGTGCCCGGGCGCGCCGCCTGACCAGCCGCTTAGGGTTCACGGGGTGGAGGAGGCGGTACGCGCGCCCGGGGGCGCGACGGTGTGGTTCACAGGCCTGCCTGCAGCGGGCAAGACCACGGTGGCCCGGGCGCTCGAGGTCAAGCTTCGGGAGCAGGGGCGGACGGTACTGTGGCTCGACGGCGACGAGTTGCGCCGCGGCGTCTGCCGCGACCTGGGGTTCAGCGCCGAGGACCGCGCGGAGAACGTGCGCCGGGCGGGCGAGATCGCATGCCTGGTCGCCGGGGCGGGCGTGGTGGCCGTCGTGTCCCTGGTCTCCCCCTACGCGGCCGACCGCGCCGCGGTCCGGGCTCGCCACGCCGAGCACGGCGCGCAGTTCACCGAGGTGCACGTCGCGACGCCGCCCGAGGTCTGCGAGCAGCGCGACCCCAAGGGCCTGTGGGCCCGCGCGCGGGCGGGGGAGCTGACGAGCTTCACCGGAGTGGACGACCCCTACGAGGCGCCCGAGGCACCCGAGTTGGCGGTGGGGCCGTGGCAGACCCCTGAGGAGGCCGCCGCGGAGGTGCTGGCCCGGCTGGGCTAGTAACCCCGCGCCACCGCCGCGAGCGCCTCGCGCAGGCTCGTGACGGCCGTCCAGCCGACCAGCTCGCGCGCCCCGGAGGGGTCGCTCAGCAACACCGGGCGGTCGGTGGGGCGCAGCCGGGCGGTGTCCGTCACAACGCGCAGCTCTTTGCCGAGCGCCCGTCCTAGCTCGCGCACGAGCGTGTGGCCGTCGACCGCTTCGCCCGAGCCCAGGTTGACCGTGGCCGGGCGGCCGGGGAGGGCCTGGAGGCCGGCCGCCACGTCGTCGACGAACACGTAGTCGCGGCGGCTGTCGAGGTTGCCCAGCCGCAGCTCGTCCCCGCGGGCGGCCTGGGTCACGATCTCGGGCACGAGGTGGGGGTTGGTCTCGCCGGGCCCGATCACGTTGAACAGGCGGGCGATGCCGACCGGCACGCCGGTGCGCCGCTCCCAGAGCCGAACGGCCTGCTCGGACCACAGCTTGGAGTGGCCGTAGACATCGTCGGGTGCGAGGGGGGAGGTCTCGTGATGGGCGCGCTCCGAGGGCTTGTAAACCGCCCCGGTGGAGGCCAGCACCAACGACTGGGGGAGGTGGCTTCGCTCCAGCGCCGTCAGCAGCGACTGCGTGCCCACCACGTTGACCGACAGCGCCGCCGGCGGGTCGGCGTTGCAGGCGGGCACGAAGTGGATGGCGGCGAGGTGGAAGACCGTGCTCGGCCGCAGGGCGGCGACGAGCTCCCCCAGAGCGCTGGTGTCGCGCACGTCCAGCTCGGCGAGCTGGACCCCCGGGGGCAGGCTCTCGGGTCGGCCGCGGCTGAGGTCGTCGAGGGCGACCACGTCCTGACCGGCTTCGAAGAGCCGGGCCACGAGACGAGAGCCCACGAAGCCGCAGGCGCCGGTGACCAGGGCGCTCACGGGGGTGAAGCTAGTGGGAGGGTCAGCGGCGCCGGCGCCCGCGAAGGCGCCGCGAGAGCAGGCTGCCCACGGCAAGCGAGGCGAGTCCCGAGGCCACGGCCGCGGCCTGGCGCCGGCGCCCAGGCACCCCGGGAGGTGGCTGAGCGGCGGGCTCGGACGCCCGCGCGCGGGGTGGCTCGGGCTGCGGCTCGGCGTGGGGCTGCGGTTTCGCCGCAGCGGGCTCCGCGGTCGCACCTGGCCCCGTCGTCGCGGCCTCCGGCGCTGCGCCCTCCGGCTCCGCTGCCGGTTCGTGGGGCATTGGCTCGCGCAGCTCGGGCTGACGAGGCGGGGGCGGGGTCCACCAGGCGGTGTCGCGCCGGGACGGCGTGTCGGGCGGGGCGGGCGTGGCCGCCTGAGGAGCAAGGGCGGCCGGAGCTGCGGGCGGCGCCGTGGGTGCCGCTGCCGGCGTCCCGGCCCCGAACACGGTGGCCGAGCGGCGCCGAACGAGGACGAAGGCAAGGGGCGCGAGCAGGACGAGCAGGAGGAGTAGCAGTGCGGGCGCCGGGCCGTCGCCCGCCGGCGAGCCTGTGTTCGACGCCGCCGCGACGGGCGGACCGTCGTCCTCGCTCAGTTCGTCGCCGGAGGCCGCGCGGGCGCCCAGCACCTGGCCGGCCGAGACGGTGTCAAGCTGGGCCGCGTCGGCGTCGGGGCCGCCGGCCATCGTGGTCACCGTTCGCAGGGCGGGCGCGCCGCCGGTCACGACGGCCACGGTTGCGATGGCCATCTGCTCCGAGCGCGAGTCGCCGAAGGACGCGGCCGAGCCGCCGAAGGACAGCGCCGAGCCGCCGGCGCAGCCGGTCGAGCGGGCGGCTTCGCGCAGGCCGCGCAGTCCCGAGCGCTCGCCGTCATGGACGCGGCGCGGGCTCGTACCGAGAGCGCGGGCGACCGCGGAACGGGAGCGGGCGGGTCCGGAGATGCCGGAGCGCATGATCAGCACCCGCCGCTCGAAGGAGGAGACGACGCCGAGGCAGCCACGCAGGCGGCGCACGCCGCGGCGCAGGGCACGTCGCTCGCGGGCGGCGCGGATGCGGCGCTGGCGAGGCGTGAGCCGGGGCGAGGAGGCTCCGCGCGAGCTGGCGGCCGACGCGCTGCCCGCGTCGCCCTGCGGCGAACCGCCGCCGGCCGAGCCGGCGCCCCCCGGGTACCCGCCGGCGCCAGGGCCGGAGACGCCCGACCCCGAGTAGCTGCTGCCGGCCGCGCCGCCCCCGCCGGGAAGCGAGCCCCCGAGGCGCTGGACCGGTCCGTCCGACCCGGTGGGCGACGAGGGGACGCGGACCTGGGGCACCTGGACGTCGGGCGTCCTGACCTGGACCTTCGGCAGGGAGGGCGAGAGCTGGGGCACGTCGACCTGGACGTCGGGCAGCTGGGCCGAGGTTCCATCCTGGATCCCCAGGGTCGCTGCGTCTGCGGAAGTCGCCGTTGCTGCCACGGCGATCAGGCTTGCGAAGAGCACCCTGCTGCGGCTCATTCAGTCTTCTCCCTGGGCTTGCGGGCACTCCCTGCCCGCGAAGGGGGGCTATACCCGGGGGTCGCTCGCCTCTAAACGGCCGCGCTCCGCCTAGAATCAGTGCAATGGCCAAGGCCACGAAGGCGTTCGAGCACGAGCACGTGGGCCAGGTCGCGTCCGACTCCGCGGCCGTCGATCACGCTGGGCTGAGCGACGACCAGCAGATGTTGCTCGGCGATCTGTTCGCCGTGGTCGAGGAGCACACCGGCGAGGTCGGCCGCTCGCTCGGCCGCGAGCTGGTCGAGAAGGCCTTCGTCTTCGCATGCGACCGCCACGCCGACCAGCGCCGGGTCAGCGGCGAGGACTTCATCGTGCACCCCGTCGGCGTGGCCAAGATCTGCGCCGGCATGCGGCTGGACACGTCGACGCTCTGCGCCGCCCTGCTGCACGACACCGTCGAGGACACGTCTGCGTCTCTAGCTGAGGTCGAGGCTGAGTTCGGCGAGGAGATCGCCGGACTGGTCGACGGCGTCACCAAGCTGAGCGGCGTCACCTTCCAGAGCCGCGACGACCGCCAGGCCGAGAACTACCGCAAGATGCTGGTCGCGATGGCCCGGGACATCCGGGTGATCCTGATCAAGCTCGCCGACCGGCTGCACAACATGCGCACGCTGGGCTCGATGCCCAAGCAGAAGCGCCAGGAGAAGGCGCGCGAGACGCTCGACATCTTCGCGCCGCTGGCCCACAGGCTGGGCATCCACGCGATCAAGTGGGAGCTCGAGGACCTGGCCTTCGCGACGTTGCATCCGCGCAAGTACGACGAGATCAAGGGCCTGGTCAGCCAGCAGCGCGCCGAGCGCGAGGAGTACGTCACCCGCGCGGGCGCCTACCTGGGCAAGGAGCTCGAGGCCGTCGGCATCAGCGCCGACATCTCGGGCCGCGCGAAGCACTTCTACTCCATCTACTCGAAGATGACCAAGAAGGGCCGCGAGTTCAACGAGATCTACGACCTGACGGCCATGCGCGTGCGCGTCGACTCCGTCAAGGACTGTTACGGGGCCATCGGGATCATCCACTCGCTGTGGAAGCCGCTGCCCGGCCGCTTCAAGGACTGGGTCGCGATGCCCAAGTTCAACCTCTACCAGGCGCTGCACACCACGGTGATCGGGCCCGAGGGGCGGCCGCTGGAGATCCAGATCCGCACTCACGAGATGCACGAGACGGCCGAGTACGGCGTCGCTGCCCACTGGCTCTATAAGGAGGACCCGAGCAAGCCCGGCGACGACAAGGTCGAGTGGCTCAAGCAGCTGGTCGACTGGCAGCAGGACGTCTCGGACCCGCAGGAGTTCGCCGAGACCCTGAAGGCCGACCTGTTCGAGGACGAGGTCTTCGTCTTCACGCCGAAGGGCGAGGTGAAGTCGCTAGCGGCAGGCGCCACCCCCCTGGACTTCGCCTACGAGATCCACACCGACGTGGGCCACCGTTGCGTCGGGGCCAAGGTCAACGGGAAGATAGTGCCGCTGCACTACGAGCTCGCCTCGGGCGACATCGTCGAGGTCCTCACCTCCAAGCAGGAGCGCGGGCCCTCCCGCGACTGGCTCTCGCTGGCCAAGACCACGCGCGCCCAGTCGAAGATCCGCGCCTGGTTCAAGCGCGAGCGCCGTGAGGACTCCGAGCGGGTCGGTCGCGAGACGCTGCAGGACAGCCTGCGCCGCCAGGGCCTGCCGCCCCAGAAGATCGCCGGCTCGCCGCTGCTAGCGGACGTGATCCGCGAGATGGGCTTCAGGAAGGCCGACGACTTCTACATAGCGCTGGGACAGGGGAAGATCTCGGCGAAGGTCGCGACCAACAAGATCATGCAGCGCCTCAAGCAGGGCGAGTCCGCCGTAGAGCCGCAGGGGGCGGGCGCCGAGCTGCTGGAGCGCCGCGAGTCCTCGCCCAAGAAGACCGCCGCCTCGTCGGCCTACGGGATCAAGGTCAAGGGCATCGACGACGTGATGCTGCGGCTGGCCAAGTGCTGCCGGCCGGTCCCGGGCGACCCGATCGTCGGCTACATCTCGCTGGGCAAGGGCATCACGATCCACCACGAGGAGTGCCCGAACGCGAAGGCGCTGAAGAAGAACCCCGAGCGCTTCGCCGACGTCGCCTGGGACGGCGATGAGGGCGCCAGCTCCTCCTTCCGCGTCGAGATCGAGATCGACGGCTGGGACCGCCACCGCCTGCTCGAGGACCTGTCGCGGACCTTCGCCGAGACCGGCATCAACATCCTCGAGGCACGCTGCACGACGGTGCACCCGATGGTCAAGAACCGCTTCGTGGTCGAGGTGGGGGACACCGCTGCGCTGAAGTCCTGCATCCACAGGCTGCGCAACATCGACTCGGTGTTCGACGCGTATCGGGTGACGCCGACCGGGTAGGGGAACCGGGAGGGCTCGTTAGTCGGTGTGGCGGTGGGCTTGGAGCATCCAGGTGGGCCCGGCGAGGCCGAGGATCAGCAAGGTCACAGGGTGTCCATCGCCAAGCCGAGTCGGATCAAGCGGCCGCCGGCGAGCTCACCCGTACAGAGCGTCGTGATCGGTGGAGTGAGCCGCACGAGGCTGGGATCCGCGCCGCTCGACCGCGGCCAGCAACGAGGGCGCCACCGCGTCCGCCTCACCGCGTGGGCTTGCCAGCATGATCGGCTCGTGTTCCAGCGCTCGGCTGATGGCACGCATGGCTTCCTCGGTCCTGTGCTGTCCGGGCACCGCGTGGGAGAGCAGCGCCGTCACCCCTTCCCCGCGCGAGAGGTGCCTCGGGCGCCATTCGGCTTCAGGGCTGTACGTCGTGACCACGACGGCGTCGATCGGAAGTGGATCGGGACTCGAGATCGCGGCTCGAACGTGGCCGTGAGCGTTCGTCTCTGGCTGAGCCTGGGCGGGCAGTGAGAGGGGTCGCGCGTACGGGTGGAGACGTCCCCGCTCGTCGAGTAAGGCGTACTGGTCGGAGTAGTAGACACAGCCGGCACGGACGAGGGCGGCGACCAACGTCGTCTTGCCGGAGAGGGCCTTGCCGGGGAGGAGAAGGGCGCGGCCGTTGCGGGCGACCGCGCCCGCCTCGATGAAGATGTGCTCAGGAGCGTGTAGGCCCAAGCAGCTTTGCACGTGGGTGTCGAGCAGTCCGAGCGCGAGCTCCAGGTCCACCTTGCTGGCCACATAGGACCCGGAGTCGAGCGGTTGCGCGGCCACACCATTTCGAACGTCGTATCGCACGGTGACCATGGTGCCCTCGTCGGTGCCGACGCTGAAGTGGTGCTCCACGTCGCCGAGACCGCATGGCCGCGAGTGAGGGGGGACCAGCTCGTCCAGCCGCGACCAGACGCGAGGGTCGTTCGTGCCCACCCCGATCCGCACGCCGAATGCCTCGAAGGCGGTCTCGTGCCCCTCCGACCACGTGCTCGAGACCGCCCCAGCCACGCTGTGCCCTAGGGACCACCGGGCGCGTACCGAATGATCCTGGGCAAGG